>Ga0315339_1003742_pt1 | contig 10463 bp, 10 predicted proteins | sample ASW17metaG_FD_204514 | JGI IMG/M metagenome (GOLD analysis project Ga0315339, IMG submission 204514) | Ammonia-oxidizing marine archaeal communities from Pacific Ocean, United States - ASW #17 | ecosystem: Environmental > Aquatic > Marine > Oceanic | place: USA: California | collected 2016-12-05
TTGCTTTGGTCGATGAGCAGATTCCGGTTGTCGCGGTCGCGCCGAACGACGCGATGCTGGAGAAGCTGAAATCGAACCTGGCTGAGGTTCGAGCCCGTGGCGGGCGGTTATTCGTTTTTGCTGATCCCGAAACCGGTTTTAAGCGCGACGAAGATCTTGACCTGATTCATGTGGCCCAGGTGGACAGCGCAGTGGCCCCCATTGTGTTCACATTGCCGATGCAGTTGTTGGCCTATCATGCGGCTTTAATCAAGGGCACGGATGTGGATAAGCCACGCAACCTCGCCAAGTCGGTTACTGTGGAATAGATTTGTACGGTAGCAAGTCAATTATGGAGAATCAAGAAATTGCTGCTCGGTTAGAAACAATTTACGAGCAGATCAAGAAGTATCCAACACCCATCGCAGGTTGCGACGAGCAATTCAATTTTCTACTCGAAGAACGAGACCGACTGCGGAATTTACTTGCTACCGTTCCTCATGGCGTCAGCCAGAGTTGCGCTAACGAATTGCATTCACCCGAAACATTATGATTGTATTAATTGACTTAGGCATTTCCAATCTCCACTCGATTGTTTGTGCTTTTGATCGGATTGGTATTCCTGTTCATGTCACCAATAAGATCGACCAAATACGGCAAGCCGACTTGATTATTTTGCCTGGATCTGGAGCTTTTGGTGAGGGCATAACTAGTTTGCGCGAGAAAGGATTACTCTCTGTTTTAAGGGATCAAATCATCGTTAAAGAAAGATATTTATTAGGAATTTGTTTGGGGTATCAACTAATCTTTCAGGAGAGCGAAGAACATGGGGTTAATCAGGGCTTAGGGTTACTTGAAGGACAACTTGTTCGGTTAGAGTCAAGCCAACCAGAGTACAGAGTGCCGAATGTCGGATGGTGCGACGTAAACATTTACAAGAACAAAATAATGTTTGATCATATTCCAAATGGTGAATCTTTTTATTTTTCACACAGTTACTATTTGCAATCGGACAACCCAAAATATAAAGCAGCGACAGTCAACTATTGTGGCCAGGAAATTACTGTTGCGACTGAATATAAAAATATCTTTGGAATTCAATTTCATCCGGAAAAAAGCCAGGATGCCGGCCTAACCTTATTATCTAATATAGTTCGTTTTATCGACCGGAGACCGTTATGAGTCGGCCACGCTTGATTCCTTGCCTATTATTGAAAAATGGATCAATTGTACGGAGCCAGGGCTTTAAGATTCACCAGGTGATCGGGAACCCTATGAGCACGGTTGAGAGATTTAGCCATTGGAATGTTGACGAATTGATCATCTTGGATATTAGCGACACTGAAGATCATGGCATAAGCCGAGATGATGTGTATCAGAAGTATGCTGGGAGTATGGCGATCGATATTTTGAAACAAATTAGTAAAGTTTGTTTTATACCACTTGCATTTGGGGGAAGGATACGAAACTTAGAGGACATCCAGTTACGATTGGCTGCTGGTGCAGATAAGGTAGTAATTAATACGAAAGCATACAACGACCCCGATTTTATTAGTCAGGCGGCTAAGCGTTTTGGTACGCAGTGTATTGTTGTTAGTATTGATGTGTTTCGACATATTGACGACAGTTATGAAGTCTATATAGAGAATGGTAAACAACCAACAGGATTGAATCCGGTCGAGTGGGCAAGAGAAGTCGAATCTCTGAATGCTGGGGAAATATTTCTAAACTCAATTAATCGTGACGGATCGGCATTGGGCTATGATCTAGATTTGATCCGACGCGTAACTGAGCATACAACAATTCCAATTATCGCTTGTGGAGGTGTCGGTAAATATGCTGATTTTCCCCAGGGTATTTTGGAAGGTAATGCTAGCGCCCTCTCTGCGGCGAACATATTTCATTTCTTCGAACTGAGTTACCCCTTTGGAAAAAAGGCTTGTGTTGACGCTGGAATACCGATGCGCAAAGTAAGGTTGGGATCGACGTGGTTTAAGCGTACTCCAAAGTACGACAATCTCAAGCGGGATGAAATGATCGCAAAAAGACTGGAGGAATCCAAAACTGGGTTTAGAGACTCCGATAAAAATCAAAATAGCAATCATAAGATCCGTTGGTGTACACGCTGTGTTTATCCTTCAATTTCTGCAGCGCTCATGGAGTTTGATGAGGATGGCATCTGTATGGGTTGCCGAACTAGCGACCAAAAAAATCAAATGTCTCCGGCAGAATGGAAACGACGGAAAGAATTGTTACGCGATATCTTAGAGCAGTACCGTAGTAAAGATCGGGATAGTTATGATTGCGTCATTCCAGTTAGCGGAGGAAAGGATAGTTATTTTCAAACTCATGTAATTAAAAAGGAGTTTGGATTAAATCCGTTGCTTATTACGTATAACGGAAATAACTATACTTCGGCGGGTTGGCATAATGTACACAGAATGAAAGAAGTGTTTGGTGTTGACCACCTTTTTTTTTCGCCGAGCGTGGAACTTTTAAAAAAGCTTAACCGTTTGGCGTTTATTACAATGGGAGATATGAATTGGCATGGTCATTTAGGACTTACGACATTACCGGTCCGGATGCAAGCACAGTTAAATATACCCTTAATTATCTGGGGGGAACATGGATATTTAGATGCTAGCGGTCAGTTTTCGATGAATGATTTTCCGGAAATGAGTTATCGTGATCGCTTAGAACATTTTGGTCGGGGGTATGAGTGGAATTATTTTATCGGGTGTGAAGGCATCACCGAACAAGATATGTCACCTTACCGTTATCCAGAAGATCAGGATTTATATGATCAAGACATTCGCGGGATATACATGGGTAATTTTGTATACTGGGAAGCAAATGATCATGGAAAGATGGTCGTTGAAAAGTACGGATTTCAACTCAATGAGCAACCATTTGATCGCACATATCGTCGGATGTCTAATCTCGACGATATGCATGAGAACGGTGTGCACGACTACTTGAAATATATTAAGTTTGGTTATGGCCGATGTACTGATCATGCCTGTAAAGATATTCGGGCCGGTTTGATCAGCCGTGACCGGGGGATAGAATTAGTCAAAAGATACGATAGTGTGAGACCGCGTGATCTGGAGCGCTGGACTAAATACGTCGGTATCAGCGACGCCGAGTTTGACGCAATTGCCGATACTTTCCGTGATCAGCGCGTATGGCGCCACGAAAACGGCCAATGGGTGAAAGATAACATTTGGGACTGAAAAAGTGACGATTAGCTGCTTTGATGATGACCCGGGATTTGAGTGGACGAATAAAACATGTTGTAATCGCTCCAGATGCTCCTTTGGATAATATGGGTGTCTTAACTCCCCGCGTAATTAAGTCCTTAAACGAAGGACATCACATGTTTTACATGGGTAAATCGGACAAGAATAAGCAAAGAGGGATTTTCAGCGCGGTTGCGCATGATCTGGAAAAATGGCAAAAAAGTACCAGGGTTACGAATCGCGGCGAATGCTAGTTTTGTGCGCGCACTATCGCCGGACATCGAATTCTTGGGCAACAACTATTTCTGGATTTTTTCCAAGGTCTCAACCAGACGTGGATTTCAATGGGTAAAGTCGAATTAACTATTTATTTGGCAGATTTGACACACGATAGTGTCGGTCTGGCGACAGAGGTTTTCCCGTTAAACATAGGGTTTGTCGCTGCTAATTGCATGAAACGCTTTGAAGGCTCGGTCGATATTAAACTGTTCAAATATGTCGCGGATTTGGAAAGAGCAATATTGCACCACCCACCAGATATTCTCGGCTTAAGTAATTATGTTTGGTGTCACAATGTTTCAATTGCAATGTTTAGATTGTTGGCAGAGCGTAGGCCAGATGCATTGAGGGTGATGGGTGGGCCGAACTTCCCACATGACTTTGCCCAGCAAAAACAGTTTCTTTTGAAACGCCCAGTTATCGATACTTATTGCTTTCTTGATGGAGAAGATAGTTTCGTCTCGTTTATTGAATTTGTACTTCGAAATGGAAATCTAAGCAAATGCCGGAAAGCACTTGGTTACGAGTCTATACCAGGCTGCATTCATCTTGATGCGGCTGGTGAAGTACATAAAGGAATAGCATCAAAGAGATTAAAGAATCTAGACGAAATTCCCTCACCCTACCTTCTTGGCCTTCTAGATCAATTCTTTGACGGACGACTGTATCCGATGCTTCAGACAAATCGTGGCTGTCCTTTTCAGTGTACATTTTGTCATGATGGTTCTGCATTGGTGAACAAGGTCAATCAGTTCAGTGTTGAACGAGTGAAGGCGGAACTACAATATGTCGTTGAGCATGTTCCACCGAATATTAAGACCCTGTTCGTGAGCGACTTAAATTTTGGGATGTACGCTCGAGATGGGGAGATTTGTGACGAAATTGCTCGATTGAAACAACAATATGACTATCCATGGTTTATTGACACTACAACCGGGAAAAATTCAAAACGAAGAGTCATTAACAATGTAGAAAAATTAGCTGGGGCTCTCGGCGTCACTATGTCCGTTCAATCCATGACACCAGAAGTTTTAGAACATGTAAAACGCGATAATATGAAACTGGACGATTTTTTCTCTGTCAAACCCGCGATCCAATCAGCTGGTCTTCATACTAACGCTGAGGTCATCCTTGGCTTACCGGGAGAAACTATACAGGGTCACATCGAGTCAATAGATGCTCTTCTCAGTCTGGAGATGGATCATGTTCTGTCGTATACCTTGATGATGTTAAACGGGACAGAACTAAATTCACCGAAGGAACGGAAACGCTGGGGATATAAGACCAAGTATAGGGTTATACCTCGTGATTTCACGCAGTTGGCTAATGGTGAAAATATTGTTGAAATTGAGGAGGTCGTCGTCGAAAGCAACACAATGTCTTTTAAAGAATACGTCCACGCCAGAAAATTTGTAATCCTTGTCCAAGTAATCAACAACACGGGCCTAAAACCATTACTGCGATTTTTGTTGCAATGTGATATCAAGATAGGGGCCCTTGTTCAGGCATTATTAAGCAGTCTTGATAGGGAAGAACATTGCACCTTCGACAAACATCATCAGCATGATTTATATTTTTTCCTTAAGGAGTACGAACGAGAAACTCGCGATGAATTGTGGGATGATGAAGAAGATCTCGTGGCCTTCTTTCAAAGTAAAGAAAACTTCGATGGATTGTTATCGGGGAAATACGGGAGTAACTTAATACAGACTTATAAGGCCAAAATATGGGTGCATTGTTTTGAGGAACTTTTAGATAAAGCATTCTCGTCGGCAGCATGCCTTTTTCACGAGCGTAACCTCAGTAACGAAGTGAGCGAATGCTTTAGCCAATTAAGACGGTATTGTCGAGCACGAACATTTAAATTTCTAGATAGTGATCGTTTAGAAACTATTCCAGAAGAGATCTTATCTTATGATATTCACACGTGGACAGCTGACCCGGGATTTAGACCAATTGAAGAATTTCGATGGAAGCGAGCTCGCAGAGTTCAATTTCCTCTTCCAAAAAACAAATACGACTATTTAGAAGAGTTATTGGACCAGTTTGGTCGAGATGATTTAGGTCTAGGTAAGGCGTTGATTCGGGTGTCCCCCGATACCTTATGGCGGACACCCATCACAGATTAAACGGGTATGTTGAACATCAGAAATTTCAAGTGATAACCCTAGGTTGGATGTCGAAGTAGTATCATCAGTTTTTGGATATATAAGTGGAAGGTAGAAGCTTGTCTGGCACGATCGGAATTGTTGATTACGGTTTGGGCAACTTGTTCTCTGTGTTGGGAGCTGTAGAAAAACTTGGTCGTTCCGGCGTAGTCACAAGTGAGAGAGAGGTTTTATCTAAAGCCGAAAAACTAATTATTCCGGGGGTTGGAGCGTTTGGTGCTGGAATAAATAACCTTCATAAACTTGGATTGGTCGACACGCTCACTGATTTGGTGATGGTCCAAAAGAAACCAGTGCTTGGTATGTGTTTGGGCGCACAGTTGATGATGTCCACGAGTGAGGAGGCGCCAGGAACCAACGGCTTGGGTTGGTTGGTGGGAAAGGTAGAGAAAATACAGCCCCAAAATGCGGAAATTAGAACCCCTCACGTCGGTTGGAACGAAGTCCATGAAGGAAATCCAGGCACACTGCTTAGGGGAATACCCGATAGGACACTATTTTATTTTGTTCACAGTTACTTTATGAATCCGGAAGAAGATCGAGCTATAACGGGTTATTTTAATTACGGGACACGAATGTGTGCTCTCATTGAGTACAATCATATCTTCGCTGCACAATTTCATCCGGAAAAAAGTCAACAATGTGGTCTGCAGCTGCTGGAAAACTTTTTAGATTACAAATTTTGATTCATCGACGAAATGAACCACCTTTTTCGCTAATAAATGCTAGACACGTGTTGTTGTTTCTCGATCGGGTAGTTGAAAACATTTTCTTGGTCTTGTCGAATGGAAAAATAGACTATTAACTTGAACAGGGTGTATGAAAAAAAACGGGAGGAATATTGGCACTAAGTTGGACGACTACTTAGCCAATATAGACAGTGTTAAGGAAAAGGTTAATCGTAGTTCTTACGTTTAACAACGGAATATTATTTCGAACCAAACAATTTCTCCCGGACTATAGATACACGCTGAATTTTGTAGATGCGTGGTCAATTGACGAGATTATCATGCTCGACGTAACCCGGCATGCTGAAAGCGATCGCTCGAAATATTTGTCGGTGGTCAATTCATTTGCAAAAAATTGTTTTGTGCCACTTACCGTGGGTGGCGGTGTTAGAACACTGGAAGACGTAAGGGTTTATTTGAGGGCGGGAGCGGATAAGGTATCTGTCAATACTGGCGCGATAATAGATCCGGGTCTGATTTCAGAGATAGCTAAACAGTATGGGGTGCAATGTGTGGTGGTATCGATAGATGTCAAGAGAAACTCTGCTGGGAAATACATAGTTATGTCAGATTGTGGAGCAGTGAACACCGGGATGGAATTGGTTACATGGGCGCAACAGGTGGAGTCGTTAGGAGCAGGGGAGATATTGGTTAATTCGGTTGAAAGAGATGGTTCTCTTGAAGGATTAGATATTGACCTCTGTAAAGACGCCAGTTTCGCAGTAAATATACCCGTAGTGGCGCTAGGTGGGGTTGGTAACTGGTCGCACATCGCAGAAGGATTTGAAAAATCTCGAGTAGCGGGTGTTTGCACTCAGAACATTTACCACTTTACGGATAGGTCGATAAAAAGCGCCAAAGCCTATTTAAGGAAAGCAGATATATCAGTTCGTTGAGAAAAAATTTGATTGTTATGTTAAGCAACAATGGTAGAAAAAAGACGACGAGAGTGATTCCTAGATGATCAAATATTGTAAACGTTGTTTGATGCCAGACACCAGGCCAAGAATCATCTTCGATGAACATGGTGACTGTAATGCGTGTACACATGCCGATTCAAAATATGCTGATGTGGACTGGGGAAAGAGAAAGAAAGAATTTTGTGATGTCATTGAACAAAATCGTACATCGAATAGCCCATATGACTGCATTGTCCCTTGGAGTGGAGGTAAGGATTCAAGTTCGATAGCGTACAGACTAAAGTTTGAATATGACTTGAACCCGTTGTTAGTAACCTTTTCGCCGCTGATTCCGAATGAAATCGGCATGCATAATAGAGAAGAGATGCTCAAATTGGGATTTGACCATGTGTTTGTGAGGCCCAATCAGGCGATCTCAAGACTTTTAGCGCGCCGCTTTTTTATTGAACGGGGAAACCCGAAGGTGCACTGGGATGCAGGCGTTAATAGCGTCCCGGTTCAAGTGTCAATTGAAAAGGGTATACCACTAATCTTCTACGCCGAACACGGTGAGTCTGAATACGGTGGAAGGGTCTTGAATGAAGAATCTAAGCGAAACAGAGACTACACGGAGGTAATTGAGCATCAGATCGGAGATGACCCTTTAAACTGGGTTGATGATTCAATAAATGAGAAGGATCTATCGGCATATCAGTATCCGGAGTTGTCGGAAGTATCGAGAAGAGGTGTGAAAGCATTTTACTTTGGGTATTTTTTTCGATGGTCGATGAAAGAAAATTATGAATTCATTAGAACAAAGATTTCTTTTCAAACAGTAAACGGAGGAAGAACTGATGGTACGTTCACAGATTTCGATTCGCTGGATGATAAGATTGATAACGTCTACTACTACATGCAGTTCATCAAGTTCGGATTTGGTCGTGCCACTCGTGACGCTAGTAGACTGATCCAAAATGGGCAGATTACGAGAGAAGAAGGGCTTCGCTTGGTGCGTAAGTACGATGCGGAGTTCCCATCAATGGGGTTCGAGGAAAGCCTCGACTACCTGAATATGAACTTAGCCGAGTTCTTGAAGATTGTTGACTTACACCGTAATTCCGAGATTTGGCGGTATGACGGTGGCTGGCACTTGCGTTACCCACCAATCTAGAGATGGCTAATAGAAAAACTACGGAGATGGAAGGAGTGGGTAAGCAAATTGGGGCCGAAGCCGTCCTTGCTGATTTTTTGGGCGAGGGCAAAATGATCGAAATACCATGTAGTCGAAAATATTGTAGCGGAGAGGCTGTATACGTCTGCACAGAGACAGGTTTAGTGCGTGCAAAAGAAGTACGAAGCTCGAAAGAGATAGCGCGGATTTGGTCAGAGGAGGTATTTGGTGGAAAATTCGACGAGCGGCGCTACACGTCAAGAATACCTGCAGTATTGGCTCGGCAGACCTATGTAGCAGCTTTTGCTGACGAAAATATTGGACTACGAAGTAAAGAAGTTTGTGACATTGGAGCGGGAGAGGGCCAGTTTCTAGAGATAGTGGCTAGCCCTCGATATGGAGCGTTAGGATATGGAATAGAGCCATCAGAGGAAAACAGTATTGATCTACAAAAAAATGGATTCGAATGTTTTTGTGGCACCGTCGAAGATTATTGTGTGAGTCCACAGCTGGCAAAAAATAGATTCGATGTAGTGACAATGATGTGGACTTTATGTAACACAAGTTCCGCAATTGCAATGATTCAGGCAGCTTATGACATCCTCAAGACTGGAGGTAAAATAGTTGTTGCAGAAGGTAGCCGAATATTGGTTCCTTTTCGCAAGCCGTTGAACATGTACTTTTCCCCACTCCCCGTGGACCTGCACCCTTATCACTTCAGTGTCAATTCTTTAACTAATCTCCTTAAAGTGATCGGGTTTACAACACCATTAAGAAATCGTTATCTCGACTCAGATTGCCTCTGCGTCATCGCGGAAAAGGGACAAGACAAATGTCAGGTTGAGAATTTTGAAGCCGACGATTGGCGCGAAGTGTTGGATTTTTTTGATCGGTGGGACAGGGAGACTGGATACTATCTTTAGTCATGTAGCGGCTTGAGTGGAATCTTAGGCCAACCGCATTTATACAACCAATTGGGTACAAACGAAATGGAGCCTAACGTCGCTGAGACACGAGAATACGTTGATCTCATGAGAAGGAGAGCGATGGGCGAAGCGCCTGAAATGCAGTCGGCGAAGCATATCTCGAGTCTAATCCAAGACGTAGCGCATCTGGATGGTAAGGCTTTAAGCATTTTAGATGTGGGTTGTGCAGCCGGCCATTATCTGAGATCGATCATTCAACGGTTACCAGATACGGATATAGAATATTTTGGTGTAGATATAGACCCTAATATGGTTGGGACAGCGCAAGAGGTGTGGAAGGGCTTCGATAGAGCGAAGTTTTTTTGTGGTTCAGGTGATGAATTGCAGGATCTCGAAGTTCCTGCGTGCGATGTTGTCTTCTCAGCAAACGCATTTATGTACTTTCCTAACGTGCGTACCGCCTTGGCAAGTTTTTTTGGGAAAACGAAGCAGATTATGATGGCTCGAAGCTACTTTTGCGAGCAGACATACATGATTCAAAGAGCGCAGCCATCCGAATGGCATCCGCTTTCTAGAGTGTCAGAAGCGGAGATTATTGACGAAGATGGAATGCTACGAAGTTATGATCATTGGAATATTTACAGTCGTGGATTGATGGAGCACTTAGTCCGAGAAAATTGCCCAGAGGCAAGAATATCGTGGCATGACGATCGCTTTAATGATGATTTTGTGGCGGAGGAAGAAGTAGCGAACATTGGTGAAAAACGGGAGGGGACAGTGCTCCTCGGAAACCACCAGATGGTATTCCCAATCATCTTGCCTTGGAAGACGCTGGTCGTCGAACGCAAGAAAATGCACGGATTTCCGGTAGAAAGAAACAGGTAAAAAATGATCCGACTTGCCACCGAACTAAAGATGTCCGTCACGGTGGAATAGTTTGGTTAGGTGGTAATCAAACCCCCCAGAATACTGAAACCTACCTAACTTTTGTCCTAATCTGTTTGTGCTACCCATCTCTGGGTCGCACCCTATACCGAATACCAACAGTTCCTATTCATCACCATTAACGATTTG
>Ga0315339_1003744_pt1 | contig 10458 bp, 9 predicted proteins | sample ASW17metaG_FD_204514 | JGI IMG/M metagenome (GOLD analysis project Ga0315339, IMG submission 204514) | Ammonia-oxidizing marine archaeal communities from Pacific Ocean, United States - ASW #17 | ecosystem: Environmental > Aquatic > Marine > Oceanic | place: USA: California | collected 2016-12-05
CGTTCATCCCAAAGACAAAGAGGCAAATTTATTTTTTTTAATATATTTGAACAAACATCCTTAACAGATTGAGCAGAAGGACCTAAGGAACCATCCATATTAATAGGATTACCAACAATAATTCCTTCAATGTTATTATCTTTTATAATTAATTTTAATTCATTTAAAAAATTATCAAAATTATCTTTTTGTACCGTTTTAAAAGGAGTTGCTATTGATTGATACTCATCACAAATAGCTATACCGATTCTCTTTGAACCTAGATCCAAACCAATTAATCTTGATTTTTTAGTAATTTTATTTTTAAATTCTTCTATAGTGCTCATATTGTATCTTTCAAACTTAAGTGGTAGTTTGCCTAATACTTAACTATCACATGGGAATTGATCTTAAAACAGTAAAACATATATCTAAACTAGCAAGAATTTCTTTAGATGATGAAAAAGCTAAAAAATTAGCAGGTGATTTAAATTCAATATTTAAATTTATTCAAAAGTTAAACAAGTTAAATACAGATAAAGTAGAGCCATTAACATCAATTGCAGAAACTACTCTTAGATTAAGAAACGATGAAGTTAAATCAAAAAATATACGAGATCAAATATTAAAAAACTCACCAAATGAAAATAAAGATTTTTTTGTTGTACCCAAGGTTGTTGAGTAATGCACGATATAACTTCACAAAATTTAACTGAACTTATTAAAAATATTAAAAACAAAAAAATTTCATCAGAAGAAGTAACTAAATGTTTTATTGAAAATGCAGAAAAAGCTAAAACTTTAAACTGCTATATAACCGAAGATTTTGATTCAGCAATAAACAAAGCTAAAAAATTTGATAATAAACCAAACTTTAATTGTAAATTACCAGGAATACCAATAGCAGTTAAAGATTTATTTTGTACAGAAGGTGTTAAAACTACTGCTGGAAGTAAAATATTAAATAATTTTGTTCCTACTTATGAGTCAACAGTAACTCAAAATCTTTGGAATGAAGGAGGAATTCTTCTAGGAAAATTAAATTGTGATGAGTTTGCGATGGGTTCGTCAAATGAAACTAGTTTTTTTGGAAATGTAAAAAGCCCTATTGATAAAAATTTAGTTCCAGGTGGATCTTCAGGCGGTTCAGCATCGGCTCTTGCATCTAATTTGACTCCAATTACTATTGGTACTGACACTGGAGGGTCTATAAGACAACCAGCTTCATTTACAGGTACGGTCGGACTTAAACCTACTTATGGAAGTTGTTCAAGATATGGAATTGTTGCTTTTGCTTCATCACTTGATCAGGCAGGACCAATGGCAAAAAATGTTAAAGACTGTGCCTTACTTCATGAAATTATTAGTTCTTATGATTTAAAAGATTCTACTTCAATAGATTTTAAAAGAAATAGTTATAGCGAACATTTAACAAACAATATTAAAGGAAAAAAAATCGGAATACCAAAAGAATATAGAGTAGACGATATGCCAAAAGAAATAGAAGATTTATGGATCAAAGGCATAGAAGATATCAAAGAATGTGGTGCAGAAACAATTGATATATCTTTACCACACACAAGTTATGCTTTACCCACTTATTACATAGTTGCTCCAGCAGAAGCTTCTTCAAATTTAGCTCGTTATGATGGAGTAAAATACGGTTTTAGAGTTAATGGTGAAAATTTAAATGATATGTATGAAAAAACACGATCTGAAGGATTTGGTGATGAAGTTAAAAGACGAATAATGATAGGAACATATGTGCTTTCATCAGGTTATTATGATGCCTATTATCTTAAAGCTCAAAAAGTTAGAAAACTTATTAAAAATGACTTCGATGAAGCTTATAAAAAAGTAGACGCTATACTAACTCCTTCCACCCCTAGTTCAGCATTTAAAATAGGAGAAAAAACCAACGATCCAGTTTCTATGTATCTAAATGATATTTTTACAGTTCCTGTAAATTTAGCAGGTTTACCGGGAATTTCTATTCCAGCAGGACTAGATAAGAAAGGTTACCCACTAGGGCTACAAATTATAGGTAAAGCTTTTGATGAACAAAATTTATTGAATATTGCTTATGCTATGGAAGAAAAAATTAATTTTAAAAATAATATAAAAGAGTGGTGGATTAAATGAGCAAAACTACAGGTGAATATTTAATCACTAGAGAAAAAAATATATACGAAGTTGTGATTGGTTTAGAAGTTCATGCTCAAGTATTGTCAAATTCTAAATTATTTTCATCTTCTTCAACAAAATTTGGAGCGGAACCAAATACACAAGTAAGTTTAGTTGATGCTGCTTTTCCTGGAATGCTTCCAGTAATAAATGAGTATTGTATAAGACAAGCAATAAAAACAGGAATAGGACTAAAAGCAAAAATAAATAATAGATCTATTTTTGATAGAAAAAACTACTTCTACGCTGACCTTCCTCAAGGATATCAAATTTCGCAATATAAATATCCAATAGTAGGTGAAGGCACTGTGATCTTAGATATGCCTTATGGACAAAGAGAAATAGGCATTGAAAGACTCCATTTAGAACAAGATGCAGGAAAAAGTATCCACGACATAGATCCACAAAGTACATTTGTTGATTTAAATAGATCGGGAGTAGCTTTAATGGAAATAGTTAGTAAGCCTGATTTAAGATCCTTGGACGAGGTTAATTTTTATATTAAAAAATTAAGATCTATAATGCGTTACTTAGGTACATGTGATGGAAATATGCAAGAAGGTTCACTTAGAGCTGATGTTAATGTTTCAGTTAAGAAAAAAGGTATAAAAAATCTTGGTATTAGATGTGAAATAAAAAATGTTAATTCTATTAAATTTATGCAAATGGCAATAGTTTTTGAAGCTAACAGGCAAGTTGATCTGATTGAAAAAGGGAAAAAAATAGATCAAGAGACGAGATTATTTGATACAAAGAAGAATGAGACAAGATCAATGAGATCAAAAGAAGATGCTCATGATTATAGGTATTTTCCAGATCCAGATTTATTACCTTTAGAATTAAAAAACGATTTTATACAAAAAATAAAGTCTGAAATTCCAGAATTACCTGATGAAAAGAAGAAAAGATTTATTGATAAATTTAATTTATCTTCTTATGAAGCAAACATTTTAGTTTCTGATAAAGAGACATCGGAATATTTTGAAAAAGTTATAAAAAACTCAGATGTAAAATTATCAACAAATTGGATTACAGGCGAATTATTTGCTTTACTAAATGAGAATGATCTAGGAATTGCTCAAAGTCCAATAAGTGCAGAAAATCTATCAAAATTGATAAATTTAATTAAAGATGGAACTATTTCAGGGAAAATTGCTAAAACTGTATTTGAACTAATGGCAAATGGAGATAAGGACCCTCAAAAAATAGTTGAAGAAAAAGGCTTAAAACAACAAAGTGATCCCAAGACGCTAGAATTGTTAATTGACAAGGTAATTGCTGAAAATCCAGATAAGGTTAAAGAGTATAAGTCTGGTAAAGAAAAACTTTTTGGTTTTTTTGTCGGTCAAACTATGAAAGTTTCTGATGGAAAAGCAAATCCTAAACTCGTGAATGATATATTAAAGAAAAAACTTTAATATTATGGGTAAAAATCTTGAAATTAATTCTGAAATAGAAAAGTATATCGAAGAATTAAGTTATAATTTACATCCAATTCAAAAAGAAATTATTAAATATAATGACAGTCTTGGTGATATTAAAAGAATGCAAATTTCAGTATCTCAATGTCATTTTTTACATTTATTTACTAAAGTATCTAAAATAAAAAATGTTCTTGAAATAGGAACGTTTACAGGGTTGAGTACACTTAGTATTGCTTTAGCCTTGCCTAATGACGGCAGCCTTATTGCTTTAGATAAAAATGAAGCAACGAATAAAGTTGCAGTAGATTTTTTTAAAAAAGCAAATCAGGAAATTAAAATTAACACTATTATTAAACCTGCTTTAGATAGTTTAGCTCAATTAAAAAAAAATAATAAAATATTTGATATGGTTTTTATTGATGCTGATAAAGAAAATTACAAAAATTATTATGACAATTCATTGGATCTTACAACCAAAGATGGTTTAATTATCATAGATAATGTCTTATGGCATGGTGACGTTATTGACAAAACAAAAAACGATAAACTTACAAATATAATAAGAAATTTTAATTCTTACGTTAAAAATGACAAAAAAACTGAGCAAATCATTTTGCCACTTGGTGATGGTTTTACAGTTTGTAGAAAATTATAATGTTTAATGTATTTGGATTTTATAAGTTTAAAAAACTTCAACTTTTAAAAAAAAATAAATATTTACTTCAAAAAAGCTTAGTTAAACATAATATAAGAGGTACAATTATATTAGCGAAAGAAGGTATCAATGCTACAATTGCCGGCGAATTTACGGATATTACCTTTATTATAAATAAAATTAAGAAAACGCTTGATATAAAAAGCTTTGATAGCGAAAATACTTCTAAATGTAAATTCCAACCGTTCCATAGAGCTAAGATAAAAATTAAAAAGGAAATAGTTTCTATGGAATTATCTGTTTCTTCAAAAATTAAAAATAAAAACAACTATATTGAACCTAATAAATGGAATAAATTGATTAAAGATAAAGACACATTAGTTTTAGATTCCAGAAAACCTTTTGAATATGAAATTGGTACTTTTAAAAAATCTATTAATCCTAAAGTTAACAACTTTAGAGATTTTCCGAAATATTTAAACAATCTTAGTGATAAAAAAACTATCGCAATGTTTTGTACAGGAGGAATTAGATGTGAAAAAGCATCATATTTTTTAAAAAAGAAAGGATTTAAAAATGTCTACCAATTAAAAGGAGGAATTCTTAATTATTTAAAAAAAATTAATAAAAAAAAAAGTTTATGGAAAGGAGAATGTTTTGTTTTTGATAATAGAATTTCTGTTAAACATGGCTTAAATAAAGGCACTTATTCAATGTGTAGTGGATGTAGAAAGCCTATTTCACCTAAAGATAAAAAGTCTAACAAATTTGAAGAAGGAGTTTCTTGTCCAAATTGTCACGATAGACTTACTAACTCTCAAAAAGAGAGGTTTAGGATGAGACAAAAGCAAATAAACCTTGCTAAAAAAACAGGAAAAAAGCATATATTTCAAAAAGAATTTAACTGAGAAAAAAATTGCCTAAAACATTTAATTTAACAAAAGATCCCATTGGTCCACTTTTAAAAAAAATAGCTATACCTGCTAGCGTAGGGACTTTATTTCAAACACTTTTCAATATTGTTGATACATTTTTTGCTGGTAAAATTTCTCCTGAAGCTCTATCTGCACTTGCAAAATCATTTCCAATATATTTTATAATTATAGCAGCTTGTGTAGGTGTTACCGTTGGTGGCACGTCCCTTATAGCCAACAGTATCGGTGAAAAAAACAAAGAAAATGTTTTAATTTATTTCGGACAAACAATTATTTTTGGCATTATTTTATCTGTTATTATTACTTTCATTGGCCTTTATTACGCTTCCGATATTTTTTTTATGATGGGATCTACTAATGAAGTTGTTAATTTAGGTCTACAATATACAGACGTTATCTTTTCAGGGTCTATTGTTTTTATAAGCGTTGTAGCTCTTAATTCACTTTTACATGCACAAGGTGATACAAAAACTTTTAGAAATGTTCTTATTTTAAGCTTTCTTTTAAATATTTTTTTAAATCCACTATTTATATTTGGCTATGGTTTTATACCAGCAATGGGAATGACAGGTATTGGTGTAGCAACTATAGTATCTCAAATAATTGCTTTTTTTATTTTGTTACTAAAAATTATTAATTCACCATCATTAAAAAGAATTTCTATAAAATATTTTTTTCCTAATTCATTTTATTTATCCAAAATATTTTTTCAATCTGCACCTATTTCTGCAGCACTGTTTATGATATCTATAGGTAATTTAATTATACTTTGGTATATTTCAATATTTGGTGAATTTGCTACTGCTGGTTATGGTTCAGCTACTCGTTTTGAGCAAATACTTTTGCTACCAGTATTAGGTTTAAATACTGCAATAATTTCTATAGTAGCTCAAAATTTTGGGGCAAAAAAATTTTCACGAGTTAAAGAATCATATTTTTATGCAATTTTTTATGGTTTTACGATTATGATTGTAGCGGGAGTTATTATTTTTTTAAGCGCCGATAAAATTGTAAGTATTTTTACCAACAACATTGTTGTTATAAGTTATGGAACAACATATCTAAAAATTTCTGCTTTAATATTTCCAGCATATCCAATTTATTTTATAAGTAATGGTTTTTTTATGGCTATCAAAAAATCTCACTATTCAATGTTTTTAAACATTATTCGAAATGTTTTATTACCAATTCCAACTATATTTTTTGCAAATTATATTGGAGGCACATTTAAGACTTTTTTTTGGAGTTATTGTATTTTTAATTGGATTTTTATGTTTTCATTACTAGTTTTCGTAACTCTTTACATAAAAAAATTTTTACAGTCTTGAAGCAGAGTCATTTATCCAAGACCATAAATGTTCTGAAAAAGATCTTCTAACGAATAAATTTACATTATTAATGTCTTTATGATGAATTATTATATCAATATGGTTAATAATTGTTTGAGTTGTAGATCCTTTTTTTTTCATAAATTGACTAAAGTCAAAAGGGCTTCCAAATGAAAAAAGGTCAAATATTTTGTTACCATTTAAGTTTATCATAACAAATTGATCTGTAACATCAGTAACTGAACCAAAGTTCTTTTTAGAAATATTGTCATACAAAATTTTTTCTATCTCATAACTATTATTATCTTTTTCAGTAATATTATTTGAAAAAATCATCCATTCATCTGGACTTAACCATATAGCAGTTAATTTTTCACTTGAAGATGAAGTATTAGCTTCAGTTGGCAAAATCATATTCAATGTTTTTCCTACAATTGACAAAAATTCTCTTTTTTTACTTCTCAAGTTTAATTTCATTATAGGACCAATCTCTTTAATAACTAGATCGGAATAATTTTTAATTTCCTTTATTGGAGAATTATAATTAAGCATTTAATCTTTTATTCTCCTTATCAAAAAAAACTGTATCTGCAATAGTCACATTTATTGTTTTATTTTCCATAGGAACAAATAATTTTTGCCCCAGCATTTGTTTTCCATTTTTAACTACAGCAAGAGCAATTGATTTATTTAAGTTGGGACTATAGTAGCTTGATGTAACATGACCGAGCATTTCTACAGGTTTTTTATTAACTTCAGATACTATTTGCGCGCCTTCTTCCAAAATATCTTTTGGATTTTCAGTAATTAAACCAACTAATTGTTTACGATCTTCTCTAATTGTATCTGATCTGTACAAAGATCTTTTGCCAATGAAATCATATTTTTTCTTACTAACAATCCAGTCCATTTGAAGATCAATAGGAGTCATTGTTCCATCAGTATCTTGTCCAGTAATAATAAAACCTTTTTCAGCTCTTAATAAATGCATTGACTCGGTTCCATAAGGAGTAATATTAAATTCTTTTCCAGCTTCCATACACTTTTCCCAAACTGATTTACCATAATTAGCTTGAATATTTATTTCATAAGTATGTTCACCAGTAAAACTTATACGCATTATCCTACATTTTATTTTATTGATAAGCGCATTTTTAAATGACATATGAGGAAAATTTTTATCTGATAGATCTAAATCTGGTATTATTTTATTTAAAATTTTTCTACTATTAGGACCACAAATACTAATTGTAGCAAAATGATCTGTAATAGATGTTAAAAAAACATCTAATTCTGGCCATTCTGTTTGAAGAAAATCTTCAAGTTTACCCATGACATTTGCTGCACCACCAGTTGTTGTTGTCATTATATAATGATTTTCATCCAATCTAGTTGTAACACCGTCATCATAAACCATTCCATCTTCATTTAACATTAAGCCATATCTGCATTTACCTATACTAAGTTTAGACCATGCATTTGTATAAACACGATTTAAAAATTCTGAAGCATCAGTACCTTGAATATCAATTTTACCAAGTGTAGAAGCATCTAATATACCGGCACTTTCTCTAGCAGCCTTACTTTCTCTTTGAACTGCTTCATCCATACTTTCATTATCAATTGGATAAAACCAAGCTCTCTTCCATTGACCTACATTTTCAAATTTCGCATTATTTTTTTCATGCCATTCGTGCATAGGTGTTTTTCTAAATATATCAAAAAACTCATCAACATTTCTGCCTACAATAGTTCCAAAGGATAAAGGAGTGTATGGTGGTCTAAAAGTTGTTGTGCCTAATTCTCCCATTTTAACACCAGCAGTATCTGCAACAATCCCTAAGGCATGCATGTTTCCAAGTTTACCTTGATCGGTTCCCATTCCAGTTGTGGTATATCTTTTAACATGTTCAATTGATCTAAAACCTTCTCTTAAAGCTAATTTTATATCTTTTGCAGTTGCGTCATTTTGAAAATCTACAAAGGGTTTTGTTTTTCCAATAACTTTATTTGATGGAAGCAACCATATATTTTTTTTAACAGTGTCAGAAGAACATTCTATATTTAAATTATCATATTCAGTGTTTTCTATTTTTAAGAAATTTTTTACATTTATTAGAAGATTTTTAAATATTTTATTTAGTTCAAAATCCCCATTACAAGATCCAATGCTAATTTGTTTTGATTGAGATTTATTAGGTAAAAATACTTGATCTTCCTCCCTAAATTTTAATTTTCCCCCTGATTGTGTAAATAAATGTACCGCAGGAGTCCAACCACCAGTTATAGCAAGACAATCACATTTTATACTTATTTTTTTTTTAATAACTGACATGCTATCTTTTGAAAGTGGCATAATTGAAATTTCATTTAATCTTTTATACCCATGTGTATTTACAACTGTATGAGACCAATAAATTTGAATACCGTTTTTTTCTACTTCTTTAACTAATTCAGAATCTGATTTTTCTCTTATATCTATAATTGCCTCTACATTTAATCCTTTTTTGTTTAGAGAAATTGCAGTTTCATAAGCACTATCATTATTAGTAAAGAAGACAGTTTTTTTTCCACAAACAACACCATAGTAGTCAGCATATTTTTTAACTGCAGAAGAAAGCATTATTCCAGGTCTATCGTTATTATTAAATATTAGCGGTCTTTCAATTGATCCAGTAGCTATTATTACTTTCTTAGCTCTAATTTTTAGCAATCTCTGTCTAACCTTATTTTTTTTTTCTTCTTTATTTAGATGATCTGTTAAATTTTCTCTTGCTAATAAATAATTGTAACTATGAAATGCTGCTACGCTTGTTCTTGTTTTAATTTCCAAATTATTAATTTTTTTTAATTCATTAATTTCATTTTTTAACCAATCTGACGATTTTTTATTTTGAATTTTAAAAAAATCAGAGTCCTGATAAATTGTTGATCCACCTATTTCATTTTTTTCTTCTAATAATAGAGTTTTAAGATTGTTTTTAGCCGCTATTTTAGCTGCAATTATTCCCGATATTCCAGCGCCAATAATCAATACATCGCAATGGATATATTTGTGATCATATATATCAGGATCTGGTTTAGTAGGCGATTTACCAAGACCAGCAGATTTTCTTATAAAGTATTCATAATTTTCCCAAAAACTAGCTGGCCACATGAAAGTTTTGTAGTAAAAACCAGCTGGAAGAAAAGGGGATAATATATTATTTATTCCACCAATATCAAAATTTACACTAGGCCAGCAATTTTGACTCGTAGCTTCAAGACCTTCATAAATTTCTATTTCAGTAGCCCTAACATTGGGTTCAGTTAAAGCTTTATCAGATCCTAATTGAACAATAGCATTTGGTTCTTCTGAACCAGCTGTCATTATTCCTCTTGGTCTGTGATATTTAAAGCTTCTACCCACTAGATGAACATTATTAGAAATTAATGCAGATGCTAAAGTATCACCTTTAAATCCATAATAAGTTGTCCCATTAAATTTAAATGAAATTTTTGTTGTTTCATCTATAAATTTACTGGCTTTAACTCTTAAATTTTCAGTCATATTATTTTATTGGTGGTTTTGCACCGATTTTATAAACTGCATGAATAGTATCGTTTGAAGTATCTCTAACCATGTTAAACCATTTTCTACATCCGTGTGAATGATTCCATCTTTCAAATTGAACTCCTTTGATATTTTTTCTCATAAACAAAAAATCTGCCCATTCATCGTCGGTAAGTTCAGTTGGTTGTTTTGGTCTTACAATATGAGCTTCCCCACCTGATGAAAATTCGCTTTGATCTCGCTCACCACAAAAAGGACATTTAATTATAAACATTTAATGTGCAACCGCTGCCGCCCCATGTTCGTCAACAAGATCACCGCTAACAAATCTATTTATATTGAAAGCTGCATTTAAATTATGCGGTTCGTCATTTGCTATTGTATGAGCAAACAAGTCACC
>Ga0315339_1003745_pt1 | contig 10452 bp, 9 predicted proteins | sample ASW17metaG_FD_204514 | JGI IMG/M metagenome (GOLD analysis project Ga0315339, IMG submission 204514) | Ammonia-oxidizing marine archaeal communities from Pacific Ocean, United States - ASW #17 | ecosystem: Environmental > Aquatic > Marine > Oceanic | place: USA: California | collected 2016-12-05
CCTTCGGGCCTCAGCCCATCATCATTCGTCATATGCAACACTCCGGTTGAGGTTCAATTTACCCCAGCCGGGTGTCTCAATTATCCGTACCGCACCCCAGAATTTCTGTGTACCGAGCAGTCGAGATCGAGATTCCTGTCCAAGTTCGCATACGGCTGAGAATATTTTCTTTCGTCCTGAGCTATGCCAACAATTGGCGGGTCTGAGGCTTTGCCCCTGACTATATGCATTATCAAAGCGCTGTGACTATTTTGAGCGAACTGTTCTTGCCGATACTGAATTGGGCACCTGTGTTGAGTAGGTATGGAGTTCGAGCGTAAAGCGGACTGCTACGTCCTACCTAGGCATCATGCGAACCTGTTTGATCCGCTGCGAGTCATACGCGAACGGTCCCTGCCCACGCTGATACAGCGAGATTTTGGGGGATACTGTCTCCCGGTATTCATGCCAGGCCTCCTTGAAATCGCTGTTCAGATTCAAAAGATGCTGGACGATGCTCGTCTCGAATCTATCGATGAGATCCACCGTGATCTCGCCATCGACCTCAAAGGAGAACTCCGGCCGCACGCTTCCATTCGTCTCGAGAAGACCAAGGCAGTAAGAGGCTGTACGCGATGCAAGTTGGTCATCGGCGTAGATGCATTGCTCGATATCTTCGGGATAGATATTCGCACCCATGACGCTGATCGTGTAGTCCTTGCGGCCAAACACCCAGAGGAAGGGGAGCTTTGGTAGCGACTTGGAATCGTCGAAGATCGTTTTGTAGTCCGGCGCATATTCCGCGCAGATCGCACTCACTTCGGCAAAGGATCGAACGCCGCCCTCATCGTGGATGTTGTACCGGACTCGCGGCGATAGAATGTTCAATCTATTGATCGTGACAATGATTTCGCCGTCGGCGTTGGTTTGAATGTAGTGGGTTACCGGATTGAACTGGAAGAGCATTGGCAGTCGGGGGTCGGCACCGAACAACTGCTCACGAAGAGCCGGATTATCCCTGGCGGCCCGACGGATCGCGATCGACAAAGGCGTTTCACCGGCAATGCCGATCTCCAGATCAGTCGCTCCATATCCGCTGAAAACCGTCTTCACGTGCCGCAATAGATAGTCCCGCAGTCCTTCTGACATGCCCTCGCCGCCTACGATTGCGTGCAAACGGTATCGATCTATGGGGAAACGCTGTTGCACGGCGACATCCAACAAGTGCTTCAAGAAGGGTGGATATCCGCAGATGACATAGGTGTAGTCCGGCCCCCAAAATTCGAGAGTGCCGAGGATCTTGTCGATGTCCGGACCGACGTTTTTTACGAGTCCGTTGTGCTGCAACGCGAGCCCCATGTTGAGCCCGGTGGCCCAGGCACCCATCGAGAAAGCGTTGATGGAAAACACATTGCTCGTACCTAGACAGTAGTGGGCGAAGTGACTCACCAGCCTGTGGCTTACCTGGCGCTCCTCGAGCGACCTGACCCAGTTATACGCAGCACCGGAACTTCCGGAGGATTCATCGACAACCGTGTCCCTAAACGGTATCCGACCGTCGACCGCGCGCGTCGCGGTGTCGAATACCCGAACATAGTTTTCCTTGTCGATCGCCGGGACATCAAACTCGCTTCCGCCGGATCCAGAACTCTGACTATCCGAAAGAAACATCTGATAGGCCGGGACGGTAGCTTTTGCGTGCAGGAAAGCACGGCGAAAGTTCAACCGTCCCCAATGTTCGAAGACCCACCCTGGCACGTGGACGATGAACCATCTGAACAGTTCGTAATGATTGTTCAGAAATCGCAGGAACATATCCGCCGGCAGAAGGACGGCGTACAAAGCGTATCGTTTAGTTCGCTCCATGAATCGCGCTCCTGTCTTTCCGTTGACAATTTATTCTCATGGCGGAGATTCTATGCGCCCTGCGATTGCCCCGTCGGGCGGAGCGAAAGCAGGCGAGCACCGCGCTCAAACACTTCCGCGGGTAGTCCCAGCGCCTGCTTGAGGCGATAGTCACGCTCGAAAAGGTTTGGCTGGGAGAGCAGCGACAGCAGAGTCGCCGGATGCAGGCGGTTCCAGAAGACCAGCGCGTTTGACGGAAATGGTGCGTCGCTTGCGTAAACTGCCCGCTCGAGGACTTCTGGAGTTTCAACGAGCAGGGGCAAGTTCCTCCAACGGAATTTGTCAGTGAGAATTGCCGTATCGCAATAAAGGTTCGGAAACCGCCGAACGAGGGCTAGCAGTTGCGGGAAGAAATCCTCTTCGTCAAAAAATGCGCTCATTCCGGCGTGAGCAGCCACAACTGTGCATCCTTCCTCAAGCGCAACTAGCAGCCGTTGCGGTTGGGAGAATTCATGGCCAACTATTGCGGCGGAATGTTCTGTGCCCGTGTGCACCATTACAATGATGCCCTTATCTGCACATCGCCGATAAAACGGTCGAAAACGCGGTGCGCCAGGATCAACATTCTGAATGGGAGGATGTATCTTCAGTATTCTTGCGCCGTTCTCGATGCTTTGTTCCAATTCATCCAAGGCATCACGTCTTGATGGATTTATCGAAACACAGGGAATGAAATCTTTGGGGAACCGAGAAGCCACGCGGAACAAGTATTCATTGGGTACATAGACGGACGTATTCTCGAAATCAGGATTTCCTTCCGCGTCATACCGAGCGTCCTGAGCGAGAAGCACCGCTCTATCCGTGGACGAGGCACGTAATTGCGTGACGATACGGGCAACGTAGTCCTCATCCATCCGTCCATTTTCTGAAAGGCCCAGCAATTGCAAAAAGAACGGATAGTTTCTGTGTTGCTTTTGTTTCGGAGAAATAAAGCATCCGCTGCCGCCGTCGCCGACACCAAACAGGTGAACATGAAAGTCGATCACCGGCCCCACGGGTTCGCGAATGATCGTGTCCGGCACGCCGGCCGAAACTTGGCCTTGGGTTGCCAGCACACCAAGAGCGGAATAGCAAAACTGGCGCCGGGTCAGGCTCATTGTGACCTCCTGCGATTTAATAGCCAAATTGTTCCGTAAATGAAGATTATGTGGGCAAACAACGAAAGAACTGCGACGCAAGCGGCGAATGCCAACAACGACGGGGTTCCGACAATCGGCCAATCACCCCAAAGCGTCGAGAGCGTTGCAAGGGTCAAAGTGGTGGGCAGGCCAAGACTCACCAACCAACCGCCGGACAAAACGAATATCCATGTCGCTCCGCCAAACTCGGCCATCACAAAGGCAAACAGAAAGACCGACAAGCTAATGATCCAGAAACCGGCGGCCAATGATTTCGGGTAGCGAGCGAGTGACGTCATCTGTGATCCTCCACGCTAAAGTTGATGGAGAATTGCGGATCGTCGATTGTCCCGCCATAGGGTAGTGGCTACACTCCCCTAAGCTGTGCTTCGGTGGCAAAGGCCCTCGTGCGATGTCGAGTGACGACCCCTACAATCCATTAGACATGAAATCGCTGCTCTGCTTCGCGACGATGGCAAGACTTGGTAGCTTGACCCAAGCAAGTATCGAACTTGAAATTACCGATGCAGCGGTGTCGCAGCGGATCAAATCCGTGGAGAAACATCTAGGAAAAAAGCTTTACGAGTCACGCGGCGGAAGGATCCGTCTCACCGAAGACGGTGAACGGACAAAGGCGTTTGCCATGCGGATCTTCGATGAGCTCAGTGAGTTCGAAGGCGACATACGCGAGGAAGAGTTTCGCGACACGATTACCGTTGGCGCAGCCAGTCACATTTTCCGATATCAGTTCTCCAAGATCGTCCACGCATTTCGCGAGCAGCATCCTCATGCGCAACTACGTCTCCTCGACCGAAAAATCTTTGAGACGATAGACCTTGTCCGCCGCAACGAAATTGAACTTGGCCTCATCCCTTCCTCCCAATCGATGTCGGCTGACTTGGTATTTTATCCCTGGAGGATTTTCAAAGCCTACGTGCTCGTGCCAAGGGGACATCCATTGGCCATCAATAAAATCCCTACTCTCGAGGACCTCATGAACAAGGAGGCCCTGCAACAATATCCCCAAGTCGTAGCATCATCCATTGACACCCAGGAGCGGCGGGTAAAGCAAGCCATGGAGCGTCTCGGCTTACCGTTCAACGTGGCACTCGAAGTCGGCAATGTCGAAACTCTAAAACACTACGTCGCCCAGGGTCACGGGCTGGCAATTGTCAATGATGCCTGCCTTTCCGAGGGTGACGACGCGGACTTCCACAAAATCGAGATCCCCAACGAATTTGACTCTCAAACGACTTATGGCGTTGTCGTGAGGCGAGACAAATACCTCTCATCGGCGCTTAAGACTCTGCTCGGCCTTCTTGAAATACGGACGCATTAAGTTCAGCTGGAAGGCGGCCCTTGAAACGAACCGTGCCGGGTCGGTGCCACTTTATTCAAACGGCGCGCTCGTCACGGCAGGTTTTGGCGCTCTTGCTCCCCTCTTAACAAAAGTCGAATTGTCATCCAAATGCTGACCCCGGTTGGACGAGGAAGATTGCGATTGCGAGGTCACGGCTTTGCCCATCTCCCGCGCTGGGTCTCGATTGCCGATCCCCCGAGCCTGGGATTCCTGACTAGTCTCGTTCATGGCCGAAAATTTTGCCATTTGTCCTGGCCAATGCCAGCGATTAGTGAATCTGAAACCTTGCCCTTGCGGCTATATGCTTTATCAAAGCGCCGTGACCATTGAGCGAACCCTTCCCGAAGATACCGAGCTCGCCTCCGCGCTTGTGCCGGTGGTGATTGAGGCTGGCGCGCTGATCCTCGAGGTCAGGGCGCGCGGCCATTCGGTGGAGCAAAAATCCGATCTCTCGCCGGTTACCGAAGCCGACCGGGCGGCCGAGGCGGCAATCTTGGAGGCGCTTGCGACTATCGCACCGGGCGTTCCAGTGGTCGCTGAAGAGGCCGTCGCCGCGGGGAACCTCCCCGATGTCGGTCGTGAGTTTTTTCTCGTCGATCCACTCGATGGCACCAAGGAATTCATCAAAGGCGGCGACGACTTCACCGTAAATATCGGCCTGATCCGCGATTCGGTGCCGGTAGTGGGAATTGTGTATACACCGGCGACCGGCGATCTTTATGCTGGAGTAAGCGGCAATGGCGCCTGGAAAGCACTTGTAAAAAACGCAAACCCAGGCGCCCGCGTGCCTATACATGTCCGCCCCGCTCCAGCCGGACCAATTCTTGTGGTTGCCAGCAAGTCGCATCGGACACCGGAAACCGACGATTTCATCCGCAAATACGAAGTTGAAAATCTCGTGTCGGCCGGCTCGTCGCTAAAATTCGCACTCGTTGCCTCTGGTCAGGCTGATCTTTATCCGCGAATGGGCACGACCATGCAGTGGGATACCGCTGCCGGCGATGCGATTGTCCGGGCGGCTGGCGGCAAAGTGGTGACGATCGACGGCAAGCCATTTGCCTATGGCCCGAACGGCGCGGAGGGCGCGGCGGCGTACAAAAATTCCTGGTTCGTCGTGACCGGCGGAATCGACCCAATTCTGTAAACTCGGGTCGAATTGCCGCCACGTGGAAAAGCTATTCCAATAATCGAAGATAAAGCGCCAAAATGATCGGCAACCGCCGTGAAAATGCGGTGGGACACACTTGAGCGGGCGGGCCAATTCTGGCTAGTTCGGCCCGCCGATTAATCCTGAGAGTTGCTCAGATGAGTCCCGAGTCGCCGCCGCATCTCCGCCGCCTTGAATCCGAGGCGATTTTCATTATGCGCGAGGTTGCCGCAACCTTCGAGCGCCCGGTCATGCTCTACTCGATCGGCAAGGATTCCTCGGTGATGCTACATCTGGCGCTGAAGGCCTTCCATCCGGCGCCGCCGCCATTTCCTCTCCTCCATGTCGACACGACTTGGAAGTTTCACGAAATGATCCGCTTTCGCGACGAGACGGCAAAAAAGTTCAATCTCGATCTGCGCGTCCACACCAATGAAGACGGCAGGTCTCGAAACGTTAATCCCTTCGATCAAGGCTCGGCGCAATACACCCAAATCATGAAGACCGAAGCACTCAAGCAAGCGCTCGAAGCCGGCCGCTACGATGCCGCTTTTGGTGGCGCCCGCCGCGACGAAGAGAAGAGCCGCGCCAAGGAACGCATCTTTTCTTTCCGCTCCGCCAACCATGGTTGGGATCCCAAAAACCAGCGGCCCGAGCTGTGGTCGCTATACAATACGCGGGTCAAGCCGGACGAATCCATCCGTGTCTTCCCGCTGTCAAACTGGACCGAGCTCGATATCTGGCAGTATATCCTCGCCGAAGGTATCGATATCGTGCCGCTGTATTTTTCCGCCGAACGGCCGGTGGTCGTGCGAAGTGGTCAGTTGATCATGGTTGATGACGCGCGCATGCGTCTCTTGCCCGGCGAGGTGCCGGAAAAACGTAATGTGCGCTTTCGCACGCTAGGCTGCTACCCGCTGACCGCGGCGGTCGAATCCAACGCCACGACGCTCGATGAGATTGTCGCCGAGATGTTCGTGGCGCGGACCTCAGAACGCGAAGGCCGGCTCATCGACCATGACGAAACCGGTTCAATGGAATTGAAGAAGCGCGAGGGCTATTTCTGATGGCCGATCATCGCGAAACAGCCTCGCCGTTTTCCTCCGCCCTCTCCGAGCATGAGGGCAAAGGTCTGCTACGATTTCTCACTTGCGGTAGCGTAGACGACGGCAAGTCAACGCTGATCGGTCGACTGCTATTCGACACCAAACGTCTTTTTGAGGATCAGCTCACTGCGCTCGAGGCGGACTCCACCCGCTACGGAACAACCGGCGAGGACATCGATTTTGCTCTCCTTGTCGACGGTCTTGTTGCCGAGCGCGAGCAAGGCATTACAATTGACGTCGCCTATCGCTATTTCGCTACCGACCGACGCCGCTTCATCGTCGCCGATACGCCCGGCCATGAGCAATATACCCGCAACATGGCGACCGGCGCCTCGAATTCCGACCTTGCCGTGCTTTTGGTCGATGCCAAGAACGGCATCATGACCCAGACCCGTCGTCACGCCTACATCGTCGCACTTCTGGGAATCCGCCACGTCGTGCTCGCCGTCAACAAGATCGATCTCGTTGATTTTGACGAGGCCCGCTTCAACGAGATTCGTGACGTCTTTGCCAAATTCGCTACGGATCTTGAGTTCGAGACAAACGTCGCAATACCGATTGCGGCTCGTGACGGTGACAATGTTATCGCGCCGAGCGAGCGAACGCCCTGGTTCAGCGGACCAAGCCTTCTTGAGTATCTTGAAACCATCGATGTCGAGGGCGGCTCGGTTGAACGAGCCCTCCGCTTTCCGGTTCAATGGATCAACCGCCCGGACGCGAATTTTCGAGGCTATGCCGGTACGATCGCCGGCGGCGCTCTTGGCCCTGGCGACGAGATCGTCGTCGCCCGCACCGGAGCAGAGGCCCGAATCGACCGGATCGTTACCCGTGACGGCGATCTGGCCACGGCGAGGGCTGGCGATGCGGTGACGCTCACGCTCGACCGTGAGCTTGATGTCAGCCGAGGTGATATCTTTTCTTCGCTTGATCGGCGACCGGAGATTTCCGATCAGATCGCCGCTCACCTGATATGGATGGCAAGTGAGGAACTGCTTCCCGGTCGACCCTATCTCCTCAAGATCGGTGCCCGTACCGTCGGAGCCACGGTGAGCGAGCTCAAGCACCAGGTCGATATCGACACGCTTAAATTGCTTGCCGCCAAGACGCTGACATTGAACGATATCGGGCTTTGCAATCTGTCTCTCGCCGAGCCGATTGCATTCGATCTTTACGATGACAATCGAACGACCGGCTCGTTCATTCTTATCGATCGCTCGACCAATGAAACAGTCGCGGCGGGAATGATCCGTTTCGGGCTGCGTCGGGCCACCAATATCCACTGGCAGGACCTTGATGTGAACAAGGATGCTCGGGCACGCGCCCTGGGGCAAAAGCCTTGCATCTTATGGTTCACGGGACTGTCGGGCGCTGGCAAGTCGACGATCGCCAATCTCGTCGAGAAGAAGCTCCATTTGATGGGCCACCACACTTATTTACTCGACGGCGACAATGTGCGTCACGGTCTTAACCGGGACCTCGGTTTTACCGATGCCGACAGGGTAGAGAATATTCGACGGGTCTCCGAAACGTCGAAGCTTTTCGTCGACGCTGGCCTGATTGTCCTCGTCTCTTTCATCTCACCATTCCGGTCCGAGCGCGACATGGCTCGCGAACTCGTCGGCGAGCGCGAGTATCTAGAGGTCTATGTCGATGCATCGCTTGAGACTGTTGAGGCGCGCGATCCGAAAGGCCTCTACAAGAGGGCACGAGCCGGGGAGATAAAGCACTTCACCGGTATCGATTCGCCTTACGAGCCGCCGTTATCTCCCGATATCCACCTCGACACGATGCGCGCAACCGCTGAGGAACTTGCCGAACGGATCGTTACGCGTTTGCGCGACGACGGCTATCTTGGAAGTTGGTGAGGCGCTTAAGACGCCAGGATGTCGATCTTGATTGATCGGATGTCAGTGCTCGTGCCGTCTCCAGGAATTCCGGGCTCAATCAGGAGATAGTCGCCCGAGGCGCTTTCATGCGAAGCCGGCACCCGCCATATCATTCCATACGAGCCGTAATTCTGCGATAGGTCTACGATCTGCCAATGGCTGACCGCCACACCACTCTGGTAGGCGAATCGGATCGCTGGGGCACCGTTTTGCGGCGACGATCGAGCCAGCAGGGTGACGCGAATTGTACGACCGGCGAACCGTTCGGCAAGGCCGGGGCCGATCAATGCGCGGGCGCCGGCGGCGCTGGTCGCCGACGATATTCGAGCAAACCCGCCCTCGGCGTCGCTATCAAACTGGATCGGATTATTCGATGATGCTTCGAATACCGTCGGATCACGGCCGGCAAAGACGATGAGCGACTCGGCGACGTTGAGATTTCGCTCGGGAATTTCGGATGCCGTGGCGCTGTCGCTGACAATTCGCGTCGCGGGCTGCGCGGTGGGCTGTCCCGCGACTGGCAAGCGGTCTTCTGACTTAATCGCCGCTGGCGTGGTCGCCGATGGCGCCGTGCCGGCGTCAAGGATATTCGGCAGGAAGACGAACGCGTTGAACCCGATGAGAACGACCGCAAGACCGGCAACGGCCGTCGTGAGCATTCGCACCACCCTGCGTCCGCCCTGGCGGGCGCGCGTTGCTGGTTGGCGCGTGCCGTCGTGGCGATCAAAAGTCGAATAGCGTTCGTTAGGCCGATCATAGCCGTCATCGTCATAGTCATCATCGTCGAAATCATCGGCGGGTCGATCGTCCCGGTAGCCTGGCGATCTTTGTGGCCCCATGCGTCGCTCGGCCGGCGGCGCCTGACGCCACTCGGCCGGTTCCTGATAAGCGGGCGGGCGGTAAGCCGGTTCGCGGTGCGAGCGCTCACGATAAGCGGACTCATCATGGTATGCTTCTGGCGGGATTGGGTCTTCGTACCGATCATCATACCGATCGGGCTCTCTATGACGCTCGTCGCGGCGCCTGGGATGTGTGTCCATAGGAGGCGGCCGGCCATAATCTGCCGCCCTATCGCCGAGTCCGTCCTGCGCGATCCGCCGCTCGTCATATTCACGCGAGTTTGGCGGCATGTCGTAATCATCGGTCCGATAGGCGGGCGATGGTCGGACATCCTGCTGGCGCGCAATCGGCTGCCTGCCATAGTTGGGCATGTAGTCGGCTCGCTCATCATAGCCCTCCTGGACCGGAGGATGGCGGTGCTGTGCCGGTGGATGCCGCGATTCCCGCCGCATGCCTTGATGCATTTCCGCGGCGCCGCCTTCGGCGAATACCTGTTCGAGATCGCGCTCGATCCTGTCGATGGAGCTGTCGAAAAGACCAATGCGGGCATCGATCTCGTCCTCGGAGAGTGGCGGATCGAACGACCATAACTTCCGGCTCATCGCCGAGCGGGCCTGATCGTAGGCTCTCTGTCGATCCCCCGGCGAGCGCAGGTCACGCCGTATAATCGAGGCTTTGAGGACGGAATATAAATCAGTCATGACACGAGACACAACCTCCACCGAAGAGGCTTGTAACTACGCCACAGGACAATTGAATAGTCATAATTTGGAGCGCCTATACCCCTTCCAGAACTCTCGGACGAACCGAGCAATTGGCGAAAAGAACTGAGCGTTATCTGCAGCTTGTCGCCCGCCCCGGCGACGATCGGCCACACAGTGACGGGACTGGCCGCACCACAAATATCGATTTGAGCACTGGCATTGCCGTCCCGCTTTCCCATCGCTTTATATCCTATGGGCGATAGTTTCCAAAATTTCAACGGATTGTACTGCGGCCCGGTTTTGAGACACCCGTCTGAGCTTATTCAAGCGGCAAACTTTAGACCGTCCACCGCGTTGTGTTCAAGTCGGCATTGATCTGCTCGTACCTGTGCTGGGGTACGATATCC
>Ga0315339_1003747_pt1 | contig 10437 bp, 9 predicted proteins | sample ASW17metaG_FD_204514 | JGI IMG/M metagenome (GOLD analysis project Ga0315339, IMG submission 204514) | Ammonia-oxidizing marine archaeal communities from Pacific Ocean, United States - ASW #17 | ecosystem: Environmental > Aquatic > Marine > Oceanic | place: USA: California | collected 2016-12-05
CCTCCGGCGGCATCATCGCTGCCGAGCTGGCCAAGGCCGGAGCCAAGGTGATCGCACTCGACAAGGGGCCGGCTTATTCGGACGAGGACTTCGTCCTTAAGCACGACGAGATCCGCTACTACGCCCGCGGAGCGATGGTTCCCGGTATGGAGACTGATCCCATCACGTGGCGGCCCGACAGCGTTTCGGAAGCAAAGATCTTGCCGTGGGCATCGGGACCGCTGGGATTGTCCGATCCCCTGCACCTACCACCATCATTGGGGGTGGGCGGCGGCACGAACCATTGGGGTGGGGCGGCTTGGCGCTTCCGAGCCGCCGAGTTCCGCATGCGCAGCGCCATCATTGAGCGGTTTGGCGAGAAAGCCTTGCCCGAGCATACGAACATTGTCGACTGGCCAATCACCTACGACGATCTGGAGCCCTATTACGATCGGACGGAATGGCAACTCGGCATCTCGGGTAAAGCCGGCAATATCAATGGCGAATTGATGGAGGGTGGTAATCCTTTCGAATCTCCACGCAAGCGCGATTTTCCCATGCCGCCCCTGCGACATGGACCCGCTGATTTCGCCTTCGCCGACGCCTGCCGCAAACTAGGTTTTAGTCCATTCCGGCAAGCCGCCGCCATTGCCTCGGTCGATTTCAAAGGGCGGTCGGCCTGTGTCTACTGCGGTTTCTGTCACGGATTCCCATGCCATGTTGGCGCCAAGACCTCGACGCAAGTCGCTGTCCTCCCCGAAGGCATCGCGAGCGGCAACCTGGAGATTCGACCGTACTCGCGAGTCTATCGTGTCAATCGCGACGAGTCGGGCGACCGGGTGATCGGTGTCAGCTACATCGATGCTGATGGGCAAGCGCAGGACCTTGAGGGACGTATCGTCATCCTCGCCTGCTACGCGTTGGAAAATGTTCGGCTCATGCTGCTCTCCGGCATCAACCGAAACGGGCAAACGGGCAAGTATTTCATGACCCACTCCTACGGTTTTTACGAAGGTCTCACGAAGGAATGGAGCAATCCATTTATGTCACCGCTGACGGCATCGAGTGTGATCGCGGACCACACGGGCGAACTGATTCCCGACAATGATCTCGGCGTGCTGTGGGGCTCCAGTATCACCAGTTGGCCCGGCGAGACGCAGCCGATCGAGGCTACCCACCTCGTCCCGCCCGGCGTCGCGACCTGGGGTCAAGAATTCAAGAACTGGATGCGCGAGAACTTTCGGCGCCTGTACGGAATGTACCACCAGACCTCGAATTTTCCCGACGAAAGGTATTATTGCGACCTAGATCCCAACGTCAAGGATCCGTGGAGCCAACCTGCGTTGCGAATCACCCACGACTGGACCGCACATGATATCGCGTCGGTCGAGTTCCATTTACGCATTAAACGGCAAATTGGCAAGGAGATGGGCATTGTGGAGTCATGGGAGGAAGCTGCTGCGCCACCCTTTCATTTGTCTACCCACGAAACGGGCATTCACCGAATGGGTGATGATCCGTCGTCTTCAGTCGTTGACATTTATGGCCACAGCCATGAATGCAGCCAGCTCTATGTCGTCGGCGGCGGCCAGTTCCCGACCTATGGCGGCTATAACCCGACCCAAACCATCATGGCGATGGCATTCATGACCGCTGACCACATCATGAAATAGTGGCAAAAAAAAATGCAGCGGCGTAGACGCCCGGCGCTGCTCCGTTGGGCTGTCGCTGGGCGTCTGGGCGCGGCGTCGCGAGGAGGTGAGAATGTCCCGGATTGAGCCGCTGGAGAGCGCCCTTCTCCCGCCCGGCATTCGCTCTCGCCACGTCGACGCCGTCAACGGCCTGACCATGCACATTCTGGAAGCCGGGTTCGAGGGCGGCGATCGACCGGGCATGATATTGCTGCACGGCTTCCCGGAACTTGCCTATTCGTGGCGCAAGGTCATGCTCCCGCTTGCGGCTGCAGGATATCACGTCGTCGCGCCGGATCAACGCGGCTACGGGCGAACCGTCGGCTGGAATGCCGGAGATACCTCCGATCTCTCGGGTTTTCGGTTGCTCAATTTGGTCAGAGATGTCGTCGGGTTGTTGCACGCGCTCGGATGGCGTTCGGTGGTGATTTCAGGGCACGATTTCGGATCGCTCGTGGCCGCTTGGTGTGCCCTGCTCCGTCCGGACTTGTTTCATGCGGTCGCGCTGTTGAGCTCACCCTTTCCAGGCGCGCCGCCGTTGCCTTCCCGCGTTGCCGGTGATTCACCTGCCTCCGCGAACATACACGAAGAGCTCGCGCAACTGGATCGGCCACGAAAGCATTACCAGTGGTACTACTCGTCGCGGCCGGCGAACACCGACATGCTCAAACCACCCCAGGGCCTTCACGCCTTCTTGCGGGCCTACTTTCATGTCAAAAGCGGCGACTGGCCCGGCAACCGACCCTTTCCACTCAGTTCGTGGTCGGCCAACGAACTGGCAAAATTGCCGACGTACTACACCATGGAGCTCAATCAGAGCATGCCGGAGACGGTCGCCCCGCACATGCCTACGGCCGAACAAATATCAGCGTGCCGTTGGCTGCCGGACGATGAACTTTGCGTCTACACCAATGAATTCGCGCGCACCGGGTTCACCGGTGGCCTTCAGTGGTACCGGTGCAAGACGAGCGCTGCCTTCGACAACGAGCTTCAGATATTCTCCGGCCGCACCATTGACGTGCCGGCGATCTATGTCGCCGGCAAACACGATTGGGGCACCCATCAATTTCCTGACAACTTCGAGAAAATGCAGTCCAGGGCCTGTCGCCGGTTCTTGGGGACAACGTTGATCGACGGCGCGGGACACTGGGTCCAACAGGAGCAGCCCGAGCGTGTCAGTTCACTGTTGGTCGATTTCCTGAAGGGTATTCGCGGATCCCACAACGTGGGAGCGAAATCGCAGACCCACCAAGCCTCCGCGCCAGAGCGCTGATCTCAACCAATCTGGGGCCGGCGATCTGACGATCCCGGTCGCTGAGAAACGGGTGCTGGCGAGACTCCCACCGGCAGCAACGTTTGGCAGCGTTCGAAGGTGTCAGGGTCTCGATCGCAATCCAGATCGCGGGGTCCGGTCAACTCACCGCACCATGACGTTCCTGCCGGCGCCGGTTTATCCGCTCCTGGGCCTCCTCTGAGCCGTCGTGGTACGTGCCCATCAGCTTGTCGAGCACAGGCAGGCCATCACCACCGTAGTTGCACTCGAAATGCTTGTGATGGAGGTAGTGCATGTAGCCACCGATCGTCACGCCCTTGCTGTTCTCGGCGCCGATCCGGTCGTAGCCGCTGTGCCCGGCCGCCGGCGCGATGCCATTGAGGACCAAATTGAACATGACGTGGATCGGGTGCGACGGGATTACCAAGTGAATCAGAACGCCGCCGAAGTACAGCACGTGCTCAACCGGGTGCATCGACAGGCCGGACCACGGTCCTATGTTGGTATTGCGATGATGGAGATGGTGGGCAAGCCGATAGAGCGGCCGCCAGTGCAGCAATCGGTGCGTCAGATAGAAGTAGGTCTCGCGGATCGCTGGAAGGAGCACTAGCAGCACAACGAACCAGACCGGGTCGGTCCGCAGCTCGATGAACGGCAGGAGGTTGTTGGCAAAGGCCCACAACATCATCACCTCGTAGGCCGTCCAGATCGTCACACCGCTGGCCAAGCTCCAGAACATGTTGTCCAGGACCTGGTTGTTGAACGTGAAGCCCTTATTGTTCGTCGCCTGTCCGCGCGTGGTGTATTTGAAGTCGTTGCCCTGGCCCTTGATGATATAGAAGTAAAGGTGCAGGCCGCCGACATAGAGCACCGTCAGGCCCAGGTTGCGGGCGAAGATCAGCGCGACCCACCAGACCTCGAAGGTTTGCATCGAGGCCAGGGCTGGCGTCAGGAAGAACCAGCTTACCAGCGCGAAGGCGAGGAACACGGAATTCCAGGGCCACAGATAGCCCGGCCAGCCGAAGAACCATTTCAACGAGCCCCACAGGCGCGGCGGCCACACCATCGACGCCGGCAACTGCTCGAGATACGTCGGCCCCCAATTGCCGCGGTCGTCCCGCTGAGTGATCGTAGTATCCGCCATCGTCCGTCGCTCTCACAGTCCGCGCACGCCACGCGATCCAGGACAGGCGAGGCGAGAAGCGGATCGTTTTGCACGTCACGGATTCGGTGCGCGCCTATGATAGGCTCCCGGGCCGCGCGGTGTAAAGGGACGAATAGGGTCCGCGAGCCGACGCGCGCCGGGTTTGGCACGAGGCACTCGTCCTATTTGCCGGCCGCGACGACAATGGCACGGAAATCGCCGACGTTGGTCAAAGTCGGACCGGTGACGATCAGGCTACCCAGGCTCGCGAAAAACCCATAGCTGTCGTTCCGCGCGAGATGGGATCGTGGGTCCATGTGAAGGTCGCCGGCACGCGACAGAACGGCCGGCCCAACCGTGGCGCCGGCCGCGTCCGCGGTCCCGTCCCGTCCATCGGTATCAACTGCGAGCGCATGGACACCGGGTTGGCCGTCCAGCGCGATGGCGAGCGCGAGGAGGAACTCGAGATTGGGGCCGCCGCGCCCGTTGCCGCGAACCGTGACCGTCACCTCGCCGCCCGAGAGCACGACGGCCGGTGCCGCGACGGGTTGAGCGGATGTGGCGATCCGGCGGGCGACGGCGGCGTGAGCCTTGGCGACGTCGCGGGCTTCGCCTTCGATCCGGTCACCTAGGATGACAGGCGTGACGCCGCTGCAGCGCGCCACCTTGGCCGCCGCCTCCAACGCCGTCTGCGGGGTCGCGATCAGGAAGGTTTCGCCCGCCGCGAGACCCGTATCGCCCGGTTTCGGGGTTTCGTTGCTCTCCTCGGCGAGAGCCGCGGCCACGGCGGGCGGTGGCTCGATCCCATGCCCTGCCAGGACCGAAATCGCGTCGGCAAGCGTGGTCGGATCAGCAACCGTAGGACCGGAACCTATGGTCGACAAATCGTCTCCCGGCACATCCGATATCGCCAACGTGACGATACGCGCGGGCGCGCAGGCCGCGCCGAGGCGTCCGCCCTTGATCGCCGAGAGGTGCTTGCGAACGCAATTGATCTCGGCGATCGTCGCCCCGGACAGGAGCAACGAGCGAGTGACGGCCCGCTTTGCCTCGAGCCCCACGCCCGCTGCCGGCAGACTCAGGAGCGAGGACGCGCCGCCCGACAGCAGACACAGCACCAAATCCTCTGCGCTCAGGGCGCGCACTACACGCAGCATGCGCCGCGCCGCCGCCACGCCGTTGTGGTCGGGCACCGGGTGCGCCGCCTCGATGATTTCGATGTGCCGACAAGGAACCGTGTGGCCATAGGGGGTCACGACGAGGCCGCTCAAGGGATCCGGCCAGTGGTCCTCAACGGCCCTGGCCATCGCCGCCGCGCCTTTTCCGCCACCTACGACAACAGTGCGGCCAGCGGGAGGCGCGGGAAGGGATCGCGACACGACGTTGGCGGGAGACACCGCCGCGATCCCCCCATCCAGCAGTCGCCGTAAAAGCGTCTCAGGATCGCCCATCATGCCACCGTCGGGTCCATCACATGGACGAACCAGCTCAAGCCGGCCGGCATCGGTTCGCCAGAGATGATTGCTTCGAGTCGGGCCGCCCATGCGTCAAGCGCGTCACGCTTTTGGTCGATATAGGAGAAACGATCATAAATCGCTGTTGGAGTGCCGTCCGTGTGGTTCAACAGCTTCTCGATAACCAATCTGGGAAACCCCATTTCGCCGACCGCTGAAGCGCCGGTGCGCCTCAGGTCTTGCGGCGTAACGTTGTCCAGCCCAAGCAAATCGAGATTGTTGCGGACGGCGCGGCTAATGGAGGCCGCCGTTATGGACTTGCCCTCTCGCGATGGAAACAGCCAGCGCGGCGAATGATAACTCTCACCCACTGGCGCTTCTTTTGCCGTGTGGATGATCGACAAAGCCAAGTCGCTGAGAGGGACGCGATGAGGCCGCCCGTTTTTCGCTTTTGCGCCGGGGATTTCCCACACCCGCTTGTCCTCATTAATGTCGGCCATTTCGATTGCTGCGACCTCGCCTCGCCTCTGGACGGTCACCAGCAACAACTGTATTGCGAGCCGTGTATGGGCGCTCATCTTTGCCCCGTCGAGACCTGTCCAGAGGGACCTGATTTCTTCGTCGGACAGAATGCGCTCGCGGGCCGTCTCCCGGCCACCTGGCGGGTCAATTCCGACGGTCGGGTCGCCTGCGAGCATGTCCCGCTTTGCGGCCCAGCGAAACATTTTGCGAATGACAGCGTGCGTCCGATTCCCGATCACCGGCCCGCGTTCTGCTACTTCGTCTAGAAGTTCGATGATTGCGCGCCGCGTGATGCTTTTGGCCTTGCGGTTGCCCCACCGCGGCAAAACATCTTTCTCCAAAATACGACGGTCTTCGTGGCCCGACCGTTTCTTGGCCGCGAACTTTTCGACGTAGGACGCGACCATCTGGCGCACCGTATCAGCTGATCTCTCCGTCGCCCGTCCCTCCACCACCGCGGCGCCGGGGTCTTCGCCTTCAGCAAGCTTCGCCTGCGCCTCACCCCATGCCTTACGAGCGCCCGCAAGCGTCATCGTGGGGTAACTCCCCAAGGTCATTCGGCGGGCAGCCCCCTCGTACCTGTACAGCCATACCCAACTCTTACGCGCAGTGGGTGCCACCCTGACGCCAAAACCGCCGCTGCCCGGTTCCCATTCGGTATATCGGGTCTCGCGCGGTCGAAGGGCCTTAACAAAGGCGTCGGTAAATCGTCTGCTTTTGACCGTCATCGCCCACCACCGCTACTACCCAGTATCACATTTGGGTAGCAAATTGGGATTAACTGCCCGAAACTCCATGCAACAGGGTAGCACAATTATCGGCAGAAACAATGGCGTCAAGTGCGATGTCTACTGTTTCATCTCGTTGCAAGAAGGCCCAGAAACCCGTCATTCTTCCTGATTTGTAATCAGGGGGTCGCGGGTTCGAATCCTGCACCCGGCACCATATTTATCAATGGGTTAGCTAGAAGAAGGCCCAAGCATAGCGCCTAATAGGTTCCATATAGGTTCCACCCCAACGCTAATTTCCTAGCATTTCGCTCGTGATGGCAGTCCTCCCACCATAATTTTTTTGGCCATTCCATTTTCTGGGCCACACCTGCTTTAGCCACATCTGGTTTGATCTCTCTTCCACAGTAAGGGGGCAAACAAAATGGCAAAGCAGTTATTGAGTGAGCGTGAAACTTCCTCTGAATACGGAGTACCTCTTAAGACGCTTCAGTATTGGCGATGTGCGGGACATCCCGACGGTCCCCCTTTTATTAAAGTAGGGCGGCGTGTGTACTACCGGCAGTCGGACTTAGAACTGTGGATCGCTGAAGCACCGACGTTCAAAAGTGCCATCGAAGCGCGAACGCACTCGTTATCGCGAGGTGACGCGACCTGATGGATTTACCTTACGAAGAATTGTGCGGGCGTCTGGGGGTGACGCCTAAGGGCGACTCTATGATGGCCCGATGCCCGGCGCACGATGACAAGAATCCAAGTTTGAGCCTAACGAGGAGTGAAGATGGCACTGCCATAGTCCACTGCTTTGCAGGCTGTGACTGGAGAGAAGTCTCTGAGGCACTTGGCGTTAGTCGGAGGGGGGTATCTACCCCCACTCGCAACGCTGCAACACTGCAACGGTTACCAAAAACGCCGGGAAAGCAGGCCTCTCAGAGTGTCGCGCCTGAATCGAAGGGTTGCACTCTTGCGCAATACGCTGAGGCAAAGAAGTTGCCACTTGAGTTCCTCCAAAGTCTTAGCCTCCAGGAGGTGTCCAATAAAGGCAACCCTGCCCTACGTATTCCTTATCTCAGTCCGGAAGGACAGACGGTCGCGGTTCGGTTGCGTATTGCCCTTGATGCCAAAGACCGCTTTCGATGGAAATCACGCGATAAGCCACAGCTCTACGGTCTATGGCGTCTCGATACAAAAGCCGCGGTGGCTAGGTTGACTTCGACCCAGACATGTTGGTAACGCGCGCTTTGCCGATCCTGCGGCGTCGTAAGATCCCCATAATCGCCATCTCGGACCTCGATTCAGGCCGCTCTGTAATCAGGTTCGTGGCCATTCGTACGACGCGGAGCGGCCGCCGGCTCCAGGCAACGCAGTAGAAGATCATCAACCCAATCAGGCGCAGCATCTTCAGGGCGCGATCCGAAATGTTTTCGCTATAGGAAATCGTCCGCGAAGCATCCGCATAGGAACGAAGGGAATCGTAGTAGTCGTCATCAAATTTCAACCCGCCCCGCTCGCGCAGTTCGTCGAAAAGAGCGGATCCCGGGTACGGCGAGAAAGCCCAGATGCTGAGGTCGTGCGCGCCGGCGAGCGCCATTCGCGCAATGAATCGATAGGTCGTCAAAACGTCGCGGTGGGTCTCACCAGGAAACCCGATCATGATGTTGAACTTGATGTTTATCTTTGCCGCCGAACTGGCCCGAATTGATTGAAGCATTCGTTCCGGATCAATTTTCTTTTTGATCCGCTTCAATGTATTCGGTGAGCCACTTTCCGGTGCGTACGAAAGATTGCGACACCCGGATCGATACAAGAGGCTCGCCACTTCGGAGTCGATCGCTTCCGATCGCGTTCCGCTGGGAAGCTGCCATGTAAACGTCATTCGGCGCCTCAAGATTTCCTCGCAGAACTCTACGATCCACCTTTTCTTTACGATCGCCGTCAGATCGTAGAAATCAAAATTCGTAACGGCGTAGCGATCTTGGTAGAAGGCCAATTCGTCCAACAAACCGGCTACGGATCGAACGACCCAGCGAGTGGTCCACATGTTTGGACTGCTGCAAAACGTACATTGGTACGGGCATCCGCGACTCGCTAGGACGGGAATCGCGCGGCCGCGATCAACGCCGAAACCAAGATTCCGGTCAAGATATGCGTCGATCGGGAGGAGGTCCCATGCCGGCCACGGTATTGAGTCGAGATCGCGTATCCGGTTTCGGCGCGGATTTACGACGATGCTATCGCCGTTCTTGAAGGCGACACCCGGGATCGCGGAGAGATCCGCTCCGTTCTTGCTCGCTTCAACAATGGCGAGGGTCGTTTCTTCGCCCTCTCCAAGCACCGCGGCATCAAGCTCCGACGCCGCGAGGGACGCCTCGGGCATCGCCGTGATGTGCTCTCCGCCGGCAATCAGGAGCGCTGACGGAAAACGCCTCCTGATCAGAGAAATCAACGCCCGATTCGCCGGCCACTCGAACGAAAATGCAGAGGAAACGCCAATAACTGTCGCCGCGTCCGGGATCCGCTCGACCACTTCTTGCAGCGGAAGACCGTAGAGAAAGCAGTCGCGCTCGCCTGCCTCAACAACGTCAATTCCTTCCCCAAGTGCGTCAATGACGTGAACCGAGTGTCCGGCGTCGCGAACGCTTGCTGCGACGTAGGCCAATCCAATGGGTGGTGTGAACAGCGCGGCCTGGTTCCACTTCGGTAGCACGATCGGGGGGCGGATGAGGCAAACGGTCATCAAAAATCGCAAGATCTGTTGCGCCGCGGATGAAAGGCAGCATGCCCCATGTTCGCTCCTTTGTCCCAAGGTTTAGGTAGCGTTTTTCGGCGAGTCCGCGGTTTTCTTTCGCTGTTTTTGGCGCTTCGCGAAGTTTACAGCCTACGGAGGGCAGCTATGTTTTTCGGATGGGGACGGAACTTCGCGACATTGGCGATCATAAAGGTAGGCGGTCGCTTGATATGCTGCGCAACCGTAGCAGTTCTTGCAGCTTGTGTTGAGAACTCGGCGGGGAGTTACACTATCGGACAAACCTTTTCTCCCATGTGGTTTGCAACAGCGCCGGAAGCCGACAAACGAGCCCTGATGGCATCATACGACATGGCGAAACTCTGTTCGCAGTGGCGATCGGCCTACAATTCGGGCAGGCGGGAAAGTATTCGTGTCCTGATCTCGCGAGAACTCGACAGGCGGGGCCGGCCCGTCAATGAAGAACCGCGATCACCTATTCAAACCCGGTCAGTCCGGCAATCCGAGCGGGCGTCCAAAGGGCGCACGAAACCAATCCACGATGGCTGCTGAAGCATTACTCGATGGCGAAGCGGAAGCGATCACGCGTCGATGTATCGATCTGGCAATGGACGGCGATGCAACAGCCCTCCGGCTCTGTCTGAGCCGCATACTGCCGGTTAAGCGGGACCGGACCATAGAACTGGATCTGCCCGCTCTGGAGGACTCTCAGGACTCTCTGAGGGCTATTGGAACGGTGCTAGAGGCTGTTGGTTCTGGAACGATTACACCCAACGAAGGACAGGCCGTGGCGTCGTTGCTGGAGACACACCGGCGGACATTCGAGGTCGAAGAATTGGAACGTCGTCTCGAGGTCTTGGAAGCACAACAGTGCGCCGCACGCTGAAGACTCGTCTGGCT
>Ga0315339_1003750_pt1 | contig 10431 bp, 8 predicted proteins | sample ASW17metaG_FD_204514 | JGI IMG/M metagenome (GOLD analysis project Ga0315339, IMG submission 204514) | Ammonia-oxidizing marine archaeal communities from Pacific Ocean, United States - ASW #17 | ecosystem: Environmental > Aquatic > Marine > Oceanic | place: USA: California | collected 2016-12-05
GGCAAGGATATCGAAGCTCGCCTGACCCATCTCGATGGCAAGCGGCTGGATAAATTCGATCTGGCCGATGAAGCCAAGGCCCATGCCGCACGCGATCGTATCCAAGCCGGCGAGCATAGCGTCGAGAATATTGAGGCCAAGCGCACACGGCGCAATCCGTCGCCGCCATTCACCACCTCTACCCTACAGCAGGAAGCGTCACGCAAGCTCTCCTTCACGGCGCGCCAGACCATGGGCGTGGCCCAACAGCTTTATGAAGGCCGGGAAATTGACGGCGAACATGTCGGCCTGATCACCTATATGCGTACTGACGGGGTGCATATTGCAGCTGAAGCCATAGCCCACGCACGTTCGACCATTGGCTCTGAATATGGCAAACCCTATGTACCAGATGAACCGCGCACCTATCGCAACCAGGCCAAGAATGCCCAGGAAGCGCATGAAGCCATCCGCCCTACTGACCTCAGCCGCTTGCCCGCCCAAATCCGTAACCGTCTGACAGATGATCAGGCGCGGCTCTATGACTTAATTTGGAAACGAACTCTCACGAGCCAGATGGAAAGCGCACAAATCGATCAGACCGCTATTGTCATCACGCCGATTGACGGTGCGCATACTTTGCGTGCAACCGGTTCGGTGATCGCGTTCGACGGCTTTCTCCGGCTTTATCAGGAAGGTCGCGATGAGCCGAGCGGCGAGGATGATGACCGCCGCCTGCCAAAGGTCGAGAAGGGCCAAACGCTCGCTCTCTCGACAGTGACGCCCGACCAGCATTTTACCGAGCCGCCGCCGCGCTTCTCCGAAGCCAGCCTGGTAAAAGAGTTGGAACGTCTTGGTATTGGCCGACCGTCGACCTATGCTTCGATAATTTCGGTTCTCCAAGAGCGTAATTATGTCCGTATCGATCGCCGGCGCTTCGTACCGGAGGATCGCGGCCGGATTGTGACTGTCTTTCTCGAGAATTATTTTGGCCGCTATGTGGAATATGATTTCACCGCCGGGCTGGAAAATGAGCTTGACAATATATCCGATGGCCAACTCGATTGGCACAAAGTTCTGAACGATTTCTGGACCGACTTTAAAGGTGCCATCGATGAAACTTCAGAGCTGCGGATCAAGCAGGTCATTGAAGTGCTTGATGAGACGTTAGCGCCGCATCTCTTTCCGCTTTCAGACGACGACAAAGATCCACGCGTCTGCCCAAGCTGCGATGGTGGCCGCCTCAATCTGAAGCTCGGTAAACATGGCCCCTTTATCGGCTGCACGAATTATCCAGATTGCCGTCATACCCGCCCGCTCAATGGTGACGGCGATAAAGATTCCGGACCGCGCGAAATCGGCATGCATCCCGATCATGAAGCGATGGTCTCCTTGCGCAAAGGGCCCTTTGGTCATTACGTCCAACTCGGCGATACCGGCGAGGATGGCAAGAAACCAAAGCGTGTCTCCTTACCGCGCGATTTGATGCCGGACCGGGTTGACCTGGAATTAGCTCTCGGCCTGTTATCACTTCCGCGTGACATTGGCCTGCATCCCGAAGGCCGCAAGATGATCAGCGCCGGAATTGGACGCTTTGGTCCCTATGTCAAACACGATGGCAAGTTCAAATCGCTGAAAAAAGACGACGATATTCTCAGCATCGGGCTCAACCGGGCTGTAGTACTGTTGGCTGAGGTCAGCCAGCGAGGCGGTTCCGTCCTGCGCGAGCTTGGTGAACATCCCGAAGATGGTGGGCCGGTTACGCTTAAAAAGGGGCGTTATGGTTCCTATGTGCAGCATAAGCGCATCAACGCCACCCTGCCCAAGGGCTTAGAGGAAAATGACATCACTCTGGCGCAAGCGATCGAGATGATTGCTGCCAAGGCTGCGAAGAAGAAGGGCGGCGCCAAGAAAAAAACGGCGCCGAAGAAAAAAGCAGCGGCTAAGAAAAAGTCCACGGCAAAGAAGAAGGCTGCGGCAAAGAAAAAACCTGCCCCCAAGGCTGGTAACGATGCGACACCAGTAAACACTTTAGAAAGCACTGAGAATTCCTAAGCCTCCACCGCCAGGACGCAAAGCGTCCGCGCCGCTCCCCAATAAAGAAGAAGTTCGCCGTTTTATTACCGAGAGTACGGGGCGTATCAGCAAGCGTGAAATCGCCCGCGCTTTTGGTATTACCGGCGACCAGCGCAGCCAATTGCGGAATATTTTGCGTGAACTTCGCGAAGAAGGCGTGTTTAACAGCAAACACGGCATTAGCTTAAAAGCGGATTGTGGCAACAAGCCGGGCAGTAGCCATAGTAAGTATAACACCGCCACGCGCGCCCTGCCCAATGTCTGCGTTGTTGAAGTTCAGCGTATCGATTCCGATGGGGAATTACGCGCCCGCCCGATAAAAATCGAAGACGGGTATGGGATGATCCCGACCATCTATATTGATCCACAAACCCCCAGCCAAGGCGCACTCGGCGTCGGCGATCGCGTGTTGGCGCGGCTGACAGTGACGGACGACGGCAGCTATCAAGCCAGTGCAATACGGGTACTGGATGGCGGTGCCGGGCGGTTAATTGGTCGCTTTGTCGCCACCCACAACGCTAAAGGTGACGCGAGCGGTGGCAAAATTGAGCTGGCAGACCGCCGCTCACGAAATGATTATCTGGTGGCGCCCGAGCATTGTGCCGATGCGGCCTCCGGCGAACTGGTGCTGGCAGAAATTGTGCCGGGACGCACCCTCGGCCTACCGTGCGCCCGAGTGACGGAGCGGCTCGGTGATCTGAATGCGCCAAATGCTATTAGCCTGCTTGCCATTCACGCCAACCTCATCCCGACCGCGTTTTCAGACGCATCCCTTGCCCAGGCCGAAGCCGCCGGCCCGGTGACACTGGGCAAGCGTACCGATTTGCGCAGCCTGCCGTTGGTGACCATTGATGGCGTTGATGCACGAGATTTTGACGATGCTGTCTGGGCGGAGGCGGATAGCGACCCAAAGAATCCTGGCGGCTGGCATATTCTCATCGCCATCGCTGACGTTGCCCATTATGTGCGCCATAGCGACGCCCTCGACGAAGATGCGCGCGAGCGCGGCAATTCGGTTTATTTCCCGGATCGCGTCGTGCCGATGCTACCGGAAGTGCTCTCCAACGGCCTATGCTCGCTCCGCCCTGATGAAGACCGCGCCTGCCTCGCGGTTCATATCTATCTCTCGGCAGAAGGCGAGATTCGCCGCCATCATTTTGTGCGCGGCCTCATGCGATCCGCAGCCCGGCTCAATTACGGGCAGTTTCAAAAGGCGCTCGACGGCAACCCAGACGAAGCCCTAAAGCCCTTGATGGCGACCGTCGTAGCCCCCCTATTCAGCGCCTATTCGGCGCTTGCAGCGGCGCGCCAGAAACGCGGAACCTTAGAGCTCATACTACCCGAACGGGAAGTTAAGTTGGCGCCTGATGGCAGCGTTGAGCGCATTTCCGAAGCGCCGCGCTATGAAAGCCACAAATTGATCGAAGAGTTCATGATCGCTGCCAATGTCGCGGCAGCAGAAGCGCTCGAAGCAAAAAAATCGGCCTGCGTTTACCGCGTGCACGATCAGCCGGACCCGGCCAAGCTAGAGGGCTTGCGCGAATTTCTCACCGGGCTTGGCCTCAAGCTTTCGCGCAACCGCAAACTGAATGCATCAAATATCAATCAAATTCTGACCAAGGCCGCAGACAGTCCCAACCAGCATCTGGTCAATTTACTAGTGCTGCGCTCTCAAGCGCGGGCGGAATATTTGCCTAATAATTTTGGCCATTTCGGCCTTGGCCTGAAACGCTACGCCCACTTCACCTCACCGATCCGGCGCTATGCGGATTTGCTCGTTCACCGATCCCTGGTTGCAGCGTATGGCCTTGGTGATGGTGGGTTGCCCAAGAATAGTGCGGCAGCATTTAGCGAAATTTGCACCCATATTTCACAAACCGAGCGACGCGCCGTAACGGCGGAGCGCGACGCCAAGGATCGTTACACGGCCGCCTATCTGACGGCGCAGGTCGGCGCTGACTTTGCCGCCCGTATCTCAGGTGTAGCGCGCTTTGGCCTTTTTATTGAACTGGATGAGACCGGTGCAGATGGATTAATACCCGCACGCAGCTTAAGCGCTGCGCGCCCGCGCTTTGACCCACGGTGTCACACTCTTTCCGTTGGCACTACCCATCTCACCATTGGCGAGCGCGTAGTGGTTCGCCTGGCGGAAGCCAATGCGCTCACTGGCGGTATGATTTTTGATCTCTTGGAAGTAAACGGTAAAACTTGGCGACAACCGCGCCAGAGCGACAAGACGCGCCCGAGCGGGCGGGCGACGAAACGTGGCAAACGCAGCAAGCGCAATAAACGCAAATAGACAGCCAGTTCCGGCACTGGCGCCCGCCCGTATGCTAAGCTACCCTAGCCGCTGTAGAAATCTAGCAAAGTAATCTGCCCTAGGGAGATTGGCGTGAGTAAACTAACGCCGTCACAGCGCCGCTGGCTTGAACGTGGGCTAGGTCAGCCTGGCGGAAAATTGCCGCTATTTGATGGCGATGGACAGAAGATTAGCGGGCGTACCGTTAAGGCCTGCCTCAGTGCCGGTTGGGCGGAGCCATGGCGCCATAACCCGATTAAGCCGGATTGGCTGATTTGCCGTATTACGCCTGAAGGGCGTGCGGCTCTTGGCGATACCAACTAGAAACAGCCCAACATCATGACTGAAGATAAGATGACAGCGGGTACCGCTATGTCGCCAGATAGCAAGAGACTGCAAGAAAGCGTGGCGCCGCAAACGACCTTGCGCGCCATGCTCGCGGTGATCGCCAGCGCCGGCATTATTGGCCTGACCTTCGGCTACTCCTTGCCGCTCCTCGCCATCATCATGGAAAAAGAAAATATCAATTCGACGATGATCGGCTTAAGTGCGGCCAGCGAATCCGCCGCTATTCTCATTTTTGGCCCGTTCATGCCACGCTTGATCGGCGCACTTGGTCTTAGAAAGTCCATGTTTATAGCGGTTATTACTGGCGCGTTGGCACTTGCGGCACTCGCTTTCACAGATCCACACAATGTTTGGTTTCCGCTCCGCTTCATCCTTGGCGGCACGATCTTTTTCGTCCTTGTCTCCAGCGACATATGGGTGACCCAGGGCGCCACCAAGGCTCGACGCGGCCGCATGATTGCCATCTACGGTACATCGATCACCAGCGGTATGACCGCCGGCCCACTACTGGTGCCCCTGGTCGGCAGCGATGGCGCTTTCCCCATATTGATAGGGGCTTGCATACTGGCAGGCGCAACCCTTCCGCTTTTTTTAGCCTATGGCCCAGCACCCGCCATGGAGAAGGCTAGCGAACTCAACGTACGCGCACTCCTGCTGCTAACACCTTTAGTGATGGCAGGCGTCTTCGCCTTTGGTCTTATTGATTCTTCGGCCCTCTCCCTATTGCCTGTGTTCGGCCTTCATCTTGGTATGGAGGAGCAGGAATCTGTTCTTCTGGTAACCTTTTTTGTCGCCGGAGCGATCCTGATGCAAATGCCGCTCGGCTGGCTTTCAGACCGCATGGATCGCCATCACGTTCTCAAAATGTGTGCCGTTGCCAGCACCGGAGCGGCAATTGCCCTTCCGTTCACTATTGGTACAGATTGGGCCATGTGGATCAGCCTGTTCATTCTCGGCGGCGCCATCTCAGGCCTCTACACAGTTTCCCTCGCAATTGTCGGAGATCGCTATACGGGCGGCGAACTTGCGAGAGCTGTTATTGCCATTGCCATGGTGTTTGCAGTTGGCTCAACCCTCGGGCCATTGGTTAGTGGCGGCGCTATGGAGCTCTGGGACCCCTATGGCCTCAATGTGATTACTATCGCCGCCATGTGCCCGGTTTTAGCATTTGCTGTCTTTTGGCCGCAGCGGATAGCGTAGTACTTGACAGAGAATTGGCGCGCTGTATTGTCCGCACCAACATAAATTGGAAACAGCCCTGAACTAGACCTATGGCCAAAGCAAATTCCATATTGATTAAGCTTGTCAGTTCGGCTGGCACTGGCTTCTATTATACGACGCGGAAAAATCCGAGGACGCAGACAGAAAAAATGGTGCTGCGTAAATTCGATCCTGTAGCTCGTAAGCATGTCGAGTTTAAAGAAGCCAAAATAAAGTAGCGGGCGCCCGGCGCCATGTTTCAAACATATTGTGGGATTTTGTCCGCTTTTAGGGGCCGGCAGAAAATTGGTTTGGGCCAATTTTTGTGCATGCTTGGCTGCACGGCTCTACTTGGATTTATACTTGCCCTTGCAGCGCCTTCGGCCCAGGCTGAACCAACGCCCGGTTGGAAAGCATTTACCTCCGGCGAACATAAAAAAGCCGAATCTATTTGGCGACCCCTTGCCGAACACGGGGATCGCAACGCCGCCTTCGGCATGGGCGTTCTCGCGCAAGCGCGCAATCAGCAGGAAGAAGCCGCGCGCTGGTACGAACAAGCGGCGCGGGCCGGCCTCACTAGCGCCCAGGTACTGCTGGGCAGTATGTATATCGATGGCCGCGGGGTACCACGCAATGCGATGCGTGCTTTTGCCTGGCTAAACCGCGCGACGCTCGACGGCCATTCCAATGCTGCTCTGGCGCGCGATGCCGTGGGCGCAACGCTTAACGCTGCCGAATTGGTGGAAGGTAAAGCACTTAGTCTCACCTTCACCAAGCCCTAAAAATTATTCTGTTAGGCACAGTCTGGTCAAGCGGTCCGACTTCTCACTGAGTGCAGTTACCATAATCACCGGCAGCAGGGCCGTTGCTGGTTCCGCCTTAATTCGGCGACATACTTTGAAACCGCCTATTTACGGCATCATCACGTCAAGCAGGACGAAATCAAGCGGATCGAATTTTATCATCTCCAGCGCTTCAGCTCCGCTGGTAGGAGTGATAACATCATAATTTTTAGCCGCCAATTTGGCTGCTAGAAGCCTTACATTGACGGGAATATTATCCACAATGGGGATACGCGCTGACATATGTTTGCCTTGCTACTCTGGTTTGTCCATAAAAATACAAGACGCAAATTATGCCTTAGCAATTTTGCTATCACGGTTAATAGTCTAGTGAAGAATGGCTAAGCCTTTGTTGTGACAGATACAGCACCTCAAGATACCGTCGCACAAATGGACGCATTGGGCCATAACTCTGCCCGACCGCTGATTTTATGCGATGCCGACGAGGTTTTGCTCACCTTCATGGCAGCCTTTGAGAGTTTTCTGCGGGGCCGTGGCTTTTATTATGCGTGGCGCTCTTATGCGCTCGATGGCAATATTTTAGAACGTGGCAACAACATATTACTCGACATGGTGAAGGTGCGGGAACTGCTCGAAGAATTTTATGCTGATCACGCCAATACCTTAGAACCAGTTTCAGGCGCTCCGGAAGCCCTGAAACGGCTCTCAACCCGGGCAGATATCGTCATTTTAACCAATCTTTGGCGAAAATATCGCCTCGCACGCCAAACACAGCTCACCAGTTATGGTATTCCTTTTCCGGTTGTTTCGAACAGCGGATCAAAAGGTCCAACGGTGGCCTGGTTTGCCGAGCGCAGCGATGCACCGCTCTATTTCATCGACGATAGTGCGCGCCACCATAGCTCCGTGGCCCGCCATGCCGCAGCGGCGGTACGCATTCACTTTATCGCCGAGCGCCGCCTTGCCGGCTTAGTCGGCCCGGCTGAGGATTGCAATTATCGCGTTGATAGCTGGGCCTCGGCACAGTATGTGATCGAGCGCGACCTCACTGCAAAAGGCTTCTAAGAAATATGCATCAGTATAAATTTAGATTGTGGGATATGTATGTCTTCAGAAATGAGGTGATCACCCGCCTTATCCGCGCCCAACGTGGTAATTCAATCACCGTGCGTGGCGCCATCTGGCTCTGGCCACTCCAATTTCAGCACACTAGCCTTCACCTGGGCAATCCGATACAGCTATTTTTTCATATAATTCGAGTTTTGCGCGCACCGCAAAATTGCCATAGTTGATGTCATAGCGATGCGCCACACCACGCTCATTGATCAGCGCGCCAATTTCGAAGTCAGGCTCCACATCCCCACCAATAAGTGGAAAGTAAGCCATGTGGACCGGCCACACCTTTTCGCCCACTGCCAAATCTCCCGCCGCAGCGCCGGGCAAGGCACGCATTCTCGGCGCCGCAAAAAATGTTGTCACATCGTAAGTGCCGTCAACGCTCGAGCCGTCAAACATTAGAGCCGAATAGCCACTCTCGCCTTCATTCATGCGCTTCATCATACGGCGCGAATATTCGCTCGGAAAAACCGTGCCCTCCGGCAATGTCATTACGACGCCCTTGGGCTCCGAATAAGTCACCCTCCCCGCACCATCAGGAGCGCTCAAAATTGCCTCACCCTCTACATAATCAACAACCTTTCCGCTAGATAAATGGCTGGTATGAAAGCGCAGCTTCAAACCGTCTTTAGCCTCCCATCCGGAGAATGTCAGGCTGATCTGATTGCCCTTTTTCTGTGATGACGCCAGAAAGAGAGATGTGTACTGATTAACGTTCCAGCCGTCGCAGGTGTCGGTCCACTCAAAATACATTTTCCCAGAAGCACCGACAATACCACTCGAATTTTCTGCTGAAATAAGAGACATCTGATAAACACCACGATGGGGTGTGAACCATGCATCAGCAGAAGCAGAAAAGAGTGGCAGAGACACGCCACCTATAAACAGCCCGCAGGCCAACAGAAATGCCGCCCAATTTTGTTTCATCGTCACGGCTACCGCTTCCTACCCTGGCTGTGCATAATTCGTTTCACTAGCAACCATGTACGATTTGGCAGGATCGGTAAAGGTGGCACAGGTGGTCAATAATTCCGTCCTGCAGAAAGATCTGGGCTGTAATATTTTTCGCCCTTGTAAATTCATTACGCAACCCTCTATTACGCAGGCACACCAATTACGGCGGGGCGCAATGCCGCTCCGTAATTTTTCGTACCGCACCATGACAATTTATCGGTATGAGTGGCGTGGCCGGACCGGAAAAGCTATTCTCCCGACGGCGTGAGGAACGCTAACAAACCATTGCGGGAAGATAGAATCTTATGTCCGGACAGATAGATGCACGCCTTGCCCAATTAGCAATCGAATTACCGTCTCCACCGGCCCCGGTTGCAGCCTATGTCCCTTATGTACAGACGGAAAACCTCATCTTTATTTCCGGCCAGGTATCGTTTCTTGGCGACGATCAATCGACTACCGGAAAAATTGGCGCTGACCTGACACCGGAAATGGGCCAGGAGGCGGCGCGCAATGCAGCGCTTAATACCATTGCCCATTTGAAAAATGCCTGTGGGGGTGATCTTGACCGAGTCACGCGTTGCGTTTCATTGCGTATTTATGTTGCCAGTACGCCTGATTTTACCGGCCAACCAGCTGTGGCCAATGGTGCCTCAGAGGTTATTGGTGAAATATTTGGCGATCTCGGCAAACATTCCCGCGCCGCCGTCGGCGTCACCGCACTGCCGCTCAATTGTGCGGTTGAAGTAGAATCGGTGTGGGAAATAGCCTGAGCGCGGGGAGACAAATTAATGAGCTATATTTTTACTGGCGGGCGCGCTCTTGTTAAAACGTTGATCGGCCACGGCGTTGATACGGTATTCTGCCTGCCCGGTGAATCTTATCTCGGGGTCGTTGAAGCTCTGCGCGAACATCAAAATGAAATTCGCCTGATCGTCAACCGGCATGAATCAGGCGCTAGTTTTGCTGCTACCGCGCATGCCAGAATGACCAACAAGCCTGGCATCGCCTTTGTCTCGCGCGGACCCGGCGCGACCAATGCCGCTATTGGCGTCCATACGGCAAAACAAGATTCGACGCCTCTGGTGCTCTTTATCGGCCAAGTGCCGACCCAACAACTCGGCCGGGAAGCATTTCAGGAAGTGGATTATCATATAATGTTCGGCCCGCTGGCCAAGGGCGTTCTGCAGGCCGTCACTGCGAGTGAAGTGGCTGATATCACCCAACGCGCTTTGGCCATTGCCGTTGATGGGCGGCCCGGACCGGTGGTTGTCGTTCTGCCGGAAAACGTCACCACCAGCGAGAGTACCAACCAAAATATTCCAGAGCCTACCCCCCGGCCCGCTTTCAACCCGGACCCGAAAGCAATCTCCGAAGCCGCTGAGATGATCAATCAATCGCGCCATCCTGTGGTGATTGGCGGTGAGATGATCAATTTTGAAGCTGCGAATGAGGCGCTCGAAGCGTTTCTCGAAGCTTCAGGCGCCGGCGTTTTCGCCGCCTTTCGCCGCCAGGGCGTGATTTCCACAGACCATCCCGCCTGCCTCGGCCATTTAGGTTTGGCGCTTGCGCCATATCAAAAAAAGATGTGGGAGGACGTCGATCTCGTCATCGCCGCCGGTACTCGGCTTGACGCCGCAACGACCATGGATTTCG
>Ga0315339_1003751_pt1 | contig 10429 bp, 9 predicted proteins | sample ASW17metaG_FD_204514 | JGI IMG/M metagenome (GOLD analysis project Ga0315339, IMG submission 204514) | Ammonia-oxidizing marine archaeal communities from Pacific Ocean, United States - ASW #17 | ecosystem: Environmental > Aquatic > Marine > Oceanic | place: USA: California | collected 2016-12-05
TTTCTTTTTACCAAGACCAAAGACTTGAATCTCTATATGTCTTGCATTAGATATAAATTTTTCTAAAAAAATATCACTATTACCAAAAGCTTTCTTTGCTAAATTTTTAGTTTTTTCAATTGATTGAGTTAATTGCTCATAGTTATTTACAATTTGCATTCCAATTCCTCCTCCACCAGCACTTGCTTTTATTAAAATTGGAAACCCTATTTCATTACATTTTATTTCTAGGTCATCTCTTTTTAGTTCATCATTATTTAAGCCAGGGCAAATTGGGAGGTTATTTTTTACCGCGAGTTCTCTTGCAATATCTTTATTGCCCATTGATATAATTGTATTTGGTTTGGGACCTATCCAAATAATGCCTGAATCAATTATTTTTTGAGCAAATTCTGAATTTTCTGCCATAAATCCGTAACCTGGATGTATTGCATCTACATTTAATTTTTTAGCTGCGTCGATAATCTTTGTTATTGATAGGTAGCTTTCTTGTGCTTTAGAGGCACCTATATGAATTGATTCATCAGCTTTTTTAACATGTTTACTATTTTTATCGATATCAGAGTAGACGGCAATTGAATATAAATTCAATTTTTTACAACTATCAATAATTCTACAAGCTATTTCTCCTCGATTAGCTATGAGAATTTTTTTCATTTATTTTATTTATTAAGAGCTGACTTGATACCTTTAATAATTTCTACAGCATTAGGAGTGTCTGAGTGCACACAAATAGTATCACATCCAACATCTATATCTTTGCCAACAGTATTTGTAACTTTTTTTTCCGATATAGCTCTTAAAACACGATCAGTGGCAATTTTACTGTCATAAGTTGCATTTTTACCTTTTGCTATTACCAATTTTCCATTCTCGTCGTAATCTAGATCAGCATAAAATTCAGAAATAAAGTTTAAACCTCTTTCATCTTTATAAACTTTCTCATGACATGTATTTGCCATGCCAAAAATGCTGACATTAAAAGTTTCTACAGCATCTGCAATAGCGTGTGCCATATTTTCATCTTTTGCAGCCATAACATATAAAGAACCGTGTGGTTTAATATGATTTAAAACCATTCCTTGTTCATCCAAAAAAGATTTTAAAGCACCTACCTGATACATAATCATATTTTTAATGTCTTGTCTTGGCATTTTTATTTCTCTTCTACCAAACCCTTGTAGATCAGAAAAAGAAGGATGAGCACCAACTTTAACATTATTTTTTTTTGCTAGTTCTACAGTTTTTCTCATATGATTTGGGTCTGAAGCATGAAAACCACAAGCTACATTGGCAATATCTATTAAAGGCATTATCTCTTCATCGTTACCAGCTCTATAAATTCCAAAACTTTCACCCATATCACAATTTAATTTTGTCATAATTTTTTTCCTTTATATCTGGCTTCTTATATGAGGTGATCTAGCGTATAGAGCAACCATTGGGATAATTAATAATCCTAAAATAAATTGTTGTGCTTCCCAACTTAATCCCCATCCAATTAGCACTGTTGTTATTATTTGTAGAATTAATACTCCAATAACACTTAATCCGTATCCTCCAGAACCTCCTAATAATGAAGTTCCTCCAATAACTACAGCTGCTATTGTCGTAAATAAATATATATCCCCAGCTCCCACATATCCTCCACCACTCCAACCAAGAAGTAATATTCCAGTCATAGCTGAGAAAAAACCACTAATAACATAAGCTCCAATCCAGTAGCCTCTTTCAGAAATTGATAGTCTCGATGAGGACAACCTACTTCCTCCTAAAGCATACAAATGTCTACCCCATTTTGTTAATCTTAAAGCAATAATAACTAAAACACTTGCTACGATCCAAATAATCACAACAGGAGGTATAGGTAGGCCAATAGTTTTTCCGTTCATGGATGCTAAATTTTGCATCCAATCTGGGACTACACCAAAAACTGTACCAGCTGAAAAAGTTCCCATAGAAACTAGTATTTGAACTCCACCTTTAACAAAAAAACCAACACCCAGAGTTAAAATTAAGGCTTGCCCTTGAAGTCTAAAACTTAAAACACCGTTAACAAATCCAATTAAAGCACCTAATAAAAGTATAACTAGGCAAGCTAACCAAGGTGGAACTCCTTTAGTTATTAGTGACATCAACCCAACATTCATTGAGCCAATAACAAAAGGGATGGATAGATCTAAACCTCCTAAAAGTGCCACAAAAGTTTGTCCGATAGTTGCTAATCCAAGAAATGATGCAAAGACCAACATCGATTTCATATTCATAGTAGTTAAGAAACCAGGTATTGTTAAAGACCCAATGATAAACAATCCAATTAAAACAGATATACCAACAAAAACACTTTTGCTACCTTTTATGTACCTACTTATGATACCCATAAAAATTACGAATATAAGGAAGATTAAAAAAGAAACTAATGTTCTTCCTGAAAAGAAATCTTCTGAAATAAAAGAAATAAATATAAAAATTAGAATTGCAGCGAGAAATGATATTGTTTTCCATCTATTTTCTCTTATGTTTTTAAAGAAGAAATTTTCTTCATCTTCTTCATCTTGGGTATTTTCTTCTTTAGGAAATTTAGTAAATATATTTTTTTTTAAATCTTCATTGATCCATCTAACAGAAAAATGATACCATCCCCATAATATTAATCCAGTCACTGCAATAGAGTAGGTGGCAATATTCATCCAATCAGCTCCATCAAACCAACCGAGTACAGCAGTTCCTATACCACACAGAATTGCAAATAATAATCCTAATCCTTTAAAAAATAGAAAGGCTGATCTTTTCATTTTACTTTACCTCTTCCCATTGACTTAGTTGATTATCACGGGCATTTTTCTCATTATAAATAGACATAAATTGCCATACTAAAGGAGTAATAGGTATACCAATAACAAATACTGCTAAAATCTTATAAAATGAATATCCAACTGAATAAAAAATTGCGGACCAAAGCGCTACAGCAAATATAACAATATAAATATATGGTGCGAATCTTCTATAGTTTCCTTTTTTACCCATATTAAGAAATAAAAAATATTGAAGTAAAAATACTGCTAGAATACTGAATGCAAATTGGGAGTATCCCGAAGTTACAGTTTCATAGAAAAATCTTTTTGTGCCCTCATATTTAACTTGTGAAAGATCTCCAATGTTTAATTCGTTTATAATTTTAGGTTGATAAAGAGATGGATCACTAGGAATAAAGGTATTTCCACCTATAAAATATGTAGAAATTATAGCAAGAACACCAAATCCAAATATATAGACGTTGGTCAAATTTTTTATCCTTGAGTGGACAAATGGTGCAGTTATAACAAATAGAAGCAAAACTACCAATATTACACCATATCCCTGAATACCAAAAAAACTACTATCGGTATTCTCAATTAAGTTATTATATGAAATACCTTTTAATATAATTAATGATAAAGCAGCTAGAAAAAACATCATTGCTGTTGATTTGGTTCTTGGACTAAACTGAGGTAGCATAGATACAATAATTAATGAAGCAAACAATACAATCCCAGCCAAATAAACTATACTATAAGTAGTCCCAGAAATAAGAGTACTTTCTACAACATTAGGTAGAAAATTTATTTTTTCTAAACTAAAATATTGAGGAGCAGATGTTTCAATACTACTTACCTGATTAGATTGTAAGGTTATTTTTTCTGTATTTTTTAATACATCTTTACCTTTATCTTCTGGATTAAAAATTAAACCAGCAGCCATTATCACTACAATAACTACAAAAGTAATAGTAGATGGATTTCTATGAGCTGATAGCAGATAAAGTAAAAGAGCAACAAAGGCTATTCCTATAATTACATAAAAAAATATAGTTCCTGGTGTTTCAGAAAATTGAACTACACCATGTCCTGCAAGAGAACCACCTTTAGCAGTACCTTGACCTGTAGTTGCATCCCCACCTTCAACAATAATATTTCCAGTTGCGTCTACTTTTCTTTCTTTTGATCCTCTTACATTATTTTCCAAGTTTGTATTTGTATCAATAACTTCTTCAACAACAATTGGCTGATCATAAACTTGATGTAGAACAACAAATAATCCAGCAAATGCCATAAGAATGAAAAAAACCATTACTGATAGGCCTCTTGTTACTCTTGTGACATAAGGAAGTATAAGACTGACTAACAAAGCAATAACTAAAACTGCACCATAAGATAAGTCTGATACAAAACTTTGAAGCCTTTCAAACCTAAAAGTAACTAAGATATAATTTATAAGGTATAAATTTAGAGCACCTAAAATTGCACCAAATGCACCTCCACGACCTCCAGCTAAACTCGCGCCTCCTAGAACTAACGCAGTAATACCTAACAATGTATACTTAGTTCCTTGTAAGGGGTCTCCAGATCCAACCAGAGCAGTAAAACATATTGCAGAAAGAGCCGCAAACATTCCTGCTATCATATGAGCTACTATTCTTACTAAATTAATTTTTACACCACTTGTAAAAGCAGCACGTTCATCTGAACCCATTAATTTTAGATGCCCCCAAAATGCAGTATGAGTAATTATGTAAAACAATATTGTTGCCAAAATCATCAAAAGGAATATTGGGTTTAAAATAGTAAAACCCTCTCCCCAAGGAAGAAGCCAATCAGGAGCTATTCCTCCTGGTCTTGGCAAAATTACTATGTTAATTCCTGCAAATGCCAAATATCCTGCTAGCGAAACAATGATGGGGGAAACTCTTACAAAACAAACAATTAAAGCATAAAAAAGTTGCCAAATTAAACCCATAGCGATGGCATAAACAAACCATCCAATAGGCGTCTGGAGATATCCTGCAGCATATAATTGAATACTACTTACATTTATAAAACCCATAAAAGGACCAATGGATAAATCAACCCCACCTCTTCCTGCCATTGCTATAAATGTTAAAGCATATGTAGTTAATATTAATGGAGCAGTAAGCATTATAGCGCTGCCTATACCAGATTGCGAAACAAGTATTGGACTTCTTATTAGTGCAAAAATTAATAAAGCAAAAAAAATAAAAATTGGAACCATTAGATACTTATTTGACGAAGTATCTACACTGGATCTATAAGTCTTTTTTAATTTTTCAATTATTTCCATTTTTTTTAATCAAAATAAACAATTTTTATTTTTTCAATTCCAAATTTATTTTTTAGCCTTTTTTCACTATCTCTTAATTTATTAAAATCAATAATTTTAACTTTTTTATTTTCATTTTTTATTATTTTTTCTTCTTTGTTTTTTTTTGGAATTATTTTATTAAATTCACCATAGTCGTTTGATGAATAGGTTAATTCAGAATTTATATTTCTGTTATTTTTCCGTTCTGCATTATCTTTGTAGTCAAAAAAGTTATTAAGTTGATCAAATTTTCTAAAATCTGAAGAATTGTAGTATTTTATTTTTTTCTCAATATAATTTTTTTTTAATAAAGGTTTATTTTCCTGAGTTTTTAGAATATTATTAAAATAGTTTTTATCAGAACTAGAGTATTTAATATTATGATTTTTAAATTGAATATTTTCTTTTATGCTAGAATTGAATTTTCTGAAATTATTTAATTTTTGAAAATTAATTTCATCTTCATTATTATAGAAGTTATTTTTATCTTCTGTTTTCATTAAAATGTTTTAATCTTTATTTTACTCTCATCTTTTTTCGTATTTTGATTATCAAAATTTACTACTTTTATAATTTTTTTTTCACTTGTTTTATTATTAATTGATTTATTTTGAGTAGGTGCTGATGATAAATTTGACTTACTTGTAATAGTAGTTTCACTAACTCCAGTAGTTTGACCGAACATTCCTTGAAGCAAAGTATCTGCATTAATTCTATCATTCTCAAAAATATCAAATATTGTTCCATTTCTAAAAACTATTACCTTTGGACATAGTCCAATAAATTCTTCTAATTCGCTAGATAAGAAAACAACTGTGTTACCTTCTTCAACATAAGTTCTTAAATGAACATATAGATCTCTTTTAGTGCTTACATCTATACCTCTAGCAGGATCATTTAAAATAAGCACTTTAGGATGTTGAGCAAAAGATCTTGCTATCATTACTTTTTGTTGATTTCCTCCACTTAGAGAACCAATGAGGTTGTCTCTTGAACCAGTTTTAATACTCAATCTTTCTACCTCCCAATCAAAAATTCCATTTAACTCCATCCAATTAATAAATCCTAAAAATCCACCTGTGCTAGTTTTATTATAAAGAGGGACAACTAAATTTTCATATATACTTAAGTTGGGAAGTATTCCTTCTTTTTTTCGATCACCAGAAACGAAAGATATTCCATTTTCTTTTGCGCTATCTAATGAATTATATTTTAAAAATTTTTCACTAGCGTTTAAAATTTCTATTGTACCACCATGAGATTCTTGTACACCTGCTAAAATCTTAACAAAGTCATCTTGTCCATTTCCATCCAAACCTGTTACACCTACTATTTCTCCTTTTTTAACTTCAAAATTAATAGGCTTACTATCTGGCCAAACTACTAAATTTTCTGCTTTCATCACCACTTTTTCAGCTTTAGTTTGCATTGCTACAGATTTAGATTTTTCTCCTGTTTCTTCTCTTCCTGTCATTAAACCTATTAAATTTTTTTCATTAAGGTCTTTTTTTTCTAACACTCCAACATCTTTACCGTCCCTCATAACGGTTGCTTTATCACTAATTCTAACCAGTTCTGCAATTCTGTGAGTAACAATGAATACTGCAACTCCATTATCACGCAATTCTCTCATTTTTTTAAATAATCTTTCTGTTGAATCAAAATCAAGAGCCGCAGATGATTCATCGAGAATTAATACTTTAGTATTTTCTCTTAAAAATGCTCTTGCAATTGTAATCCATGCCTTTATTGGTAGTGATAAGTTAAAAGCTTGTGTATACGGATCAACGTATTCGCCAACAAGATCTTCCATAATTTCCTGTGCTTTTAATACTTTTTCTCTTTGTGTTAAATTTTTGAACCAGAAGTCATCTGAGCCAACAAATAAGTTATCTACAACGGAAGATTCTTCTGCAATCATTACTTCTTGAAATACTGTTGCAATCCCCATATTTCTTGCCATTACTGGGGAAGTTGGAGTATGACCGAGTACTGAAACTTTTCCTTTATCTATAGGTAGAACTCCAGACATTACTTTTGCAAGTGTACTTTTACCACAGCCATTTCCACCAACTATGGCATGTATCTCACCAAAATTTGCATTAAAATTCACTCCATTAAGGGCTCTTGTTACACCAAAATATTTATGAACATCTTGAACGTATATGTCTCCCTGAACAGTTTTTGATTTATCAGACAACACCTCTTTAGAGGTGTTGTCTTCTATATTTTTCTCTGCACTCATACTTAATTAAAAGTATTAATGAGATTTTGGATCGTATTTTGTAGGATCGCTTGGATTCTCAAAGAATGCTTCAACATAATCTTTAGGAGCCCATTTTTCCATTCCTGGATTATCCCAACCAGTAGAATTTCGATCACAATCTTCATTTAAGATTTCTTTGATTTCATCGAAATTTTTTGTAGCAGGACCAACTAATATAGATTGAATCATAGGACTTTGACCTTGTAAAGTTCTAATCATTACATCCATACCTAGTTCTACTTCATCTCCTGGAGGCCATGCATATATTGCTTCATCAATGTATCCTGGATTTTGTCTCCAGTAACATAGAGCACCCAATTCGCCACCTAATGCGATTGGTGGAATTGGATCAAGTCCAGACTGTAGTAATGCCTGTAAAGTTCCAGTCTCTCCTGAAGATTGAACTGCAATACCATCAACTTTTTTTGTATTTGTTGATAACCATTGTGAAAGTTCTTTCTGAGCAACTTGAGAAGTCCAGTTATGAGCTAACTGTCCAACAACATTTACATTAGGATATTCTGCTAAAGCAGCTAGCACCCCTTTGTTCTGTTGGTCAGATGCTGAATAGCCAGGTATTCCTTCAATAACTATTACATTACCTTTTTCACCAATTAACTCAGCCATCCATGCACCAACATAATATCCAACTAATCTGTAGTTAACAGATGTGTTGATTGAATATGGCGATGTTGTAAAGCCAGTAAATGAAAGTGTAGGTATGCCTTTTTCCCAACCATATTTAATAGTTGTGTTAAGAGCAGTTATGTTTGAACAACATATAATAATTGCATCAACTTTTCCTCCATCTATCATCTGTCTCATTTGCTGAATTTGCAAAGAGTCATCTAAGTTTGATTGAGTGATTACAATTTCATCAACCATTCCTAGTGCTTTCCACTTAGGATAAACAACTTCCATTAAACGTTCCATTGCACCTTTACGCCAAGTATTACCTGCGTAAGTACTTGCATAACCTATTGTCCATGGTGGTTTTCTCTTACTTTTCCAGCCTTTCATAACTGCTGGTCCTAGAGGTTGATCTGCATCCATAAAGTCCATGTTATAAACATAATCTCTCATTTCCTTTGGAACATTTTTTAGACACTCAGTGCACAATTCTCCTGCAGAAGCGGTACTAAAAATTCCTAAAAACCAAGAAAAAATGACAACATAGATAATTTTACTTATTTTCATATTTCTCTCCTCATTAATTATTAATTTTATTCTCTCACGTATAAAAAAATTTATCTAGTGGTATATAAATTATTCTTTTTTATATATACTTTTTATAGGTAAATTTTCGTTTGTTTTATACGAAAAAAATATACTAAGTTGAGGTAAATAATTATTGAAAATATATTCTATTAATAGTTGAATCAATTTTATTTTTTAACACTAATGGTAAATTTAATATGAAATTTTTTTTTTTAGTTCTTGGATTTTTTTTATTCATTTCGACAAGTGTAATTGCTGAGTATGTTTTAGAACCTGCAAACTGTACTTTAAAAAAAAAGACTGATTGTGGAGCGTATCTTTATAACAACAAAACAGGAGCAACATATTTTTGCAATATTGAAGAATGCAAAGAAATAATGCCACCATTCGAAGATAGTGTTACCTCGGAAGAGAAAGTAAAAGATTCAAAAAAATCTAAAATTCCAAAATTTAAGAAAAAAAAGAAATCAAAAATTCCAAAGTTTAAGAAAAAATCTGAATAATTTAATTTTAGTTTTTTGATTTTAATTTTTTAGTTTCTGAGATGGTTATTTCTATTGCGGATCTAATTTCGTTACAAAAATTAAGATCATCCCCAATAAAAGTTCCTTTGATAAAACTTTGGTTAATCACCCCATTTTCTTTCATGAAATCCATATAGTCAGATGTTTGACCAGTTACGCTAGTTAAATATTCTTTCTCAACATCTTTATAATTCATTTTTTTTATTTTTGATAAAGTAAGAATTCCAAAAGGGTATAAGTAGTTTGCGGTCTCAAAAAAACTTTTTGATAGCTCAGGATGATCTTCTTTTGTTATTTCTGTTATGGCAGAGTTTAAAGAAACACAACTTCTAATAATTTTATAAGTTAAATTATCGTCTTCTAGAAGTTCTTGTAAGTTATAAAAACCTAGTCGTTCTACTTTTCCAGCAAATAAAGGTGTACAGATAAATAAAAGAATAATTATTATTTTTTTCATATTATGATTTATAACTAGAATCTTCATTGTCTAGTATCTTTCTTATCTCTTTCAAATGTTGTTCACCCATATTAACTGGATAATTTTCCCATTGCTGAGCAGTTTTTTCTGCAACTTTTGAATTTACTATGTTTAGTTCTTTGTTGGTTGATAGTGCCGTTATGTATGTTTCACAGGCTTTCTCAAAATAATATAATTCATCAAATGCTTGAGCAACTGTTTCTCCAACAGTTAATATTCCATGGTTTGCAAGTAACATTGAACGATTGTTACCTATTGCGGTGGCCATTTTATTTGATTCATCTTCAAAACCTAGTCCTCCAAAATCATTAAAAATTGCAACACGATTATAAAAACGCATCGTATTTTGATCTATAGGTTTTAATGTTGGATCTTTTAAAGTTGAAAGGGCAGTAGCATATTTTGAATGAACATGAAGTATACATCTTGCATGAGGAATTTTTCTATGAATTGTACCGTGAATATTTAACGCGGTGGGATCAACTAATTCTGGCTTTCTTTTAATTTCTTCAATTTTGTTTTGTTCAACTAAGATCAGATTGCTAGCTCTAATTGAACTAAAATGCATTCCAGATCCATTAACATAAAAGTCGTCTGAGTTTGGCTTGCATACACTAAAATGATTAGCTATTCCTTCATGCATGTTAAGCCTAGCAGTCCATCTGAATGCTGCAGCCAAATCTTTTTGTAATTCACTTATTTCCATTTTTATTAATCCAGAGTATATTTATTAATATTAATATGAACAATAAAGTTTTTGTATCTTGGAATTTTTAAGCTATTTTTCAAATGTTTTTACATTTA
>Ga0315339_1003752_pt1 | contig 10426 bp, 4 predicted proteins | sample ASW17metaG_FD_204514 | JGI IMG/M metagenome (GOLD analysis project Ga0315339, IMG submission 204514) | Ammonia-oxidizing marine archaeal communities from Pacific Ocean, United States - ASW #17 | ecosystem: Environmental > Aquatic > Marine > Oceanic | place: USA: California | collected 2016-12-05
AATTCAATCTCCAGAGCGTCCTCACGAATGCGGCATCGGCGGATGCCGCCGCCGCCGTCAGTTCTGCCCTTGATGCAGCCACAGAACAGGGTGGTGCGGTCGCAGATAATGTTGATGAAATTGATAGCGATGCAACGCTAACTATAGATGACATTATCGAAGATGCGGAGGGGCAAGCGGACGAAGACCAGTCCGCTGACGTAGGCTGACATGCACATCTAAAACTGGTCCAGGGTAATTGAGAGGGTCTGGCTCATCTGAACACTATTGAGGAGGATGAGATGAGCCAGAAGCGATACACTCCAGAGCAGATCATCGGCGCGTTTTTTTTGTAGCTGCTTAAAAGTTATTCGAGTTCTGTGTGTGCGTAACCGAAGAAATTAAAATAAAACAAGTTGGAATGGCATTTTAAGGGAGAATGTGCCGTGGCAGTCTTCGCTCAAAATTTTCTTACACCGGGTTCTGACACTATCGCGAGTTTTAATCCCCAACAGGACGTGATTGATTTTACGAGCGTGAATGCGGGTAGGCCTCCTGAAGATTTCCGTGCACAGGGTGAAGGCAGATCAAGGGATTTCGAAAGGGCAAGAGCATTTAATGATGACCTGATAGTAAGCAGGGAGGGTGATGGTGTTTCTCTCGTCGAGACTGATGGGGGTACTTTGATCACGGCTGGAGAGGGCAATTCTCTATTTGTCGCAAACGTAACGCCGGACCAACTTAGTGTAAGTAATATCACGGTTGATGGTCAGGCTATCGATGTCAGTCCAGATTCTGATCTCCGGAGTATTTTGGATGTAATTGCGCCTACGGGAGGCGTAAATCGCGAAGGTGGTGACGGCGATGACAGCCTATTTGGCAGTGTTGGTAGTGACACCCTAGTTGGTGGCGCGGGCGATGACATACTCGGAAGTGGGCGGGGGGCAGATACCCTTGATGGGGGTGAGGGAAACGACACGCTCACAGGTGGAATGGGTGATGACGTGCTCTATGGCGGAGAGGGCGATGACGTTTTATTTGGAAAACAGCAAGATGATACTCTTGATGGTGGCGCGGGTGACGACACTCTAATAGGCGGCGCCGGAAGTGATGTTCTGACGGGGGGCAGTGGTGAGGATACATTCGTGCAAGACCTCAGGGGCGCGGATACAATAACGGATTTCAATCCAGACGAGGACACAATTGATTTTCGGGGACTACCTGAGGGCAATTTAACCGTCGAAACGGTAGACGGCGGAACGCTTATCAACAGCGAAGGAGGCGGCTCTGTATTTGTCGCAAACGTAACGCCGGATCAGCTGGGTGCAAGCAATGTTACCGTGGATGGACAGGCTCTTACGGCTGACACGGCCGTTGGACGCATTCTCGATGTCACTGCCCCCCGAACCGACGGCACCGAGGGCGATGATACCCTAGAAGGTCGTGGGGGCGATGATACCCTCGAAGGTAGCGAGGGTGATGATACCCTCGAAGGTGGCGAGGGTGATGACACCCAAGAAGGCCGTGGAGCCCGAACCGACGGCACCGAGGGCGATGATACCCTAGAAGGCCGTGGAGCCCGAATCGACGGCACCGAGGGCGATGATACCCTAGAAGGTCGTGGGGGCGATGATACCCTCGAAGGTGGCGAGGGTGATGACACCCAAGAAGGCCGTGGAGACGACGGCACCCAAGAAGGCCGCGAGGGCGCTGACACCCTCGATGTCACTGCCCCCCGAACCGATGGCACCGAGGGTGATGACACTTTAAGTGATGTTGTCAGCGATAGTTCGACGGTTTCTGGTGCGCTAGAAGATGAAGCTTCGACCGGCGGCACAAGCGACGATGCGCTGGCTAGCGACGATGATCAGACTACTGCAGGCAATGACGCGGAGGATCTAGTCCTGAAGGGCGGCAGGGGTGATGACATCCTTGAGGGAGGCTCCGGAGATGATTTTCTTAAAGGCGGCCAGCGGGAAGATATCCTTAGAGGGGGTGAAGGCGATGATCGTCTCCAAGGTGATATGGGTAACGATGTTCTTGAAGGCGGTGCGGGCGATGATACTCTGTCGGGTGGCAAAGGCTTTGACATTCTAGAGGGCGGTGCAGGCGATGATACTCTGACGGGTGGCCTCGCCGCAGATACTTTTATTCAGGACTTCAGCCAGCCGGGTGCCGATACGATCACGGACTTCAACCCCAACCAGGATGTTCTTGACTTCAAAAGTGCAAGTGACTTTGGGAGCATTACGATTAGCGGGGTTGACGGCGGTACACTGATCAGTGCTGGCGAGGGAAATACTTTATTCGTTGCAAACGTCGCACCGGACCAGTTGGGTAATGGTAATGTAACAATTGATGGACAGACTATTGTTAGCGGTTCTGATAACTCCGACCTTGAGAGTATTTTTAGCGACTTGGCAGATGGAAGTGCTGTTCTTGAGGATGCGTTGGGAGGCAGTGATGGTGATGATACTCTCGAAGGCAGCTCGGCTAATGACTATCTCGACGGCGGCGCGGGAGATGATACGCTTACCGGTGGTAAGGGTAGGGACACGCTAGAAGGCGGAGCAGGTGATGACACGCTCGGTGGGGGTAGGGGCTCTGACACACTAGAAGGCGGTGTCGGCAACGACGTCCTCACAGGCGGCACAGGGGATGATGTCCTCGACGGTGGGGCAGGAGACGACATTCTTACGGGAGGTAAAAACGCCGACACTTTTGTTCAGGACTTCAGTGTCGCAGGTAACGATACGATAACGGACTTTAATCCCGACGAGGACATAGTAGATTTCCGAAATATTGGCGAACCTTCCTCAATATCGGTCAATAGCGTTGATGGGAATACTGTAATTGATGCCGGCAACGGCAACACGCTGACAATCGAAGGCGTCACGCCCGACCAATTTACGATTGAGAATGTCAGCTTTAATGGGGAAGCACCTGCTGGTGACACCGGCGGTTCTGGTATTGGCGGTATCTTTGATGCGGCAATTCTGTCGGCTGACAATACCCTAGAAGGCGGCGAAGGTGATGACACCCTAGAAGGCCGCGAGGGCGATGATACTCTCGATGTCACTGCCCCCCGAACCGACGGCACCGAGGGTGATGACACTCTAGAAGGCCGTGGGGGCGATGACACTCTCGATGTCACTGCCCCCCCCCGAACCGACGGCACCGAGAGTGATGACACTCTAGAAGGCCGTTGGAGCGATGATACCCTCGAAGGTGGCGAGGGTGATGACTACGTTGAAGGCCGTGGAGACGACGACGGCCTAGAAGGACTGATACACCGTGGCGGCGATGGCACGTTCGACGTAAGAACAGACGTGCGTGGAAATTTTGAATCAGCTAACACCCTCAGAACAGGTGGTGATGGTGATGACACCCTCGAAGGTGGCATGGCTAATAACACCCTCGAAGGTGGTGCTGGCGATGACACTCTCAGGGGCTTTATGGGTGATGACTATCTCGTTGGTGGCGAAGGTGATGACGTCCTTGCCGGCATGGGGTCGAGCGACATCCTCACAGGCGGTGCGGGTAATGACACTTTTGTTCAGGACTTCAGAGACACAGGCCACGATATAATCACGGATTTCAACCCTTCGGAGGACACAATTGAACTCAGGGGAGTGCAAAATTCTTTCGAGGTCTCTGTCACAGAGACGGACGGCGGCACGTTAATCGATAGCGGGACCGGCAATACATTGTTCGTGGCAAACGTCACGCCGGACCAATTGGGCGCTGACAATGTCACGATTAATGGGGATGCAATCACTATTGGCCCTGACGATACTCTTGAGAGCATCCTGGGCGACGTGGCAGCTGATTTGCAGGGGGACAACCTGAATATAAAGGGATTTACCGGTAGCCAAGAGTTTTCGGGAGGTGACGGTAATGACACCCTCAGTGGCGGCAGGGGTGATGACATCCTCAGTGGCGGTAGCGGTGATGACACCCTCGACGGTGGTGATCAAAGAGACACCCTCGACGGTGGCGCAGGTGATGACCTCCTTAAGGGTGGCAGGGGTAACGATACCCTCGACGGCGGCGCGGGTGATGACACCCTCGTAGGGGGCCAGGGCGCTGACACCCTGGAAGGTGGTGCCGGGGATGACAGGCTCGCAGGCGGCAGGGGTGACGACACCCTCACAGGTGGCTCGGGCAGTGATACCTTCGTTCAGGACTTCAGCAATGTGAATGCCGATACCATCACAGACTTCAATCCTAACCAGGACGTGATTGATTTAAAGGGATTTGGTGGTATCGGAAATGTTTCCAAAATCTCGGTCACAGAAGTCGATGGCGGCACGCTGATCGGCGCCGGAGAGGGTAGCACTTTGCTTGTTGAAGGAGTGACGCCAGACCAGTTGGGTGCCGACAATGTCACGATCGACGGGCAGGCGCTTAACATCGGCTCCGGCGCCTCTGATCTTGGGAGTATCTTCAGCGATCTGGCATCTGATAGCGACGTGGAAGTTGTTGATCAAAACCTTAGAGGTCGTGGTGGCGATGACACCCTTGAAGGTGGTGCGGGTAACGATACACTCCGTGGCGGCAGGGGTGATGACACCCTTGAAGGTGGTGCCGGGGATGACAAAATCCGTGGCGACAAGGGTGACGACACCCTTGAAGGTGGTGCCGGAGATGACATTCTAAAAGGCGGCTCGGGTGATGACATCCTGGACGGTGGTGCGGGTAATGACACCCTCATTGGTGGCAGGGGTGATGACACCTTCATCCAGGACTTCAGTGAAGCAGGTTCTGATACGATCAAAGACTTTAATTCCGCCTTTGACACAATAGACTTCCGTGGTCTGGATGGTGTGGACAGTATTTCTGTCAGTGAAGTTGATGGCGGCACCCTGATTAGCGCCGGAGAGGATAATTCGGTGTTTGTCAGTAACACCTCACCGGAAGAATTATCCGGCAGCATTAAGATTAATGGGGAGCCGGTTCAGGGTAACGGCGAATTCAATCTCCAGAGCGTCCTCACGAATGCGGCATCGGCGGATGCCGCCGCCGCCGTCAGTTCTGCCCTTGATGCAGCCACAGAACAGGGTGGTGCGGTCGCAGATAATGTTGATGAAATTGATAGTGATGCAACGCTAACTATAGATAGCATTATCGAAGATGCAGAGGGGCAAGCGGACGAAGACCAGTCCGCTGACGTAGGCTGACATGCACATCTAAAACTGGTCCAGGGTAATTGAGAGGGTCCGGTTAATCTGAACTCTATTGAGGAAGATGAGATGGGCCAGAAGCGATACACCCCAGAGCAGATCATCGACATGCTGGGGAGGGTGGAGTGCGGCTGTCCCAGGGCGAAATGATCGGAATGATCTGCCGAGGTCTTGTGATCTCGGAGCAGATCTACTACCGATGGCGCCGCGAATACGGCGGTTTGGAGGTTGATCGGGCGAGGCGCTCTCGGGAAACTACTAAGCCTTGAGGGTCGCCGTGCTGCCGTTGAACATGTTCAAGATGTTCTGGATGTATCGGACGGCGAGCCTGCCCGGTGATGGGCCAGCACCGCTCGATTCAACATCTGAGGCTTGTTGTCCGTGACGACGAAGATGCCCTGACACGGGAGATCGTTGCTCTGGCCTCTACGTATGGCCGTTATGGCTATAGGCGTATGGCTGCGCTCCTGCGTTCTCGGGGCTGGCATGTGAACACCAAGAGGGTATGGCGGATCTGGCGGCGTGAGGGGCTGAAGGTTCCCCAGAAGCAACCAAAGAGAGGACGTCTTTGGCTGAATGACGGGTTCTGCATCCGTCTCCAGCCCTGTTGGCCCAACCATGTGCGGTCCTATGACTTCGTCCAGGACCGCACCGAAGATGGACGAGTGTTCCGCATGCTGACGGTGATCGACGAATACATACGGGAGTGCCTTACCATTCAGGTAGCGCGGCGGTTGCGGTCGGGTGATGTTCTGTACTGTCTGGCCGATCTTTTTGCTGATAGAAGGCCTCCTGATCACATCCGATCCGACAACGGCTCCGAGTTCACGGCTCGGACTGTGAGGAACTGGCTTCACAGGCTTGATGTGAAGACGCTCTACATCGAGCCCTGATCACCTTGGGAGAACGGCTACAACGAAAGCTTCAACGGTAAGCTCAGGGATGAGCTGCTGAATGGAGAAATCTTCTACACGCTACGGGAAGCACAGGTGCTGATAGGGCGCTGGCGTCGGCATTACAACACCGTACGGCCGCACGGTGCGCTTGGCTACAGACCTCCGGTACCCCAGACGATATTGCCCAGAAGCCTCAATACGACCTACCCTGAAACCGATCGGGCGCTCTCACAACAAGTAGACCACTCATAGGGGGCAGGCCAATAGCCTTACCGAAGGTCCGCCGGAACAAACTGGATCAAATATGCGAAAAAAATGGCGCTTCATAACCTTGTTGCTGGTGGTTAACGTGTGGTGCGGTGGAGATTACGGCAACGCGGCGAAGGCGGAATTGGCGGCCGCAGAACTCCAGCTGTCGTTGCCTGTGATCTGTCAGATGGGCACTCTCTGCACTATCCAAAATTACGTTGATCTGGACCCAGGGCCCGGTGCTAAGGACTATACCTGTGGCCGATTGGTCTACAATGGCCATAAAGGTACAGACTTTAGACTTCCAGACGCTAGCTGGCTTGACCTTAACATCCCTGTAGTAGCCGCCGCGCTGGGCCAAGTTGTTGGTATTCGAAACAATGTCCGCGACCATTTACCCGGCAAGTATGCGCTCGAGCGTATAAAGGGTCGGGAGTGTGGTAATGGTGTACTAATCGATCACGGTGGGGGTTGGCGTACACAATATTGCCACATGCGCCGTGGCAGTATTCGAGTGCGGAAAGGTGAAAAGGTAACTAGTCGACGGAGGCTGGGAACTATGGGTCTCTCAGGCAAGACAGAGTTTCCACATCTCCATTTCAGTGTCACATTTCAGGGCAAGGTAGTTGATCCGTTTGTTGGTAAGGATGTGCAGGGAGTTTGCGGTATTGAGGGGAAGCCGCTTTGGAATTCTGATGTCATGGCTGAACTTTCTTATCAACCCAGCGGCGTGCTTTCGATGGGCTTTACGGATAAGGTACCCACTCAAAATCAAGTAGTTTCGGGAGACCACCGGCATATTCGTATTGGTCGTAATGCCCCAAATTTGGTTTTTTGGGTGATGATTTACGGCCTGCAACCTAAAGACGAGGAAATTTTGCAGGTAACTGACCCCAATGGGAGGGTATTGTTGCGTAAAAAAGCCAGCCCAGCGACAAATCATAAGGCTCGCTGGTTCACCTACAGCGGTAGGCGTGCCCGAAACTCGTGGGCACGTGGTACCTATGAGGGCAAATATCAGCTATTAAGGTTAGTGGGAGGTGAAAAAAAGGTTGTCCTGAATAAGACGACACGGGTGAGAATAGAATAGTCTCACGCTCTGAATTTTGATAAATAACGCGTAGAGTCCTCATAATTAATTAGCATGGGAATTTCTAAGTGTCTGTGAATCTACACTCATTAAAGTCCAGTATGACTGATACCCTGGCAGCTGCAGGACAGTTTGTTGTGGGAAATACCGCAAATATGATTAATATCTTGGGAAATAAAAGAAAAGTAAAGAAATCAAGAAGCCTTGAAAAAACATTAAGATCGGGTGCGTTAGGCGTTGTTACAATTGCAAGCCAATTCGGCATCCGTATTACTGTAGACACAATTGATACCGCGATTGAGCATGGGCAACTCAAAACCGCTAAAGATCTCGGGGAATTATTTGCCAGATCGGGCGTAACCGCTTTGATCAGAGCGGTGAAATTAAAGGACCTTCAAAGTAAATCATATTACTTTCCATGTGTTGCAATATTTAAAGACGGTACTGCCCGTATAGTTGCAAATCGCGTATATTCTGACGTTCAAGAATCTGCCTATATTTGTATAGACCCACTGGATCCCAACGTTTCCAGGGAAAGCATATCCGAAACTGAATTTATTGAATTGTGGTCTGGCACTCTCATCTTAGTCTCCAAACGTACTGGTTTGGAGACCCAAGATAAGTTTTTTAATTGGCGTTGGTTTTTGCCAGAATTGTTACGTTTTAAATGGCTATTAATACTTACAGCAATTACTTCAATGATAGTCCATCTAATCGGCTTAGCTCCAATCATATTCATTCAAATAGCACTTGATAAGGTTTTAGGATATAACGCTGTTTCCACTTTATATGTTTTGTTTTTCTCAGTTATATCAGTCGTTCTTTTTGGCGGGGTATTGGGGTTTTTTAGAAATTACATAATTAATTTTGTTTCTACTTCGATCGAGGCTAGGCTTTCGGGAGATTTATTTGACAAAGTTATAGCTTTGCCAGCTCATATTTTCCAAACTACTCCGTCCAGTGATCTAGAAACCACTATTCAGGCAGCCTCAGATTTTAAAGTACTATTATCACGACAAATATTAACAAACCTTTATGATGCCGTCGGCATATTCGTATTTGTTCCAATTTTATTCGGCTATAGCCCTATCCTCGCATCAATTGCTATAGCATTTTCCGTATTTGGCGGTTTTATTGCGTTGTTTGGAAAGTGGCGAGAACGTCAATTAATGGAAGGTATTGGTGCTGCTAACACGGCGCGCTTGCGATCCGTGCGTGAAAGTATTTCTGGAATTGAAACAATTAAAACGTTTTCACTTGAAAACCTACAGCGCAAAGAATGGCGTCAAATTAGTGCAGTATCAATTCGTCGTAATGAAGATAGGACAATTCTAAATGATGCTATAAGTAATTTTAGTACAACACTTCAACAGGCAATGACAATTTGTCTGGTGTTTTTTGGAGTGATCTTGGCTATGGGTAATCATATATCAGTTGGCGCAATAATTTCATGCAATATGCTTGGCTCAAAAATCGTGGGTCCACTTAAAAATCTAATCACATTTTTTGCCGATTTAGATGGTATTCGACGTAATTTAGAATTAATCGAAAAAACTTGGAATGGTCCATCTGAACGTGGCGCCACTTCTTCACAACATTTAGTAAAGGGGGATATTTCATTACGTGATGTTGTGGTTAATTATGGTGAGAGAAGTGTTCTTGATTCTATATCATTAACTATCCCTTCACGCGGGAAAGTAGCTGTAGTTGGTCCTACTGCGGCAGGAAAAACTACTTTACTACGGCTATTCCAAGGTCTTCTGTATCCTAATTCAGGTACTATGAATATAGACGGGCGTAACTTCCGCAGTATTGATATCAATCATTATCGTAATCAAGTATGTCTTGTTGATATCAACCCAGTGTTTTTTAGCGGGACTATTGAAGAAAATCTACGCTCGGTAAAGCCAACAATTAGTGAACGGGAGCTTGAAGAGGCACTATCGCTATCTGGCTTTGAGAGAATTCTTGAAAAACTACCTGATGGGCTTTCTACAGGTATTAATCAGGCCGGTGTACCACTATCCCAAGGAGAGCGTATTGTTCTAGCCATCTCACGAAGTTTAATCACTAATCCACGGATATTACTTTTCGACGAGGCTTTAAATAATCTCGATAAATTTTCTCAAATTTGGTTGTTGCAAAACCTTGATGAAATTGCTCGAGGTCGAACGTTAATTTTTGTTACTCATGACCTTCGGTTTTCTATGGATTTCGATTCCATAATTGTACTTAACGCCGGAAAAGTGGAAGGGCAGGGAAAGCATGTGGAGTTGCTTGATGATTGTGTTACATATGCAGAATTGTGGAAGTTAGATTTGGCGTTAAGTTCTAAAATATTATCAACCTAACAAGTGTGTTTTAATAATATTACAATGGCTAATGAACGTACCCTTGTCACCGGAGAATATCTTTTCCGAGAAGGTGAAAGCGCCGAATATGGTTATGTAGTTAAAGGAGGTGTTATAGAAATTGTCAAAATAGCCCAAGAAGGTGAAATGATACTTTCAAAAGTGGGACCGGGTAGTATATTTGGTGAATTAGCTATTATTGATGGAAGTCCCCGAAGTGCGGGTGCGCGAGCAGCAGAAGATAGTGTAGTTACGGAGATTCGTTCAGACACTTTCTTGGAATACATTCGAGAAAAGCCGAATGCTGCGCTCAAAATTATGCAGAATTTGGCAAACGAAATTAGAATTTCAAATAAGAAACTATCTAGTCGTTCTCCTCATAATGAAAACCAGTTGGAAAACGACGATGTAGTTATTTTTAGTGATCCATTTATTGATGAAGAAATTAATGACACAGATGCCATTTACGATAAGCCGCCTTCTACTTTAGTTGTTTATGGTTTGATGCTAATTTTGAGTCTTTTTCTAGCAACATTTTTATTTAGCTATTTTAATGAAATAGATACTGTTATTTCCGCACGAGGTAAATTCACAACAAGAACACCAAATGTTGTTATTCAAGCCAGTGCTAATTCAGTGATCGAATCACTTTTGGTTGAGCGAGGCCAGGTGGTTCAG
>Ga0315339_1003753_pt1 | contig 10426 bp, 6 predicted proteins | sample ASW17metaG_FD_204514 | JGI IMG/M metagenome (GOLD analysis project Ga0315339, IMG submission 204514) | Ammonia-oxidizing marine archaeal communities from Pacific Ocean, United States - ASW #17 | ecosystem: Environmental > Aquatic > Marine > Oceanic | place: USA: California | collected 2016-12-05
GAGATCTTCGGCTCGATGATGATGCATCAACCTGATGGGTGATGGAACCCCCTGTACCGCTCAGTAGCATAGACATTCTGCTAAACCAAGAAGGGGCGCCGCGTAGATCACTCATACGGCGCCCCTCGGCTTAATCCCCGCTCCTAGGATCTCAAAGAGATCATCAGTGATGCGGCATTCGGCTACCTACCTGACATACTTCGTTAACCCGCCACCCGCGATCGGACGCGAGATCGGTCCCTCGGCCGCATACACGTTACCGTCAGCATCAACTGCAACACCCTCACCGGCAACACCGGTGTCTCGAGAGTCTATCTCATAAGGCGGGATGAAGGCCGTTACACGATCCTCCGAAGCTTGACCGATGCGAATGCCCGTGCTCCAACCTGGATGGTTATTCGGGTTGGTTTCAGAATCGATCGCGTACAACATGTCATCGTCTGTGATGAACAGTCCGCTGACACGGCTGAACTGCACATAGGAATCAAGATAGTTGCCGTCCTGGTCGAAGATCTGTATTCGGTGATTTCCTCGATCAGCAACGAAAAGGCGACCCTCGGAATCCATTTCCAATGCATGAGGGGTACGGAAGTTACCAATCTCCGTGCCAATTTGCCCCCACTCTTTGATGAACGTTCCGTCAGCGGAAAACTTCATGATCCGACCAGTTGCACCTTCCGTGACTGTCGGATTGCCCGGGGTCAGCATGGACTGGCCACCATGTCCATCTGCTACAAAGATGCTTCCATCGGGGGCGGTGATGACATCGTTAGGCTGATTGAAGTGCTCGGAGTCGTTCCCTGGCTCACCGCGAGTGCCTAGCCTCAAGAGCACATCACCCGTCGCGCTAAACTTGATGAGATGGTGTCCGGTCATGTCTACAATCCAGACATTTCCGTCGGAATCGAGATGGATCCCGTGGGGGAGATCAAACTCCCCGGCACCAAAACTGGTGAGCACCTCGCCGGTATTACGATCAAACTTGAGAACCGGATCGACCAGGTTCTCAGCGCATCCGCCACCCAGAGCACTCGCACCACATCGATCATAGGCCCAGACGTTACCGTCATACGGATCGACATCAACACCGGCCGTAGAACCCCATGTCCTATTATCAGGAAGCGGACCCCATTCTGAGACAACCTCAGATGTGGGGTTTGGAAGGCCAGCAGCTGCCGGGTCGGTGACAATTGATGGATCTGGAGCTTCAGGTGCTGGCGCGTCAGATTGACCGGCGCAGCCTGACAATACAACACCAATTACTAGTGCAAACCCCAATGAAGGGAGCCGTGACAAAGACATTTTACCTCCTTGCTACTCTATTCAACTAGTTAATCAAATCGCCAAGCCGTGACATCTCACTTGGCAGCTCTAACGCTTAAGCGCCTTACCTGCCTACCTCATTTTTCTCCTGATAGCGAGCACCACCCAAGACATTGGGAAGTGAATAATTGCCCTCATGGCACGCATACTCATAGACCTGACCATCCAGTCGTGTGAACGGTACCTCACCCCCCCACACCTCTGTGTATGTCGTGAGATCATCAATCGTGAACTCGTAGACGATTGACTCCTTGTCGACACGCGTAAACCGCTCAATCACCTTAAGATCTTCTGAGGGCGGGACTCCGCGGAATGCGTGCTCAGGATTGAGGTTTTTGGTCTCTACAACCAGCGTATTGCCTTCCCACCAGCCTCTAGAATCACCGAAGTATGGACGGACGTTAGTCGGTAAAGAACGTGGCTCGCCAAGCCGAATGATACGCACGTCGTGCACCATCTCCGCCATGATCATGACGTAATCAGCATTTTGCACAATCGTATAATTGTTATTGTACCAGTAGTTGGGGAGCATCGGAGGACCAGCACTTGATCCAAAAGACACAATGCATCGCTCAGCAAGCGGGCGGACTTCCGGATGATCGTACGCACCAAACTGCCCGCTAAGAGCCCGGGAATCATCAATCCGGCGGCGCCCCTCTGAGGTCAAGCTCGGTACACGGCCGTTCGATGGATTTGTGACGAGTGAACTCCTGAATTCCCCATTCACGACTGCCACCCGGTCTCCGGGCTCCCTATAGAATTCATTGTAGCAGGAGGTCGGCCCATCGATGCAAACCGGGTGGGTACCACCTTCTGGTGGCGGAGGACGATTTGGATCACTTGCTTCAGCTTTCCGTGCAACAAGTTCCGCCTGCCCCTGTTCAATCTCGGCAACCTCTTGCTGGGTCAGACCACGTTCCCAACCCGCGGGGCGCTCAAAGGGTGTGAGGGTTGCATTAGTCCAATTCCCCTGTAGATCCGGATGACCGAACACAGTCCTGGGCACCTCCCACTGTTCGGAAGATGAGTCGCGCTCCTGGGCGGTTACAGAAGAAGCCGGCACTGCAAACCACATTAAGGCGGCACCAGCAATCCAATAAAGCCTCAGAGACAGCAACCTTGAGAAATGGATTTTCATTTTTTTGACCTCCGAGTCAACGGACTCCTTACCACAGTGTCCGAACTTGATCAATCTGCCAATGTAACGCCTTAAGCGCGAGTGTTTTCCTGTCAGCTACCAGTTCTGCCTTTACACTTCCAATAAAAAACCCTACGAGTTCTTGACTCGAAGGGTATAAAGGTCTCTGGGGTCCCATAAACGGAGCGCGAGGGATTCGAACCCCCAAGCCCTTTCGGGCGCTCGCTTTCGAGGCGAGTGCAATACCATTCTGCCAGCGCTCCTCGAGTAGACCGCTTACGCGACCTACCTAATCGGGGCGCCCGGATTCGAACCGGGGACCTCTGCGACCCGAACGCAGCGCTCTACCGGACTGAGCCACGCCCCGAAAACGAAACGGGTCATCCCAACACGGACGGGGTGGGATTCGAACCCACGCGGGCGTTAGCCCACACGATTTCCAATCGTGCGCCTTAAGCCACTCGGCCACCCGTCCACGGCCACCTGCGCCGCGGACTTGGGCGCAACCGGACCAAATATTAATAGGCCATACAAACCGAAACGGAGGGAGTGGGATTCGAACCCACGTGGACGCGAAGTCCAACGCCTTAGCAGGGCGCCGCCTTTAGCCACTCGGCCATCCCTCCCCAGTAGAGACATAAATGTCTCTCAATTGCCCCGCTAGGGCTCGAACCTAGACTCTCCGGAACCAGAATCCGGCGTGTTGCCAGTTACACCACGGGGCAAAAGAAGCCACCTGTCGGATTCGAACCGACGACCCCGTCATTACGAGTGACGTGCTCTACCAACTGAGCTAAGGTGGCGGGCTCATAGTGGAGCCGAGGGGAATCGAACCCCTGACCTCAGCGTTGCGAACGCTGCGCTCTCCCAACTGAGCTACGGCCCCGAAGAAACCCCTCCGCATGGGCGCGACAGGATTCGAACCTGTGACCTCTACGATGTCAACGTAGCGCTCTAACCAACTGAGCTACGCGCCCAATCCACTCGAACCCTGCGTCGAAATACGCGCCCGGGAGGACTCGAACCCCCAGCCTCCTGGTCCGTAGCCAGACGCTCTATCCAATTGAGCTACGGGCGCTTACTCCACTGCATATGTTGTTGCTAAATGCCCACGACAGGACTCGAACCTGTACGCCGTTTCCGACACTGGTCCCTCAAACCAGCCTGTCTACCAATTCCAGCACGTGGGCATCAAATGGACCGACCTGCCAATCTCTAGCGCAGTTCAGGATGCTCGAGGAGGGACTCGAACCCTCACGGGGTTAACCCCCACAGGGTCCTGAACCCTGCGCGTCTACCAATTCCGCCACCCGAGCGTTAGACCAGTCCGCACAACATGGAGCCGAGGGGAATCGAACCCCTGACCTCTTGAATGCCATTCAAGCGCTCTCCCGACTGAGCTACGGCCCCGATTCACACGACCTAAGAGTCGCTACCGCTTCGGGCAGGTACCGGCTCCATTATTTCAATCAGCTTCAGCGGGGCTGACGAGACTCGAACTCGCGACCTCCGGTGTGACAGACCGGCACTCTAACCAACTGAGCTACAGCCCCTACTCGCACAACTCCTTACTATGCTTCAACTTCATATCCCGACGGGGAATTGAACCCCGATTGCCAGGTTGAAAACCTGGTGTCCTAACCATTAGACGACCGGGACCCTTCGGCTCTTTAATACAGGCCCGGAGGGAATCGAACCCCCAACCGCCGGTTTTGGAGACCGGTGCTCTACCAATTGAGCTACGGACCTAAATAATCCCTCCACCTCCGGCTTCGAGAAAATGGCCAGGGGCAGAATCGAACTGCCGACACCATGATTTTCAGTCATGTGCTCTACCAACTGAGCTACCTGGCCTCCATAAAAAAACCCGTCCGAGCCAAGTTAAGCGCGGACGGGGGCCTTTTCGGAGAGGGCCTAAGCTAAAGACGGCTCCCCGGCCCCGCCCGCCATCGCGGGCTCCATGTATCAGCGACCGTCCAAAACCTCGATGTCTGCATCGTACAATCCTCGGGTCATCTTAACGTGGAAAACGCCGTTGTGGGGTGACGCTTCAAAAGCAAATAGCGGGGGCGGGATTCGAACCCGCGACCTTCGGGTTATGAGCCCGACGAGCTACCAGACTGCTCCACCCCGCAATAGCGGAAAAGAAGTTAGTCGGGCCGCAGATGAGAGGTCAACCCGTTTTTTTGCCCCCCTAGGCTCATCCAACAAGGAGCGGAACCCTGTTGAGACAACCCCCCAACGAGCTTTACCTTTCCCACCCCTCGGGACGTGGCGCAGCCCGGTAGCGCACCTGAATGGGGTTCAGGGGGTCGCCGGTTCGAATCCGGCCGTCCCGATTTGGGAAAGGATTCGGCAGTAACGATTTAAGAGAACGGGGGAGTCCAGGAATGGGCTCCCCCGTTCTCTTTCTGCGGCCAAGCTTGCTCTTGAGACCCCTAAGGGCTAGAAATCGACGTAGACAATAAGGTTAAGACCGCTCGAAGTCGTGGACGGCTATGCCACGGCAAAGGAACAGAAGAATGACTGCCAAGCGACTTCTATTTTTCTCGTTAATGACAGCTATCGGCAGTTCAGGCTGCATGACTGGGAACTCTATATCCGTTAGCGAGGATGCAAGTGCAGGTTCAGAAACGGATCAGGTGTTCGAGCTAAGAACATATACAGCGGCAGAAGGAAAGTTCGACGATCTGCTCGCCCGATTCAGGGACCACACTCTCAGAATCTTCGAGAAACACGGTATGACGAATGTTGGTTACTGGACCCCGCAGGATGAGCCTCTCTCAGCCAACACCCTGATCTACGTGCTAGCACACCCTTCACGTGAGGAAGCAGCACAAAGTTGGCGCGATTTTTCAAGCGACCCAGAGTGGCAAAGCGTTGCTGAAGAATCACAAAGGGATGGCCGGCTAATTGCAGGTCTAGAAAGAGTCTTTCTAGATCCAACAGACTTTTCTCCTATGCGGTAAACAATCGCCGAAGGATCGCCGATTGGGTCTTCGGAGGCTATTCTCGGCAGTGAGGTCAGGAGTCATCAATGTGGGTTGAAGCAAGGCATGGATGCTTTGCATCGCTACCAGGGACTCCAGAGAGAGGACGCCATGCGGTTCAGTTTTAAATGGGGTCAGTTTCAAAATCAGAGGAAGCAATCCTCCAGGGACGGGCATACAGTTTATGCTCTCGTTCTTGGGATGGGGTTGTCCGTGGTCCTGGTGGGAGCACACAACCCTTCATCCGACCTCGTCTTTTCAGCTCCTGCTACATCCGACATTAGGCAGACGGACCCTGCTGAAGTCCGAGAGATCTTGGACCGCTACTGCATTAGATGCCACAACGAAAGACGGCTTACCGCAGGGCTAGCACTCGATATGCTGGATATTGAAGATCTAAGTGCAGAAGCAGATCGGTGGGAAAAAGTAGTACGTAAGCTGAGAACTGGAACGATGCCACCAGGTGACGTGACCAGACCTGATCCGGCAGACTATGACCTGGCAGCGACTTGGCTAGAGACAGAACTCGACCAAGCGGCTCTGGCTGCTGAGCCCAACCCGGGCACGACAAACCCGGTGCACCGCCTTAACCGTCTGGAATACAATAACTCCATTAATGATCTGCTGGCGCTCGAAGTGGACGTCATGTCGCTTCTGCCGGGTGATGAAACAGCGGACGGCAGCTTCGACAACTTCGCGGACGCCCTATCCATTACGACCACCCATATGGAACGCTACATGTCTGTGGCTCGGCAGGTAACACGTCTTGCTACAGGGCTGCCTCCCACCACTCCCGGAGTGGAAACCTTTGTGATTCCCCTGCACATCGTGCAAAACCAGCGCCAAAGCGAAGACCTCCCGTTCGGATCTCGGGGTGGAATTGCCGTCCGACACCACTTCCCGACCGATGGACAGTACTTGATCAAAGTCCATCTCAGGAGGCAGTACCAAGACTACCTCATGGGTATGGGATGGCCCCAACAGCTAGACCTCAGGTTGGACGGAATGCTACTCGAAAGATTCACTGTAGGCGGAGGTGCGACTGACGTTAGGCCTGCAGCTGCAAGTTATGCTGGGTCGGGCGAGCCCGGTTCATTCGGTGATCCCGAATGGGAAGAGTACATGCAATCTCAGGGCGACGCTCATCTGGAGCTTAGGTTAGCTGTCGAAGCCGGACCACGTGTGGTGAGCGTATCGTTTGTCAGGGAACAGTGGGAACCGGAGGGCCTGCCACAGCCTCTCCAGAGAGGTCGGGTTCTGACGAATGATCAGATCTATATGGATTATGCGAGTGTACACTCGGTCCAAATCCAAGGCCCCTACGAAATCACCGGGACGACCACAGACAATCCCCGTGATAATGAAATTTTCGTGTGCTGGCCAAATTCGCGTGCTGAAGAGGAAATCTGTGCAACGCGGATTCTCTCTCAGATGGCACGGAGAGCATACCGCCGTCCGAGCACAGCACAGGACGTAGAAATACTCCTTGAGTTTTTCCAGAAAGGCCGAGTAGAGGGAGGGAGCTTTGACACCGGAATCCAACTCGCACTGGAGCGACTCGTTGTTGATCCAGAATTCCTACTCAGGGTATACCGCGAACCGATTGGCGTTGAGCAAGGTGCTGTCTACAACCTTGATAATTTTGAGATCGCTTCGCGACTGTCCTTTTTTCTCGGGAGCAGCATTCCTGACGAACCCTTGCTCAATCTCGCCGAGACAGGACGCTTGACTGACCCGATGGTTCTCGAGGACCAAGTCTTAAAGATGCTTGCAGAGCCTCGGACGATAGATGCTCTTGTTAAAGGCTTTGCTGCTCAGTGGCTGAACCTTCGCCTTCTTCCGGAAAAACTAGCAGATCCAGATAAGTATCCCGACTTCGATGACAGCCTCCTAGAAGCCTTTCGGCAAGAGACAGAAATGTTCATCGCCAGCAACCTGAGCGAGGATCGTTCTGTGCTAGAGCTACTGAACGCGGACTACACGTTTGTAAATGAGCGATTAGCACGATTCTATGGGATCCCTGGCGTATACGGCAGTCGTCCCCGTCGAGTCAAGCTTCCAAATCCTGATCAACGGGGTGGGTTACTCGGGCACGGCGGATTAATGGCAATCACTGCCTACCCGGACCGCACGTCACCGGTACTACGCGGGAAATGGCTCCTAGACAACATTTTGGGAGCGGACGCCCCTCCACCACCGGCAAACGTAGATACGAACCTAGACGATGCGGACGAGGTAGTCGCCCTCGGCATCCGCGAGCGGCTCGAACAGCATCGGACCGAACCTCTTTGCGCAAGTTGCCATTCACTCATGGACCCATTGGGCTTTGCGCTCGAGAATTTTGACGCCGTTGGGGGATGGCGAGATGTGGATGATAGCGGAAACGAGATTGATAACCGAGGCACATGGCCCAACGGTGTCGAACTCACAGGAATATCCTCGCTTAGAGACCTATTACTCGATTATGATGAGCAATTCGTTCGCACCGTTACCGAGAAGCTCATGTCTTACGCGCTAGGACGCCCTCTGGAGTATTTTGATCAGCCAACAGTGCGCCAAATCGTCCGTGATGCCAAAGACAACGATTACCGTTGGTCGTCGATCGTCCTTGGGATCGTAAAGAGCCCGGCCTTCCTAATGCGAAGGTCTCTGGAAGCAGCCTGATGCAGAAACAGAACACGCCCGGGAGGGACAATATGACAACGATTTTGACTGGAAAGTCTCTTCCCCGACGAACCCTCTTGAAGGGGCTCGGTGCCAGCCTGGCACTGCCCTTACTCGACGCTATGGTCCCTGTTGGTCTGCGTGGACTGTCAGCACCCGAGCGTGTTCATCGTTTCCAGACATTCTACGTGCCAAACGGGATGGCTATGGAATATTGGTCCCCTACGGGTATAGGGCGTGATTTTGAGTTGACGCCCATTCTTGAACCTCTCGCTCAGTTCAGGGACCAGATGTTGGTTCTTTCCGGAATCAGAGCAAATTGGGTACAGATCCACGCTGGGGCTTCGGGATCCTTCCTGACAGGCATTCGACAGGGGGGCAGGACCGAAACAGAGATTTTCGCTGACATATCAATGGACCAGATCCTAGCAAGGGAATTCAGTAAGCAGACCCAGGTTTCTTCGTTGGAGCTTTCTATGGATGCACCCGCAAATGCGGGCGCTTGCAGTAGTAATCTAAGCTGTGTCTATACCCACACGCTCTCGTGGAGAGGACCCACACAGCCATTACCCACAGAGTACAACCCTCGGGCCGTCTTTGAGCGACTCTTTGGAGATGCTGGCTCTACAGAACGCGATGCTCGGGCAGGCAGATTAAGACAACAGAAGAGCATCCTTGACTCCGTCATAGACAAGTTGAGCGACCTGAGCCGAGATATCGGAGCACAGGATCAAATGAAAGTGGATCAGTACACAGAGGCCATTCGCGATGTCGAGCGGAGGATTCAGAAAGCGGAGGCACAAATTGACCTTGAGTTGCCTGAGTTCCCGCAACCTGAAGGAGCGCCAGCAGTATTCGAAGATCACTTAGAACTCATGCTCGATCTTCAACTGTTAGCGCTTCAGACTGACCTCACGCGGGTCATCACATTCATGATCGGAAAAGAACAAAGTGCGCGGCCTTATCCTCAAATAGGTGTGCCAGAAGCTCACCATCCGCTGTCGCATCACAACGATCAACCAGATCTCGTGGCGCAGATGTCGAAGATCAACCGCTATCACACCGAGTTATTCTCACGCTATCTGACCAAGTTACGAGCGACGCCTGACGGTGATGGCTCACTGTTAGATAACATGACCATTCTTTATGGATCAGGAATCTCCAACAGCACCAGGCATTCCGGACGCAATCTTCCTCTTCTCGTAATGGGAGGGGGTGCAGGCAATCTCTCAGGCGGCCAACACCTCGAGTATTCAAATGCGCCAGGGATGGCAAATTTGCTGGTTACTCTGATGGATAAGATGAATGTCCCAGTGGAACAAATTGGTGCAAGCACAGGTGTTCTGTCGCTTGATGCGCTACCCGGGCTCTAATCTCAAATGCGGAAGGACTCCCGAACTATCGTCCTGAGATTTGGACGAAACAAAATATTTCCGCTCTTACTGGTCCTCTCTATGGTTGGCACCATAAAAGTCGACCTCACGACCAGTCTATCAAACAACTTCGATCCGGTACCCCTGATTCAGGCTGCCAAGATTCAGGATTGGGACAAACTCCGAACATTACTTGAGCAGGGCGAGCAAGCCACAGTGACCTCAGCTGATGGGGCGACCGCTCTGCACTGGGCGAGTTACTGGGATAACATTGAAACTGCGGAGTTACTGATCAATTCAGGTGCCAACCCCAATGCAATGAATGACCTCGGAGCGACAGCGCTCTGGAATGCAAGCTTGAACGGAAGTGAAGATATGGTCGGGATGCTGCTACGGAGCGGGGCGGATCCTGCCATTTCTCTTGTCTCAGGCGAAAGCCCAGTAATGACAGCAGCTCGAACTGGCAGCGCCAAAGTTGTGGAGCTTCTGTTAACGGCTGGAGCTGACCCCAACGCTACCGCTACACGTGGACAGACCGCACTTATGTGGGCAGCGGCACAGCATCATGCCGCTGTTGTCAGCGTGCTCTTAGGACATGGAGCAGACGTCCATCTCCGATCAGAGACATGGAGTCAGGTGATGGCCATCCCTCCTCATAGCAATCCAGCAAATCAGCAGAATGTACCTCATGGAAATAATACGGCGCTGCTGTTCGCAGCCCGAGAGGGCGACCTTGCATCGGCGAAACTTCTTATAGCTGCAGGTGCACGCGTAAATGATTTCAATGCGCGCGGTACCAGTGCTATCGTTCTTGCTGCCCACTCCGGGTATAGAGATCTCGTTGAATTTCTGCTAGATGTAAGCGCGGACCCTGATGCAGCCGGGGCAGGGTTTTCTGCCCTTCACTTGGCAATTATGCGACGAGATGATGGTATGGC
>Ga0315339_1003754_pt1 | contig 10419 bp, 10 predicted proteins | sample ASW17metaG_FD_204514 | JGI IMG/M metagenome (GOLD analysis project Ga0315339, IMG submission 204514) | Ammonia-oxidizing marine archaeal communities from Pacific Ocean, United States - ASW #17 | ecosystem: Environmental > Aquatic > Marine > Oceanic | place: USA: California | collected 2016-12-05
CGCACACGCATCCGCGCGAGGTGAACACCATGGCTGACGAACGTATAGAGTCTTGGAAGCTGACGCCTTTCGAGCGCTGGGTTCAGTCGGAGGACCTGCAGGTCATCACGACACACACCGTGTACGACATTTACAACGAGCCTCTAGACCCGTGGGCCAGCCGGGGCGTAAACGCGGCGTTGCTCGATCTTACGCACCACGCCAACGAGAACCGGATGATCACGAACCAGGTGGGAATCCGCTACCTGGCGGAGATCCCGCCGGGCGGGACGTTCAAGGCCGAAAAGCATATGTACGAGGAGATCTTCTACATCGCTTCCGGGCGGGGCGCGACGACGGTATGGCAGGAGAGCGGACCCAAAACGACGTTCGAATGGCACGAGGACAGCGTGTTCGCGATCCCGCTGAACGCGTGGCATGAGCACTACAACGCGAGCGGCACCGACCCCGTGCGCATGTACGCGGCGACGAACATGCCAACGGCTTTCAACCTGTACGACAGTGAAGATTTCGTCTTCAACTGCGGCAACGTTTTCGATAACCGGTTCAATCCGGCGGACGAAAACTACTTCAGCGGGAAGGCAAACCGGCTCGCCGATCGGCTGATGGAGGCGAATTTCATCCCAAGCGTGCATTCGATTGAGTTGGACCAGTGGAACTACCGGGGGCCCAGCACGAACATGCACATCCTGATGGCGGGCGGGCGGATCATCTGCCACCTGTCCGAGTTCCCGGCGGCGTCGTACAAGAAGGGCCACGGCTTCGGCAGCGGCACTGACCCGGAAAACGGCAACCAACAGGCGAACGACACGAGCTACATGTTCCTGAAGGGAAGGGGCTATGATCTGCAGTGGCCTCCTGGCGCTTACCCCGGCCCCGGGATCGAGCCCCAAAAGTTCGAGTTCCAACGCGGCTCGCTCATGTCCAACGGCAATGGCGGCCATCAGCACTTCAACGCGAGCAATGAGCCGTCTCGCTACCTCGTCTTCCGCCAGGGCAACCCGGCGTTTTCCGGTCGCGGAATGAAAGCGGGCCAGGGCTCGAACCAGATCGAGTACGAGGACGAAGACCCGGCGATCCTGTCCATGTTCGAGGCCGTGTGCGCGGAGAACGGCGTCGAGGCCACTAACCCGCGGCTGGCTGGCAGGGGCGACTAGCGCTCGAGAGGGGAAACAGCAATGATTATCGATTGCGACGCCCATGTTGAAGAGGGCGAAGAGGCCTGGAGCTACCTGGAGCCCGCGTTCGCGCGCAAGCGGCCGTTCGCGGTGGAGTTCCCGGTAGACACGGTGTTCGGCGACCACAATGCGGCATGGGTGATCGATTACAAGCTTCGGTTGTACGGCGGCACGCCCACGATCATGCGGCGTTCAGGCCAGAAGGGCGCGCCCATCGGCGTGCAGGAGCTCACCGACGTTGAAGGCCGCATCGCCGCAATGGCCGAGGCCGGCATCGACAAACAGATCATCTTCCCGACCATCTGGCAGGGGCCGGTGGCTGAAGACCCGGAGCTGGAAACCGAGCTGGCCAAAAGCTGGAATACGTTCATGGCCACCCAATGCGCCAAGTCGTCGGGGCGAATCTACTTCGCGGCGGTGATTCCGTACCGGTGCCCAGACGCGGCGGTGGCGGAGATCCGACGCGTGAAGGCGCTGGGCGGAGCCGTGGGCATCTACACCCACGGCATCGAGTGGGACATGCCACTCAGCAACCCTGGGTTCTGGCCCATCTACGAGGAGGCCGCGCGCCAGGACCTGCCCCTCTTGATCCACACGGGCAATACGTCGCCCATGCTGCGATTCATGGCCGAAGGCTTCCCGCGGCCCAACAAACTTCAGTTCCCGCAGAACAACCCGTACGGCGCAGGGCTCAACCAGGTGCTGTACGGCGTGTCGCAACTGTTCGCCTCCAGCGCCATGGACGATTTCCCACGCCTGAAGGTGGCGGTCTTGGAGATCGGGTGCGACTGGGCTCCGGCAATGATCCGGGAGATGCGCAACAGCGAGCAGGTCACCGGCTGGCTCGGCGATCGCCTGTTCGTGGCGTGCGCGGTGGGCGATGACTTGTCCCATGTGATCGACCGCCTCGGCGACGATTTCCTGATCTGCGCGACGGACTATCCCCACGGGGACGCGTTCCGGGCCGACCACATGCAGGAAGCACTCGCGGCGCGGGGCGATCTGCCATCGTCGTCCATAGACAAGATCCTGGCGGACAACCCCGACCGAGCGTTCGTGCTGAACGGCGCGTAGCCCTCGGCGCACGGGAAACAGCGATGGCCATCATCGATTGCGACGCCCACGTCGAGGAGAGCGACGAGACGTGGAGCTACATGCCACCCGAGTGGAGCATGTTCCGGCCGTTCGCGGTGACGTTCCCCAAGGACACCTACTTCGGGTCGCATGACGCGGCCTGGGTAATCGACTACAAAATCAGACTGTACGCTGCCAACCCGACGATCATGACGCGGGCGACTCAAAAGGGCACGTCTATCCCGATCCAAGAGATGAAGGACATTCCCGGACGAGTGGCGTCCATGGACGTCATGGGGATCGACTACCAGGTCGTCTTCCCATCGATTTGGCTGGGCGTGCTTGCGGAAAACGTGGCGCTGGAAGCCGTGCTAGCGTCGAGCTACAACGAGGCGGTCGCCGCCCGCTGCGCCGAGTCCGGAGGCCGGTTGACGTACGTGGCCGTGCTGCCGTGGCGGCGTCCGGACCTGGCGGTCGCTGAGATCAAACGCGTGCAGCAGCGTGGCTCGGCGGTAGGCATCTTCTGTCGCGGGATGGAGTGGGACAGCCCGTTGACGCACCCCGATTTCCGGCCGATCTTCGCGGAAGCCGAAGCCCAGAACCTGCCCATAACGGTCCATGTGGGCAACGGCACGAGCCCCACAATCAGCCGGATGCTCGAGGGCATCTCCCGCCCGCGCTACGGCGATCCCTCGCCGCACATCAACCCGTATGGCAACGGTATCGTGAGCGGGCCGTACGTCCAGTTCGCGTTCCAGCAGATTTTGGGTTCCGATCTTCTAGACCGATTCCCTCGGCTCAAGGTTGGTTTCATGGAGGCAGGCTCCGAGTGGACAGTGCCCATCATTCGCAGGCTGCGCGAACGCCGGCGCGATTTCATCGACGGTGTGCTCGGCGATCGAGTGTTCGTCGCGTGCGCTGTCGACGAGGACCTGCCGCACATCATCGACAAGGTGGGCATCGACTTCCTGGTGACGCAGACCGACTTCCCGCATGGCGACTCGTTCCGCGAGGACCATCTGCAAGAGAGTCTCGCCGAACGCGGCGATCTAACCAACGCCGCTATCGGAAAGATCCTGTCCGAAAACCCGGCCCGACTATTCACCTTTTAAGCGTGTACCTGAAGTAGGGGGAGCCCGTGGCAGGACGACTCGACGGCAAGGTGGCAATCATCACGGGTGCGGCATCCGGTCAAGGCCGCATCGCCTCCAGCGTGTTCGCTGCCGAGGGCGCGACGCTGATCCTGGCCGACATTGATCGGGAAGGCCTGGAGGAAACGGCGCTTGAGGTCCACGCGGCTGGCGGCGAGCCAACGCTGCTCGATGGCGATCTAACCGACGAGCCAACCAACGTCACGTTGGTACGCACGGCGGTGGAGCGCCACGGCCAAGTCGACGTGTTGTACAACGCAGCGGGCTTCGTGAAATTCGCCTCTATCCATGAGATGGAGCTCGCAGATTGGCAGTTCGTGGTGGACAACGAGCTGACGCTGGTGTTCCTGACGTGCAAGCATGTGATCCGGGCAATGCTAGAGCAGGGCAACGGTGGCTCAATCGTGAACATCTCGTCAGGCTCCGGCTACAGCAGCGGCACGCCGCGCCATGCCGCCCACGCCGCAACCAAGGCCGCGATCGCGGGGCTCACCAAACAGATCGCGGTGGAGTACGGGCCCCATGGCATCCGCTGCAACGCCATCGCGCCAGGGTTCGTGGTCTACGCGGAGGGGCAGCGCAGGGTGCAGGGGCAATCGCGTATCCTGCCCGCGGACAGTGTTCCGCTTGGCCGACACGTCACGCCGGAGGACACGGCGCGCTGGGCAGCGTTTCTAGCGTCGGACGAGTCCTACATGATGACGGGCCAGACAGTGTCGGTTGACGGCGGGCGCAGCGCGGGGTCGGCAAATCGCAAGCCATCCTAGAGCGCGCGAGGCCAAGGGAGGAACAAGCCATGGAAGAAGACGTACGCCAGGCGTTGGGGAACGATCGGCTGATCGACATCACGACGACTGGGCGGAAATCGGGCACGCTCCACCGCAAAGAGGTCAACCTGCGCCAGCTGGACGGCCAGCCGTATCTCTCGAATTCGCCGGGCCCACGCGATTGGGCCGCCAACATTCTGGCGAACCCGGCGTTTACGTACCACCTGAAGCAGTCGATCCAGCGCGATATCCCGGCAACCGCCACGCCCATCCGTGACCCCGTCGAGAAACGCGCATTGCTCACCCGCATCCTTGAAAAAGAGAATGCGCTCGATCAGATCGAAGGGCGCATGGAACGCAGCCACCTCTTCCGTGTTGTTTTAGATTAGGGTATCCACCCGCCGCTCGGCTCAAAGCTCGATGCAAAAACAAGGGTGTGGAAGGCCCACTCATGTGTGGCCAGGAGCAAAACAATGTCCTCAGCGTTTGCCAACAACGAAGAGATCGTGCGCGCGGCACGCCATCGCCTGCCTCAGGACGCCTGGAACTACCTGGTCGGCGCGTCCGAGTCCGAGACGACTATGCGGCGCAACCGGCTTGCGCTCGACCGCACGGCGCTCATCCCGCGCGTCCTGGTTGACGTGTCCACGTTGGACACGTCAACAACGCTGGTGGGACTTCCGCTACGCACGCCTGTAATCCTCGCGCCCATGGGGTCGCTGCAGCGCTTCTCGCCCGGAGGCGGCGCCGATTCGACGCGGGCGGCGGCAGCGTTCGGCTCATTGCACGTGGCGAGCTCGGTGACCGAGCCGGGTCTGGCAAAGATCGCAGAGGCGGTGGACTACCCGAAGATTTTCCAGCTCTACATCCACGGGGACTGGGTGTGGACCGAGGAGAAGTTGGCGCAGATCAAGGCCGCCGGTTACGTCGGGCTGTGCATCACGGTGGACACGGCCGTAGCCAGCCAAAAAGACCGGGTGTTCGTGGGCGAGTGGGCCCCGCCGGTTCGAGCGTCCCCGAATGACCCTAAGCATCAGGCCTCCATGACGTGGGAGAAGCTGGCCCGGATCAAGGAATCCATCGGCCTGCCGTTGATGGTCAAGGGCATCGCCACGGCCGCCGATGCGGCGCTGGCCGTGGAGCACGGCGTGGACGTCGTTTGGGTGTCGAACCATGGTGGACGTCAGTTGGACCACGGCCGTGGGACGCTGGACGTACTGCAAGCGGTCACAGGAGCAGTCGATGGCAAGGCCGAAATCGTTCTGGACGGCGGTATTCAGCGCGGCAGCGACGTGGTGAAAGCAGTCGCACTGGGCGCGCGGGCCGTCGCTATCGGCAAGCTCCAGGGCTGGGGGCTCGGTGCGGACGGCAGCGACGGTGTGGTCCGTGTGCTGGAGGTGTTGGAGGAGGAGATCCGCACCGCGATGGGGCTGCTGGGCACCCCAACCATCAACCAGCTCACCTCCGACTACGTGTGCGAGGCGGAGCCCGTGGTGCTGCCCCACGAGATGAGTTCGTGGGTGAACATGCCCGGTGGCCGACTGCGGTGATCGCCACGGCTCCCGCCGGCGCTCGCTGTTGCCTCTAGCCGGGCGAAACCCTGAGCGGATCCCTTGTGCTCGCCCCACATGTGTTCGCGACCGCACGTCGCAATGGGACAGCCGCATCGTCGCCGGCAAGATCAGCCGGGCCATGGGCGCCGAGAGTCCGACACTCAAGGATCAAGCAGTCCTCGACTATGAAATGGTCATAGAGCTGTTGCCAGGCCTTTGGGCGCAGCGTGAAAACTCGCCTGAGCGCTAAACGACGCTCGGGGACCACGAGCGGGCACTGGCGGTCTTCGAGGAGGCGAGGGTTCGCGGTGGGCGTGACCACCTAGCGCCGTATTTCCTTGTCTTCGTTGAGGACAAGGCGATGCCGGGTCTAGGCCGCCACGACGAGGTCCACAGTATCATCGCAGCGCTCGAGCGCATTCCAAATAACCCGCTCATCGTACCGCTGCTCGCCAACCTGCGTACTGGAGCGCCGAAGTAACCGGCTACGCCTCGGGGAACAGCTCCAGGTGCTCGGCGATCTCGTCGAAATGCATCACGTCCGCGTACTTGTGATGCATGTCGAACAGGTTGACCTTGTGCGACAGCAGATTGCGGTCGAAGCAGCATTCCTCGACCACGACGACGTGGAAGCCGTAGTTGTAGGCGTCCGCGACCGACGCACGCACGCAGCCACTGGTGCTCTCGCCCGCGATAATCACGGTATCGATCCCGGCCTGCGTCAGGTGCGCCACCAGCGGTGTGCCGAAGAACCCGCTGGCGCGTTGCTTGTAAATCACCGTGTCCTCGGGCTGGGGGGTGAACGCCTCGTAGATGGACTGTGGGCTATCCCCGGTCTTTCCGCTGCTGCTGCGGTAGGTAGCACGGACGTTCTGCGGCCGGGCCTCGGGGCGCTGCTCACCCGTGGTGTAGAAGACAGGGAAACCTCGCGCGCGGGACATCGCGAAAAGCTGCTTCGTGGGTTCTATGGCCGCCCAGGCGTACTCGCCACAGGAACTTGGAAACTCCTTGGCAACCTCGTGAACCGGCAGCGCGCCACCCTGGTAGACCATGTTGTAGAGGTCGATGGCCAGAAGCGCCGGGCGCTTGCCGACGAAGGTCTCGCGCTTATACGGCGTATAGAGCTCTAGGTCCGCTGGGGGCATGACGTCCTGCCAAGCGTGGTCTTCGAAATCGCGTTGCATCTCGTTCCTCCTTGTCCGCAGAGTGCATCATAGCCCAATTGCGACAGCATCGGGTGCAACGTGCTTCGGGAGTGATATACCCTCCTAGCAAATAGGTTCTACGTTGTTCTCGTTTTGAGGCTGAGACTATGGCAGATAGACCGCTCGCGGGGAAGGTAGCGCTGATCACGGGGGCCGGGAGCAATCCCGGGATGGGCCGGATCATGGCACACGCCATGTTGCGCGCGGGCGCGCGCGTCGCCATGAGTGACGTCAACGAGCAGGCACTGGAGCTCAGCGTCAACGAGGCCCGCGAGATCGGCGGGGACGACGCCGCGATCGCGATTGTCGCCGACATAAGCCAGCAGGCTGACGCCGAGCGGTCGGTGCGCGAAGCCATTGACCGGCTCGGCGGTTTACACATCTTGGTGAACAACGCGGGCATGAATGTGACGTTCAACGACCCCTACGCCAACCGGGCGGGGAATTTCTGGGAGATCGACCCGGCCATGTGGGCGCGGATGATCGCGGTGAACCTCGGGGGCGCGTTTTTGATGTCCCGCGCGGCGGCGCCCCATCTGCTGGCCCAAGGCTGGGGGCGGTTGATAAGCGTCACGACGAGCCTGGACACGATGATCCGCGGCCACAACGCGCCGTACGGGCCATCCAAAGCAGGGCATGAGGCGTTCGCGGCGACTATGGCGCAGGAGCTGGAAGGTACCGGCGTAACGGCCAACGTGCTTGTGCCGGGCGGCGCGACGGACACGAATTTCATTCCCTTCGGCGCCATCCCCGATCGCTCGACATTTATCGCGCCCGAAGTCATGGCTGCGCCCGCCGTCTGGCTGGCGTCGGCCGCGTCCGACGGGGTCAACGGGATGCGGTTTATCGCGAGTGATTGGGATCCTGATAGGCCTGACGCCGACAACTTTGCGAAGGCGGGTAATCCCGCCGCGTGGCCGCAGCTTGGTCGCCAAGGGCCACGTACCCACATCTAGGTTCTCCGCCTGAACTAAAACCTATCGCCCTTGCTTGGCATCCCATTCGGCGAGAACGGCGTTACACTCGTCGGCCAGCACGCCATCAATGATCTGCGTGCTCTGCCCAATCATCTCGGTGACCTTACGCACCGTGTAGTCGCCCCAGCGCCGGTTGGCCGCCGTATGCATAGCGCCGACTACCACGATCTCGATGCCGTTGACCGCAATGGCGCCGCAACACATGGGACACGGCTCCAGCGTCGTATATAGGGTGCAACCCGAAAAGTCGAGGTTGCCGCTCGTGGCAACTCGATCCAACATTGCAGTCGTTTCCGCGTGCCCAAGGGGGTTGATGTCCGACTCTCGACGATTGCCGCCGTGCGCGACGACTTGGTCGTTGTGGACGATGACGGCGCCTACGGCACGATTGCCCGCTTGACCGGCGATCCGTGCCTGCTGCAACGCTATTCCCATCCAATGTTCGTGGTCAGGCATAATTTCTCTTTAGGTATTTATGAATTTGCGATGCAAGGGCAGGTCTTTGGGCTCTCAGGAACAAAGACCACGAGATCACTCAGCGGCCCAACGCTTCGTGCAAAGCGCGGTCCAACTCTTCGTATCGGAAATTATAACCCGCGTCGCATAGCGCTCGAGGAAGCACGCGCTTGCTCGTCAGCACTTCGTTGGCCATCTCCCCCAAGGCCAGCCGTATCACGGTGGCGGGAACCCAGCCGAACGTCGGGCGGTGGAGGACACGACCGAGGGCTTTTGCAAAATCACGTTGCCGAGCGGGGTTTGGCGAGGTGACGTTCATCGGCCCGTATAGGGTTTCGTTCTCGAGGGCGAAGCGGATCGCGCCAACGAAGTCGACAAGGTGAACCCACGGCCACCATTGCTTGCCAGACCCGAGTTGCCCACCGGCGAAGAGGCGGTTTTGGAGGAGCAAGGGCTTCAAAAATGGCGCGCCCGCACCGACGACGAGGCCGGTACGACTGTTGACAATTCGAACACCGAGCGATTCGGCTTCTGATACTGCTTTCTCCCAATCTTCCGTGAGCCCTGCAAGGAAATCATCGCCCGGCACGTCGGATTCAGTCAGCTCATGATCACCTCTATTTCCGTAGTACCCTACCGCGCTACCACTAACGAGTACTTTGGGGTGGGCGGAGGAGGTTTCCATACCTCGAATGATGTTGCGGGCGGACTCGACGCGGCTGTCGTATAGCCTGCGCTTCTTGGCTGCGGTCCACCGACCCATAACGGTCTCGCCAACAAGATGGACGACAGCGTCAACGCCGCCAAGAGCTTCGGCTGGCAACGGCTGCATGCTCGGTTCCCAGGCGTACACCTTGAGTACCCCGGGGACTTTGGCGTTCTCGGGGTCGCGAGACGTGCCCACAACTTGGTGCCATGCTTCGGTAAGCCCTTGGCAAAGGTTCCTGCCTAGATAGCCGGTCACTCCCGTGATGAGCACTCGCAATTGTTGTCCCTCGTTATGAATCGGCCCTTCGCGAGGCCTTGGGTCACTGCTCTACGATGGAGAAGAGCGCTCGCGATAGAATAAGCGCTTAAAGAAAGTCGGGCACGGGACTTGATCCCCTTACTTGGAACTGAAGTCGCACGTCGAACTGGCAAGAGAAGCTGGCTTTTCATCCTGTCTCACTCCTCAAGCCCCGAGGGGCAGGAGGTCCGAGTAGTCCCTTTCAATATTCTCCATCGACGAGATGAGCGTTACGCCGATACAGCCGTAATCCTGCAACTGTCGCAATGGCAGCTATTAAGCCGGTGGCCGCGGCCAGAAGCATCGCCTTATTGGTGAGACGGTGGGCCGAAGGGGAGCCCACTTCCCGGACGCGGCCAGCAAATTCCTCGCTGACGAAGAGACGGTCGCCAACAACGGCAACTGCCGTGGGGGCGACAAGGTTGTCGGCGACTACTTGAGTTACGCCAGATGGGGTACGCCGTACAAGGCGGCCGGGAAGCTCGGCGGCGCGCTCGGCGGTAAGGTCAGTCACGAGGTCAGCCATATCGGTGCTGAACTCGGTGACCAATAGTGAGCCATCCGCCTCGAAAGCGAGGTCAGTCGCGGCGGTGAAGCCGTTGGCGTACACGCTCACCTCACCATCGTCGAGAGCGTCGCCGTCGCCATTGGCGTCGACGATGCGATAGACGAGCGCCTCACTTGCCGGGTGCGGCCAGCCGGTGAGGCTCGCCACGTAGAGGGCGCTGTCAGGCCCCCACGCCGCGCCGGTGGGCACTACGTCGATGACACCGTCAGCGCCAGGCACGTCGCGTGAGACGAACAACGCGTAATCGGCGATCTCACCGGCCTCGGAGATGCGCAGCACGGCGTTGCGGCCAGAGTCCGTGACGAGGAAGTCGCCGTTGGCGCTGCGCACGAGGTCGTAGGGGTTCACGACGGGCTGCGGTGGGAACACACCCAGCACGTCCTGGCCAGTCACGCCGACGGGCGGCGACGGCGGGTCGAGCCGGTAGAGCTCCTGATGGCCCTTGGCGCGCGCCTCGCCGACGATGGCATAGTAGGTGCCGTCA
>Ga0315339_1003755_pt1 | contig 10419 bp, 9 predicted proteins | sample ASW17metaG_FD_204514 | JGI IMG/M metagenome (GOLD analysis project Ga0315339, IMG submission 204514) | Ammonia-oxidizing marine archaeal communities from Pacific Ocean, United States - ASW #17 | ecosystem: Environmental > Aquatic > Marine > Oceanic | place: USA: California | collected 2016-12-05
TCAGGCTGTCGATCTCGTCATCGGCGTAGAAGGCGCTGACCGGCAGTGCGGTCACCTTGGCCTCGCGGGTGATGTGGGCGCAGAACTCGACATCGCCGCCGCTGAAGCCGAGGGGCCGGAAGTTAGCATTGATAAAGTATGTGCCGGCGCACGGCGCGAGCGCGAAGCCAATCCGCTCCAGTCCGGCGGAGAGGCGGTCGCGGCTCGCCCGCATCTCCTCGGCGAGACCGGTGAAATAGGCGTCGTCCTTGTCGAGGCCGAAGGCGGTGGCGCGCTGGAGGTTGGGTGCGGTGGTGAAGACGAGGAACTGGTGGGTCTTGGCGATCGGCGCCAGCAGCGCCGGCGCCGCCGTCATGTAGCCCACCTTCCAGCCGGTAAGCGAGAAGGTCTTGCCGGCTGAGCCAATCTTGACGCAGCGCTCGCGCATGCCTGGCAACGTGATCAATGGCACGTGTTCGTGGCCGTCGTATACGATGTGTTCGTAGACCTCGTCGCAGACCGCATAGGTATCATAGCGTTCGATCAGGGCGGCGATCCGCTCGAGCTCGGCGCGTGAGAACACCTTGGCCGCCGGATTGTGAGGGTTGTTGAGCAGCACCAGCTTGGTTCGCTCGGAGAAAGCGGCCTCCAGCCGATCCTGATCGAGCGCGAAGTCAGGCGGTTCAAGCCGGACATAGCGCGGCACCGCCCCGCCGCGCCGCAGGATCGGCACGTAGGAGTCATACAAGGGCTCAAACAGCACCACCTCGTCGCCCGGATTCAATAGGCCTAGCAGCGCGGCGACCAACCCCTCGGTCGCGCCCGTGGTCACCATGACCTCGGCCTCCCAGTCGACGTCGAGCCCGTAGAAACGCTGGCCGTGGCGCGCCACCGCCTGGCGCAGCTCCGGCACCCCCATCATGGGTGGGTATTGATTGGGCTGGTCCTCCAGCGCCGCGGCAGCAGCCGCGCGCACGTCATCGGGGCCGTTGCCGTCGGGAAAGCCCTGGCCGAGGTTGATCGAGCTCTCGGCCATCGCCAGCTTCGACATCTCCTCGAAGACCGAGACGCCCATGCCCGCAAACAGCGTGTTCGCAGGCTTCATGCGAGGTCCGCGCCGCTCAGAGCCACCGCCGCCCGGTCGCTTTGTAGGCGCGGTAATCGTCGCCAAAAACGGCGTTCCAGATGGGCCTCCTCGCGTACGACCACACCGTAGTGCATCACGACGTAAGCCGGCCCCGCCATGACCAGAACCCAGGGGCTATCGAACACGAACGCTAGGCCGGCCTGGATTATCCCGAGCCCGACGTAGAAGGGGTTACGCGTGAACCTGAACAACCCGCGCGTGACCAGCGCCTCGTCGGACCTATAGGAGTTGGGGTGTGTGCCGGCGCGGCGAAACAGGTGGAACGCGAAGCCGATGCCGGCCACACCGAGAGCGATCAGAATCGCGCCGAAAGGCCACAACCCGGCGCCGAACGAGGACCGCCACAAGTACTCGAGCCCGACGCCAATTAGAGCGGCCACGGCAAAAATCACCGGCGGCGGCACGATCACGCCGGGTCGATCATCGTTCTCCGAACTCGACACCGTTTCACCTTTTGCCGCTGCGCCGCGTAACTGGCATAACGGCATCATGCAACTCATCCAGCGCATGCCGCAACTGAAGACCGAAGGCGCGTTCCAGATCCTAGGCCGGGCCGCGCGGCTTGCCCAAGAGGGCCGCGACATCATCAATCTCGGCATAGGTCAGCCCGACTTCCCGACCCCGCCACACATCGTCGAGGCGGCCTGCAAGGCGTTGCGTGACGGCCACCACGGCTACACTCCCGCGAACGGTATTCTGCCGCTGCGCGAGGCGGTGGTGGAGGATATTCTCGAGCATCGGGGCGTCGTTGTCGATCCGAACCAGATCCTGGTCGTGCCGGGCGGCAAGGTGACGATGTTCTTTGCTATCACCATGTTTGGCGAACCCGGCGCCGAGATCATGTATCCCGATCCTGGCTTCCCGATCTACGAATCGATGATCAGTTTCTCCGGCGCCAAACCAGTGCCGATCAAGCTCTACGAGGACCGAGGATTTTCGTTCAACGCCGACGAGGTGCTGGCCCAGATCACTCCGGCGACCCGGCTAATTATCGTCAATAGCCCGGCCAACCCGACCGGCGGCGTGGTGCCGCGCGAGGAGTTCGATCGCTTCATCGCCGGGCTCGACGCACACCCTCACGTCGCGATCATGAGCGACGAGATCTACGGCCGCATTCTCTACGACAACCAGCAACACACCTCGCTGCTCGGCTATGAATCGATTCGCGACCGCCTGATTCTGCTGGACGGCTGGTCCAAAACCTATGCAATGACGGGCTGGCGCATCGGCTATGCCGTGTGGCCCGCCGGCATCTTTGCTGATGCCGAACGGCTCGCCATCAACGATCACTCGTGCGTCAACGCGGCGACGCAATGGGCGGCGATCGAGGCTTTGCGCGGGCCCCAAGACGACGTAACGCGGATGGTCGCCGCCTTCGACGAGCGCCGGCTGGTGATTACCGAGGCCCTCAACACGATTCCCGGGTTCCGCTGCATCCGGCCGCTCGGCGCCTTCTACGCCTTTCCCAACATTGAAGGCACCGGAATCACCGGCCTCGATCTCCAAAACCGCTTGCTGGAGCGGGCCGGCGTCGCCACCGTCGCGGGCGCCAATTTCGGCCCTCAGGGTGAGGACTACCTGCGCTTCTCCTACGCCAATTCCATTGACAACATCCGCGAGGCGGTCCGCCGCATCAAAGCCGAGTTGGCGTAGCGCCGCCACCAGCGTCATAGTGGCCGCGGGCGCCTGAGCGCCGAGGGGAGTACATCCGATGACCGTGCTGACCACCAAACAATGCATGCCCTGTCGAGGCGGCGTCCCAGCGCTCACGCTCGATGAGGCGAGCGGTTACATGGCAGAGGTCTCAGGGTGGACGCTAACCCACGAAGGCAGCCGAATCGAGCGCCGCTTCGGCTTCGATGATTTCGCCGCCGCACTCGCCTTCGTCAACAAGCTCGGCGCCCTGGCCGAGGCGGAAGGTCATCACCCCGATATCAGCTTGGGTTGGGGTTACGCCGCCGTAGTGTTCTATACCCACAAGATCAGTGGCCTGCACGAAAACGACTTCATCATGGCCGCGAAGACCAGCGCCATCATGAACACCTAGCGGGCCCGTCCGCGCCGGCGGCGAACGTCGCCATCCCTTCTGTCAGGCCGCCGCCATGAGCGAAATCCCAGAGGCGCGCGCTCAGACCGGGCGCGACACACACACACGAACGAGTTTCGTGTTGTTGATAGGGCTGTCGGTGGTGTGGGGCCTGAACTGGCCGATCATGAAGATCGCGCTGGCCGATTTCGAGCCCCTCACCTTTCGTACCCTGTGTATCGGCGCCGGTGCCATCGGCCTCGCCGCGATCGCGCGAGCGGCCGGCCTTTCCCTCGCGGTGCCCCGGCGTGAGTGGAAGTGGTTGATCCTGGCCTCGGTCTGCAACATCCTCGGCTGGAACATCTTGGTCGTCTATGGACTCGACCTGATGGCCGCCGGACGCTCGGTCATCCTCGCCTACACCATGCCGCTGTGGGGCGTGATCCTGAGTGCGGTGTTTCTGCACGAGCGCCTGACCCGCCGCCGCGGCCTCGGCCTTGTGCTTGGATTGTGCGGTCTGGCAGTGTTGATGGGCAGCGATATCGTCGATCTGCAGGCGACGCCCGTCGGTGCGCTACTAGTGATCGGCGCCGCCATCTCGTGGGCCGCCGGCACCGTCACTGTCAAGTACGCCAAGTTGACGATACCGACCACCGTGCTGACCGCATGGCAGATGATTATCGCCCTCGGTCCGGTGGCAATATTGGCGCTCATCGTCGATGGCGGCGAGCCGCCGACGCTGAACCTGTGGCCAACGCTTGCTGTCGTCTACAATATGGTGCTGGCCTTCAACTTCTCCTATTGGGCGTGGTTTCGCATTGTCGCCGAGGTTCCGGTCGGCGTGGCCGCCATTAGCACCCTCGTCATCCCGGTCATCGGCCTCCTCGCGGGCGCGGCCTTGCTGGGCGAAGCGATCGGCGCGCAGGAACTGATTGCCCTGGTCCTCGTCGTCTGTGCCCTGGCGACGGCGCTGATCCCGCAGGGATTCCTCGCGTGGCAGCGGTCGGGGCGATGACGCGCTCCGGGACATCGGGGCGCGGCGCAGGGCTGGCGCGCGCCCACCGAATCTTGCTATGACATTAGCCGCGTGGCGGCGTGACGAAGGCGGCGCGGTGCCCGATCCCCGGTAGCTCAGTTGGTAGAGCGGGTGGCTGTTAACCACCATGTCGCTGGTTCGAGTCCGGCCCGGGGAGCCAATTAAAGCAAGGGGTTAGGTCATTTGGGCCTAGCCCCTTGCCGCTTCAAGTGACCATAGCGCGCCGTTTTCGGCGAGGAGCAACGAAGCCGTCTCGAAAACGCCAGCGAGCGTCTTGCCCCACGCCGTGGCGATCCGCCCGGTCCACTCCGGGATCGCTGAAGCAACTCCTGGAGGAGACGGCGCTCTTCCACCGCCTCTTTCGCCACCGCTCTGCCGGTAGGCCCCTGGCGCGACACACCTACACCCCGAGTGCAACGGCGACCTTGAGGGCCTTAGTCACCCGACCCGATCGGTCGCGTTCCTCCATCAGTCGCGAGCCACAGGAAGCGCTGAAATCTCTCGGTGTCCGTGTAATTCGGGACATCGTCTCGGACATTGATCGTGACACCATTGTCCCGGTCGAACATGCCGAGGTGCTTACCGAGCAACTCCAGCGCCCTGTTGGCGACAGCTCCGTGATACGTGTACTCGCCGGTGGGTTTGCCCCTCGCGTCCGTGACTGGGCGAACCTGCATGGCCCGCTCGAAATTGTCGACGAGGCGCTCGATGACCCAGTCCTGACTGACCTCGGTACGCACGGCGCGGGTTGACGCGAATCATGTTTGCACCCCAACGGCCTTGTTTAGAAACTCAACAATAATCGGATTAATTGCGTCAGGATTTTCAACTAGCCCCATATGGCGTAGACCTGGAACGATCTCAACCTGCGCGCCCGGAATACGCGCGGCCATCCGCCGTGCCATTTCGGGTGAATTACCGAGATCATCCTCGCAGGTGAGCACCAGTGTTGGGCAGGTGATGGCCGAGATGGAATCGACCAGTGCCGCGTCGTCTTCGGCGAGGACGCGGTAGACCTCGGGGTAGACTTTGGCGTCGTTGGCGAGGAGCACCTTACGCACCTGGTCGAGGACCTCAGGCTTTGCTGCGGCAAAGCCGTTGGTGAACCAGCGTTGGAGCGCGGCCTCGACAGTCGCGCCGGGGCCGTCTGCCGTGGCCTGTTTGGCTCGGGCGCGCACGGCGGTGCGCTCATCGTCCGTTCGGTCGTGAGGTGAGTTGAGGATGACAAGGGCACTGACGCGTGTGGGGTGGGCAATGGTGTAGGCTCGCGAAATCATGCCACCCAGCGAAAAGCCTACAAGTGATGTGTGCTCCAGCGCCAGGCTGTCGAGCAATTCGTCGAGCTGTTCGACAAATTGAACCATTGTGTAAGCACCGCGGGGCTTGATGCTTTCACCGTGGCCCAGCAAGTCGTAGCGAAAGACACGAAAAGCGTTGGTCAACGCGGGCAGTTGTCCGTCCCACACGGCACGAGTCAAACCCAAGCCATGGAGCAGAACCACTGGCGGACCGGCGCCATCAATGGAAAATGCCGTCTGGGTCACAGTTGACTCGGAACCGGCATCTCGCGGGCCAAAGTGCCCTCGGCCGGTGCGTCCTGGAAGGCGGGCATGACTTTGTCGAGGAAGAGGCGGAGCGAATTTTTCTGCTCGGCCAAGGGCAGTCCGTAGCTCGCTTGGTAGCAGTAGTAATCGACGCCGAGCGCCTCGTAACGCTTGAGTTTAGCGATCGCTTCGTCGGGCGATCCGAAAATCAGATTGTCGAGCAGGTTGGCCGGTTCGTATTCGGCTTGGTTGGTGAGTAGCGTCGGGTCAGGCGCTTGGGCAAAGCCGTCAGCGATAGGGGCTAGATTGCGAAACAGATTTTCGAACTGACGGCCCTGGTTGCGCACCGCTTCAATGTAGATGTCGCGAGTTCTGGCGTCTTCGTAAATGGCGGCGTGACGCATGGTCATGAATCGGGGCCGTTTTACCCCTGGGTTGGCGGCGAGGGCATTTTCAAACCGCTCCATGTACGTCTCGATCTCGGCGAACGGGCGTGTAAGCGCCCAGGTCATGACCGAACAGCCTTCCTTAACAGCCCAGTCGAAGGTGCCTGCATCTCGTGCGGCAACCCAGATTGGTGGGTGGGGTTGCTGCAGGGGTTTGGGACAGGCGGTTGCGGTGGGAAACGACCAGTACTCGCCGTCATGCTTATAATCGCCCTGCCATAGCGCCTTTAACACGGGGAGCATCTCCTGCATCATAGGTACGCCAAGGTTCATCTCCATGCCATTTGCCATGCGGTCGAACTCGCGCTGATAGGCGCCCTTGCCGATACCGAATTCGAGCCGACCACCCGAGAGCAGGTCGAGTAGCGCTGCCTCGCCAGCAAGCTTGATCGGATGCCAATAGGGCGCTACCACAACCCCAGTGCCGAGTCGAATGCGTGAGGTGTGCGCTCCGAAGTGTGAAAGAAGTTGGAACGGGCCAGGCGCAATGGTCATCTCGATGGCGTGATGTTCGGCGCCCCATACAATATCGATGCCGCCCTCATCTGCCATCTGCACCATCTCGGTGACATGGCAGATGACCTCGCGCATATCCTCATCGGGGTGCATGCGCTCCAGATTGATAACGAGATTAAATCGCATGGTACAGGTGTCTCCGTGGCGAAGTATGTGAGTCTGTCTAGGCGCGAGAGTAACCGTAAAAGAGGGATCGTGTCAGTGATTTATGATACCAGGTATGAGTGTCCCGTTGCTAGTATTTGACTCATACTCAAAGGTCGAAAGTTCAAATCCTGTCCCGCAGATTAGAGTCTTACCTGAGGCATCTACGATGCCAGTACAATACAATCTAGAAGCACCATTTCTCGATTCAAACGAGATGAATACCCCTGAATCGGCGAAGATATTTCCGGGCACAAAGAATTTTCCAAATCAGACTGGATCATAGTGATTCGTGGCTCAACTTCACCTCTCCGTTACTTTGACGCGCGCATGTCGCCAAGGAGCAGGGACTATAATCCGAGTAGTAGAAAACATCATGTCGTTCCAGAAGAACTAGCCAATCCGCACATGAAAGTGTGTGAAAACGCCACCTTCAGCGTGCAGAGCTCGGAGGCCGGGGGCTGCCATTGGCGCGGAGAAGTGACGCTTCTACACGGCTTGGTATGGTCTCTCTATAATAAACATAGAGGCCCGAAGAAATTATAATAAGGATGCCAAACCAGGCAATATAGTCAGGGAATTCACCAAAAAATATAAGACCTAGAGTGGTGGCCCCGATAATTTCAAGATACAAGAATGGCGCTATTTGTCCGGCCCCTATACGGCTTGCTGCAAGAGCTATTAATATGTGCCCCACTGTCGCTATGATTGCTAGAAGTAGCAGTAAAGACCACTCAAAACGAGTAGGCAATGCAATGGCCAGAACACGAAAATCCATTAGTGCACCAATTATCAAAACTCCCGTCAAAAATATCGTGCCAAACAATCCTGCGTAAAACTGCATTGATATCGCGCTATGAACTTCAGTTCCGCGCGCCAGTTTTCTAGTCAGAAACATGTAGACCGCGAAGCCTAATGCCGCACAAGCTGGTAGAAGAGAAATCAAACCGAAGTCTCTATAACTTGGCTGCGTTATTAAAATCGCGCCGAACAAACCTGCGCCGATTGCACTGACACGCCTCCAGCCGATTGGCTCGCCTAGAAGGAATGCTCCGAGCAGAGTTAATATCAGGGGGCTGATGAAGAAAACGGCAATAACATTCGCCAGAGGCATCACGGCGAGGGCCATAACAAAAACAACCCAGACCCCAGCCATCAAAACACCGCGAGAAATGTGTATCCAAATGGGACCCTTAACAGTGAAGCCGTAGCGAACAACAAACGGAAAAAGAAAAGCAGTCTGGAAACTAAGTCTTATCCAGGCCACTTCACCAGCCGAAATAGTATCAGAAAGACCTTTTGCAATGGCATCGATCGCAGGCAGCATTAGCATCGCTAAGACGATAAATAAAACGCCTTTACGGAACCCCTTGTCTATCGATAAGTTGATGTTTTCCACCTAATCTTTCGTTCTTCACCGGACGATTCGTGATCTCGTTTCCCGGCTCCGCGAAAGGGTCGACGCCGTCGACGCCGAGTTCTCGTCCCGCTATGGGTGGTCCCGAAACCCGGCCGTCGAGCGAGGACGCTCCACAGCCCCTCCCAAGCGCGGAGCGTCCTCCCCGCTACGTGCTGTCGGACACTATAGCTCACGATGAGTTTGTAGGCCGCCGCGTTGTCTTCGTCCGTTACGTTGCCCGCAGCGATCACAAAAACTAGCGGGAACGCGGAACTCACGTCGAAGACGCGTAGCCGCTCAGCGAGCTTGCCTATTTCTCCCGTCGTGTCCGGCGGGATAGTGCCGTCGGCGATCGCGGCGTCGTCATCGTCGTCGTCGAGACGAGTCAGTTCGTAGAGGGTCATCCACGATGGCGGCAAAACGGACGCATGCGTCCGTTCTATGAGTCGCTGGCCTCGGCCAATGGCCATCAGCCGCCGCGCACCGCACAGATGTTGATGGCGATCGGGCACGACTCTCGACTGACAAATACGAAGCATGCTTCGCTTTTGCCGCCCTCGTGGGGAACGCGCTACCAACTCACCAAGCTCGACGACGACGCCTTCCCTGCCGCGATCGCGGCTTTCAAACCTTGGTATAGGAAGAGGTTGACCCAAGAACCGCAAGGTATCGATACTCGGGTCTCCGCAACGGGATCAGTCGGAGGGAGATGGGTGATGGACGCGATCGATTCGAAGACCACCCTGTATTTCCGCCCCCGATACCGCAAGTCGCCGTTCTTCGAGGCGACGCGCCGCGCCGGGTGCAAGGGCTACGGCATCTACAATCACATGTATTTGCCCGACTATTACGACGATCCCATCGAGGAGTATTGGCACCTGAGCAACCATGTGACGCTCTGGGACGTGAGCGTCGAGCGTATCGTCGAGATCACCGGGCCGGATGCCTCTACCTTCACCAACATGCTGACGCCGCGGGATTTGACCAAGTGCGCGGTGGGCCAGGGCAAGTACGTGCTCATCACGGCCGAGGACGGCGGCATCATCAATGACCCGGTACTGCTGCGCATCGGCGAGAATCAATGGTGGTTGGCCTTGGCCGACAGCGACGCTGGGTTGTGGGCGCGCGGCCTCGCGGTGGGCGCTGGCATGGACGTCAAGGTCCGCGAGCCCGAGGTCTACCCGGTCCAAATCCAGGGTCCGAAGTCGAAGGACGTCATGGTGGCTCTGTTCGGGGACGCGATTCTGGACATCCGTTACTATTGGACGATGGAAACCGACCTCGACGGTATTCCGCTGGTGATCAGCCGCACCGGCTGGACCGGCGAGGTGGGCTACGAGGTCTACCTGCGGGATCCGAGCCGAGGCGAGGAGCTGTGGAACCGAATCATGGAGGCGGGGGCACCACACAACATTAGGCCCATTGCGCCCTCGCAGCTGCGCCGCATCGAGGCCGGAATCTTCAGATACGGCGCCGACATGACCATTAAGGACAACCCGCTCGAGATCTCTAGGCTGGAACGCCTGGTGGACGATCAGAGCGCGGACTATGTCGGCAAAGAGGCCCTGATGCAGATCAAGGCCGCAGGGGTGAAGCGGAAGCTCGTCGGCATCGAGCTCGGTGGCGAGCCGCGCTCGGAAGAAGCCGGCGAGGCATGCCGAGCTTACAAGGATGGCAAGGAGGTCGGGCGCGTGACCGCTTTCGTGTGGTCGCCACGGTTTGAGAAGAACATCGGCTATGTTTGGGTGCCGATCGAGCTTGCCGCTCCGGGCAATGTGCTTGAGGTCAGGACCGCAAATGACACGGTTCAGGGCAAGACCGTCGCGCTGCCATTTCACGACCCGAAGAAAACTACCCCTGGCCGTACGCGGCCCAAACGGCAGGTTGCTCTCGACCATGGTCTGGAACTCGCCGTGGCCGAGCGCGCTCTTGGCCTCGAGGAGCAACGAAGCCGTCTCGAAAACGCCGGCGAGCGTCTTGCTCCACGCCGTGGCGATCCGCCCGGTCCACTCCGGGATCGCTGAAGCAACTCCCGGAGGAGACGGCGCTCTTCCACCGCCTCTTTCGCCACCGCTCTGCCGGTAGGCCCCTGGCGCGGCACACCTACACCCCGGCGACCTTGAGGGCCTTGGTCACCTGACCCGATCGGTCGCGTTCCTTCATCGGTCGCGAGCCACAGGAA
>Ga0315339_1003758_pt1 | contig 10407 bp, 8 predicted proteins | sample ASW17metaG_FD_204514 | JGI IMG/M metagenome (GOLD analysis project Ga0315339, IMG submission 204514) | Ammonia-oxidizing marine archaeal communities from Pacific Ocean, United States - ASW #17 | ecosystem: Environmental > Aquatic > Marine > Oceanic | place: USA: California | collected 2016-12-05
TTCCTAGACGGCCCAATCGCGGTCACATTCCTGATCTTTGCCTTTGTCACCCTGTTGGCGCCGTCCATGTTCCATTTCTGGGACCGCATGGGGGCTCGCGCCCGGTCAAAATCCTATGGCGCCTTCGCGGCCGAATTCCTCGACAGCCTGCAGGGCCTGGGCACCTTGAAGTCATTCGGGCAAAGCCACGTGCGGGCCGAAAGCCTGGCCAAAAAGGCCCATGATCTGTTCCGCACCACCATGTGGGTATTGGCCACCAACGCCCTGGGACGGGGCATTACGGATACCGGCATCACCCTGGGCGCGGCCGCCGCCCTGGCGGTGGGCGCCTGGCGGGTCAGCACGGGCGAGGCGGAATTGTGGGTCCTGCTGGTGGTGTTGATGATGGGCGTGGAAGTGTTCCGCCCCCTGCGCGAGCTGCGCAACCTGCTGCATCAGGGCATGGTGGGGCAATCCGCCGCCGAGGGCATTTTGGAAATTCTGGCAGCGGAACCCAGCCTGCGCGACGAGGGCACCGGCGCGCTGGATCCGGACGGGGCGGCGACCGTGGAATTCAAGGGCGTGCATTTTGCCTATCCCGGTGCCCGGCGCGGCGCCCACGGCAACGAAAGGGGCGGTCTGGATTTCGCCATTGCGGCCGGCGAACGGATTGGCGTCGTCGGCCCATCGGGCGCGGGCAAGACCACGATCCAGCGCCTGTTGCTGCGCCTGTACGATCCCGACCAGGGCCAGATCCTGCTGGCCGGCCGGGACATCCGGGAGCTGTCCCTGGCCAACCTGCGCCAGCAGTTCGCCGTGGTGCAACAGGATACCTATCTGTTTTTCGGCACCGTCGAGGACAACATCCGCCTAGGCAAGCCCGATGCCACCCAAGCGGAGGTGGAGGCAGCCGCCAACGCCGCCAACGCCACCCAGTTCATCGCGCAGTTGCCCCAGGGCTATACTACCATCGTTGGCGAGCGCGGCCTGAAGCTGTCCGGCGGCCAGCGTCAGCGCATCGCCATCGCCCGGGCCCTGTTGCGGGATGCGCCCATTCTGGTGCTGGACGAGGCCTTGTCATCCGTGGATGCGGAGAACGAGGCGGTGATCCAACAGGCTCTGGACCGCCTCATGGCCGGGCGCACCACCTTGATTTTCGCCCATCGTCTGTCCAGCGTCATCGATGCGGACCGTATCCTTGTCCTGGGCGAGGGCGCCATTGTTGAAAGCGGCCGCCACCAGGCACTGATGGCCCTTGGCGGCGGCTACCATCGCCTGATGGCCGCCCAGGCCCAGGCTCAGGTCGAAACACTGGGCGGCCCGGAACAAAAGCTGGCGGAACGCGCCGCCCGGGAAGAGGTCCCCGTGATGGAAGACCTGGTCCCGGCGGCGGGCGAGAGCGACGCCATTTTGCGGGCCCAGGGCCTGGGCTGGGCCGGCGCCTTTCGTAATCTGCTGGGCCACGTGGCGCCGTGGAAGGGGCGGCTGACCATGACCTTTGTCTTCGGCGTTACCCGCGTGGTGGCCTACACCGGTATCGGCATCGTCGGCGCCCTGGCCGTGGCCGCCGTCAAGGCAGGGGAACCTTACGCGTACCTGCTGTGGATCGTCGCGGCAATGGCGCCGGTGGCCGGCATTCTGCATTGGCTGGAAAGCTGGATCGCTCACGACATGGCCTTCCGCCTGCTGGCCGAGATGCGCATTGCCCTGTTCGAGAAGCTGGACAAACTGGCGCCCGCCTATCTGCTGGGCCGGCGCACCGGCGATCTGGTTTCCGTGGCGACCCAGGATGTGGAGACGGTGGAGTTCTTCTTTGCCCATACGGTGGCGCCGGCGTTTGTCGCCGTGTTGGTACCGCTGTTGGTATTGCTCACGTTGGGCTATTTCGGACCAACAATGGCGCTCGCCCTGGCACCGTTTTTGCTGGTGGTGGGGTTAAGCCCCTTTTTGATGCGGGGCCGCGTGGATCGCCTCGGCTCCGCCGCGCGGGAAGCCCTGGGCGAATTGAACGCCCATGCGGTGGACAGTATCCAGGGCCTGACGGAAGTCGTCGCATTCCAGGCCGAGGACCGGCGGGGCCAGGGCTTCATGGCTCTGGCGGATAGGCAGATCCAGGTGCGCATACCATTCTTCCGGGAGTTGACCATTCAGACAATTTCCCTGGAATTGGCCACGGGCCTGGGCGGCCTGGCCGTGGTTGCCGTGGGCGCGGCCCTGGTTCAGAGCGGTAGCCTGCCCGTGCAGCATTTGCCCCTGCTGACCCTGCTGGCCATGGCGGCCTTCCTGCCCATATCCGAGATCGCCAACGTAGGCCGGCAATTGGCCGACACCCTGGGCGCCACGCGGCGGCTGTATGCGGTGCACGAAGAAGAGGTCCCGGTGCGGAGCGGCCCCGGCGTGGTGACACAATCAGCCTCGGGCCTGTCATTCAAAGAGGTCGATTTCAGCTATGCGGGCACCAAGCGCCCGGCCCTGGACGGCGTCACCTTCGATGTCCCCGTGGGCCGCACCCTGGCCCTGGTGGGGCCGTCGGGGGCAGGCAAGACCACCATCGCGCATCTGTTCATGCGTTTTTGGGACCCGGCCACGGGTGCCATCGAGCTGGATGGCCATGATTTGCGGGACTATGACCTGGACGCCCTGCGCCAGCGCATCGCCCTGGTGGCCCAGGATACCTATCTGTTCAACGATACCCTGGGGGCCAATATTCTCATTGCCCGGCCAGAGGCCACGCAAGAGGAACTGGCCCAGGCCCTGCAACGGGCCGCCCTGGACGAATTCATCGAGGGCCTGCCCGATGGTCTGGATACCCCGGTGGGCGAGCGCGGCATGCGCCTCTCGGGCGGGCAGCGGCAACGGGTGGCCATCGCCCGGGCGTTCTTGAAAGATGCGCCCGTGTTGATTTTGGACGAGGCCACCTCCCACCTGGACGCGGTCAACGAGCAACTGGTGCGCGGCGCCCTGGACGACCTGATGGCGGAACGCACGACTATCGTCATCGCCCATCGCCTGTCCACCGTGCGCGACGCCGACCACATCGTGGTGCTGGAGGCGGGCAATGTAATCGAACAGGGCAGCCATGACGAGCTGACGGCCCTGGGCGGCCTGTACGCCCATCTGGTGGCTCGCCAGGGTGCGGCGGAACGCTCCGACGCGGCGGAATAGGCGATGTGATGCGGCGGAGTGATGCGACGGAATAGGCAATGTGATATAAGGGCGGAAACGGCAAGAAGGAGCCACCGCCATGACGTTGAGCCAGCAGCAGGTCGAACTGTTTAGACGGGACGGCTATATCTTCCCCATCAATATCCTGGACGCCCATGAGGCGGCCGATTTGCGCCGGCAGCTGGAGGCGCGGGAAGCCTTGCAGGGCGGCAGGATCGAGCCGGGGCAGCGGGCCAAATCCCATCTGCTGTTCAAATGGCTGGATGATCTGATCCGCGATCCGCGAATTCTCGATCCCGTCGAACAGCTGATCGGACCCAATATCCTGTGCTGGAATACTATTTTCTGGATCAAGGATGTCGGCTCCAAAAGCTTCGTGTCCTGGCATCAGGACAACCGGTACTGGGGCCTGTCCAGTCCAGAAGTGGTGACCGCCTGGCTGGCGCTTTCTCCGGCCAGTCTGGAAAGCGGCTGCATGCGGGTGATGCCGGGCACCCATTTTGGTGACGTGCTGCCCCATGAAGACAAATACGACGATGCCAACATGCTGACCCGCGGCCAGGAAATTACCGAGGGTGTGGACGATGACCACGCCGTTCACATGCCCCTGGCGGTCGGCCAGATGTCGTTCCACAACTACCGCCTGGCGCATGCCTCGGGCGCCAACAACGCGCCGGACCGGCGGATCGGCGTCTCCATGCATTTCATGCCCACCGACACGCAACAGATCGTCGGCGAATGGGACAGCGCCGCCCTGGTGCGGGGCGAGGACACTTTTGGAAATTTCGCTCCGACGCCAATTCCCGAAATGGATTTCGACCCGGTGGCCATGGCCTTTCATGTCCGCGCACAAAAGGCCCAGAGCGACGTGCTGTACACGGGCGCCGCCGTCAACACCAAGAAACTGTAGCCCGCTGATTGATTGCCAAAATGCCTAAATGGAACCTGCCGGGCGATGCCCGGATCGCCCTTTCCGTTGTCGTCAATGTGGAAGAGGGCTCGGAAATGAACATCACCCAGGGCGACCGCGGCCCCGAGGTGGTCGATGAACTGGGCGTGGCCCTGCACAAACCGGTGCGCAACTATGCCAACGAGAGCAATTATCTCTATGGCCTGAAAGCCGGCGCGCCAAGGATCATGAAGCTGCTGGATGACTACAAAATCCAGGCGACGTTCACGGCCGCCGCCCAGGCGTTGGAAAAAGCACCCGGGCTGACCCAGGCCATCGTCGATGGCGGGCACGAGGTTTGCAGCCACGGCTGGCGCTGGGTGCATCAATATTACATGGACGAGGACAAGGAGCGGGACTTTATCCGCAAGGCCGTCACGTCGATCAAAGCGACCACGGGCAGCCGTCCCACGGGCTGGCTGTCACGTTATCTGTTGACCGACAATACAAGGCGGCTGTTGGTGGAGGAAGGCTTCACCTATCACATGGATGATTTTTCCGGCGACCAGCCGTTCTGGGACAGTGATTATGAAAAGCCGATCCTGATCCTGCCCTACGCCCTGGATTCCAATGACATGAAGATGTGGACGGCGCCCTCCCTGACGCCCGCCGATTGGCTGCAATACGCCATCGATACCTTCGATTGGCTGTATCGCGAGGGGGCCGATGACCCGCAGATGATGTCGTTCGGTCTGCACCTGCGCATTATCGGGCGGCCCGGCCGCATCGGCTATCTGGAGAAGTTCCTCCAGCACGTCACGGCCAAGCCCGACGTCTGGATCGCCAGCCGCCAGGCCATCGCGGAAAACTGGATGGCCCAGAACCCGCTCCCATGACCAATGCCATGACGGACGTTATTCCCTGCAGCCTGACGGAGATGCCCTGGGACGAGATGTCCCGTGCCGCCCAGGCGGCGGCAGACGCGGTGGAGGCGGAGGCAGCGGTGCGGGAAATGGTCCATTGCGCCCTGCGCGTGACGGGCGATGGCCGGGCCCATGAACGGCCCGGCGCCCTGAAACCGGGCGAGCGGCATTTCCACGTGGGCGCCGTCTTCATGGTCAGTCCTGACGCAACGTCACATTTCCTGATCGCCGAATGGGGCTTCCCGGCTGAACAGCACCGCCTTTATTACCCCCTGGATACAGGACACCCGGGCTGGGTGTGGAAAAATGAGCGGGCCTTGATCCTGGAGAACACCGACGATCATGCGGATTTCAAACAGATCTTGAAGTCGGCGCGCATGGGCTCCGCCATCTATGCGCCCTTGATCTGGCAAGGTGAATTTTTCGGCCATATGATCTGCGCCGCCCAGGCCCGCAATACCTATGGGCCGGCCGATCTGGTGCGACTGCAAATATTGGCGGCTGGGGCGGCAAGTCTCTACATGGCCAAGGACGGACCAACGATGTTGAATAAAATTTGGCGGGAGGCGACGGCGTGACGCACGGTATGAATAGCGAAACCTTGGTAAGGGGCGGCGGAGGAACGGAAATTTGGACCGGCGAATGGGGTAACCCAGACGGCCCGCCAATCCTGCTGATCCATGGCTTCATGCAAAGCCATCTGTCCTGGTCGGCGCAACTGGACAGCGATCTAGCGAACGATTTCCGCCTGATCGCCATCGACAATCGCGGCCATGGCCGCTCCGGCAAGCCCGAGGACCCGGCGGCCTACCAGGACGGCCAAAACTGGGCCGATGATATCGCCGCCGTCATGGATCAATTGGAACTGGACAAACCGGTGCTGGCCGGCTGGTCCTACGGTGGCCTGATCATGCTGGATTATTGCCAACGCCATGGCTGCAATAACATGGCCGGCGTCAATTTTGTCGCCGCCGCCGTGCGCCGGGTTGTTGATGTCGGGTCGCCGCCGCCAACAATTCCCGAAGTTAGAGTTGATCTTTTGTCGGACGACCTTCCCCGGCGGATTGCCGGTACGCGGGGCTTTTTGCGGGCCTGCACGGCGAAACCGGTTGACCGGGATACTTTTGAAACCTGGTTGGCCTTCAACATGCTGGTTCCGGCACCTGTTCGTCGCGCGATGTTTGATCGCCATTGTGACTTCGATCCGGTGATGGATGCATTATCCGTCCCCGCCTTGGTCACCTATTGCACGGCGGATGCCTTGGTCCTGCCGCATATGGGGGAACGTGCCATGGCCCATATTCCCGACGCCGAAGCCTCGGTTTACGAAGGCATCGGCCATTCGCCGTTTTTCGAGGACAGCGCCCGTTTCAATGACGAACTGGCGGCCTTTGTCAGACGCTGTGGTTGACCCCAACCCCGCGACATGATGGATTGGCGGTAATCGTAGATAGGAAGGAACGACCAGATGCATGTTGGCATGACCACATTTTTCCAGAATCTCTCCGGCAACCATACGGACCGGGAGGTTTATCAGCACGAATTGTCCATGGCCGACATGGCCGAGCCCCTGGGATTCGAGAGCATCTGGACGGCGGAACATCATTTCGATGAATACACCATGTGCCCCAACCCCTTGCAGTTCCTCACCTATATGGCGGGACGGACGGAACGGGCGCTGCTCGGCACCATGGTCATGGTGCTGCCCTGGCATGATCCCGTGCGGGTGGCGGAAGAAATTGCGGTGCTGGACCATGTCTCCAACGGGCGCAGCATTCTGGGCGTGGGCCGGGGCCTGGGCCGGATCGAGTTCGAAGGCTTTCGCGTCAACATGGGGGAAAGCCGGGAACGTTTCGTGGAATATACCGAGGCCCTGATCCAGGGCCTGGAAACCGGCCATATCGAATATGACGGCAAATTCTACAAACAGCCGAAAATCGCCGTGCGGCCGTTTCCCTTTGCCTCCTTCAAGGGGCGTTTTTATGCCTCCGCCGTGTCGCCCGAGAGCTCCCGCATCATGGCCCGCCTCGGCATCGGCATTATGATCATCGCCCAGAAACCCTGGGACAAGACCCTGGAGGAGCTGGAAAACTACCGGGAGATCTACCGCGAAATGAACAATGGCGAAGAGGCGCCCCAGCCCTTGATGGTGGTTTTCAACTGTTGTCATGAAGACGAGAGCATCGCACAGGAGATGCATGTAAAATACACCCGCCGCTACAGCCTCTCCGCCCTGCATCATTACGAATTCGCCAACGAGGGCCTGGCCGATATCAAGGGGTATGAGTATTACGGCGGCCTGTCGAAAAACATCAACAAGCACGGCATCGACAGTTTTGTCAATTTTCTGGCCGATTTGCAGGTCCGGGGCACCCCCGACCAGGTGTTTGATCAAATGCGGGACTATCAGGACAAGACCGACTGCGCCGGCTTCATCAACGGTTTCAGCTTCGGCGGTATGCCCCACGAATTGGCCAAGACCTCCATGACCACCTTCGCCGAAAAAGTCATGCCGAGCCTCAAGGCCCTGGACGTGGGCACCACGATCGGCGGCGGCCGGCGCTTGAATATCGCGGCGGAGTAAGACTTAGGCGCCGGGCAGGCGGCCTCTGTCGTGGGGGGCATCGAAGTTTAGCTTGGGGCCGGAGGGCACTACGCCAAATGGGTTGATGGCCAGATGGCTGCCGTAATAATGCTGCTTGGTGCGGGGGATATCCACCGTCTCGGCGATGCCCGGCCATTGATAGAGCTCGCGCAGATAGTTTGATAAATTCGGGTAATCGGCGATACGCTGGCGGTTGCACTTGAAGTGGCCCACATAAACCGCATCGAAACGGACCAGGGTCGCGAACAGGCGCCAATCGGCCTCGGTGATGCGCGGCCCGGTCAGGTAACGCCGGTTCTCCAGGCGTGCTTCCATCTCATCCAGGGCGCCGAACAGTTTGTTGTAGCTGGCCTCGTATGCTTCCTGGCTGGTGGCAAAGCCGGTGCGGTAGACGCCGTTGTTGATATTCTCGTAGACCACCCCGTTCACCGCATCGATGTCCGCGCGCAGATCCTCCGGATACAGATCGGGCAGCGATTTCGTGGCCAAATGGTCAAAGGCGGTGTTCAACATGCGGATGATCTCGGAGGATTCATTGCTGACGATGGTCTTGGACTGTTTGTCCCAGAATATCGGCACGGAACAGCGGCCGGAATAATCCGCCGCCGCCTGAGCATAGACCTGATGGGCATATTGGGCCCCCGTCACCGGGTCGCCGCCATCGGCCAGAACCCAGCCGTTGTCCAGCATCAGAGGCTCCGCGAAGGCTACGGAAATCACCGCTTCCAAACCCTTCAGGGCGCGCAGTATCAGGGTGCGGTGGGCCCAGGGGCAGGCATGGGCGACGACCAGATGATACCGGCCCGCCTCGGCCGGAAAGTCATTGTCGCCAATCCAGTTGCGGAACGAGGTCGTGGCCCGATTATAGCTGCCTTTGGTGTTGCGCTCGGCGAAATCCTCAATCCGCCATTTGCCTTGCACCATAATGCCCATGGCTCTCATTCCCTTGCTGTCTATTTGAAATCAACGTAGTGATGATGGGGCCCAGTGACCAGCCGATTGGCGGCACATATTTGTTCGCCGTGGGAAACAAACCTGCTAATTATTTCACCATTGTTTCCAGGGGCGCGGACGCATGGATAATTTGAATGAAATGGCTGTGTTCGCCAAGGTGGTCGAACATCGGGGCTTCTCGGCGGCGGCGGCGCTGGGGGTCTCCAAATCCGCCGTTTCGAAACAGGTGGGCCGGTTGGAGGACCGCCTCGGCGCCAGGCTGTTGAACCGCACCACGCGAAATTTGTCCCTGACGGAGGTGGGCGAGGTGTTCTACGAACGCTGCGCCCGCATTGTCGAGGAAGCCCGTGCGGCGGCCGATGAGGTGGGCAGCCTCGCGGCGGCACCCCGGGGCCGCCTGCGGGTCAACGCTCCCATGACCTTTGGCACCTTGCATCTGGGCCCGGTGATCGCCGGGTTCCTGGAGGTGCAGCCGGAGATCGAGGTGGACCTGGTCCTGGATGATCGCTTTATCGACCTGGTGGCGGAAGGCTTTGATGTCGCCGTGCGGGTCGCCGCCCTGGCCGACAGCTCCCTCATCGTGCGCCGCCTGGCGCCGTCTAGGGCCGTCTTGTGCGCCGCGCCCAGCTATCTTGAACGCCACGTCCGGCCGGAAAACCCCGAGGATCTGCGCCAGCACAATTGTTTCGGCTACCTTTATCGCGACAGCGGCACGGATTGGGCCCTGATGGGCGCCAAGGGGCCCGTCACAATTCCCTTGCGGGGTAATCTCCGCGCCAACAACGGCGAAGTTCTGCGCGACGTGGCTCTTGCGGGCGCCGGCATCGTGGCCCTGCCCAGTTTCGTCGTCGGGGAGGCATTGCGGGCGGGGCAACTGGTCGAACTGCTGCCCGAATGCGTACCGCAAACCCATGACAACTATGCGGTTTATCCCCATCGCCGGCATTTGACGCCCAAGGTTCGCGCCTTTGTCGATTTTCTGGTCGCCCGGTTCGGCCCCCAGCCCTATTGGGACAGGCCGTGGCGGCCATGATGCCCACTATGTTTTTGGCCACCTCGGATGCCGTATTGATCGCCGCCATATCGTTTTTCGCGGCCCTGGCCCAGGGGGCGACCGGCTTTGGTTTTGCCATCATCGCCCTGCCGATGCTGTTGGGGGTGATGGGCAGTCTGGACGCGGTCGGCTTGACCATCGTCCTCAATCTGCTGGTTTCCCTGGTTCTGGTGCCGGGGTTGTGGCCCCAGGCGCCGGGGGGACCCCTGACCCGGTTGTCCGTGGGCAGCCTGGCCGGCTTCCCCATCGGTTTGGTGGTTTTTCTTCATGCCAGCCTTGAATGGGTACGGTTGGCGGTTGGGCTGATCATTCTGCTGTTCGCCGGCTGGCTGGCCCTAAGCCATCGCCGTGCGTCCGCCGCTGGGCTTGAAGCACGGGGAGCCGAGGCACAGGGGGCTGAGATCGAGCTGGATCGAACCTGGACCGAGGTTGCCGTTGGCCTGGTCTCGGGCGCCATGTCCACCGCCCTGGCCATGCCCGGCCCCAGCGTCATGCTGTATCTGGCCGCCAGCGGCATGGCCAAGGCGCAATTGCGCGCCACCACGCTATGCCTCTTCACCTTGTCCTATGGCGCTGCCCTGATACTGCAGGCCGCCGTGGGGGCCTTGGGCAGCGGCATCTGGCTGGCCGCCGCCGTGGGTGCCGTGCCGACGATCATCGGCGCGGTTGCCGGCGGCCGGTTGTCGAGAATCATCAATGAAGGCCACTTCCGCGCCATCGTCCTGGCCATTCTGCTGGCCACCGGCGCCTATACGACGTTCAATGCGGCGACAGTGTGGATTTGACGACAATTTGCGGGTGCTGTTCATGTCCGGCCACGCCCGGAACCTATCTTGCA
>Ga0315339_1003759_pt1 | contig 10406 bp, 9 predicted proteins | sample ASW17metaG_FD_204514 | JGI IMG/M metagenome (GOLD analysis project Ga0315339, IMG submission 204514) | Ammonia-oxidizing marine archaeal communities from Pacific Ocean, United States - ASW #17 | ecosystem: Environmental > Aquatic > Marine > Oceanic | place: USA: California | collected 2016-12-05
ATCCACATCTATCTCAAGGTAAACTATTTTAATGTCAACTCCTGATTGTAGCTTATCTCTAAGAACTTCAGACCCAATAAAATTACTTTTTTTATTTAAATTGAAAAAACGTTCCATGCCTGCTTCAACCAAGCTAATTTCACCTGTTAATTCTGCGCCCCATCCACGATATGCTTTTTCCATCCTTAGTGAGTTGACAGCATAAGTTCCAAAATTGGATATGTTATCTTTTTTGCCTACTTCATAAATAGCATCGTATAAAGATTCCATATGTTTCATTGGATGATGCAATTCCCAACCCAATTCTCCCATATAAGTAATTCGAAGTGCTCGTACGGGAACTTTATTAATCTCTATTTCTTTCCCTTTTAACCAGGGAAAATTTTTATTATCTAAACTTTCAGAAGTTAATTGTGATAAAACATTTCTAGATTTTGGTCCTACTAAAACGAGAACTCCATAATCTTCAGTTACATTTTTTATTTCAACTTTTTCTTCCTTATTAAGATTATGATTGAACCAGTCTAAATCTCTTATTTCGGATGCAGTAGATGATAAAACGTAAAAACTGTTATTTGCTAATCTAGTTATAGTTAGTTCGCTTTGGATTCTACCTATTTTGTTAAGGGTATGAGCAAGTACAATATTACCTTCTTTTTTTGGTACTGAGTTTGCACATAATCGATCTAAATAATTCTCACTATCTTTTCCTTTAATTTCATATTTTGCAAAAGTACTTAAATCTAAAATGCCAACGTTGTTTTGAACATTTTCACATTCTTTTTGTACATAAGGAAAAGCATTTGATCTTTTAAAACTATATTCTTCTTTCATTCCAGGTTTTGAAAACCATGTAGGTTTTTCCCACCCATAAGTATCTATATACATAGCCCCCATATCTTTTAATTTTTTATATATAGGAGTTGTTTTCATTGGTCTTCCAACTTCAATACTTTCATTTGGCATTGGAGTTATGTACATTCTTTTGTACTGGTCGGTTGATTTTTCAATAGCATACTTTTTTGTTGCCCAGCCCATGTATCTTCTAGGCTCAAATTCCAACATATTAATTTCAGAATCTCCATGAACTATCCATTGTGCAAGATATTTTCCAATCCCTCCTCCTTGAGCAATTCCTATACTTGCAGCACAAGCCATCCAAAAATTTTTTAATCCAGGAGCTGGACCAGCTAAAAAATTATCATCTGGTGTATGAGTGATTGGCCCACAAATAATTTTTTTAATTCCAACATCTTTAAACTTAGGAATTCTATTCATTCCTATTTCTAAATGTTTTTCAATCCTATCGAGTTCAGGCTCTAACAATTCCATATCAAATTTCCAATCCATTCCATCTAAAGCCCAAGTTTTTGCATCCATTTCATAAGGACCAATCAATAAACCTTTACCTTCTTGTCTTAGATAAGCAGAAGCCTCTGGATCTCTAGTAACTGGTAACTCTTTTGTTAGTTTTTTAATTTCTGGATGTTCATCTGTTACTAAATAATGATGTATCATGTTTATACTCGGTATATTTTTTAAACCAACCATTTCTCCAACTTCTGGACAAAAACTTCCTGCAGCATTAACAACATGTTCACAAACAATATCTCCATTTTCAGTAAAAACTTTCCATTCACCCGAAGGAAGTAATTTTATATCGGTTACTCTATTTTTTCTGTATATTTTGGCTCCACCATTTCTTGCTCCTTTAGCCATTGCATTTGTTGTGCTAGTAGGATCAGTATGACCATCTTCTGGCGTATAAAAAGCACCAACAATTCCATCAAGTTTTATAAATGGATGAATTTTTTTAATTTCTTCAGTTGAAATTATTTCAGCTGGTGCCCCAACATTATCTAAAATTCCTTTAATATAATGAAACCAATCAATATCTTCTTTTTTATAAGCTAATCTTAAACTACCACAATCATGAAAACCGGTAGCTTGACCTGTTTCTTTTTCTAATTGCTTATAAAGATTTGTAGAATGTAAATGAACTTTCGCTAAATTATAACTTCCTATCATGTGTGGGCATTGGCCAGCCGCATGCCATGTAGATCCCGAGGTAAGTTCTCCTTTTTCAATTAAAACTAGGTCTTTCCAACCTTCTTTAGTAAGATGATATAATAAACTTACACCTAAAATTCCTCCACCTACGATTACTAACTTTGCATGTGATTGAATTTTTTCCATGAACTTTTACTACTTCAGTTTTAATTATGTTTATATAAGAATTATTTAATTTTAAGCTTTAATCAAGATAAATTAAATAGTAAGAGATCAAAACATGGTTAGTGCAAAATTTAAAAATTATAGACTTTATTACAATTTTCTTAGAATATTAGCACGTGAGCTTAATAGTTTTTACTACAAAAAATTAAACAAACCTTTTAAAATAAAAAATAAATTAAAAGGCAAAGGCTTTGACCCAGTTACTTCATCTGATAAAGCTTTAGAAAGATTTATCAGATCTAAAATAAAAAAAAAATTCCCAACACATCAAGTTATTGGTGAAGAATATGGGTATAAAAAAACAAAGAGCGATTTTACCTGGGTAATTGATCCAATTGATGGAACAAGATCTTATGTAATTGGAAACCCTACTTGGAGTAATTTAATAGCATTAAATTTTAAAGGAAGACCAGTTATGGGATTAGCAAATTTTCCAATGTTAAATAAATATTATTTAAATTTTTCTGATAAAATTGCTTATGTTTTTGATAAAGGAAAAAAAAGAAAATTATCTGTTTCCAAAAAAATTCCTTTTAACCAAATAAAAGTTTGTGGTGGGTTTTATGGTCATCTCTCTCATAAACAACAATTAAAAATTCCAAAAATTTTAAAATTAATGCAATTTCCAGTTGCTGATGCATTAAGTTATGCACACTTTTGCGAAGGTAAAATGGAGTCTGTTATTCAATGCACAAATAAAATTTGGGACATTCATCCTTTCATACCAATGATTAAAGCTTCTGGTGGTGTTATTACTACATGGGACAATAGAGATGCAATTAATGCTGGAAGTGTTTTAGTTTCATCAAATAAATTAATTCATCATAAATTATTAAAACTTTTAAAACCTGCTTTAAAATAATGGAAATAGTTATTTTACAACACATTAAAATAGAAGATCCTGGACATATCAAAGATCTCATGATTTCTGATGGGGTAAAACTCACTACAATTGAATTAGACGAAGGTGAACATATTCCAGATGATCTTACAAAATTCGACGCAATGTTTTGTATGGGCGGACCAATGGATACATGGATGGAAAAAGATTATCCGTGGTTAGTAGATGAAAAAAAAAGAATAAAAGAATTTGTAGTAGAATTAAAAAAACCTTATTTAGGTTTTTGTTTGGGGTGTCAGCTACTTGGAGAAGTTGTAGGTGGAGAAGTTGTTAAATCAAATACATCTGAAATAGGCATGCTTGATATTAATTTTTTTGATGAAAGAAAAAATGATAAATTATTTTCATCTTTTCCTGAAAAAATAAAATCTTTGCAGTGGCATTCTTATGAAGTACAGAATTTAGAAAATAACAAAGACATTACTTTGTTAGCATCATCCCCTGTAACAAAATATCAAATATTTAAATACCAAAATCATGCATATGGTATTCAGTTTCACATTGAAATTAAAGACACAACTGTAAATGAATGGGGATGTGTACCAGAATATAAATCTGCACTTGAAAAACAATTAGGAGAAGGTGCTTTAGAAACATTTGATAAAGAAGCTCAAGATAACATCCAAGACATGAATAATTACTCAAAAACTCTTTATGAGAATTTTAAAAGATTAATTAAGTAAAATTCCATCAAATTCATTAAAATTAAAGCTTGAGAAAACGATTAAATACATCCTATACTATCTTTTTTAAGGAGAGATAAAATGAAAATAAAAAATCTATGTAAATTAATATTAACTTTACTATTTGTTTTTGGGTTTTCGTCAGCTTGGGCAGCAAATACAATTAAGTGGTCAATGAAAGGCGATAGCTTAACACTTGATCCACATGCTCAAAATGAAGGACCAACTACCATGGTATCAAGACAAATATACGAGGCACTTGTTACAAGAGGGATCGATATGTCAATTGGACCTCAACTAGCAACTGATTGGAAAGCTACAAATCCAACAACTTGGGTTTTTAATCTTAGAACAGATGTAACTTTTCATAATGGAGACAAGATGACATCAGAAGACGTTGTTTTTAGTTTATTAAGAGCTCAACAACCAACGTCTGACTTTAAAGAATATATTAGTACTATTACATCAGTTAAAGCACTTGATGATTATTCTGTTGAAATTCAAACAAGAGATCCAAATCCAATTCTTTTGAATCAACTATCAAATATATTTGTTATGTCTAAAAAATGGGCAAGTGAAAATTTTGCTGTTGTTCCACAAAACTGGGATGCAGGACAAGAAACATTTTCAGCAACTAACGCAATGGGAACAGGTCCATTTGAAATCACTTTAAGAGAACCAAATACTAAAACTATTTTTAAAAAGAATAAAAAATGGTGGGGAACTGTTGAACACAATATTGATGAAATTCAATTGCTACCTATAGCTAATGCAGCAACAAGGGTTGCAGCATTATTATCTGGAGAAATTGATATTGTAACAGATGCACCAGTACAAGACTTAGATCGTATTGCTAGTTCAGGTGCTCATAAAGTTATTAGTGTAGAACAAATGCGTACTATCTTTTTAGGTATGGACCAAGCTGCAGATCAACTTAGATCTGGTAACACAGGCGATAATCCTTTTAAAAAGAAAGAAGTTAGACAAGCGTTTTATCAAGCAATTGATATTGAAGCTATTAAGGAAAAAGTAATGAGAGGTTTAAGCTCACCAGCTGGAATAATTACATTTCCTGGTGTAACAGGTTACACCAAGGCACTTGATGAAAGATTGCCTTATGATGTAGCTGCTGCAAAACAACTTCTAGCAGATGCTGGTTATCCAGATGGTTTTGATATTGAACTAAGATGTCCAAATGACAGATATGTAAATGACGAAGCGATTTGCACAGCTGTTGTAGGAATGTTAGGCAAAATAGGCGTGAACGTTTCTTTAAATGCTCAAACAAAAAGCAAACATTTTAAAGAACTTAAAGATGATCAAGGTGATTTTTATATGCTAGGTTGGGGAGTTCCCACTTTAGACAGTCACTATGTATTCCATTATCTATATGAATCCGGTGCAAGTTGGAATAAAGTTAATTTTAGCGATGCTACAGTTGACGCAGCAATTAGAGTAATGGAAGGTGAAGTTGATTTGGATAAAAGAAATGCTGCAATTGCAGAAGCTTGGAAAATTGTAAGAGATAATATTGCTTATCTCCCTTTACATCACCAAGTAATTTCATGGGCATCTAAAAGGACTGTAGATGTTCCTATTAGACCAAACAACGAACCTTTGTTTAGGTTTTCTAACAAAAGATTCTAATAAATTATTTATAAGCCCTTTTTTTATTAAAAGGGCTTATAAGTTAAATTCTTCTAAAATTGATAAAATATTTTTTTAAACGATTGTTTCAATCAGTTATGGTTATGCTGGTTGTTGCGTTTGTTTCTTTTTCATTGTTTAATTTTGTTGGTGACCCAATCAATAATATGGTTGGGGAAGAAACATCAGATGAAGAAAGGGCAGAAATAAGAGAAATATTAGGATTAAATGATCCTGTGATAGCTCAATTTACAAGATTTGTAATTAATGCTTCTCAAGGAGAATTTGGAATATCATATCAACTAAGAAGACCAGTTTCAGAATTAATTTCAGAAAGATTGCCAGCTACCCTTGAGCTAGTTATAATTTCAGCACTAATTGCACTAGTTTTAGGAACCTTATTGGGAGTTTATACAGGCATAAAACGTAAAGGTTTTTTAAGCGATACCATATTGGCTGTCTCTTTGCTGGGAGTATCACTCCCCACATTTGTTATAGGTATACTATTTATATATCTTTTTGCAGTAATCTTAGGAATATTACCTTCATTTGGTAGAGGCGAAGTTGTTGATCTTGGTTTTTGGTCTACAGGTTTTTTAACTATATCAGGAATAAAAGCTATAATTCTTCCCTCTGTAACTCTAAGTCTTTTTCAAATGACTTATATTATAAGGCTAGTTCGAGCAGAAATGATGGAAATACTTCAAACTGATTATATTAAATTTGCAAGAGCAAGAGGAATAAATGAAAAAAGTATTCACTATAAGCATGCATTAAAAAATGGCTTGATACCCGTTATTACAATTGCAGGGATAAATATTGGTACATTAATAGCTTTTTCAATAATTACAGAAACAGTTTTTCAATGGCCAGGTATGGGTTTTTTATTTATTCAAGCAGTTAAGTTTGTAGATATACCTATTATGTCAGCATATTTAGTTTTCATTGCATTTGTTTTTGTAATGATAAATTTCATAGTTGATATTTTATATTATTTTATTGACCCAAGGATTAGAGTTAAAACGGAGGCAGTAAGTGGGTAATCAAGGATTAACTTTGTTAAATAGAATTAAGGATAGTGATATTTATTTTAGCTTTATAAAGTCACCCACAGCTATTGTATCAACTGTTATTTTATTTATAATTTTCTTTTGTTCTTTTTTTGTTGAATTAGTTGCACCTTTTAATCCATTTGATCCATCAAGTTTATCTTTAATGGATGCATTTATACCTCCTTCTTGGTCTGAAGATGGGGTTGCTAAATTTATTCTAGGAACAGATGGCCAAGGTAGAGATATGTTATCAACAATTCTTTATGGATCACGAATTTCTTTAATTGTTGGTTTTTCTGCAATTTTTTTTAGCTTAATATTAGGTGTAACTTTAGGTTTAACAGCAGGATATTTTGGTGGCAAATATGAAATGATTGTTATGAGGTTAACAGATGTTCAGTTAACTGTACCAAGTATTTTGATGGCTTTATTAGTCGATGGTATCGCAAGAGGTATTATTTCAAAAGAGATGCATAACGAAATGGCAATTTATGTTTTAATTTTTGCCATTGGTATTTCCGAATGGCCACAATTTGCGAGGGTTTCACGTGCAGCTACTTTAGTTGAAAAAAATAAAGATTATGTATCTGCCTCAACAATTATTGGAGTTTCAAATCCAGTTATTATGTTTAAACATATTTTACCAAATATATTGAGACCAGTTCTAGTAATTGGTACTATAGGACTTGCACTTGCAATAATAGCAGAGTCAACGCTAAGCTTTTTAGGAGTAGGGGTTCCACCCACAACACCTTCTTTAGGAACTTTAATTAGAATTGGTAATGATTTTTTATTTTCTGGTGAGTGGTGGATAACTTTCTTTCCAGCAATTTTTTTAGTTATTTTAGCATTTTCAATTAATCTATTAGGAGATTGGATGAGAGATACATTAAATCCAAAATTAAACTAATGAGTTTTTTAAAAATTAATAACCTAAGCGTTGATTATAAAATGAGAAGAGAAACGGTCTATGCGGTTAAAAATGTAAATATAAATGTTAATAGAGGAGAAATTCTAGGACTAGTTGGAGAATCTGGATCAGGAAAAAGTACTGTTGGTAATGCAATAATTAATCTTATTGATGAACCAGGAAAAGTTTCAAATGGATCAATAGTTTTAGATGGAATAGATATTCACGAAAACCCAAAAAATATTGTAAAATACAGAGGAAAAAAAATTGGCTTAATTTTTCAAGATCCACAAACTTCTTTAAATCCAATTTTCACAATCGGCGAGCAACTGATAGAAACTATACAAACTCACTTAAATTTAAATACCGATGATGCAAAGAATAAAGCAATTAATTTATTAAAAGAAGTTGGCATCAAAGATGCCGAAGCCAGATTTAATAATTATCCCCATCAATTTTCTGGGGGAATGAGACAAAGAGTAGTTATTTCATTAGCACTTTGTTGTGAGCCAGAACTATTAATAGCTGACGAACCAACAACAGCTTTAGACGTTTCAATTCAATCTCAAATTCTTGACTTAATTAAAAGATTAACAAAAGATAGAAACCTAGCTGTAATACTAATTACACATGATATGGGAGTTATTGCTGAAACGACTGACAGAGTAGCTGTTATGAAAAATGGAGATTTAGTCGAAATCGGTCCTACAAAAGAAGTACTAACAAAGCCCAAAGAAATTTATACAAGGAGCCTTATAAGTTCCGTACCACCAACAAATAAGAAAATATCAAGATTTAAAATTATTGAAAAAGAAAACAAAAGTCAGAGCGATACTAATATTAAAATTTTAAATAGGTGGGAAAAAAAAGAAATTAACAATCAAAACTTAGTTCAAGTTAAAAATTTAAGCAAAACATTTGATGATAGTTTTTTTACAGAAAGTTCTAAAAATTCTGTGATGGCTGTAAATGATGTGTCATTTATTATTAAAGAAGGACAATCATTTGGATTAGTAGGAGAGAGTGGAAGTGGCAAATCAACAATTGCTAAGATGATTGTTAATCTATTTAGACCAAGTTCTGGAGATATTTATTTTGATAATGTTTGCATAACAAAAATTAAAAGCAATAAAGAAATGATGAAATTTAGAAAGCAAATTCAAATGATATTTCAAGATCCTTACTCTTCATTAAATGGAAGGTTAAAAGTTAAAGATATAGTTTCTGAACCTATAAAACTTCATAATCCTTCAATTAGTTCAAAAGATTTAGACAATTATATTTATGATTTATTAGAATCTGTGGAATTAACTCAGCAATCTGCTGAGCGTTATCCTCATGAATTTTCTGGAGGTCAAAGACAAAGAATATCTATAGCTAGAGCTCTTGCGACACAACCGAGATTACTTGTATGTGATGAACCAACTTCTGCTTTAGATGTAAGCATACAAGCACAAATACTAAACTTATTAAAAGATTTACAAGAGCAATTAAATTTAACAATTTTATTTATTAGTCACGATTTACCTGTTGTAAGACAAATGTGTGATAAAATAGCTGTATTAAAAAATGGAAAACTATGTGAGATTTCAATGACTGAAGAATTATTTAAGAAACCATCACACGATTACACAAAAGAGTTGCTAACATTAATGCCAAAAATAGAATCCATTTATAATTAAAATAAGAATGAATTTTGAGTTTGTTTATAAGATCTGTAGCAAATCAGAATGGTTATCTGCTATTCAAAATGGAAAATTTATTGGAACAAAAAAAGATATTGAGGATGGTTATATTCATTTTTCAAATAAAAACCAAATTAAAAGAACACTTGATAAATATTTTTCTAAACAAAAAGATTTAATTTTATTAAAAATAGAAACTTTAAAACTTGATAGTTTAGTTTGGGAACAAGCATCAGATGGAGATGTTTTTCCTCATCTTTATTCTGGTCTTGATACATTAAGTGTTTGTAACAAATATGATATTGTTTTAAATGAAAATGGGTCATATACTTTACCACCAGTATATTAATTAGCTTTTCCTAATAAATTAACAATTACCACACCTGCTATAATTAAAGTAAGACCTATTATCGTATAAAGATCAGGCATTTGATTAAATTTATAAATACCAACAATTGTAGTTGCGATAATACATAGTCCTGCAAATGAAGCGTAAGTAATACCAACAGGAATTGTTTTCATAACAAGTGATAAGGCATACATACACCCAACAATAGTTATTGCTGTTATTATACTTGGTATTAGCACTGTAAAACCTTGAGCACCTTTGGCAAAACCATTTGAAGCCGTTCCAAGAACTACTGCAACCAAAAGAATTATATATGCTGTGATATTGCCCATATTTAATTTTTAATACATTTAGCTGCAATTTTATTACCATCGAGATCACGAACATAACCATAGTAATTACCATCAGATCTTATTCCTGGAGCCCCTTCATCAACAGCTCCATTTTCTAGTGCAGTTGCATGAAATTTATTTACCACTTCTTCTGATTCAGTTAACAAAGCAATCATTGTGCCATTACCTATTGTAGCTGGCTTTTTATTTTGAGGTTTTGTTATGTAGAACTTAACTTCATGAGGATCATTTGAATGAGCATAAGCAATCATTCTTTCTGAGGTGCTGACTTTTTTTAATCCAAGATGAACAAAAATAGCATCATAAAACTTACTTGATTTCTCAAGATCATTCGTACCGACCATAACGAAACTAATAATTTTATTCATTACTTAGGTAGTTTTGTTGCTCCAGTTTCCATATGAACAACTTTTCCATCTTTGTAATTGTAATAAGTCATAACAGCTTCTTTATTGCCATCATTATAATTCACATAAGCATGTTCAAATCCAACCTCATCATTTTCAAAAAGAACTCTAACTTTTTCTTTTTTGACATCTTTCATGCCTAGCCATTTTAAAATATCTTGTTTGCCTAGTGTATTTCCAGATG
>Ga0315339_1003760_pt1 | contig 10406 bp, 4 predicted proteins | sample ASW17metaG_FD_204514 | JGI IMG/M metagenome (GOLD analysis project Ga0315339, IMG submission 204514) | Ammonia-oxidizing marine archaeal communities from Pacific Ocean, United States - ASW #17 | ecosystem: Environmental > Aquatic > Marine > Oceanic | place: USA: California | collected 2016-12-05
CTGATGGTAGACGTGCAGGCTTTCATGGCCGCAGCCTCAACTACAGACGCTGTTCTTGGTACTCATATAAGCAATTTTAACAACAAGGTTACTGTTGCGACTTATCACACAATTACTGAAGAGGTTGCCGCTGAGTGGTCAATTCCTTCTACAGTTACTTCTGTTGCTACGACTGTAGATACTGGTAAGGCTGCGGTTGATCTTATCGTTACACCGGCTGCTGCCGGGACAACCTCAGCACTCACTACTGCTGTGGATGCCTTAACTGGTGGTGCTGGTGGTGACACATTCACCGCAACGGCTGCTACAGCAGCCAGCCAGACCCTGAATGCGGGTGACAGCGTCACCGGCGGCGCTGGTGCTGACACACTCAGTATCACTGCTTCTATCGCTGGTGGCTCAACTCTGGGCACGGGCGTTACTACTTCGTCTGTTGAAACTCTGAGCGTGAATGCGGTTACAGCAACTACAATTGATGCAACGTTGATGTCTGGCGTTACAGCTATTACTAGTACCGGCTCACTAGGAGCTCTTACTATTAACACTCTGGACACTATCCCAAGTGTTAGCGTGACCTCATCAAATGTAGACACAACTCTTTCCTACACTGCAGCAACCGTTGTCGGTACAGCAGATGCGCAGACAGTTACCCTCAACGGTGTTGGCACTACTGCAGACGTGACTCTGACAGCTAACGGCATCGAAACTTTGAACGTTGTTGCTAACGGCTCTGCTTCTGGGTCGGCTACTACCTCAGTTACGCTGGCAAGTACCGATCTGGATACTGTTGTCATTACCGGCACGGCGGCTTCTACATTAGTCATCGACCTAGCTGGCGCTAGTGGCACTGCGACTGCACTACCTATTGTTACAGGTACGGTTACTGGTAACGACGCGGTAAACACTGTGAATTTAACAGCTGATGCAGCTGACACACTGAGCGTTGACCTAGGTGCAGGCAACGACGTATTGACTATCAATCAAGCCGGGGCACTGCACACCATTGCTGGTGGCGCTGGCACTGATACGCTACTTTCTACCGCGGCAGTCACTGCTGCCACGGGTGCCCTTATCTCTGGCTTTGAGACTGTCAGCGTGGGTGCGGTTTCGGTTTCGCTTCTTGCTGCTTCTAACACTATTAACTCTGTCATATTTACGGGCACTGGCGGTACGGTAGCGGGTGTAGCCTCTGGCGCGACAGTTACACAGGCTGCTACTGGTGCGAACACGGTCTCTAACGCTACTGGCTGGACTGGCGCTGCAAACACAATCGCTGTCGCCGTCGGTGGAGCGGCTTCAACTGGTGCGATTACTCAGGCACTGACGGCAACGGGTATCGAAACGGCGACTATCACAAACACGCAACTCACGTCTGACACGACTGCTCGTTCGGTTGGTGTTACTGGTGCCAACCTGACTACATTGACTGTAGTCAGCGCAGGAACTGCGGCGATCACTGTAACAGGTGGTGGTGTTGCCCTCACTGAGATTGACGCTTCTGGCGTTGGTGGTGTGGTTACTAATTCAGCCACTAGTGCTACTGCGGGCATTAAGCTCACTACAGGCGCAGGCGCTGACACACTCACTGGTGGAGCTGGCGTTGATACACTTAGTGGTGGTGCGGGCATTGACACACTCACTGGTGCAGCTGGCGCTGACACAATCGATGGTGGAGCTGGCGCTGACTCAATCACTGGTGGAACTGGTATCGATACACTGACTGGTGGTACTGGCGCAGATACGTTTACTTATGCTGCCAATGCGGCACTTGCGGTTGTTTCAAGTTTGGCAGCTCCTGACGTGATTACTGACTTCACTTCTGGCACTGACAAATTAGTAATCACCAACGTCACGTCCGGTGCCCCAACAAGCTTCCTAGGTAATTTTGCCACTGTTGCTACCGCGGAAGCGAACGCAGCTATCAACGGTGTTGCTGGACAGGCTTACTTCGTCACCGGGAACAACCAGGCTTATGTTACTGCTTTGGCTTCTGGAGTTGCGAGTGCGACTGACACGGTCATCACTCTGACGGGAGTAACATCTTTAACAGCCGCTGACTTCGGTATCGGTTCACAAGGTACTGGTAATACTTCTGCCTTGAGCGCTGCTTCTGCAGTTGTATCTAATACTACGAACACCAATGCGACCAAAGTTACAACGGTGAAGGACGATACCATAACTTCTACGGGCGCGTTTATTATCGGCTCAACAGTCAATGGTGGCCTGGGTTCAGACACGTTAACAATCAGTGGTGCGACTACAACTACAAATGCAATAACTGCTACCATTGACTTTTCTTCGAATATAACGAATATCCAAAACATTAATTATGCAGGTTCTACTGGTACTACTACCATGCCAGATAATGTTGGCTTGGCGGTGACAAATACTAGTGCAACGCTGGCTTCAGCTGGTATTCTTATGGGTAGTGGTGCTAACCAGACCTTCGCAGCTACTGGCATAGGAGCTAACACTGTTACATTAGGTGCGGGCTTAGGGCAGTCTGCAACAATGACTGGTTCGCCTGGCGTTGTACAAACCGTAACCTTAGGTGGCCCGGGACAGAGCGCTACCACAGGTACTGGTAACGACGCAGTAACTACCAGCATTGCTAACCTCGCGGGTTCAACAGTTGTAATGGGAACTGGTACAGATACGTTGACCATGTCAGCGGTTGCCGGTGCTGCATTCTCGATTGGTGCTACAGCGGTCTCTGGCGGTGCAGCAAAGGTCAGCGGTGTTACGACGTTAAACTTAGCGGCTTTGACTGGTGACTCTACAGTCTTGACTATAACCCCAGGAGCAGCCCTCGCAATTACCGCTCCGACTGACGGCATTTTAAGTATTGCTGGTACAGGAAGCACAATTACTGTAGCCCAGGACGCAGGCGAGCCCCTTACACTTTCGGGCACCTCTAACTACGCAGTATCAGGTGGTACAACTAGTGCAATTACTAGTACTGGTACTGGTACATTGGCGGTGACCTCGAGCTCTAATGCCCAGACGGTTACTTCAGCATCAGCTACGACAATCGACGGAGCACTTCTGGACTCTGATATTCTGACCATTGCTGGTACAGGCGACTTCACGGTAAATGCGTTAGGAACCGTTGCTACTGTAGTTGTAACAGAGTCTGCAACAGCAACTGGAACGTTAACTGTCAACTCAGTCGACGTAGCAGCCGCAGCTGTAACTCAGGTGAGTGGTGCATCTGGTGCGTTTGTCTTAAACGCAGTCGGTACTGGTGGTACTGCTGTCATTACGTTAACGGCCTTCGCTTCTCATGCCTCTCAGACTATTAACATGACAACGACATCTGCAGTTACTGTTGCTTCCGGTTCTACATCGACTGCTTATACGATTGTTGCTAGCGACGCTAATGCTCACATCTATGTAAACAGCTCAAGTACCTCTGCTGTTGATACGTACACAGGTGGTACAGCCGTAGACACAGTGACTCTAGGCCTGGGTGGAGATAGTTTCACAAGTGGCGGTGGTGCTGATGTGATTAACATTGCGGCTACTACCGACACGGCTATTGCGACAGGCTTCGCAGCCTCCACCGCAGTGCCAACTACAGCTGTAGGTACAACGGGTATGGACATAATCACTGGCTTCTCGGCTGGTGCTAAGATTGACCTCAGTATAACCACGGTTGTTTCAGGAACAACTGCAATCGTTCGTAACGGCGGCTCCATGGGCGCTGCTACTGCCGGTGATGTCGCTTTGATAAGAGGTACTTACTCCTCTTCTGCGTCGACGTTTACGGCTAGTAATTCCGGCGACGACAGCATGTTTGTTTACGATAACAACGGTACTACCGCAGCAGGTGCTTACAACGGCGTCGTGCTAGTTGGTTATGTCGACACCTTAAGCAACGATACTTTGGATGCCACTGGTATATTCTTAGCCGTTTAATGTTGTTAGGAACCAAAGAACTAAGTTCTTTCTAGAAACTTAGTAACACTAAGAAAAGCCAGCTCTTAACGGGGTTGGCTTTTTTTTTGCCTGATTGTTTTGTAGAGGGAGAGACTTGTTGATGGGAGGAGACGAGGAGATAGGGTCGGACTCGGGCTTTTTCGGTACAATAGGAAAATAGGGTACGGCGCAGCCTGATCCCCAATAGGCAAATAACCACAAGGAAAACACATGACAGAACTCGCAGCCATTAGCCCTGAACACCATGCGAAGAAAGTGTGGAAGCATGTTACTGATTACGCATTTGCCGCCGCGGAAATGGTCATCCCATTGGTGGGAGTCGAACTCAGCAAAGTGGTACCGGCGATGCCCATTGGTTTTATCGAGCAGGAAGGCGGCTATCAGTTGATCGCGATCACTTCGCTGCAACCGGGAACGAACCTGTACGTGGCGCCGGACGGAAAGTGGCTAGTTCCCTACATCCCCTCCGTGCTGCGAGCTTACCCATTCCAATTGGTGCAGCAAGAAAACGCAGAGAACTTCACCCTGTGCATCAACGAAGCCAGTGGACTGGTGGTGGATAATACGGAAGACGGGAACGCTTTCTTCGACGATCAAGACGAGCCCGCTCAGGCAATCAAGGACATCCTTAATTTCCTCACCGAAGTCGAGGCCAGCCGAGCTCTCACTCAGGGAGCGGTGAACGCGCTGGCTGACGCCGGTCTCATCATCCCATGGGCGCTCAACCTCAAGCAGGGTGAGGAAGTCGTGCCGGTGGAAGGCCTATTTCACGTTGACGAAGCGGCATTGAACAAACTGGATGACGAGGATTTTCTGACTGTGCGCAAGGCGGGCGGTATGGCTGTAGCTTACGCGCAACTTTTGTCGATGAACCAATTTGCCGTGCTGGAGCGCTTGGGCGAGATACAAGGCCAGATACTCGCGCAGCAAGAGGCGAACTCCGATGCCGCCAATCTGATCGGCTTTTCCCTTGCCGAGGATGAAGGGTCACTGAGTTTTGAGTGGGGTGGTGGATAGTGGTCGGTCGATCGGCCCACTGAGACCCTATCCTATTAGTGTCCCTTATCTTTTACTCTTCTGGCAATAACTTAGCCACGGCATTCTGGTAAGCTATTCTCGCTGTTCCCGCAACTGCCAGTTTAGCGTTTAGCCTGGCTATTTCATTGTCACAAAATTGTAGAGACTGAATTTCTGTTTTACATTCGTCTGACAAGTCATCCAGGTTGTAGTCTTTATCATCGATTGTAATTGTATTGGTTTCTTCGCTCATTCCTGCTTCCTCATATGCTTAAATCCATAGGTAATGTATAGAGTCTTTGCTATTCGGCATCAAAGCTGAGGGTTTATATGCAAAGTAAGCTCCGTTCGCTTATTCATCCTTATACTCTAGCCAATTTGTCATTCTACCAGTTATTGGCCGACTAATACTTCCCGATTGCTCATAAAATACATGCCATCATTGAACCAGGAACGCCTTGGAAAAGCGGAAGCAACGGAATATTAACGCAGCATTTCGCAAGCAGTTGAAATGCTCCCTTTCGTCCACTCATAAAACACCGCAACTCACTGCTGGGTTGGGGCTTTTTATGCGCTAGGTATCTTTACTCAGACACAAAGGTTACTTTGTGTTTCGGGGTTCTCCTTTACTTCATCTTTTGAATATCCTGTTCAATCTTTCAAATCTTTAGAAGATAGAAACCAGGGAAACATTTAAGCTAGTGCCCTATTAGTATCCCTTTTTCTAAAGGGTAAATTCGTTAAGCTATTATCTTATTGGTGTCCCCTATCTTCTCCGGCCACGACGAACCAATGCTGGTCCATGGATTTTATGAGTGACAGCCTGTTCTGCAGCCGGCGGTTCAGAACTTCCAATGTAGTTGATGATTTTAACCGAGAAGCACTGGTTATTGAGATAGATCTTAATCTTCCGGCGCCACGAGTAATATGCGTGCTTGAGCGGCTGGTGGCATGGCGAGGTTATGCGGACAAACTGAGAATGGATAATGGGCCTGAATTTATCTCAACGATATTAGACGAATGGGCTGAGGAGCACGGTATCGAACTCGAGTTCATACAACCTGGTAAACCCACCCAGAATTCCTATGTTGAACGATTCAACAGGACGTAGCGCGATGAAGTTTTGAATATGTATGTGTTCAAGACACTGAATCAGGTAAGAGAAATCACAGAGAACTGGATACGGGAATACAACGATGAACGGCCACATAGCTCACTAGGAGATCTGACTCCCTGGGAATATCTGGCAAAACACGAAGCACTGGAAAACTCTAGTTTAGAGTGCACCTAAAAAGGGGATGTTTACAAGGCCATTATTGTGGCAGATTCGTTACCAGTTTGCGCGAGTGTTGTAGAAGTCATTAGAATATCCAAATAACAAAGTGTTGATACAATGAAGTATGAAGGACAGTTTTATGGAATTAACGATAGACGAAGCCCTAAAAAAAGCTATTGAGGCTCACAGTGCCGGGCAAACCCGGGAAGCGGACAAACTCTATACGGCTATCCTTTCAGCTCAACCCAAACATCCAGATGCCAATCATAATATGGGTGTCCTGGCTGTAGATGTGGGTAAAAAGGAGCAGGCGCTTCCGTTTTTTAAAGCTGCGCTTGAGGCCAATTCAAAGATTGAGCAATTTTGGTTCAGCTATATAGATGCTCTGCTGAAACTTGGGCGGGCAGAAGAAGCACAGAATATCCTTAATCAAGCTAAACAGAACCGCGTAATAGGGGATGCGTTTGATCGGCTTGAGGCAAGCATTAAGAAATCAAGCTTGGACGATTCAAAACCTTTGCCTGGTAAAACAGAAGCCAAGAATCAAAAAGCAAACGTGTCAAGCGATTTGACGCTAGATCAAGCCCTGAAGCTAGCCAAAAAGAAAGCGAAAAAGGGTTATAAGGAAGAAGCTAAAAGTATCTACCAAGAAATACTCAACAAATTGCCCAGAAATAAGAAAGCAATTTCTGGCCTCAAAAAGCTGTCAGTTCACCATAGTGCTAAATTTTTCAATACCCAGGAACCACCTCAACACCATGTGCAGCCTTTGATAAATCTTTACAAGCAGGGAAGGTTTATTGAAGTCCTCAAGGCTATCGATCAAGGCCAAAAACAATTTTCCGGGTCAGCCAAGGTTTTGAATATTCAGGGCGTAGCCAATGCCCGCATAGGACGGCTAGATGCGGCAATCAGCTCCTATCGGCAGGCTCTTAAGCTTAAGCCAAACTATGCTGAGCCCTATAATAATATGGGTAGTGCTCTAAACGACAAAGGAGACTTGGATGCCGCTATTGACAGTTTCCAGCAAGCACTCAAGCTTGAGCCAGGCTATGCTGAGGCCTATAACAATATGGGTAATGCTCTGAGGGGCAAGGGAGACCTCGGCGCAGCAATGGACAGTTTCCAGCAAGCACTCAAGCTTGAGCCAGGCTATGCTGAGGCCTATAACAATATGGGGAATGCTCTACAGGACAAGGGAGATCTGGGAGCAGCTATAGACAACTATCAGCAGGCACTGAAGTGTAAGCCAGGCTTTGCTGACGCCTATAACAATTTGGGTAATGCCCTAAACCTCAAGGGAGATTTGCAGGCTGCAATAAACAACTATCAGCAGGCACTGAAGTGTAAGCCAGGCTTTGCTGATGCCTATAACAATTTGGGTGTTGCTCTAGAGGACAAGGGGGATCTGGACGCAGCAATAGACCACTATCAGCAGGCTCTCAAGCTTAAGCCAGATTATGACCAAGCCTATGCCAATATAGGGAATATTCTAAAGGGCATCCGATTTAGAAAGCCTGTTCCCGGGCTTGAAGATACGATTTTGGAACTACTGCAAAACAAGACTATTGTAGGGCCAAATGATATTGCCGCAGCAACAATCAGCCTTTTGAAGTTTAATCCATCTGTAAAAAACATCTTGGCTAAAATCTCTGCTCTAGAGCAGGAATCAGTACTGGTAGATACTCTCGAAAGGTTATCTAAAGTTGCGCTTTTTATTGAAATAATGCGCGTTTCCCTAATCCCCGATTTGGAAATCGAGAACCTTTTAACAAATATTCGTTCAAATATATTATTTAATTATTCGAGCTTGGTAGGCAATAACGACACCTTGGTCTTTTCCTCTGCTCTTGCGCTGCAGTGTTTCACGAACGAGTATATCTATAACCAATCTGACAAAGAAACCGAGGCGCTGGGGAAATTAGAAAAATCTGTTGAGGCTACACTTAAAAGCGGACAGCAACCCGGTTCGATTGAGATTGCATGCCTGGCCTGCTACAAGGCTCTTAAAGATTACTCATGGTGCCATTTGCTTTCTATTCCTGATTCCCTTTCTGAGCTAGAAATCAGACAAATCAGAGAGCCTGAGGAAGAAAATCGATTGCGAGATGAAATTCCTGTACTACAAGAAATCAAAGATAGTATTTCCTCTGATGTCAGAAAGCAATACGAAGAAAACCCGTATCCAAGATGGGTAAATCTAGGCCTTCCCCTAAAATCAAAATCAATTTATAAACTCACAAAAGGACTTAATATCCAAGTCTCTGACGCAGACGTTTTAATGGTTGATACACCTCAAATGCTCATTGCCGGCTGCGGGACTGGACAACATTCTATTAATTCTGCAAAGAGATTTGCAAACACTGAAGTCTTAGCTGTCGATCTGAGTTTAAGCAGCTTAGCTTATGCAAAAAGAAAGACGCTGGAGCTGGGAATAAAAAATATCGAATATCTGCAAGCTGACATATTGGATTTACAAACTTTGGATCGAAAATTTGACTTGATTGAGAGTTCGGGGGTTTTGCACCACATGGAAGATCCAATGGCTGGCTGGAAAGTACTTACAAACTGTTTGAAACCTGGCGGGCTCTTTAGAATTGGTCTCTATAGTGAATTATCGAGACAACATATTGTGAGAATACGTAAAAGCAACAACCTGCACCAGCTTGATTCAAGTTCAGATGGAATTAGGTTGTTCAGAAGTGAAGTAATAAAATCAGACCAAATTGATCACAAGAGAATTGTTACATCGGCTGACTTTTTCAGTCTGAGCACACTTCGTGATCTTATATTTCATGTGCAGGAACATCGATTTACTATACCGCAATTACGGAATTGCCTAGATGAGTTAGGCTTGGTATTTTGCGGATTTGAATTTGGAAACAAAACTATTGAGCGCGAATTTCAATTGGATTTTGGCGATAAAGATGATTTGTATAATTTGGAAAAGTGGAATGTTTATGAAAAAGGCAATCCACATTCTTTCGCGGAAATGTATCAATTTTGGTGTCAAAAAATTAATTAGTCCGTAATCTGCACTGTCACCGCTTTCTCCTAGACAACTAAAAACAAGAGCGCTGAACATTGCTTCCCGGTCTATTTTGTTGGTTTTTCTATAATTGATTAACCAAGCCCATCGTAAGCGTCAAGGTGTGGTTTGCAGTTAACAATGAATAAGCCAGCACGAGACCGGCTTAATGATGTGACTTTCAGTTTTCACTAAATCGAGCTCATTATTTGGTCATCAATATTTCCTATTGGCTAGTGTTGATTAAATAGAACTCAAGCCCGTGTTGGGCGCCTTCTCATCTTCTTACTCTAGCGTTTGTTGGTTACGGGAAGAGGATGGGTTTACTGCCCCTAGAACAGGGCGCTAAGCGGGTCGTGATTTTACATGAATCTGCTAATAGATGCTCCTGTTGTAGGCTTAGTACTATTTTATCATTAGAGAGAATCAAAATTCAGAGACCCGCCCTCCTCGAACATGCCACTTAAATCTAGGGAACTACCCGCTTTCTCCTGCTGCTGTGCAGCATAGTCTGCACGCTGTCCTAGCTGAGCGAACTGGTTCATCGAGAATAGCTGTGCATAAGCTAAGGGCAGCGCACCAAGCTCACGTAGGCGTACAAGTACTGGCTTATAAACCTCATTCAATGCGATCTCGTTGATGCAATACAGGCCTTCTAACGCGATAGGCTCTTCATCATTTTCACCCCTTTTTATATTCAATTTCCATGGATCAATGACGCCGGCCTCTGACAATGCGTTGCATGCGGCCTGGGTTTGCACCCGGCTAACCTCGCACTGGCTCAAGAAATTGAATGCAATGGCAGTTTCGGGTGCCATATTGTTATCACTGTCAAAAAAGGCGAAGGCTGTAGCGTCAGAATCGTCCGTAATATGACTTTCTTCGATGCAAAATATTTTCTCTCCGGTTTCACTGTTGTCGGCTAGTGTAAACGGATAGGAACGCAACGTGGCTGGCACATAATGACACATCCAGTAATTTTCTTGATTGACGTACAGATTGCGATCGCCTCCCAGACCCAGTAATGCGATAAGTTTGTACTTTTCGCCTTGTTGAATAAAACACAATGTATAATGCGGCAACAAACTACTAAGCTCAGGTAGCAATACATCGGCGGTATTTTGAGTAACCGCGTACTTGAATGCC
>Ga0315339_1003761_pt1 | contig 10403 bp, 10 predicted proteins | sample ASW17metaG_FD_204514 | JGI IMG/M metagenome (GOLD analysis project Ga0315339, IMG submission 204514) | Ammonia-oxidizing marine archaeal communities from Pacific Ocean, United States - ASW #17 | ecosystem: Environmental > Aquatic > Marine > Oceanic | place: USA: California | collected 2016-12-05
AGCTACGTAATATGCATCTAATTGAAGTGTTCTTGATAGATAACCAATAATTGCATAGATACCCACAGTAAATGCTACGAAAGCAATTCCTATTGCTTTTGCAGACATTCCCATTGATTCAGCTATTGCCATTAAGATTATGAACCCAAGGAAACCTCCAGTATATATTCCATATACTTTAGGTAAATTATCTATAAATTTTCCTTTAATCATTTAGTCATCCTCTCTTTCAGAGAAACCAAATTCTTCATCAATTTTTTCTTGTCTATTTGCAAACCAAAAAATTAGTATTACAAAAATTCCAAGAGATCCTTGACACGTCATGTAGTATGATAAAGGATATCCTAGAGGTCTAAAACTTGATGCTTCCATTTCGGCTCCGAAAAAAAAGATGCCAATTGAGAAAACGAACCATATTGCTAAAGTAATAAATAGCAAACCTCTGGTTTTTTCCCAGTGTTGAGCTTGTTTTGACATTTTTTTTCTCCCTATAGTTTAAAAAAAGGGATTCATACATATAATGATAGGGATTGAAACCCTTAAAAAGCCTAGAATTATTAGGGTTAATATTATATAAGACAACTTCAACTAGAAAATGTCACTTAAGTATAGATTTAATTTAAAAGATATAAAGCTTGAAGATTTTAAAGTTTATTTATTTTCTTTGTTTAAAGCTTTTTTACCTAAAAAAAAAATTAAAAATATAGATGATTTAAAATCTTTTATTCAAAAGAAATCAGCCTGGGTATCCCAAATAACTTTATACAGTTATTTAAAAACAAGAATGGGAACAAAATATGTATTACATTTTGATAACGAAGAGTTAATGTCATCAATCAATAAAGCAAAATGGAATATTTATTCTATAGCACTTCAAGATCTTACTTTTTATACTCTCTCATATTTGAATGTATATTATAATTACAACGAAACATCTAAAGCGAGCGAAATATATGAGGAAATTATAAATAACGAAATTACAAATGGCATGTCTGAAGAGGTTGCTTTAAAAGGTAAAGAAAAATTTAAAGAAAGATTACAAAAAATAAATTGGAAAGAATATTATAAGTCATGGCCATTTAATGAAAGCGCTCTGGCTTTATACGAGTGGGCACCAATAGCTGAAGAATTAAAAACTTTAGATAGAAAAATAGTTTTAAATTCAATGATTTTAAAATGGGAAAATATTCAACAAGAATTTATAAAATTAATTAAATTTTAAATATTTTTTCTATTATCAACTAAACTTTTTACAACACTTGGATCTGCTAAAGTTGTTGTATCCCCAAGTTGTTCATGTTCATTAGCAGCTATCTTTCTTAAAATTCTTCTCATTATTTTTCCAGATCTTGTTTTTGGTAATCCAGGTGAAAATTGAATAAAATCTGGAGTAGCAATAGGTCCTATTTGTTTTCTTACCCAAAGCTTTAATTCTCTTTCTAGATCTCCATTAGGCTCTTCTCCAACATTAAGAGTTACATAACAATATAATCCATTTCCTTTTATGTCATGAGGGTATCCAACTACTGCAGCCTCAGCAACTTTTGGGTGTGCTACAAAGGCGCTTTCTATTTCAGCAGTTCCTAAATTATGTCCTGACACAATAATAACATCATCCACTCTTCCAGTTATCCAATAGTATCCATCTTTATCTCTTCTACAGCCATCCCCAGTAAAATATTTTCCATCATACTGTGAAAAGTATGTTTCTATAAATCTATTATGATCCCCATATACAGTTCTCATCTGTCCAGGCCAAGATTGAGCTATACACAATCTTCCTTGTGCTTCTCCTTTTAGAACCTTACCATCCTTATCAACTATTTCTGGTTTAATACCATAAAATGGTTTTGTTGCAGACCCAGGTTTTAAGTCTATTGCTCCTGTTTGTGGACTAATTAATATTCCACCTGTTTCGGTTTGCCACCACGTGTCTACAATTGGACATCTAGAATCTCCTACCGTCTTAAAATACCATTGCCAAGCTTCTGGATTTATTGGTTCACCAACAGTTCCAAGTAATCTTAGAGTTTTTCTTGAAGTTTTTTTTACAGGTTCATTGCCTTCTCTCATTAAAGCCCTTATTGCAGTTGGAGCTGTATAAAAAATATTTACTTTATACTTGTCAACTATTTGCCACCACCTAGAGGTATCAGGATAAGTTGGAATGCCTTCAAACATAATTGTAGTTGCTCCATTTGAAAGTGGTCCATAAATTATATAGCTATGACCTGTAATCCAACCAATATCAGCAGTACACCAATAAATGTCTTTTGATTTATAATTAAAAATATATTGATGAGTCATTGATGCGTAAACCATATATCCACCAGTCGTGTGCAACACTCCTTTAGGTTTTCCTGTAGATCCAGATGTATATAGAATAAACAATGGATCTTCTGCATTCATTTCTTCTGGTTCACAGCTTGTAGAAGCTTTTTTAATTATATCATGATACCAAACATCTCTATTTTCATCCCAATTAATTCTATTTCCAGTTCGTTTTACTACAATACATTTTTTAATATTTGTACAATTTAAAAGAGCTTCATCCGTAATTGATTTTAATGGAATTGTTTTTCCTCCCCTCAAACCTTCATCAGCTGTAATAATATAGTCTGATTTACAATCATTTATTCTTCCAGCAATACTGTCTGGAGAAAATCCTCCAAAAATAATTGAATGAACAGCCCCTATTCTTGCACAAGCTAACATTGTATAAGCTAACTCAGGTATCATTGTTAAATAAATTGTAACTCTATCTCCTTTTTTAACTCCTATTTCTTTCAATCCATTTGCTGCTTTTGAAACTTCTTGATGTAATTGTTTATAGCTAATTTTTTTCTGTACTTTTGGATCATCCCCAACCCATATTATTGCAGTTTTATCTCTATTTTTTTTTAAATGACGGTCGATGCAATTGGCTGAAGCATTTAAAGTTCCATCATAAAACCATTTAATATGAACATCGGTCTTACTATATTTATAATCTTTAATTTTTGTGTATGGCTTGATCCAAGTAATTCTCTTTCCTTCTTTTTTCCAAAAATTGTCGTTGTTTTTTAATGACTCTGAATATTTTTTTTCATATCTAGATTTATTTACTATAGCTTTTTTTATCCAGTCACCCTTTGTTTTATAAATTAATTCAGTATTTTCAGTTTTTTTAGATATGTTTTTTTTTAATCTTTTTTTTCTTGTTTTTACTTTTTTTCTTGAAGATTTTTTATTTTTACTTTTTTTCTTTTTTGGCATAAGAATTTTTTTTTTCATTAATACTACTCATCTTCAAAATAATTTTCCAGCTTTTAGTGTCTATGGGCATCACTGATAATCTACTTTGTTTAATAAGAGATAAGTTGCTTAGATTTGGATTTTTTTTAATATTTTCTAATAAAACAGGCTTATCCAAAGCTTTATTAAACCTAACTTGAACAGCTACAAATTTTTTTTCTTTATCTGTTGGATCTATAAAAGCTGTTTTTATAATCTCTACTATTCCTACAATTTCTTTCCCAATATTTGAATGGTAGAAAAAACAGAGATCACCCTTAGACATTTTTTTTAAATTATTTGCAGCCTGGTAATTTCTAACTCCATCCCAAGTCGCCCCTTTCGAACCAGCTTTTTTTTGATCAGCAATAGACCAAACATTTGGTTCAGATTTCATTAAAAAATAGGATTTTCCCATATTTTCTAGGATAAGTTTTTTTTTAATTTAAACAACGTGAAAACAATAAAAGTAGTAATAATTTCAAAAGTTTGGGCATTTGGCAACAAAACGCCCCCCTTTAGTTCATGCGACAAAAAGTTTTATCTTTTAGATTTGCTGAACACATTTTAAACAAAATTAGATTTTAAGTAGCGTGGCATGAATACATATAATACTTTCTTTGGATTTTATGCGTTAAGCAATACTTCTATGTGGTTTGATGATGAAGAAAATAACCGGACAAACAAACATTAATATATGGTAAAAATTTTATTTTTTTCTTCTTGGTCTCTAACTCTAGTTTTGTTGACAATAGCTACAATTCTATCATAAGGTTAAAGACACCTGGTAACAGAACGTCCCTACACAATTTTCAACTTCGATGAATTTATAATGTGAATAATTATATTATACACGCATGGATTGATTTTTTAAATATTTTTTTGATTAATTTAATAAAGTCAACAGTTTTTGAGACCAAAACAAACAGAAATAAACTTTTATGAATGTATATGGGTGATAAACTAATCTTGGGAGATAAACTAATCTTGGATGGGAAACCGTGGAAACAAAAAAAAAATTACTTAAGAGTTTAGGTTTAGATAAGTTGGGGAAGGTTGCTTCACAATCTTTAAATAATACAAAACAATCTTTAAATAAAACCTTTAAAAATTTAAAAAAAAAGAGAGATGAAGAAATAGCGAAGAAAATTAAAAAAGAGAAAATTGAACAAGAAAAACAATTATTAAGAGATAAAAAGCAACAACAAAAAATTGATGAGCAAAATATAAAAGATGAACAACAAAGAGTAAAAGATTTGGAAGTTCAAAGGCAGAAAGAAGAGGAACAAATATTAAAAAAAGAAAGAGAAAGAATAGATGCTAAAGAAAAACTAAGATTAGACAATGAAAAACAACAAAAACAAAACGAAGAACAAGTACGGAAAATTGAAGCTCAGAGACTAAAGGCAGAAGAGCAAAAATTAAAAGATCAAGAAGAAAAAAAAATAAGGGAAGATGAAATAAAATTAAAAGAAGAGAAATTAAGGTCGCAATACCTAGAAAGACAAAGAGCTAGAGAAGAAAAAAAAATAAGAGAAGATGAACAACAAAGATTAAAAGATTTGGAAGCTCAAAGACAGAAAGAAGAGGAACAAAAATTAAAAGATGAACAACAAAGATTAAAAGATTTGGAAGTTCAAAGGGAGAAAGAAGAGGATCAAAAATTAAAAGAAGAAAACCACAAGTTACAATATGAGCAGCAAAAATTAAACGAAACTACACAAAAGTTGAAAGATTTAGAAACGCAAAGAATAAAAGAACGAGAGGATCAGATATTAGCAGAACAAGAAGAATATAAAGAAAAAGAAAAAGAATTGAGATTAAAAGAGCAACAACAAAAAGTAGAAGAAAAAGAAAAGAGAGAAATTGAACAACAACAAAAAGCAGAAGAAAAAGAGCAAAAATTAAAAGAAGAGGAACTTAAATTAATAGAAGAAAAAGAACAAAAAGACTTAGAAGCTAAAATTGAAGAAGAAAAAAGAATTAAAGAAGAACAAGAAAAAATAAGACAGTGGGAAATAAAATTTGATGAAGAACAAAAAAAAAAGGAAGAGGAGTCGATAAGAAAGTTTTATAGAGATAGTGAAGATGATAAAACAGATACTAGTGAAGATGATAAAACAGATACTAGTGAAGAAGATAAAACAAACAATAATTACGAAGAAAAAAATTAATTTTGTAGTAACCAGTATTTCATTAAAACTTTAAACCAGCTCCTTTTAAAAAAGCAGCATTTTCATCTAATTGCCATCTAGGTTTTGCAGGAAAATCTAAATTATCAAATTGTTTTTTTTTAAACTTTTCTAAACCCACCAAAGCAATCATTGCAGCATTATCACTGCATAAATTTATAGGAGGGAATATAGTTTCAAAATTTTCTTCTCTACTTAACAATTTTAAGCAATTTCTTATTTTTTTGTTTGAAGCAACTCCACCAGCAATAACAAATAAATTATTTTTATTTTTACTAATTTTTTTAAATTCTTTAAAAGCTATTTTAGTTTTTCTATATAATATTTCCTCAATTGTTTTTTGAAATGAAGCAGCAAGATCATACTTTTCTTGTTTTGTTTTAATTTTTTTTGTAATTCTAAGAATAGCTGTTTTAAGTCCTGCAAAAGATAAGTTACAGCCACCTTTATTAATTATTGGTTTTGGTAAATCAAATTTTGTTGGATCACCTTTTTTAGAAAATTCTTCAATTTTAGGTCCACCAGGAAATTCAATACCAAGTAATTTTGCAGTTTTATCAAATGCCTCTCCTACAGCATCATCAATAGTTGTTCCAAGTCTCTTGTATTTTCCGAGTCCCTCCACACACAAATATTGAGTATGTCCCCCAGAGATTAGAAGCAAAAGGTAAGGATAATTTATTTTTGAATTTAATTTAGGACTTAGAGCGTGTCCTTCTAAATGATTGACTGCAATAAATGGTTTTTTTAAAGATGCTGCAATAGCTTTACCAAAATTTAGTCCTACGGATAAACAAACTATTAGCCCGGGACCCGCAGTTGTTGCAACTGCATCGACAGCATCTAAATTAATTCCACTTTCGTCTAATGCTTTTTTTGCAATTAAATCGATTTTTTCTATATGAGCCCTTGCAGCAAGTTCAGGAACAACTCCTCCAAACTCTTTATGAATATCTACTTGACTTGAAACTATATTAGATAAAATTTCTGGCTCACCTTCGTTATTTTCCCTAATTAGAGCTACTGCAGTTTCGTCACAACTAGTCTCTATTCCAAGAATTACTGGTTTTTTTGACATAAATTAGTTTTTATTAATTTTTAATTCTAAATATAAAGATGGAGTATAAATTAATTTAATGAAAAGCAAAAAAATTATTCTTGGATCAAGAGGGAGCAAATTAGCATTAATCTATGCTGAAAAAGCAAAAGAAAAAATTTTAAAAGTATCTAAAGAATTCAATATTGAGAGTGTTGAAATAAAAAAAATTACCACAGAAGGAGATTTAAATCAAAAAGATAGACTTTCCGAAATAGGTGGCAAAGGACTTTTTTCAAAGAAAATTGAAAAGGAATTATTAGAAAATAAAATTGTTATTGCAGTTCATGCTTTAAAAGATATGCCATCAGATGAAACCGAGGGATTATTAACCAATTGTTTTTTAGAAAGAAATGATCCTAGAGAAGTATTAATTTCTAAAAATAAAATAAAATTTAAAGATTTAAATCAAAATTCAATAATTGGGACTTCTTCTTTTAGAAGAGAGTGTCAGTTAAAAAATAAAAGAAGTGATTTAAATTATAAATTAATTAGAGGAAATGTTGATACTAGAATTAATAAGTTAAATGAAAATTTATATGATGCAATAATTTTATCTTATGCGGGTATAAATTCTTTAAATTTAAATGAACATATTTCCGAAATTTTTTCTATTGATGAAATTATTCCAAGTGTTGGACAAGGAGTTATAGCATTACAATGCAAAAGCGATGATGAATATATAAAAAATATTTTAAAAAAAATAAATGATAAAAAAACTTTTAAAAGTGCTCAAGCCGAGAGAAATGTTCTTAAAGTTTTAGAAGGAGATTGTGAAACAGCAGTGGGTTCAATATCAATAATAAATAATGAAAATATGACACTTGAAGCGGAACTTTTTTCTCTGGATGGAAAAGAAAGATTTTATTGTAAGTCCTCCAAAGATATAAAACATGCAGCAGAATTAGGAATAGAAATTGGTGAAAATTTAAAAAAACAATCTAAGGGAAGTTATAAAAAATAATATGCATATTTTGTTTACAAGACCTTTGGAAGATAGCGAGGAGCTAATAATAAAATTTAGAGATCTTGGTCATAAAGTTTCACATATGCCAGTTATTCAAATTGAAAAAGTTGAATATGAAAAAATAAATTCTTTAGATTACAAAGCAATAATTTTTACAAGTGCTAATGCATTAAAATTCTTAGATACAAAACTGATTGATAAAAAAATTATTTGTTTTTGTGTTGGAATTTCAACAGAAAAAAAAGCACTTAGTCTTGGATTTCAAAATGTTATAACGGCCGAAGGAAATGTAAGAACTTTAAAAGAATTAATATTACAAAATTTTAATTCTACAGATGGAAAAATGCTTTATGTAAGTGGAGAAATTATTTCCAATGACCTTGATAAAAATTTAGTATCACTAGGTTATAATATAAAAAGAGTTATTAACTACACTTCAAAACCTAATCATCAATTAGATGAAGGATTTATAGAAAAATTAAGATCAAATATGCCCGATATTGTTTATGTCTATTCTCAGAACAGTGCTTTAAGTTTCTTAAAATTAATAAATAATTATAAATTAAATGACTTTTGGATGAATACTAATTTAATGTGTATTAGTGAAAAATCCTCGGCAGTGCTAAATAAAATTAAGTGGAAAAAAATTTTTGTTTTTAGTCCTGGAGAAGAAGAATTTTTGCTATATAAAATTTAGATATGGAATTATTTAATAATTTTAAATCGTTGTTTCTTTCTGTCTGGGAAAGAGGAATTTTGGGTGTAGATATTCTTCAAATATTAATTGGTATTGGAATATTTTTAATTTTTTTAATATTTAGAGGAATAATCAGCAAATTAATTATCAAAAGATTAAAAAATATAGCAAAACGGACAACAAATAAATTTGATGATTCTTTTGTTAATGCAATGGAAGGACCAGCAAGATTTTTGCCAATAGTTGTTGGTTTTTTTATTGCAAGTTATTATATGTCGTTCTCAGAAGAAAGTAGAGGAATTGTAGATACAATTAATAGAACTTTAATAACCATTTTTATTTTTTGGGTTATGCATCAAATTATAGAACCAATTTCTTATGTATTAAGTGGTCTAAATAAAATTTTAACAAGAGAACTTATTGGTTGGATTATTAAGTCATTAAAAATATTAATTTTTATTTTAGGTTTAGCTGCAGTATTAGAGCTTTGGGGAATAAAAATTGGACCAATTATTGCAGGTTTAGGTTTGTTTGGTGTTGCTGTTGCATTGGGTGCACAAGACTTATTTAAAAATTTAATTTCAGGTATATTAGTATTAGTTGAAAAAAGATTTAAAATTGGAGACTGGATTTTAGTTGATGGAATAATTGAAGGAATTGTAGAAAAAATAGGATTTAGATCAACCGTTATAAGAAAATTTGATAAATCAATTGCAATTATTCCAAATTTTCAATTTGCAGAAAATGCCGTAATAAACATAAGTCAAACAACAAATTGGATTATTAGTTGGGTAATAAATTTACAATACGACTCAACAGTTGATCAACTTAAAACTATAAGAAATGAAATTGAAGATTACATAAAAAAAAATGAAGATTACAAACCTGAACTTGGATATGCAGTTAGGATTGATAAGTTTGCCGATAGTTCTATTGATATGTATATTCGCTGTTTTACTAAAACAGATGATTGGGATGAATGGTTAGCTGTTAAAGAAAGATTGGCAATTCAAATAAAACAAATTGTCGAAAAAAATGGGGCTTCGTTTGCTTTTCCTAGTCAGTCCATTTATGTTGAGAAGAAATGATTGCAATTTTTTATTTAGTACTACAAATTTTAAAAATTTATACTTACGTGGTCATTACAAATGTAGTTATAAGTTGGTTGATAGCTTTTAACATTTTAAATACGTCAAATAGATTTGTTTATTCAATATTAGAATTTACCTACCGCTTAACAGACCCTTTTTTAATCAGAATTAGAAGATTTTTGCCTAACTTAGGTGCTTTTGATATTTCACCAATCATACTTCTTTTGTTGATCTGGTTTATAGAAATGTGTATGAAGCTTTACGTGGCACCAATAATATTTAACTAATCCATGATACTAATAGACGGAAAAAAAGCAGCAGCAGAATTAAGAGAAGAATTAAAGAAGAAAGTTTCTGAATTAAAATCGAAATATAATAAAGTTCCAGGACTGACTGTAATCTTAATTGGTGATATGGCCCCAAGCCAAATTTATGTTCGTATGAAGGAAAAGGCTGCCAATGAAGTGGGTCTAAAGTCAGAAGTTATAAGATATCCAGAAGTGGTAGAAGAAAAAACAGTATTAGATAAGATTGATGAAATTAATAAAGACGAAAGTGTTTCAGGAATTTTAGTTCAATTACCTTTACCAAAACACATAGATAAACAAAAAGTAATTGAGGCAATTGCCCCAAGTAAAGATGTGGATGGTTTTCATCCAGTAAATGTTGGTAATCTTTCATCAGGTTATGAAAGTACTGTTCCCTGCACGCCACTTGGTTGTTATTTGCTCATTAAAAAATTTGAAAAAAATTTAAGTGGGAAAAAGGCAGTTATCGTTGGTAGATCGAATTTAAATGGAAAACCTATGACACAATTACTTCTTAAAGAAAATTGTACGGTAACTATTACTCATTCAAAAACTAAAGACTTAAAAGCTGAATGTTTAGAAGCTGATATTATTGTTGCAGCAGTTGGTATGCCGGAGCTTGTAAAAGGAGACTGGGTTAAAAAAGATGCAATTGTAATTGATGTTGGTATTAATAAAACTGACAAAGGAATTGTAGGGGATGTTGCATTTGACGAAGTATCAAAAGTTGCTAAAGCTTTAACGCCTGTTCCAGGTGGAGTGGGTCCAATGACTATTGC
>Ga0315339_1003762_pt1 | contig 10402 bp, 12 predicted proteins | sample ASW17metaG_FD_204514 | JGI IMG/M metagenome (GOLD analysis project Ga0315339, IMG submission 204514) | Ammonia-oxidizing marine archaeal communities from Pacific Ocean, United States - ASW #17 | ecosystem: Environmental > Aquatic > Marine > Oceanic | place: USA: California | collected 2016-12-05
ACCTTGGTGCCAGTCCCTTTCGCCGAGCCGGTCTCCTCGAGTTCCTTGACCTTCACACCCCGCTCGTAACGCTGGTGGTACGTCCTGCCGGCGCGGCGAATCTCGACTTCCAAGAAGGCCGACAGCGCGTTGACCACGCTCACTCCGACGCCGTGCAGTCCGCCGGAGACCTTGTACGTGTCCTTGTCAAACTTTCCGCCGGCGTGCAGCACCGTCATGGCCAGCTCCACCCCTGGTACCCCCTCGGTGGGGTGGATGTCCACTGGAATACCTCGCCCGTCGTCCTCGACCCGGACGGAGTTGTCCGTGTGGATGGTGACCGTCACCTCGGAACAGTGCCCGGCCATCGCTTCGTCGATCGAGTTGTCGACGACTTCGTATACGAGGTGATGTAGTCCGCGCGCCGAGGTCGAGCCAACGTACATGCCCGGCCGCTTGCGAACCGCTTCCAGGCCCTTCAGGACCTGGATCTGCCCCGCGGTATAACCATCTGCTTTCTGCTTCTTGTTCTTTGCCATGTCCGCTCCGTGAGCGCTAGACGGTTTCCGCCAGCACGAAAACTATGCGTTCCAAGGAGGCGTCCTCAAGACCCTCGTTGACCTTCGAGAGGAACTCCCGCTTCATGATATTCAGCTCCATCAGCCAGGCGCTCGTGCGTACCTCGACGAACAGAGTCGAGTCCGACACACCCTTCGCCTTCGTCACCTCTGCGATGTGCTCTCCAACCAATTCGGGCCAGAGGTCGAGCACGCTCATGCGTTCCACCTGCTTCTTCACGCCGTGCTTCTCGAGTACGGCCGAGAGCACCGAGTCGACCTTTATGGGTCCCCGGCCGGTCATCACGCCGTGATTCTCCCTGCTTCTATTCGCCAGCGGGGCAGCGAATCCCTCCTGATCTTCACGTCCGCCTCCTTGGGGGAAGTGAGCACCACTTGCCCAATCTCTTCCCTCTCCATGAGCGCCAGCACTCGTTCGCTGCGACCCATGTCCAGCTCCGCGAACACGTCATCCAAGAGAATGAGAGGTGCTCGCTGACGCGTCTCCCGGATCGTCTTCGCCTCGGCGAGTCGGAGTGCGAGAGCAGCCGTGCGCCGCTGACCGCCCGAACCGTACGTGCGCAGGTCGAGGCCGTCCGAGTCGTCTTCCAATCGCAGGACGAAGTCATCGCGGTGTGGCCCGACCACCGTCGTGCCCAACCTCCTTTCGCGTTCCGTCGCGTTACTGAGCGCCTCGCGAAAGGCCGCGGCGACGTCTTCCTCGGACACGGCACCCGCGAGCACCACGTTCGGCCGATAGGTCATCCGTGCACCTGCTCCGTCCGAAACCTCCCGATAGTAGCTCCAGAAAGCGCCGCATTGGCGTTCGATCCAACTCCGCCTCGCCCGCATCACGACCGAGCCACTCGTGACGAGTCCGCGGTCCCAAGCCACGACCACCGCGCCGGGCTGCCCGTCCTTCAGGGAGGCGTTTCGGCGGGCAAGGATCTTTCGATAGTCCTGGAGCGCCGCGAGGTATCCGGGTTCGCCGAGCGACAGTACGATGTCGAGAAAACGCCGCCGCTCGGAGGGCCCTCCACTTACCAGATCCACGTCCGCAGGGGAGAAGATCACAGCGCCGAGGCGCCCGAGCGCGTCACCCATGCGATCTGGCTCGACGCCTTCGACCGAAACCTTCTTGCGCTTCCCCCTTTTCTCGAAAGCCGCAGCGACTTGCGACGACCCGTCCACCTCGTCCGCCTCCAGGGTCGCGGATACGCGAAACACCCCCTGCTGGAACGCGACGAGTTGCTCGTCGCGCGCGCCGCGGAAGGACCGAAAGGTCTCGAGATAGTAAATCGCTTCGAGGAAATTCGACTTGCCCTGTGCGTTGTCGCCGATCAATGCGACGCCCTCGACGGGTAGCTCCAATTCCTGACTTCCGAGGTTGCGGAAGTGGCGAATGGTGAGCCCGCTCAGACGCACGGACCAGAGGTTGGGAGAGTCCCGGATTGCATAGGGGAATTTAACGGATTTCAGCGTCCCTTGAAGTCCGCTTTCCGCTTCTCCATGAAGGCCGACATACCCTCCTTCATGTCCTCGGTCGAAGCGAGGAGCCCGAAGAGCGATGACTCGTAGTCGAGGGCATCGGTCGTCGCGGTGTCGAGTGCTCGGTAAATGGACTCGAGCGCCATGCGAACCGCGACAGGTCCGTTCTTGGTGACTTTGCGCAACAGGCTCTTGGAGTCCTCTAGCAGCGACTCCCGGGGGACCACCGCGGACACCAGCCCGATCCGTTCGGCGCGTTCCGCACCCACCATCTCCCCAGTCAGCGTGAGTTCGATGGCCCGGCCAAGGCCCACCAGGCGCGCCAGCCGGATCGTTCCTCCGTACCCCGGAATGATGCCGAGTCCAACCTCGGGTTGTCCGAAGCGGGCGTTCTCGCTCGCAACGCGAATGTGGCAGGCCAACGCCAGCTCACAGCCTCCCCCGAGTGCATAGCCACCGACCGCGGCGAGTACCGGCTTGGGGAACCGCTCGATCGCCATGAAGACAGCCTGGCCCGCTCGGCTGATGCGAACGCCCGACATCGAATCCATCTCGGCCAGTTCGCCGATGTCCGCGCCCGCGACGAACGCTCTGTCGCCGGCTCCGGTGAGGACGACGCCGCGCACATGCTCGTCCTCCCGAAGACTCTCGAACACCTGCCCCAACTCGGCGACCACCTCCGCGTTGAGCGCATTCAGCTTGTCCTGTCGATCGACGGAAACGACCGCGATCTCCGCGTCCCGCTCGACTCGGATGGAGGTCAGATCGGCCATGCCCGGACCGTCCTCGAAAAGGGTGCATTGAACTGTCGGAATCGAGCAGGATAGCGGCTCGGCCAGCGATGGAAAAACGCTCCGTCACGACTTACCTTTGCGCGCCGATTCGAGCGATTCGCTAGCCGCGAGGGTCCGCGCCCACGCCGCACTTTTCTCGTCTGACCCGGGTGAGAGCCCGAAGCAGGAGCTTCTATGAGCCGGTCCCTGAACAAGGTGATGTTGATCGGGAACGTCGGTAACGAGCCTGAGATCCGTGCGACGTCGTCAGGCGCGCGCGTAGCCAAGTTCCGCGTGGCGACGAACCGCTCTTGGTCCGACCGCTCCGGCCAACAGCAAGAGAAGACCGAGTGGCACCGGCTGACGTTCTTCGGACGCCTGGTGGACATCGTCGAGCAGTGGGTGAAGAAAGGTGACCGGCTGTACGTGGAGGGCCGCATCGAGTACTCACAAACCGAAGGCGAAGGGGGCACGAAGTACTGGACCGACATCGTGGTGCAAGAGATGGTGATGCTCGGCTCGACGACCGGCGGTGGCGGGGGTGGCGCCGGCCCTGACCGCTCGAGCGGGAGCGGGGTCAGTGACAGTGGTGGAGGGGGAAGACAGCCCGGCGCCAGCGAGACGGACGACGACCTGCCCTTCTGAATCAGCCGTCTACGGGAATCTCGGCCTCGGACTCCCAGAGGCCGATGAAGTAGTCCTCGTATCTCGCGGGGTGGGCACGGTAGTCTTCCAACCACACATCGAAGGGCGGTAGGGAGATCTTCCGGGACAACCAATCAGTGGCGACACGAACCATCTCGACGTACGTGAGAGCCTCTTCCCGACCCTCTTCTCGGTAGGCCCGTTGGGCGAGCAAGTAGATCTCGTCCGGGCTCAGATACAGGAGAAGGTCGGCGACCTGAGCTGAACAGTAGTCGAGGTACTTCGCTCGCAGGACTTGAACCGGCTCTCCGGAGCCCTCTTGACCTGCGTCCACGGCGGTGCTCCCGCTGGACGTGAAAAAAGGCCCGGCTACGCCGGACGTGATCGGTTACGTCGGCTTCGATCACGCCCAAAGGTATGAACCCGAGGGCCTGTAAACGCAAGTTCCTAGGAAACGGCCTGCGGAGCCTCCTGCACGTCTTGCGAGGTATCCTTCTCGCTCTGTTCGCGGAGGTGTCTGTATATAGAGCGCCGTGTGAGTCCGTACAGGACCACGCGACTCAGGAACTCTGGATCCGTCTTCTGGACCTCTTCGGCCTGAGCGGCGATGTCGCGCGGCAAGCGCACGTTGAGCTGTACAGAACACGTCTCCCACATAGACACAATTCTCCCGATGTCGAAGTGCAGAATTTGCAGATTTCAGAATGCCGCCCCTCGCGGAGGAGATCCACGGCAGCAACGGCTAGGGGGCTCCAATAGCTTCAGTGGATGACACCATAGTAAGCCCGTCTGGAGGGGCGCGCAACCCCTTTATTAGCCGGACCACAAGAAAACTTCCGATATCTAACATGTTGTCCCACAACGAGTTACAATTATCACGATTTTCACAAACCAACTGTTCCCACAACGGATCGCAGCTTACTCCCAACGTATCATCGTTCGTGGAAGTGTAAGTGGCTCACGGAGTTTGGAGATCCGCGCGCAACAGACCGAAGTCCTCGGTCGCCAGGAATAGTTTGCCAAAAACCGCTACGGGAGCGTGGAGTGCAAAAAGGCCAGCAGAGCCGCTTCTTCGAGGCTTGAAAAGCGCTCCCGAAGGTCCGTGGGGTCGTTCTCGCGGAAGATCGTCGTGGTGCGGCAGACCTGCCCCGAGGCGCGGTCCTCGAACGTAATGTAGCCCCGCCAAACCGACCCCTCACGAAACGACTTGAGCTGGGCCCACCACGGTGCGCCCGCGTATCGCATCGACCGCACCTCCACCGCCGACGGGGCGGCAGCGGTGGGGGCCTCAGCCGACTCGTTCCGATCGCGCAGATGAGCGTCCGGGTTCGTGCGCAGGTCCCGGTACCAGACCTCGAACGGCGGCAAGGGAATCAGGGTCTCTGCGAAAAGGATGAGTGTCTCGAGAGGATCCGCCCTCCGAATTCTCGAACCCCGCCATCCGCGCCTTCCTGTACATCGGACAGATCGCCTCCCGGGGCGTCATGCGCACGAGCCTCGTCGCGTGGAGTCTTCGATACGCCTGAGACCGCATCCTGAGCTCCTCGCGATGAGGGCCCGGGGACTGCAAGAGATCTCCCGGAGAGATTGCGTCGGCCGTGACCACTGCGGAGGTTAGTATCTCGGACCGCGCACTCAGTGGACTACGCGCGAGCCGGTCGCCGACCGGGTCAGCGTGACGGCCTCGACCATCGACTCCTGAACGTGAAGACCGCCGAGCGTCTCGCGTTCGCCAAAAGTGTCCAAGACGTGCTCGACGGAACTGAGGCGGGTCGGCTCGAAGCGAGCCATCATTGAGACCAGACCCCGCCGTAGCGCCGCAAGACTCGAGCGGGCATCTCCGAACGTGGTCGGCAGCGGCAGCCGCACGTGGTACTCGATCGTGTCGGCCTCCCACACGGGGTCGAAACGGCGCAGTTCGGCGCTCGGGAACGCTTCGGAGAGTGCGTGCTCCAGAGGACCGTCTGGCTGGCTGAAGGCGGTCTTGAAGACGAGCGCACAAGCGTCGTAGTCCAGGTGTGCTCGCGTAAGTCGCCCCGGACCGAGGATGAACCGAATGGAGGTGCCCTCGTGCAGGTCGAGGTCGCGACATATGTCCCGGTACCCGATGCGCAGGAACGTGGGGCGCGTAAGGGGCCCGAAACCGACGCGTTCCAGAATCCGGAGTCCCAGCTTGAACGAATACTGGCGGAGGGGTTCTTCATCGTGCGTGGTAGCGGTCGCGGTGATCAGGCTCGCCACATGGTCCAGCGTCGGCTCATAGACCCAGTCGAGCACGACCAACTCAGTACTGAGATCGAGCACCTTCACGCGGCCGCTTCCGAGGTCGATTACCTCGGAAGAAGCTGCGTATCGCCCCTCTACGACGAGTGCGAGGCCGATGTCCTCGATGCGACCGCCCGGGGCGTCCATTTCATGCACGTCCCGGTACTGGACCACCGCGCGCGTGAGCGGAAGCTCACAGATTCCTGGGACATCCCCCATCGCCTCTGGACGGGCGAAAGTCAGCGTGTTCGGATCCATAGCCTGGTCTCGTTCGCGACTGCCCAGAAGGCAGCCGCGTGGGTTTTTGGGAAAAGAAACCCGGCCCAAGGCCGGGTTCTGCGGGCTCGTCTCGCCGAAAACCTCAATGTGCGCAGTGCTTTCGAGGGACCCTCGTAGAGCGATCCGCTCTAACGATAACAATCTGTTTACGACCGCCGCAAGGAAAAACTCACGGCCGTCTTCAGCGCGTCACCGATCATGGCTTGCCCAGTCCTGTCGCCCTGATCATCTTGCGACGGCCACATGAGATCAGAGACCCATCATCCGCGACGCAGCAACGAACCCGCCCACCCCTCAATGACGACACTGAGCGAGCGTAGGCGGTCGGTCGCGTTCATCGAGAAGGATGGTGAATCGTGGGCGTGCTTCCTCGTCACCTTCGTGGAGGACGGAGGCCTGTGGCACGGTTACTTCTCGTTCCGACCGGGCCACGGGGAGGATGAAGTCCGAACCGCCGATATCTTCATCGAGGACTCGGAAGCGGAGATCCACGACAAAGCCCGGGGGTTGGGTCGTCCTCTCTTGAGCGGCCTACTGGATTCCGCCCTACACAGAAGTCTGCGAAGCGGGAACGGGACACCAGCACTGAAGGGGCGCTTTCGGACCCTGCTCAAGCAGAATGCTCAAGAGATCGCCGGAGACTGGGCTGACGTCGATACGAGCCTTCCAACACGAGAGGAAGTCGAAGAACTGCGCTCGCTCTATACGTCTTACCGCTTGGACCAGGTTTCTCACCTCATCTGCTTGGTCGAACCGTCGGACTTCGAGCACGCCGTCGATCGTATTCTCGAGGGTGAGAGTATCGACTTCCGCAGCAAGGATCGGGTTCAGTTCGCGATGATGGTCGTAGATCATATCGAGGGCCTGCTGCCGCTACCCGACTTCGAGACCTGGGTCCAGGACTTTCTGGCACACCCCGAGTCCTACCGGCTCTACACACACGTTTTGCACCGCGAGGGCCGACTTCCATAGGGAACCGCCCCTCTTCGGCGGCCGTTGTGTGACTCGACCCCCACATTTAGCTTTCTAAGCTTTGTTCTATTCAGGATCTACCTAAGGAGCGTGATCGTCTTGGAAGTAGTCGTCCAGGATAACGAGAGCCTCGACCGCGCACTGCGGCGCTTCAAGCGCAAAGTGCAGCGTTCTGGTCTCTACTCCGAACTGCGCAAGCGTCGGTACTATGAAAAGCCCAGCGCTCAGCGTAAACGGAAGCGTGAAGCGGCGATTCGCCGCGAGCGCAGGCGGCAGCGTCGAAACAGGCGCTAGCGTCAACCGACCACACGGTCGAGGCGGTCCTCCCACTGGCGGGAGGGCCGTTTTTTTGTTCTACAGGCGAGCAGGCCCCCGAGCAGGCTAGGCTACCCGCCGCTCGAAGAGGTCCAGCCCCTTCCAGCGCTGGAGGGTCATCCGCGTGAGACAGGTCCACGCGAAGCTGATCAGCAGACGATTCCACCCCCGAACAGTACGTACCTCGGTAGGGGTGAGCCCCGTCAGTGCGACCATAGTGCGGCACAGATTGCCGTCCGATGTGAAGCCGAGCCGGTGGGCCGCGTGAGAGATCGTGACCTCACGGTCCGCCAATAGATACGCCACACCCATCATCCTGAACCATCGTAGATAGGTGTACGGCGACTCCAAGCCACGGCTCCGAAATCTCGCTTTCAATGCCCCTCGGCTCATGCCGCATGCGGCGGCCATCGCGTGCAGATCCGTGTAGTGCGTCGGGAACTCGAGAACGCGCCTCCCGAAGGCACGAAGCGGATCCGGCAGCGGGGCACCCGCCGCCCTGCTGAGGTCCGCCAACGTTCTGTCCACCCAGGAAGCGCCCTGGCTCTGTGTTCCGATCACGATGCGCAGTCTATTTGCGACATACTCCAGTCGACCGGGCGGAAACTCCTCGGCAGCATGGTCCTGTTCCCAGCTCTTCAACCTGGGACGGTCGAGCGTAAAAACCGGGATCTCAGGACGTACTCCGACAAGCGATCCTCCGCTCGACGGCGAACGGATGACAACGCGGGGAAAACCCCATTCGACGGCCTCGTCGGCCAACGACGGCGTGAGCACGACTTCCTCTTCAGGATGTGCCGCACGCGAGACGACAGCCCTGAGATATGGATCCGAGATGTACGCCACGATCATGCGCGGTTCCTCCGGACGCATCGACACCGGAACCACAACACAGGCCCGATTCCTAATAGTGGGACCAACCCGGTCGGCGGCGCCAGCACTTCTCCCATCAACCTCAGAGCCACGTCCTACAACGGGAGCGCCCGTGGCTTCTCTCCGGACCAATCGTAGAAGCCCATTCCGGTCTTGCGACCGAAGCGGCCCATCGCCACGACCCGCTTGAGCAGCGGCGGTGGAGCGTACCGTTCTTCGCGGTACTCGTCATACATGATCTCGCCGATCTTGCACAGCGTATCGAGGCCCACGAAGTCGCAGAGGACGAACGGTCCCATCGGGTAGCCGCACGCCAGCATCATGGCTTTGTCGATGTCCTCTACGCCCGCGACGCCGCGCTCGAGCTGCCGAATGGCGTCGAGCATGTAGGGGACCAACAGCAGGTTCACGATGAAGCCCGAGTTATCCTTCGCCGCGACCGGCGCCTTCCCCAGCGCCTTCGCAAAGGCGAAAGCACGGTCGAAGGTCTGCTCGCTGGTGGCGATCGTGCGAACGACCTCGACGAGCTTCATGACAGGGACCGGATTGAAGAAGTGCATGCCCACGAAGCGGTCGGCACGGGACGTCGCAGCCGCCATGTCCGTGATGGTTAACGAGCTCGTATTCGACGCGAAGATCGTGCTCTCACCGCAGAGGGCGTCGAGCTCACCGAAGAGCGCGTTCTTCGCCTCCAATTCCTCTACGATGGCCTCGATCACGATGTCGCAACCCGCGAGATCGGGGACCTCGGTCGTGAAACTCAGGCGCGCCATGGCTGCGTCGCGATCCTCTTGGGTGAGCTTCTCCTTCTCGACCGCTCGATCCATCGACTTCCGGATGCGGGCCTCTCCCTTCGTGAGCAGCTCTTCGTTCACTTCTCGCACGACCACATCGAAACCACTCTTCGCGGCGACCTCCGCGATTCCGCCACCCATGAGACCACAGCCTACGACACCGACCTTCTTGATATCCAATGCTGTCTCCGGTTTCACTGATGGGACGCCCGACTGGGTGTCCTCTTTATGATGGTCCTCTGTCCAACTTCATCAGATCCCGGGCCACGCCGTGGAAATGACGCTTGACCCAGCGTCGCCAAGACGCCGGGGGCGGCTCGAGCGACTCTCCGCGTTCCAAGATATCCAGCACACTCTCGATCTCGATTAGCACCTCCACCAACTTCTTCTTGTGTGAGACACCTGTGAGGTACGCAGTACCACCCGTGACCGCCCCACCGACCAAGACCCCGAGACCTACCGCGAGCCCGACCGGCGTGAGCGTCGAGAGCGCCCAGCCTGCGAGGCCGCCGGAGCTCACACCCCCGACGCCTCCGAACACCGCGGCGCTCGCAACGCTGTCGCCTCGTGTTCCAGGATCGACAATCAGTTCGACGCGTGTCCTACCCTCCTCCAATTGCTGCAGGTGAATCTCGACGGATTTCGCTGAAGCGATATAGTACTTCCGCGTCTGGAAGCTCGCCCGGCGGGCAATTTGCGACGCCCAATCGACGGCCGGGCGATACAGCAGGAGTTCGTTCCCTCTGCGTACGGACTGCAGCAGCTGCGTCCCCACCAGGAACTCGTCCATGCGCTCCGATAACTGGGACTTGTTTCCGGGTACGACACGGGCTGCCCGTATGAACTGCGACCCGAACCACCGGCCCAACGGTCCCGCGTGGGCCGAATCCGACCGAACCTCCTCCAACGCCCGTCGCACGTGCGTACTATCGAGGCCGACTTCCCCAGCGATTCGAAAGAGCTCGATCTCCGAAAGCTCAGCGTCCCTGTCGGACGTGTCAGACGACGCGAGTTCGGCCGCCCGCCCGATGACCGCTTCGAACTCCCGTCGGGTGAGCCCCTTACCGGTACGCTCCTTCATACTCTCCGCGGCTGCGCGGCTAGTGTGCCGTGCGAGACACTAAAGGGCCTCGACGATGACCGCGCCGCCCTGACCTCCGCCAATGCACGCAGAACCGAGACCGAATCTCCCGCCGCGACGGCGCAGTTCATGTATGAGATGGATCGTGATCCGCGCCCCAGAGGCGGCCAGCGGATGCGTGATCGCGATGGCACCTCCGTTCACGTTCGTCTTTTCCGGATTCAGGCCGAGCTCCTTCTCGACGGACTTGCACTGGGGAGCGAACGCTTCGTTCACCTCGAAGAGGTCCATGTCCTCCAGGGACATCCCCGCCTTTTCCAACGCCAACCGGGCCGCGGGCGCGGGTCCGATCCCCATCACCTTGGGCTCGACCCCCACGAA
>Ga0315339_1003763_pt1 | contig 10401 bp, 7 predicted proteins | sample ASW17metaG_FD_204514 | JGI IMG/M metagenome (GOLD analysis project Ga0315339, IMG submission 204514) | Ammonia-oxidizing marine archaeal communities from Pacific Ocean, United States - ASW #17 | ecosystem: Environmental > Aquatic > Marine > Oceanic | place: USA: California | collected 2016-12-05
ATGGCCATAAACTTTATCCTTCAATTAGTTACATCATATATTCTGCTTTAGCCCTAAGTGCCGTTTCCCAGCATACCAAAACTAAAACGATTAATTCTCATATTCTTCCACACACGTGGATTCATTTCTAGTTTAACGTGTATAGCGATTACTATACCTGATTCTCAACAGCAAGCAACAAGGTTCATAAATTTATTAAAAACCTATTTGTGTTGTATTTTTACAACATGTGTAATTTGCGGCTTTTTAACCCTACTCTGCATCCCCTGCCCCAAAGCGACCAATGTGATCCGCATAACTATGTAACAGGGCCGAGGCCGCCTTTCGGTCAATCATCTCAAGCAAAACTGCGCCGTAAGCATTAATCATAGCGCTAAGAACTTCATTAGTAGGCGCCTCGCTTTGAGCCTCTTGGACTGCCTTATGTAATCCCGGGGCTATTATTTCACGGGCCAAACGATTTACACGTTCCTTATCCTCAGGCTCAATAACAGGTTCGTCAGCGGAAGCATTCATTATAATCTCCTGATATTATTCACAGCTTTCACAGCCCTTATTTTTCATTCATGCCACGAGCGAGTGAATCAGTTAATGGTTTAAGAAGGTAAGCGAGCGCCGTACGCTCGCCAGTTTTTATTAAAACATCAGCAGGCATGCCAGCTGAAAGCACTACTTCTCCAAGTTTCGCAACCTCGCTCTCAGAAATTTCAGCGCGTATTAAGAAATACCCAACCCCTGTTTTTTGGTCGACCAAGCGATCACCGGATACAGATATCACCGTACCCATAATACTCGGTGTTAAACGTAAGTTAAGCGCAACGAGTCTCACCTCAGCCTGCTGACCAACTTGTACATTATCAATATCATTAGGTGAAACCTGGGCCTCTACTAGCAATTCTTTATCTTGGGGTGCTATCTCCATTAAAAGTTGCCCGGCGCGAACCACTCCTCCAATGGTATGCACAGCTAAATTCTGAACAATACCTGATTGCGGTGCCTTAACTTCAATTCGAGCAAGTACATCTTCAGCAACTGCAAGCCTTTGACGTAGATCAGAAGTAGCTATTTGTACATCCTGGTATTGTGCCACAACATCTTCGCGGAAGCGCTGATGCAAATTAATTATCTGGCTCTTCGCCTCGCCCACACCATTTTGTGCTTTGGCAATTTGGGCATCATCACTGCCCGCCTCGCCCCTGAGTCGTGCCATAGCACGTTCCCTCGCTAATATTTCATTGCGGGGGTAATAACCTTTTTCATAAAGCTCACGAAGCCCTACTAGCTCCATATCAAATATCTCAAGCTGATCGAATCTGGACTTTCGTTGAATACGATGTCCCTCGACCTGGTCCAAAAGCTGGCTAATACGTTGCTTAAGAATATTGACCTGACCATTTAGCGATTCTCTTCTTGCTGAAAATTGCAGGCGTTCTGATTCAACAATTTCTAGAACAGAAGTTTCATTCAGGCGCGACAATAACTCATCAGGGAAAATCAGCGAGCTCGACAGATCTCTTTCTGCGCCAAGGCGAGCCATCTGAGCCACATGAAGATCAATCTGATTACGCAGCCTGTATGCAGTCGCCGCCACTTGTATGTCATTTAACAATACCAATAATTGGCCTGCCTCTACGGTCTCCCCCTCTTCCACCAGCACCTTGTCAACTATCCCACCTTCATAATGCTGCACCAGTTTTCTTTCGCCCTTTACGGTTAAAATAGCAGCAGCGGGAACCGCACTAGCCATCGGAGCCGTAGCTGCCCATCCCCCTATGCCGGCAAAGGCAATCAAAACCACCAGCAGACCAAAGATAAAAACTGAAGAAATCTTGGAGGAAGGTCTCTTAATCTGCTCATGAGCTTCGCTCAAAACAGCAATTGATGTAGATTCATCGGCCATAACTTTTATGCCCCATACAAATGAAAGTATCGCCATGACTTAATCTGGGCCATGTCTGCATAGTCAATATTGCCATCAGCTAATCCTTCAAATCAGTGGAAAGGGCTAATGGCTTACTTGTTTGATTCATTTGATTTAATTCAGCCAATACAGAATCTCTTTCCCCGAAGCGCAGTAACACGCCATCCTTTAATACCGCAACGTTATCAACTATGGACAATAGTGATGCTCGATGGCTAATCACAACAATGGCTTGACCAGATTTTTTTGCCTTTGTTAGTGCTTCAGCAAGAGCTTGCTCTCCTTCCGTATCAAGATTTGCATTAGGTTCATCTAAAATCAAAACTTTTGGTTCGCCATATAATGCCCGCGCAAGTGCAATACGCTGTCTTTGTCCGCCTGACAGAGCATAACCGTTTTCCCCCAATTGCGTATTATAACCATCGGGAAATTCTAATATCAGTTCATGAACCCCTGCCTTTAATGCAGCCTCAACAACAGTAGTAGAATCTGCCTGCTGAAAACGAGATATATTATCTGCCACCGTTCCAGAAAAAAGCTCCACATCTTGAGGCATATATCCAAGATAAGGCCCCAACTGTTCTGGATCCCATTGAGTTAACTCGGCTCCATCATAACGTATCGAACCGGCATGTGGCCTCCAAACACCCACTAATGCTCGTGCCAAAGAAGATTTTCCAGACCCACTAGGCCCAATTAGACCTAGCGCCGTACCAGGAGTAACTGACAAAGATATATTCATCAATACAGGTGTTTCAGCCCCAGGGGGTATCACAATTAACTTATCTATGGTTACTTCGCCTATTAGTTCCGGCAGCGGCATCGGTGGGTCGGGAATGTCGTTTCCGGCCATTATTTCTGATAAGCGTCTATAAGCGTTCCTGGTAAAGACAAACGATCGCCACTGACTAACCCCCATTTCGACAGGGGCTAGGGCTCTGCCCATTATTATAGAACCGGCAATCATCGTACCCGGCGTAATATCACCGCGAACGGCCAAATAAGCCCCCACACCCAGAATTACAACTTGTAGTGCCATCCTTATAAAACGTGATGTTGCAAGAAACATTCCAGCCCTATCACTCGCGCGTGACTGAAGCACAAGTCCTTCGCTATGCCGATGTCCCCAAATATTCATAACAGATGAAATCATACCAAGTGCATGCACTACTTCAGCATTTCGCAAGCTGGTGGAGGCATAATGTGTCGCAGCTATAGTTTTTCCCGAAGCTTCCCCCATTAGACCGCGCGTAGAAATCTCATTAAATAGCGCTAAAATGAAGATAACAATTGCTCCCGCTAAAGACACCATGCCAAGCCAGGGATGCAATAAAAAGCCCGCCAATATGAATAAAGGCACCCATGGAGCGTCACAAAAGGCAATTACAGCTCCGCCAGAAAGAAACTCTCGTATTGTATCTTTATCTCGCAATGCTTGTGCAGACGTATCAACTGAACTTCCAATCGAAGCTTGAAATATTACTCTAAACACCCTTTCGTTAAGGTATTCATCAAGTTTTAACCCAGTACGAATAAGTATACGAGAGCGTACGAACTCTAATATTCCATATACAACCAAACATCCCAAGGCTATTACTGTTAGCGCGATCAAGGTTACATAACTTTTGCTCATCAGTACGCGGTCGTAGACTTGCAACATGTAAAGTGGAGCTACAAGCATCAATACATTAATAAAAGCGCTAAAAAAAACAACCGCAAGCAGATTAGGTCTACAAGACTTCATTGCCTTCCGAAGATAAATTGAGTGATAAACCGCCATATTAACCAACCAGTATGTTCAGACCCTAGAAACCTAGAGCGCTCTAGCACTTAGTACCCAAAAATTAATTTACAATGACTTTATCTATTATAAACAAACAATGCCTCAAATCCAAAAACATCAGTAGTTAACCTTAGCAATTTAATTTTCGTACAATAAGTTTTCAAATCTTATTAGCCGGTTAATTATTTACAAAAACTTTAAGACCCCAACCAGCACATACATAAACAATAGAAAAATGTTGATTCGCTCAAAGTAAAAATTAACTATTTAAGATAAAGTTAATGTTAGACTAGTCCGTTAACACAACAGCTCGAGTCCATCCTGCTGTTCCACCGCGAATTTTGCAAGGAAAGCAGGCCACAATAAAATCTTTTGATGGAATAGCTTCAAGATTCTGCAGTTTTTCCATGTGGCAATAGGGCTGCTCAATTCCGGCATAGTGACCTTCCCATATTATTGATGGATCTTTGCATTCGGACCATTTCTTAGCCGTATGAATAAACGGAGCATCCCAACCCCAAGCATCAGTTCCAGTAACTCGAACGCCTTGACCTGTAAGGTATAAAGTCGCTTCGCGCCCCATACCACAACCTGAACTAGTATAGTGATCACTTCCATATGCGGATCCAGCACTTGTGTTTACCAAAAGAATATCCATTGGGGACAGCGTGTAGTCGATACGATCTAATTCATCAACCACATCCTGCTGACTGACTACATATCCATCGCTAAAGTGTCTAAAATCCAACTTGATACCCGGGCGCAAAAACCAATCTAATGGCATTTCATCAATCGAAGGCATTCGATTACCATTTTTATCGGTAGGATGATAATGAAGAGGAGCATCAACATGGGTGCCACTATGTGTGGTCAGTGTAATAGTCTCGTAGGCAGATCCAACACCCCCGGGCAACTCATCAGTATTAAGACCAGGATATATATCTGTCCATCGTTCAAGATTATCGCCATGATTTAGCATATTGATTTTAGGCCTCATATGAGGTGGATCAACAATAGTGACATCATCGAGAGCCATAGATATATCAATAAAGTTGCTGGGTAATTTCATTTTGTTTCCTTAGTAAAAGAACACTAAATACAGAAAATATATTTTACCGAATAAAATAAATGTATAATTAAATCAATCAAACGTCGGCTAGAAGAATAATACACAAACAATGTTATTTATATACTGAAAAGTGGAGTTAAAATATTCAAATAAAGCTTAGCTCATAAAGTTAAGCTAATTACAGAATTGCAAATTATAAAAACTAATATATTTATTATAAATAAAATTAAACAAACCATTATTATATGGGGTTACGTTACACATGGCCATTCCCAAGAATACCATTATAATAATGACGGATCAGCATAATCCCAAGATGCTAGGGTGCGCTGGACATCCTCAAGTACTTACACCAAATCTAGATTCACTAGCTGCCAGAGGGGTATATTTTTCTAGTGCCTATACTCCTTCACCGCTTTGTGTCCCAGCTAGAGCAGCACTGGCAACCGGCCGCTATGTGCATCAGATCAACTGCTGGGACAATGCAATTGCATGGAAGGGAGAACCTGCCGGTTGGCCACAAAGGTTACCTTCTGTCGGCCATTATACGGTATCAATTGGCAAACTTCACTATCGCAGCGAAGAAGATCCTGTCGGTTTTAATAAACGAATTATCCCTATGCATATTGCCGATGGTGTTGGCGAGCTCCAGGGTTCTATCCGTCCTGATCTGCCCGAGAGAACTCAAGGCCGTAAACTAGCTGAAGAAATTGGGCCTGGAGAGACCAGCTACACAGCATATGACCGAGATATAACGCAAAGAGCTGTTTCCTGGATTGCCGAGGCAGAAAAAAACCCACCAATTAATAATGAAGGTGATCAGATACCTTGGGTGCTATACATCTCTATGATCTGTCCTCATTTTCCCTTAAGCGCGCCAAAAGAGTTCTATGATTGGTACGATCCAGATAAAATTGAAATTCCTAAACCAATCGACACAGAATACGTTAATTCTCATCCATGGTGGAAAGCTTTTCACAAATCAATCTTATTTGACAGATATTTTGAAGATGACTTCCACAGGCGCAGAGCCATAGCTAATTATTATGGATTAGTAAGCTTTGCAGATGACAATGTCGGAAAAATAATTAAAGCCCTAAATGATAGCGGACTTAATGAAATAACTCGCGTTCTTTACACCTCCGATCATGGAGATAATCTAGGAGCCAGAGGTATTTGGGGTAAGGGAACAATGCACGAAGAATCAGCAGGTATACCAATGATTTTTAGTGGTCCAGACATACCAAAGGCAAAGACAATAAAAACCCCCGTAAGCTTGCTCGATATTTACCCCACTTTACTTGATTGCCTTGGATTAACAAAAAACCAAATAGAGTCTACTTTACCAGGCTCCTCCTTATTAGATATATGCAACGCCAAAAACCAACACGACACAGATAGAGAAATAATAAGTGAATATCATGGTGCAGGATCAACCTCTGGCACCTTTATGCTGCGCAAAGGGGCCTGGAAGTATATTCACTATGTAGGATATGCTCCCGAGCTATATAATATTGAAAAAGACCCGGAAGAAATTACAAACCTATCAAACAATCCCAATCTTTCAGATATGCTGGCTGATTTATCTGATTGCTTAAATAAAAAATTAAGCCCAATGACTCCGGAAACTATAGATGCTATGGCTAAAACAGAGCAAGCTGCTCACATTATAAAACACGGAGGGCGTGATTTTATACTAGGCAAAGCGCAAATCCATGGATCACCTGTGCCGGGCGGCAAAAGCACTAGAGTTAACAAAGAATAAATTCATCAAAAAGTAGGGGCCTATAATGGCTAGAATTCCTAGAATAAACCCAGAAGATGCACCTGTCGAACTTAAAGAGTTTTATAATGCGGTAACCGGTCTTATAGGACGCGTACCAAACGCTTATCGCACTATGGCACACGCTCCATTTCTAGCAATGCTTTTTCTGCCATTTCAATCTGCTAACCAACGTGAATGGCCAGGGTCTAGGTTGTCGGGGAAAATGAAAGAATTAGTAGTTATAAAAACAAGTCATATAAATGGCTGTGAATACTGTTTTGCACATAATACTGCTCTTGGTGCTGCTGCCGGAATAACTCACGAACAAGTGATTGCGATATCTTCTGATGATTACCTTAACTCAGACTTGTTTGATAAACGCGAGAAGGCTGCAATTGAGTGGGCTGAACACATGACAAAAAACACGGCTCGAGAACGTGATGACGTTTACGATCGTATTAAATCTTTATTTAGTGATGCTGAAATTATCGAGCTATCACTTATTTGCGGTATGTTTAATATGATTAACCGTATTAATGATACTTTGGGTCTTGAAATAGAACCCCAACCAGAAGTAGATAAAATAAAAGGATCCCTACATATTGATCCGGCCAAAATAAAAACTTATTTGCGTTGGCTAGCTGACAACTGGCCCGATGAATTTGATGATTTAAATAACCGAGTTAGCGCGTCAGCCGAGTCAGCCGAGTCAGCTTAAAAAAAATACAGGTAAATCAACTAGTAAATTCCATTAAGTCCAGCTATAACTCTCCGCTGAATATTATTTTTGTACCGGATACATATTTATCCGCAGACAGTTACGAGTCCCCCTATGCATCTAAGAAATTGGCAACAAAAAATAATCGATACCTTTCCATTGATTATTAAACAGCACCGAAGATTTATCTTAAAAGCGCCAACAGGAGCTGGAAAGACTGTCTTAGCTAGTGAAATAATTGAAAACTTTTATAAAGGCAAAAAGATCATCGTACTTTGCCACAGACTGGTATTATTAGAACAGCTTGAAAAAGCCCTTAGCAAAAAACATAAAGTCAGAAAACTAGCTGTTTCGGAAACCGGTTCCGCATTTAAAGATTACGATATATTGCTTTCAACCAACATAAGAGCAAAAGATGTGTTAACCGATGCCGTGCCCAAAGCAGACCTTATAATTATAGATGAAGCACACAGGGTTTCACCTAATGGAAGTGGCTATAAAAAAATTATAAGCGATTTTGAAAAACACGGAAAAGACAATGCTAGATTCATGGGACTTACAGCTTCACCGGAGCGCCGCACAGGCGATCAGCGTGACCAACTCAGTTTAGCATTCGAAACGATTATAGATTGTGCAAATATTGAGGATCTTATCGACGAAGGTGTATTAGTAAAGCCTGTTTATCGATCTCATTTCGTGCATGATTTAGTACTGAGTGACCTTGATATTAGTTCAGGTGATTTCCCCGTAGCAAAGTTGTCTCCCGCTATAATTAAATCATCAATGATAGACTACGCTCTATGGAGCTACAGTGAAGAGAGAATCAAGCTTAAAACAAAACCAATATCTGCATGGTTTTGCGCAGATATATCTGTAGCAGAAGCAACCTTAGAAAATATTCGGACCCTTGGTATTGAAGCAGCAATCGTAACAGCAAAAACTCCCATTAATGAGCGGATGAAACTATTAGCACTCCACGAATCCGGAGAAATAGAGGCTATGGTATCGGTTGGTGTTCTTGCAGAAGGTTGGGATAATCCATATTGCAATATAATTGTTCATCTTCGTCCAACGCTCTCAAAAGTTCTTTGGGGTCAGTCAGTTGGACGCGGTTTACGCTCAGCACCAGGAAAAGAAACCTGTGTTATTATTGATGTCAGCTCTAATTGGAGTACGTTTGGTCCAGTTGAAAAACTTGAATGGAGCCTTTGGAGCCATAGGCGTTCGTATATGCAATTTATGAACCGGTTTAATTGGATCGGAAAACAACAAGAAGACGAAGGAGCTGATACTGTTTATTTGCTCTGTAAAAACGAGCTTCCTAACAAATTAAGATGTTCTAGTATTTATAAAAAAGGTACTTATGAAGATGATACTTGTCCTATCTGCGGCTCTTATGCAGCTGTAGATATCTATAAAGATCAGAAGCTGGACCATGGCCTCAATGAGCATGGTTTACATAAACTGTTTTTTAATCGAGTACCTAAAGTATTCGAAGAGATGGATGTGTCCATATGGCAGAGTTTAGGTAATACAGCGTGGAAAAACTCAAATGAAAAAGAACAGATTTTTCTATCTTTCTGCATGGCATTCCAGGAGGTCTCGGGGGACCCAACACAAACTGAGAGTGACTACTGGGATATCGCATTAGCCGCAGAGGCAAGTATCCGAAGCTACTTAGTTAAAAAGCAAATCCAAATAGTTAAACAACATGACTTTAACCTTTCCCACCTTGCTGACGGCATGCTTGTAGGTAAAGAAATAAGGACTCTCCAGGCACATTATGGCATCTCACTTTGTGGTACGGTGTTTTCGACACATACCCAAGATGAAAATGAACGAAAATATCAAAAGGCAATTAGAATAGCTGAAAGGCTTGCAGTAATAGGCTGCTCAGCATCCGATAACCTGCCATACTTTAAAGCTGCAGACCATTTATCTAGTTAACACAAATATAAACTGACTGTAGTTTTGCAAGAGTTTTGCCAAAACAAATAGATTGTTTTTATGTGTCGTTGATTGATCTTCCAGATAGGCTATCATCGGCTGTGAACGAAGTGTTAGTTTCTGTCTTGTCAATCCTTACACGCTCCGCTCTACGGCCCTTCAAACTCTCTACTATAAATCTATACCCCTGGTCCTCTACAAAGTCGCCTTCTTCAGGAATTCTTCGTAATTTTCGCATCAGCAAACCAGAAACAGTATTAGCTCTATATGAATCAGGAATGGAAAAATCAGTTAATCTTTCTACATCTGCTAATGATGCCAAACCATGCGAAATCCAATGATCACCTTCCTTGGTAACGGGAAATACCTGCTCCGTGACATCAGTTTCATCAGCTATCTCACCAACAATTTCTTCTAATAAATCCTCTAGAGTTACAATACCAACAAATGAGCCATACTCATCGATGATACACGCCATATGAGCTCTTTCCTGACGCATTTGATCAAATAATCGTGATACTTTTTGTGTCTCCGGAACAACAAGAGGTTCACGTAAATAACTGCTAAGATCGGCCCATGGTTCCTGTTTCCCCGCAAGCAAAGCCCTTGTTAAATCTACCATCAAAACAACACCTAAAAGATCTTCGTTCTGCCCTTCAACCAGAGGATAACGCGAATGACCTTTTTCACGCATGACTTGAAGGTTAGTCAAAACAGGTGCATCCGCTCGCAAGACATCAGATTCGATTCTAGGTATCATAACGCTTGCAACTGACCTTTCATCAAACTCAAATACATTTTGAATCATCTCTGCTGTATCACTTTGCATTTTGCCATGTTCATTTGAAACATCCACCAGTGTCCTGATTTCTTCATCAGACAGAACATCCATATGTCCTCCCTCGGATATACCCATAAGAACTAAAATTGACCTGGAGGCCTTATTCAAGACCCAGGTAAGTGGAAAAAACAGCCAATAAGAAACCTGTAATGGATAAGCAATTAATAATGATACTGGTTCAGCCTTACGAATTGCCCAAGTCTTGGGAACCTGTTCACCAATTACAATATGAAACGAAGAAAACACCAAGAAGCCGAGTACAAAAGAAATCGTATGAAGTGTTTCCTCACTTAACCCCATTGGAGCTAATAAGGGCGTAAGCAGTGCAGCTACTGTTGGTTCACCTACCCAACCCAA
>Ga0315339_1003764_pt1 | contig 10401 bp, 10 predicted proteins | sample ASW17metaG_FD_204514 | JGI IMG/M metagenome (GOLD analysis project Ga0315339, IMG submission 204514) | Ammonia-oxidizing marine archaeal communities from Pacific Ocean, United States - ASW #17 | ecosystem: Environmental > Aquatic > Marine > Oceanic | place: USA: California | collected 2016-12-05
GCCGTTCGCAGGCAGTACGGGCTCGACGAGGCGAATGCTGACGTGCTGATCGATCTCGCCGAATTGGCCCGAAGAGAGGCTGTGGATCTTTACCAGTTCACGAAGCTGATTAAGGCCAACTATTCCTTGGGTCAGAAGATGGTGCTGATGGAGGTGATGTGGGGACTGGTATACTCCGATGGTGATCTCTCGAGCGATGAGGAGATCCTGTTGCGCAAGGTCTGCCACCTTCTGGACGTCTCCCCGGGGTACCTCGCCGACGTCAAGAAACGGGTAGAGGTCAACCGGGATTCACAGGGGCAGGACGCAGAAGTCCACTCATCGGAGCCAGACTGAGAACGGGCCATTGTAGACCGACTGTGCCTGGCGCATATTCCGTGCGTCCAGTCGACGACCGAGACCTCAACACGTAGAGCAATGAATCTTCTTCCGGGTGGCTACAACTTTATCCATGTGGTGTTCTGGGGCGTGGTGGGTTTGGTGGCCGTAGGGACCAACGCCGTCGCCATTATTTTGGCCACGGGCTTTGCACTCCTCCTTCTCGAGGCGGTCGGACGGGCCTGAGTCTGTTCGGACTGAACGACCGGAGACTACGTGATCCTCTTCCTCAAGGTCTTGGGTGGCATCGTAGCGCTCGGTCTCGGGATTTATCTGGGTGGCGGTAGCTACAACCAGTCGCCTGAAGAGATCGAGATGCGTCTCGGTAAGGGTCAGCCGCGCAAGGTGAAGCGGCACTTCATGTGGCTCAACTATATGAAGGCTACCCCGCGCGCCTCAGAGCTCCGTCGCGGCCGGGAGCACTTTAAGACTGCGGTCGCGAAAGATCGTCCGGACAAGCGCCCACGCGACTGAGGGGCCCTTCACGGACGGCGGACTTCAGCTGAAGAAGCTGTCCATGACCCAAAGAGCCATCCCGATGATCCCGCCGAGCAGGTACCCGAGTCGGACGATGATCTTGAGCTCCTTGTGCGTCACCTTCTTGACGAGCTCCTCCATACGGGCTGGCGGGAAGGCGAGCACCTTTTCTTCCACCCGCCCCGCGACGTCGATCTGCTGAACCACGTCAGGTACCTGCGTCTGTAGCCACTCCCAGATCGGGTCTCCGAGGGTCTCCTCGGCGGTGCGAGCCGCTCCTGTAGGAAGCCAGTCCGAAGGGGTCCCGATCGGACGCTCCAAGATGTTCTTGGAGAGCCGGTTCGCGGATTCGCGGAACAGGGTGGCGGCGGGCTCGCTTCGGGCGCCGGCCACCAACCACTCGGCGACGCGGTCGGGCGGAAGCTTTTCGAACACCTCGCCCCACGTCCGGGCGCCCATCTTGCCTAGGGCGCCTTCGAGCTTCTCCACGATGAAGCTGCGTGAGGCCGGGTCCTGTGCGAGGCCTACGAACCACCCGACCACCGTATCCCTCGCGTCCACGACGCTGGGATCGTCCGGATCTCCAAGCACCGACGTTACCGGACGCCTCAGAAAATCCACGATCGCATCATTGATTTCGCCCGCCATGGCATCCTGCATGGCTTCTTCCTGGAGCATCTCGGTCAGACGCTCGGCTCCATCCGCCTCGATCGTATCCAAGACCATGTCCACCGTGGATTCGGTGATGATGAGCTTGGCAACGACGCGCTGGTGAAACTTCAGATCGCCGAGGAAGCGATGAAGTAGGTCGTGCACGAAGCCCTCGAACTTTGCACGCGCCTCTTTGTCTTCCAACAGGGAACCGAGGCGCTCGATCGCGAGCGGGAGATAAGCCGCGATCCCCTTCTCGACGGCCCCCACTAGGCCCAAGGGAAGGACTTCCTGGAAGGTGCGGTCGGGTTCGAGGAGCCTGCGCGCGGCACGGTCCAAGTAGTCGTCGATGGCCTGACTGAAGTCCTCGCTCTCGACAGCCCCCGTAATCCACTCGTCGACCGCCTCCGAGATCGCTCCTTCCCGTGCGGACGTCAGAAGCCCCGCGATCGGCTCGTCCGCGATGGACTGGACGATGTCACCGGCGCGTGCGGTAACCGTCTCCGCGAAACGCTCGGACTGGAGGTACTCGTGCAGTCGGTCCAAGCCGTACGTCGCAACGTCCTCGACGATCACTTCGATCTTCTCGTGCATGCGTTCAGGGAACAGGTCTCTTACCGACCCCTGCTCCTGGTGAAGTAGCGCGTCGAGAAACCCCGACAGGTGGCCGTTGAAGGCTGTGCGGAACTCCTGGTCGCTGAAGATTTCTCCAAGATCTTCTTCGGTCAGAAGCCGGGTCCCTACGGTGCGTCCTACGGCAGCAGCGAGCCGTGCTTGATTTTTCGGGATGGCTCCCTGAAGCATCTTGATGTCCCGCCGGCCGAGGGTCGGGGCCTCATAGGGATGGAACAGCATCCAGATCGCCACCGAGTTCGTGAGCCCCCCGGCCAGGGAGCCGAAGGCGATGGCGATCAGTGCGCGGAATAACTCGTCGGGCACGCGGCTACCTCTGTAAGTGGCGCACGAGACCGCGCACCTCGATGGAATCTCCAGCCAGGACCAAGGATCCGGACACCTGGTACAGCCCCTCTACCGGAAGGAGTGGACCCTCTCCGGGCCCCGTACGTAACTCCATTCCGGCGCTCACCAACGAAAGTGCCAAGGTGCGATCGGGGGTGTTGAGTTCCCAGCCAACGGGAACGTCACGACGGGCTTCCTCAAACGATCGCACCGTGCTCCACTCCACCTCCATTTCAGGCCACCGGTATTCCTCTTCGCCCCATCGTCCCCAGGCCGTATAGGTGGAGGACTCGCCCGCCTCGACGATCACCAGGGCGAGCCGCCCCGCCCCGGTCAGAAACATCCACTCGCCAGGAGCTGGGCCCTCCCTCCGGTGAATTCGGCTCATATCGAGGATCAGGCCCTCGATCCGCTGATCCCCGAAGTGGGCGGCCCCCTGATGCACTCGGAAGGTCTCACCCAAGTTGCCACTCCAGTCCGACATCCCTTCGCCGATAATCACCTCCAACTGCCTCGGCCCTTCTTCGTATAGAATTTCCTCGAGGGCGCCATCGGGGCCCACGACCAGATCCATTGGACCGTGTGGATGAACTCGAAACGGAGAGCGGGTCGCAGGAGACTCCCACCGGTCGGTGAAGAACGGTTCCCAGAGACCGGCTCGAGCGAGCCATGCCTCTGCTGTTCGCTCAACGCCTTGCGCTGAGCCGGCTGAGCGGAGCAACCACGGAACGATGATCGTACTGTCGGCGCCCATGGTCATGAACACCACATTCCGTTCGTAAATGCGGTCGTCGAAGTTTCGAACGGGCCCCGCGGCGGGCGTGGGACCCTGCTCGGACGTCTGAGGACTGGGGGCTTCTCCAACACACCCGGTCACTGCCAGGAAGACTGCGACAAGAACCTTGGGCCGAATGTCGTTTCCTTCTGTCATCCAGCTTCCACGGGCCATGTCTCGAGGACCGTCGGGTCGAGTATCGCTCCGTCCTCGGCGCCCAGCTTTCGATCGAGACCCTTCACGAAACGGCCGATCCGACGTGCGTTCGTGCCAAAGTCTGCTCGCCCCCTTCGGGATCGTGACGTGATGTCGACGCGAGTCATTGCGTGGTCGTCCAGCCCGATACGAATTTCGACATCGTCGAGGAACTTGAAAACCAGAGTGCGGCAACGGACCCGGATAAAGCCATCCAGGTCGTTCGCTTGAAGAGGCGTCCACCCACGAGACCGTTTGACGAGCTCGACGCAGGCGATCCAGACGTGGTCGAACGGAATGGCGTAGGTTCTCCCCTTGAGCCGGGGATCGTCGGACCGAGGGTCCGTTTCGGCCTGATTGGTGGTGAGGGCTCGCTCAAGGCGTTCTCTCAGCAACCGGCTAGCCTCCGGGGCAATAGAGAAGGAGTCGTTCGGCGGCGGATGTCTTGACCCGAACGTCGCATGAGTGTTCCCCTTTGATCGATTGCACCCAGTACCCTATCCCCCTACTGTCCGCCCGATGAAAGCTATAATACCGCTGGCCGGAAAGGGTACCCGTCTCCGTCCGCATACGCACGTTACGCCCAAGCCTCTCGTCCACGTCGCGGGTCGCCCGGTGATGAGCTACATCATGGACGACCTCGCCGCCTTGGGCGTCGACGAGATCGTGTTCGTGGTGGGTTATCTCCGAGGGGTCATAGAGGCATACATCGCCGAGTCGTATCCCGATATCACCGTGCACTACGTGGTCCAAGAGATCCAGGACGGCACGGCGGGGGCGGTGGGCTTGGCCGAGCCATACATAGACGATGAGGTGCTGATCCTGTTCGTCGATACGCTCTTCGATGCCGATCTCACGTTGGTGAAGCGCGTCGAGGAGAGCGCCGCGGGTGTTATTTGGGCGAAAGAGGTCGAGGACTACTATCGCTACGGGGTCATCCTTACCGACCAGGACGGCCATATGGAACGCATCATCGAGAAGCCGTCCGAGCCTATCTCAAAACTCGCCAATATCGGCCTCTACTACATGCGTGATTGGCGACTCCTGTTCGAGGGAGTGAACGACACGTTGACTTCGGAGCCGGGGCCGTCCGGCGAGTTTTACCTAACAGACGCCTTCCAGTACATGGTCGACCACGGAGCCAAGATCCAGGTGGTGCCGGTGGAGGGGTGGTACGACTGCGGGAAGCTCGACACGCTGATCGATACCAACCGCTTCCTGCTCGAGGGCGGACGGGCGGGGGTCGACGATTCAGCCACGGTTGAGGCCAGCACGCTGGTGCAGCCGGTCCGAATCGAAGGTGGGGCTTCGGTTGTCGGATCCACCGTGGGGCCCAACGTCACGATCGGTGCCGACGCCCGAGTAGAAGGGTCTACTCTCGTAGACACCATGGTTGGCCGGTCATCCGAAATTACAGGGTCCGAATTGACCGGTTCGTTGGTGGGGCCGAACTCTCGGGTGCACGGCTTCAGCGGGAAGTTGAGCGTGGCGGACGACACGGAAATCGACAGAGGTTAGTCGGCCCGGCTCTCGGTGGACCAACCGATCAGGTAAGCTTGGCGACCAGCAATGACGTGTAGAGAGCACGGCAGATCCCATCCGGTCCCCCGGCGTTGCGGTACCACTCGTACAGAGTATGGGCGCCTCCGGCCTCGCCTCCCGCGCCCAGCGTAATCGCTGGGATTCCAAGGGACTTCGGGAGGTTTGCGTCGGGGCTGACCGGGGCGGTGTGAGGCATGATCCAAGCTCGAAGCCTACACCGGGTCCGTCAAACCAGAAGACCTCATCTGAGAGCCGCCGCCGGGGCAGCGCCTGTAGGATTTTCGTGCCCCCGGCTATCTTGCTACGTCGCCGGGCCGAGTTGGACGGGCCCATCTGAAGGTGATTCAACCAGTAGAGACATGGACGAGCAGGACCTGATTCACGACTGGAATTCGGCGGACGCAGCGGCGTTCGACTGGACCAGTGTGTCCCATATCGAACTGGACGACGAGACGCTGCGCGACGGACTTCAAAGTCCGTCCGTGGTGGATCCACCTATCGAAGACAAGATCAGGCTGCTCCATCTCATGGACGAGTTGGAGATCCACGCGGCCGATATCGGGCTCCCCGGTGCTGGCCCTCGTGCGGTCGATGCGGTGCGTGCCCTGGCTACCGAAATCGTAAGCGGTGGCCTTTCGATCGAGGCCAACTGCGCCGCACGTACGGTGGTGGCCGACGTGCAGCCGATCGCGGACATCTCTCAGGCGGTGGGCATCCCGATCGAGGCCAGCATGTTCATCGGAAGTTCGCCGATTCGTCAGTATGCCGAGGACTGGACGCTGGACAAGATGTTACGGGTGTCCGAGGAGGCCGTAACCTTCGCCGTGGCCGAAGGCCTGCCGGTCATGTTCGTGACTGAGGACACCGTGAGGGCCCGGCCGGAGACCCTCAGGGCTCTCTACGGGAACGCCATCGAGTGGGGTGCTCGCCGACTCTGCATCGCAGATACGGTTGGGCACGCCACGCCGGACGGCGTCAGGGCTCTCGTCCGTTTCGTGATCGAAGAGATCGTAGAGCCCTCGGGCGAGAACGTCGGCGTGGACTGGCACGGTCACCGTGATCGAGGTCTAGGTCTGGCGAACGCCCTAGCGGCCATCGAGGCCGGCGCCACCCGCATCCATGCGACGGCCCTCGGCATCGGGGAGCGCGCAGGCAACGTCGAGATGGACCTTCTCCTGGTGAACCTGAAACTACTCGGACTACACGACGCCGATCTCACCAAGTTGCCTGACTATTGTCTCACCGCGTCCGACGCCTGTCAGGTGCCCCTCACAAGCAGCTACCCGGTCGTAGGCCGCGATGCGTTCCGTACAGGCACTGGGGTACATGCGGCCGCGATCGTGAAGGCTGCGGCCAAAGGGGACGCCTGGCTTGCCGACCGCATTTACTCCGGCGTGCCTGCTTCCATGGTAGGAAGAACCCAGGAGATCGAGATCGGTCCGTTGTCGGGACTCTCGAACGTAAAGGCATGGTTGGCAGGCCACGGATACGATCCGGACGATGAAGCGTCCTGCCGTACGCTCTTCGCCGCAGCCAAGGCTACCGACCACACCCTGACCGAAGGTGAGATCGTAGCGCTTCTCGGCGGAGCGGCGTAACATCCCGTAAACGTGCGTTCCCTACAGGTTGCGCCCTCCCGGTCCGGGAAGGTGACCGCGTGTGGCATTCCCTTCGATCCATGTCCGACCGACAACCCGACAAGACCGACTCAGCGCTGGGCGACGAGTCGTCCGATCAGGAGCAGATCGGTACCGCGGAGCCACAGGCTCTCGAGGAGGTCGTGGAGCAACTACTCGACGAGGTCGGCACGACGACGCAGCTCCGTCCGTCCGTCGACGTCGAGGGATTGTGGGGCAAGGTGGCTGTGGTAAGCGGCGGGTCCGCCGGCATTGGTCGGGCCATCGTCATGGACCTGGCGCTTGCCGGGGCGGATGTGGCCTTTTGTTACCTGGACACCGGCGAGGAGTCCAATGCGGAAGCCCAAGAAACGGCGAACGCCCTTCGTGAACTGGACGTACGGGTCCACTGCGAGGCGTGCGACGTCCGAGATCCAGACCAAGTCAACACGTTCGTGGGCAACGCGGCCGAGCGTTTGAATGGCCTCCATGTGGTGGTGAACAATGCGGGTGTCGGGCGGGACCGGGTGCTGTGGCGCATGACCGACGACGAGTGGTCAACGGTCATGAACACGAACCTGTCCGGGGTCTTCCACATGACGCGTGCCGTGGCACCCTACCTGCGCGCTCAGGAGTGGGGCAAGATCGTCAACATCACCTCGGTCCATGGCCTTCAGAGCGAGTTCGGCATTGCGAACTACGCGGCGTCTAAGGCGGGTATCATCGGCTTTACACGAAGCGCCGCGGTTGAACTCGGCCCCAAGAATATCAACGTCAACGCGGTGGCTCCCGGCTATATCCGCACCACCCGGCTCACGGCTGGAGTGCCTGCTGAGATTCTGGACCAGGCAAGGGAGCGGAGTGTGTTGGGCAGGTTGGGTGACCCTCAGGACGTGGCCAACGTCGTCCTCTTCTTGTGTTCTGAGGCGGCGCGACACATTACGGGGGTCGTGATTCCCATCGACGGCGGGTATCTGCTGTGAGACGAGGATGAATTTCTGGGTAGGTACGAGCGGATTCTCGTACAAGGAGTGGAAGGGAAGCTTCTATCCCGAGGATCTGAAGAACGATCAGATGCTGTCGTACTACGGCGAACGCCTGAAAGCGGTCGAGATCAACAACACCTTCTATCGCATGCCTTCGCCGAAGGTGCTGGTGGACTGGGGCGAAAAGGTGCCGGAGGACTTCGCCTTTGTACTCAAGGCCTCCCGAAAGATTACCCACTTCAAGAGACTCAAGCCCGAAGCTGCCGACGAACTCGCGTACCTGTTAGAGGTGTCTCAGGAACTCGGCGCCCGCCGGGGGCCCATTCTGTTTCAGCTTCCCCCGAACCTGAAGGTGGACGTGGAGCGCCTCCGAAACTTCGTCGGGTTGTTCCCAAAGGGTTTCCGAGCGGCGTTCGAGTTCCGCAACACGACGTGGTTCGACGACGAGGTCTACGAAGTGCTGAATGGCGCAGGTGCGGCCCTGGTCACGTCTGATACGGGCCAGGACGAGCCCCCTCCGGTAGTGGCCACGGCCTCATTCGGATATGCTCGACTGCGTAAGGAAGCGTACGAGCCAGGGGAGTTGGCTCGCTGGGCCGAGTCTTTCAATAATCAAGGTTGGGACGATATCTTCGTGTTCTTCAAGCATGAAGACGAGGGCGCTGGCCCTGCATTGGCCGATCTGTTCATCAAGGAATTGGAAGCAGAGGCGTAAACGGAATGTCTGAAGAAACCGCAGAACTGTCTGGGGAAACCCAGGATCTCGCAGCTATGGTCGAGGGAGGAGAGGGCATCTCCACGATCCGAGCCAGTGGTACGTTCAGGGGCTGGAACAATATTCGCTACAAGGCAGGACTCTCGGCCAAGAACGTGGGCTCCAGCAAGCTATCAATGAACGTGGCGATAATTCCCCCTGGCGGGGTCGCTTATGCCCACATCCATGTCGGCTTCGAGCTCATGCTGTACATCCTAGAGGGTAACGTCCGCCACGAATATGGTCCGGGGCTGAAGCATGTCTTGGAGAACAAGGTGGGTGATTTCATTTTCATCGAAGCTGACGTTCCCCACGAAGTGTTCAACATGAGCGATACGGAGCCGGTGGTTGCGGTCGTGGCACGCTCGGACGCCAGTGAGTGGGAGAACATTGTGGACTATGACCGAAATTCAGAGAAGTAGGGAGAACCAAATGATCGACCGACGTCGTGCGTTTGCCTTTGCAGCCCTGGCGGTTCTTTGGTTGGGCACTATCGGCCTCACGGCTTCTCCGCCGCCTGAGCCGCTAACATCCATCGCCGCCCAGGCGGACACTGTCCAGCCGGTCCGCGCACCGAACGGCATGGTCGTCTCGGAGAGCGTGCATGCGAGCAAGGCGGGCGCCGACGTCCTAGCTGCCGGCGGCAACGCTGTGGATGCAGCCATCGCGACGGGCTTCGCCCTCGCGGTGACCCACCCGTCCGCCGGAAACATCGGCGGCGGCGGCTTCATGGTCATCAGGTTTCCCGACGGTGGTACGACAGCGGTCGACTTCCGCGAGAAGGCCCCCTTGGCGGCCCATCCCGACATGTGGCTCGACGAGTCGGGTGAGTACTCCCGCACCAAACACCACGACAGCCATATGGCGGTAGGTGTGCCGGGTACGGTGGCTGGGTTCTGGAAGGCGCATCGCCTTTACGGCAGCGAGGAGTGGCGTCGTCTGGTCCTGCCCGCCACTGGCTTGGCGCGTGACGGATTCGACATCACACCGCGGCTCGCGCGTGGGCTTCAGCGGCTCGTTGAAGGGCGCGGCTCCGCGTATGAGGGCACGGTCGCATCGTTCTCGATGGACGGGCGTCCGTTGGACCCCGGTTTCCGGCTTGTACAGACCGACCTGGCCCGGACCATGGACCGCATCGCCGACGACGGTAGGGACGGCTTCTACAAGGGTGAGACGGCACGCTTGCTCGTTGCCGAGATGGAGCGGGGGGGCGGTATCATCACCCTCGAGGATCTCTCTCGGTACCAGGCCAAGGAGCGCACGCCGGTAAAGGGCACGTATAGGGGCTACGACATTATATCCATGCCGCCCCCGTCGAGCGGCGGCATCGCCATGGTCGAGATGCTGAACATCCTTGAGGGGTACGACCTCACCTCGATGGGCCACAACTCCACCGAGTACGTCCACTATGTCACCGAGGCCATGCGCCGTGGCTTCCGGGATCGCGCACGCTTCGTGGCCGATGTCGACTTCGTTGACGTGCCGCTGCACCGACTGACCGACAAGGACTACGCGGCAATTCAGCGAGCGGACATCGATCCAGTCAGAGCCGGCGTATCGATTCCGACCGATGCCACCGAGCCCTACGAGAGCCCGGAGACGACGCACTATTCGATCGTTGACGGCGACGGAATGGCCGTTTCGGTCACGTATACGCTCGAGTCCGGCTACGGGTCGGCGATCACGGTCCCAGGCGGCGGCTTCTTGCTCAACAATGAAATGGGCGACTTCAACGCGGGCCCCGGGCTCACGAACGAGCGTGGTCTGATCGGCACGGAGCCGAACCTTGCAAGGCCCGAGCAGCGCATGCTTTCGAGCATGACGCCAAGCATCTTGGCGAAGGACGGTGAGTTGGTTGCCGTCGTCGGAAGCCCGGGCGGCCGCACGATCATCAACACGGTCATGCAGGTGATTCTGAACGTCGTCGACTTCGACATGAACATCCAAGAGGCGGTCAACGCCAAGCGGATACACCACCAATGGCTGCCCGACGCCGTCCGGATCGAGGCGGACGGGGTGTCGCCCGAGACCGTGGCGGAGCTCGAGAGGGCCGGCTACACGGTGTCG
>Ga0315339_1003765_pt1 | contig 10398 bp, 7 predicted proteins | sample ASW17metaG_FD_204514 | JGI IMG/M metagenome (GOLD analysis project Ga0315339, IMG submission 204514) | Ammonia-oxidizing marine archaeal communities from Pacific Ocean, United States - ASW #17 | ecosystem: Environmental > Aquatic > Marine > Oceanic | place: USA: California | collected 2016-12-05
GCCCAGACGCAATGCCGTATCCGTGGTTACGGACCTGCGGCCAAGGACAATATCATTGGCCCGCGAACGGGGCACATTGATAGATTTGGCGAGCTTGTAGACGCTGATACCCAAGGGCTCGAGGAACTCGTCGCGCAAGATTTTGCCGGGATGAATCGTGGGCAAACGGCGGCCCGTGGCAACGTCGGAGAAATCAACAATACTGTTCTGGAGGTCTTTACGTTTGATTGTCATTTGATTGCTCCTCAATGGTGGTCAACGATGGTAGTCAACGATTTCCACATCCCTGACATCACCGTCAAACCAAACAAAACAGACGCGCCATTGGTCATTTATCCGAATACTTTGTTGTCCCCGACGGGATCCACGAAGTGCCTCCAGACGATTACCCGGTGGTATGCGCAGGCAATCAAGCTGAACGGCGGCATCAAGCATCAACAGCTTGGCATGAGAGCGCTTTTGATTTTGTGCGGCCAAACTACGGACAGCTCGACCGGAAAATATCGCAACCGTCCGCTTGTCGGAGAAGCTACGGATCATTTCGATACGTACTATAAAACAGTACGTACTGTCAATCGGTGCGTTCAATTAAGCCGGACGGAAATAGGTTCATGGTTTGCTGGGCGGCATCGTCCAAGCACCAGCAGGCATTCTGGTTGACAGCCTGGGCCCGCGCCGGGTTCCGCCTTGCGGCCCGGGGTCCCGCGTTTCGCCTATGGCGCCGCCACCAGCCTGTCGTTGATCGTCAGGCCGCCATCGGTAGCCGAGACAATTATGGTCTCCCCATTCGTGATGACACCCTCCAAAATCAGGCCCGACAAGGAATTCTGCAATTGCCGTTGGATCACCCGCTTCAGGGGCCGGGCGCCGTAGACCGGATCATAACCGGCCTTGGCCAACCAATCGCGGGCCGGGGCGTCCAGGGATAGGGTCAATTGCCGGTCGGCCAGAAGCGCGATGAGGTGGCGCAGTTGGATGTCCACGATACCGCCCATGTGTTCCCTGGCCAGGCGGTGGAACAACAGGGTTTCGTCCAAACGGTTGAGGAACTCAGGCCTGAAATGTGCTTGCACCATGGCCATGACGCTGTCCCGGGCGGCTTCCGAATCCTCGTCCTCGCCCAGGGCGGCGAGGTATTCTGCGCCCAGGTTGGAGGTCAGGATAATAATTGTATTGGTGAAATCCACCGTGCGGCCCTGGCCGTCGGTCATGCGTCCGTCATCCAGCACCTGCAGAAGGACGTTGAAGACGTCGCCGTGGGCCTTTTCCACCTCGTCAAACAATATCACCTGATAGGGGCGCCGGCGCACGGCTTCCGTCAGGGCACCGCCCTCGTCGTAGCCCACGTATCCCGGCGGCGCGCCGATCAGACGGGCCACGGCGTGTTTCTCCATGTATTCCGACATATCAATGCGGGTCATGGCCCCTTCGTCGTCGAACAGAAATTCAGCCAAGGCCTTGCACAATTCGGTCTTGCCCACACCGGTGGGACCCAAAAACAGGAACGAGCCAATGGGCCGCGAGGAGTCTTGCAATCCGGCCCGGGCCCGGCGCACGGCATTGGAAACGGCGGCCAGGGCTTCTTCTTGGCCGATCACGCGCTCGCCCAGGCGCTGTTCCATGGCGAGGAGCTTGTCCCGTTCGCCGGCCAGCATTTTTTCTACGGGAATGCCGGTCCAGCGCGCCACGACGGCGGCAATATCTTCCTCGCCCACCACTTCGCGCAGCATATGTGCACCACCATTGGTGCCGGTGGACTCCGCCTCGGCAATGCGTTTGTTCAGATCGGGAATAACGCCATAGGTCAATTCCGAGGCACGTCCCAGATCGCCTTGCCGCTGGGCGGCCTCGGCTTCCATGCGGGCATGTTCAAGCTGCTCCTTGAGATCCTGGGCCTCGCTGAGTTTATCCTTTTCCCTTTGCCAGGCGGCGGTCAGCGCGGCCGAGCGACTTTCCAGATCGGCCAGCTCGCTCTCCAATTTGCCCAGACGCTCGGCCGAGGCATCGTCATCTTCTTTCTTCAGGGCCTCGCGCTCGATCTTCATCTGGATGATGCGTCGGTCCAGCTCGTCAATTTCCTCGGGCTTTGAATCCACTTCCATGCGAATACGGCTGGCCGCCTCGTCCATCAAATCAATGGCTTTGTCGGGCAGGAAACGATCTGCGATGTAACGGTTGGACAGGGTCGCGGCGGCCACCAGGGCGCCGTCGGAGATGCGCACACCGTGGTGCAGCTCATACTTCTCGTTCAGGCCGCGCAGGATAGAAATTGTGTCTTCCACGCTCGGCTCCAGCACCATGACCGGCTGGAAGCGGCGGGCCAGGGCGGCGTCCTTTTCAATATGCTTGCGGTATTCATCCAAGGTCGTGGCCCCGACGCAATGCAACTCGCCCCGCGCCAGGGCCGGCTTCAACAGATTGGAGGCATCCATGCTTCCTTCCGCCGCGCCAGCACCCACAAGAGTGTGTAATTCATCAATGAACAGCACGATTTCGCCCGCCGTGGCCTCGATCTCCGCGAGGACGGCCTTCAACCGCTCCTCGAACTCGCCGCGAAATTTGGCCCCTGCGATCAGGGCGCCCAGGTCGAGGACCAACAGGCTTTTGTTCTGCAGGCTCTCGGGGACATCGCCGTTGATGATGCGAATGGCCAGACCTTCGACAATGGCCGTCTTGCCCACGCCGGGTTCGCCGATCAGCACGGGATTGTTCTTGGTCCGCCGCGAGAGCACTTGCACCGTGCGGCGGATTTCCTCGTCCCGGCCAATCACCGGGTCCAGCTTGCCCTCCCGCGCCGCCTCGGTCAGGTCGCGGGCATATTTCTTCAAGGCGTCATAGGCATTTTCCGCCGTGGCGCTGTCGGCCGTGCGGCCCTTGCGCAGATCGTTTATGGCGCTGTTCAGGTTCTGCGGCGTCAGACCGGCTTTCCCCAGCGCTGCGGCGGCCGGGGTGGAGGTCGCCAGGGCCAGGGCGAGGAGCAGACGTTCCGCCGTGACATAGCTGTCGCCGGCTTTGTCGGCGATATCCTCGACCGATTCAAATAGCCGCCCGGTTTCGGGCGCCATATAAAGCTGCCCCGCGCCGCTGCCTTCCACTTTTGGCAGTTTCGCCAGTGCTTCATCGTTGAGCTGACGGGCCAGGGCGCCATCGCCCCCCGCCACCGCGATCAGCGAGGCGGCCATGCCCTCGTCATCGTCGAGCAGTACCTTGAGCAGATGTTGCGGGGTGAATTGCTGATGCCCGGCCCGTTGCGCCAGGGTTTGGGCCGTTTGCACAAAACCACGGCTGCGTTCCGTGTACTTTTCGAAATCCATGCTGTCATCCTTCCAGGCACGCCTCATACAACCCTGAAAGAGGGCTTGTAATCAACGCCTTGCAGTTAATCCCCGGTCCTTCTATGAAGCAACCATAGGATCTCGCAACACTTTCTGAATATGGTGTTGCCAAAGCGCAACACAAGACCCAAAAACCGCATTATTAGGGACCATCATGAGCCGCATCGCGCAAATATTCCGTTACCCCGTGAAAGGATTAAGCCCGGAAGCCATGGCGGCGGCCCTGTTGACGCCGGGCCGCTGCATCCCCCTGGACCGGGCCTTTGCCCTGGCCCATGGTTCGACCCAATTCGATACCGCAAAGCCGAAGTTTCTGCCCAAGACGAAATTTCTGATGCTAGCCCGCAACGAGCGTTTGGCCGCCCTTCGCAGCCGCTATCTTGACGACACCAAGGAATTGGTAATTGAGCGCGAGGGCAAGCAGGTGGCCCGCGGCCGCCTCGACCTGCCCGTGGGCCGGCAAATGATCGAGCAATTCTTTGCCGCCTATATGGGGGACGAGGTACGGGGCAGTCCGAAATTGCTCCGCGCCTGGGACCATACCTTTTCCGATGTGCCGCGCCATTGTCTCTCGCTGATCAACATTTCCTCATTGCGGGAGTTGGAACGGGTCATGAAACTACCGCTGGACCCGTTGCGGTTTCGGGCCAACCTGTATTTCGACACCGGCATGCCGTGGCAGGAGTTCGATTGGTGCGGCAAGGAATTTAAGATTGGCGAGGTCGTGGTCAGGGGTCTGTCGCCAATCGAACGATGTGCGGCGACCAACGTAAATCTGGAAACCGCCGCCCGGGATTCCAATATCCCCCTACATTTGCAACGGGTTTTCGGCCACGGGGACATGGGCATCTATATCGATGTTGTTGCGGGCGGCACAATTAAGCCGGGCGATACGGTTACCCCGCCCTGATGGGCGGCACATTGACGTAGCGCACCCAGATGGGCGACAAATCCCAAGCACCGTGAATACGGTGGCCGGCCGTCAGCTAGGTTCTACGTCTTCCACCACGGGTACGGGCGCGGATGTTTCGTCGGCCTCGGCAGCGACGGGTTTGGCCACGGGGCGGCGGCGGCTCGGCTGCCGGCGGCGCGCGGGCTCGGCCGCTTCGCCATCATTATCCGCACCATTGGTTTCATTCTCGCTGGTACCACGCTCTGCCGCTTGAGGCTCGGCTGCTGTACGGGCACCACGGCCGCTCTCCGACATGGCCGCCAGTTCCGCGGGGTTCATCGGCACCGCGGGTTCCTGGTCTTTATCGACGATGGTTACACCGGTATCCGCGGCATCCGACGTGTCTGTGGCATCCGCGGGATCCGCAGCGTCTCGTGTATCTATTTGCGTTGCCGGATCAGTCGTTTCGCCAGATACTTCGACGACACCGTCATCGGAGCCCGTCGGGGCGTCGTTGTCGCGGGCGTCGCTATTCTGCTGGCCATTTTGCTGATTGCGGCCCCGGTTATCCCGCTGGTCACCACGAGTTTCATTGCGTTGATCGCCGCGCTGCTCACTTTCGCCCGCCGGCGGCTGCGGCGGTTTCGTTGCTTGCATGACGCGATAGTAGTGTTCGGCATGTTGAAAATAGTTTTCAGCCGCCACCCGGTCGCCCGATGTCATCGCGTCCCGCGCCAAGACCTGGTATTTTTCATAGACCGTCGACGCGGTGCCCCGGATTTTTACTTCCGGTCCGTTACTGTCATAGCTTCTATTGGGGGAGTTGTTATATCCCCTGCGACCGCTGGGACGGCCACGTCCCCGTCTTTGGGGTCCGCTCTGTCTCATAGCACCGTCATTAGTTATTTCCACAATCGAACGCCAATTCAGGGTCCCCATGATCGACGCGCCGGCCAAATTTCACATGCAGCACTTTTACCGCACTCCAGCCGTCGGAAATCCAGCGGCCAAAATTTTGTCGACAGCTTCAATCGAACCAAGACATGCCGTCTGCCATTGGGTTGTCTGTTGTTTAGGCCCTGATCTTAACTCTTGTACGTAACCCTTGAACTTAAAGAGTGGGCCTCAGATTTCCGGTCAGCAATGTGGGTATGTCTTTTTTTGGGAACCGCCCGTCCGGTCACGCCAGTTGATCTTTATGATCCAGTCTTGCTGGCGCGGCGGTCGTTCCTTGCCGTTCGCAAACGAAACTAGCCCTTATGGGTTAAAAAACCAACACTTTTTTTACAGTCCCCGCGATACCCGCACACAACGGTCTCGGCCCGCCAAATCCGTGTCAAACCCCTCGAAACATAATCCCGCCGCGACAAGGACATCCGCCAGCCCGGCGGCCTGATCATGACCGCATTCCAATACCGCCTGGCCGGATGAATTTAACAACCGCTTCAGGTCGGGCGCCAGGGCGCGGTAAGCCGCCATGCCGTCGTCGCCGCCGTCCAACGCCAGGGCCGGGTCATGGCAGCTAACCTCCGGCGCCAAGTCGGCGATATCGGCCGTGGGTATGTAGGGCGGGTTGGCAACGATCAGATCAAACCCCGGCGCCAATGCCCCTCCCCAATTTCCGGTGATAAAATGGGCTCGTCCGGACAAATCCAGGCCCTTGGCATTGCGTCTGGCGATCCGGGCGGCGGGGAGTGAGATATCCACGCCGATACCCCAAGCCCTTGGCCGTTCCACCAATAGGGCGAGCAGCAGGCAGCCCGAACCGGTGCCGAAATCGGCGATACGGTAGGCGCCATTCACGTCGGTAAGCAACTCGAGGCCGGCGGCAACGGCGGTTTCACTATCGGGGCGTGGGTCCAGGACGTCCTCGTCGATTGCCAGATCAAGGCTCCAAAATCCCCGCCGGCCCAGCAGACGCGAGACTGGCTTGCGGGCGGCCCGGGCGGCGATCAGCCCGGCAAAAGCCTCGGCCTCCGAAGGGTCGAGCCTCCTTTCACCGTCCCGGATCAGGGTCAGCCGGTCGCCGCCGACCGCATGGGCCAGCAACAAGGCGGCATCCAATTTGGGATCTTCAATGTTGGCGGCGGCAAGATCCTGGCCGGCGGCCGCCAGGGCCTGGCGCAAGGTCAATCCTGGCTCGGCAACATTGCCATTAGCCATGGGCTTCCAGATCGGCCAGTAAACTAGCCTGATGATCGGCGATCAAGGCGTCCACCACCTCGTCCACCGCCTCGCCACTCATCATTTTGTCCAGCTTGTACAGGGTCAGGTTGATGCGGTGGTCGGTGACCCGGCCTTGGGGAAAATTATAGGTGCGGATACGTTCCGAACGGTCGCCGCTGCCGACCTGTTCCTTGCGGTCGGCGGCGCGCTGCCCATCGATTTTTTGCCGCTCCACATCGTACATGCGCGCGCGCAGCACCTTCATGGCCTTGGCGCGGTTCTTGTGCTGGGATTTGTTGTCCTGGCATTGCACAACGATGCCCGTGGGCAGATGGGTGATGCGAATAGCGGAATCGGTCTTGTTGACGTGCTGACCGCCGGCCCCCTGGGCCCGGTAGGTATCCACGCGCAGGTCGGATGGATCGATTTCCACGTCGATCTCCTCCGCCTCGGGCAGCACGGCGACGGTGGCGGCGGAGGTATGAATGCGGCCCTGGGATTCTGTTTCCGGCACCCGCTGGACCCGGTGCACGCCGGATTCGAATTTCAATTTGGCGAACACGCCCCGCCCGGAGATGGAGGCCACCGCGTCACGAATGCCGCCCAGATCGGAACCGCTCATATCCATCAGCTCGAACTTCCAGCCGTTGATCTCGGCATAGCGTTCATACATGCGCAACAAATCGGCCGCGAACAGTGCCGCTTCATCACCCCCCGTACCGGCCCGGACCTCCAATATGGCATTCTTTATGTCGGCCGCGTCGCGAGGCAGCATGGCAAGTTGCAATTCGCCTTCCAATGCCGGCAGCCGTTCGCGCGTTGCCGCCATTTCCTCGGTCGCCAATGCCCGCATCTCGTCATCGCAGTCCGGGTCGGCCACCATGCCGCCCAAATCGGCGATTTCCGTGCGCAGGTCCCGGACCGCCTGGGCCGTCTTGGCCACGGGCGCCAATTCGGCATAGTCCTTGGACAGACGCACGAACTCATCGCTGTCGCCGCCCGCCGCCATAGTGGCTTCAAGCTCCGCCAGGCGTTTGAGGATGCCGTCTATTTGTTCTTCGCCAATCATGACGGCAACAATCGCAGTTGGGCGGCGACACCGTCTAGGGCCACGTTTTGTTGTCCCCCGTCATCCAGATCGCGCAGGGTGATGATACCCTTGGCAATTTCGTCATCACCCAGGATCAGGGCCGCGCGGGCATTCACCTTGTTGGCCCGTTTCAACCGCCGACTTAAATTGCCGCGAAACGCCATGTCGACGACAAAGCCATCCCGTCGCAGGCCGTGGCACATTTTCAGGGCAATTTTCTCCGCCGCTTCGCCCATGGGGACAAAGGCGATGGGGCGGTCGGGTTCGGGGGCATGGGCGGAAAGCATGGCAAGGCGTTCGATGCCCCCCGCCCAGCCGATGCCCGGCGTGGGCGGGCCGCCCAGCATCTTGATCAGGCCGTCATAGCGGCCGCCGGCGATCACCGCGCCCTGGGCACCAAGAGCATTGGTGACGAATTCAAATGCGGTGTGGGTATAATAATCCAGGCCGCGGACCAAACGCGGGTTCAGATTGTACCCGATCTCCAGCACATCCAAGCCGGCGCAGACGGCGGCGAAAAAGTCCTGGCTTTCCGGGTTCAGAAATTCCGCCATCAAGGGCGCATCGACGACAATTTTCTGGTCCCCTTCGTCCTTGGAATCGAGAATCCGCAGGGGATTGCGGCGCAACCGGTCGATGGAATCCTCGGATAATCGTGCCTTGTGATCGGAAAAATAAGTCACCAGGGCGTCGCGGTAGTCCTTCCGGCTGTCAGGGTCGCCCAAGGTATTCAGTTCCAGCACGCAGCTGTCCAGAATGCCCAGATCATGCAGAATTTCGGCGCTCAGGGTGATGATCTCAATATCCGCGCCAGGGCCTTCGACGCCCAGAATCTCGGCATCAATCTGATGGAACTGCCGCTGGCGACCCTTTTGCGGCCGTTCATAGCGAAAGGCCGGGCCGTGGGCGAAAAACTTCAGGGGAAGATCCTGCTGCATGCCGTTGGAGATGAAGGCGCGACAGATGCCGGCGGTAAATTCCGGCCGCAGGGTGATGTCCTCGCCACCGCGATCGGTGAAGGAATACATCTCCTTGCGCACCACGTCCGAGCCTTCCCCCATGGTTCGGGCAAAGACCGGCGTGAATTCGAAGATGGGCACATCAATGTCGCCAAAGCCAAAGCGGCGGGCGCAATCCCGCGCCGTAGCCACCACATGGCCGTGGCGGGCCGCCGTCTCGCCGACAATGTCATGGGTGCCGCGCACCGATTGAATCTTGGCCATGCGCCTTACTCCGCCTGCATTTCGGCAACTTTGGCCTCAACCAGCCGCACCACGTGATCGACGAAGCCCTCATCGCCGATCTTATGGTCGGCAACGCCGCTCAAATAAACCAGATGGGTGCCCTTGCCGCCGCCCGTTACGCCGATATCGGTTTCCCGTGCCTCGCCGGGGCCATTGACCACGCAGCCCATGATCGACAGGGTCAGGGGTGTGGCGATATGCGCCAAGCGTTGCTCAAGGGCCTCCACCGTCTTGATCACGGGAAAGGCCTGGCGGGCGCAGGACGGGCAAGAAATAATGGACACGCCGCGATGGCGCAGACCGAGGGACTTTAATATTTCGAAGCCGGCATGCACTTCTTCCACCGGATCGGCGGAGAGCGATACCCGAATGGTATCGCCGATGCCGGCCCACAGCAGGCTGCCCAGCCCGATGGAGGATTTTACCGTGCCCGCGCGCAGGGCACCGGCCTCGGTAATGCCAAGATGCAGGGGGTAGTCACATGCCTCGGCCAGGGTGTGATAGGCGGCAACACATAAAAACACGTCCGATGCCTTCACGGAGATTTTGAAATCACCGAAGTTGTTGTCCTCCAGCACGCGCGCATGGTTCAGGGCGCTTTCCACCATAGCCTCGGGGCAAGGCTCGCCGTAGCGTTCCAATAGTTCCTTTTCCAGGCTACCGGCATTGACGCCGATGCGCATGGAACATCCGTTGGCGCGTGCCGCGGCCACGACTTCGCGCACGCGGCTTTCGGCCCCGATGTTGCCTGGGTTGATACGCAGGCAGGCTGCGCCGTTTTCGGCCGCCTCCAGGGCGCGCTTATAGTGAAAGTGAATGTCCGCCACGATCGGCGCGCTGGTCTGATCAACGATATCGCGCAGGGCGGCGGAGGATGCCTCGTCTGGGCAGGAGACTCGGACGATATCGGCCCCGGCCTCTTCCAACGCCTTCACCTGGGCCACGGTGGCGGCCACGTCGTGGGTCGGGGTGGTAGTCATGGATTGCACGGTGATCGGGGCGTCACCGCCCACAGCGACGTCGCCAACCATGACCTGGCGGCAGGAACGGCGGTATACATCGCGATAGGGACGTAGGCTCATGACAAAATCCCGGACAATTAAATCATCACCCGAAAGGTCGGGCGTTGGCGCAGGATGCAATAGCAATTATTTGCAGCCGATAACAGGCCGGATCAAGAAAAGGTTTACAAACGTGTATGGCGCATTTCTATTTAGCACAGCCCTGGGTCACGACTATTGGTCTCACCTACTGATCACACCTACTGGTCACACCTACTGTTCATTGCCCGGCGCGTGCAATTCTCCGCGCAGATGGTCCGCGTTCAACTTGATATTACGGCGCACCTGGCCAATCGGCCCCAGGGTACCCAGGGTCTCGCCATCGACCATGATTTCGATCGCGCCCGCGTTGCCGGTCATCAGCACCAGATCGGTCCGGTTCGGGGCATGATAGCTGTCGCCGGGACGCAGCATGCGGGTCAGCAACAGCTCGTTGTTGGCGCCTTGGACCTGAACCCAGGATGCCGCCCGCGCGCGCAGTATAACCCGTACATCACGATTGGCGGCGCCATAAGCCTGCGGGCGATAGCCCAGGCTTTCTGCGGCCGTGGCCAGGGAGGCGCGGCCTTCATCACCGCTGGCGGCGGCATCCCCACCACCTTCCGCAACG
>Ga0315339_1003766_pt1 | contig 10397 bp, 9 predicted proteins | sample ASW17metaG_FD_204514 | JGI IMG/M metagenome (GOLD analysis project Ga0315339, IMG submission 204514) | Ammonia-oxidizing marine archaeal communities from Pacific Ocean, United States - ASW #17 | ecosystem: Environmental > Aquatic > Marine > Oceanic | place: USA: California | collected 2016-12-05
CGCCACGCTCCTCGGCCTCTTGCGCCCACGCCACGGCATCGCGCCCGGTCGCGTGGGTGCCGCAGGCGGCGTGCACCTCGTAGTGACCATCATCTGTCCGCTTGGCATCGATCGAGGCGATAACACACTGGGAGCCGAACAGCGTAGCGACCTCGGTGATCAGTTCCGGTTGCGCCAAGGCGCCGGTGTTCACGACGACCTTGTCGGCGCCGTAGCCGAGATAGCGCCGAACGTCAGCCACCGAACGAATCCCGCCGCCAGCCGCGAGGGGCACGAAACACCGGCTGGCAAAACCCGAGACGACCTCGGCGAAACGCTCCTCCTTGCCGCGCCGATCGCGGGTGATGTCCAGCACCACGATCTCGTCGATCGACCAGGCGTCCACGAAGTTCGCCGTGTAGCGATAGTCGGGGGTGAACAGCTTGGTACGAAACAGCACGCCCTCGTTGAAGGTGAGCACCGTGATCAGGCGCTTTCGTAACATCGCTCACGCACTGTCGAGAAAGTTGCGCAAAAGTGTCAGGCCGTGGCGCTGGCTCTTCTCGGGATGAAACTGGGTCGCGCAGATATTCTCGCGCCGCAGCACACTCGCGATCCGACCCCCGTAGTCGCATTCACCGACGACGAGATCGCTGTCCTTGGGCTTCACGAAATAACTGTGCACGTAATAGAACAGCGCGTCCTCCGGGATGTCCTGAAACAGCGGGTCGTCGCGGACCTGGATGAGGTCGTTCCAACCGACGTGCGGCACCCTCAAACCAGGCTCATCGGGGGCGAGCCGTTGGCAGTGTGCCTCGACCCAGCCAAGGCCCTGGCACAGCCCAAACTCGTCGCTGGCGCGACTCATCAGCTGCGAGCCGAGGCAGATACCAAGGACCGGTTTGCCGTCGTCCTTGACCATGCGGGTCAGCGGCGCGACGAGCTCGCGTTCCTCCAGATTGCGCATGCCATCGCCGAACGCGCCGACCCCGGGCAGAATGATCTTGTCGCAGTCCCAGAGCATCTCGGCCTCGGCGCTCACCGTCGCCTCGAAGCCAAGCCGCGCCACCGCGGCGGCCACCGAGACCAGGTTGCCAAGGCCATAGTCAACGATTCCGATCATCAGGCCGCGCTTCGCTCGCCCTCCACCGCCCAATCGGCGACCGTCTCAAGGAACAGCTTGGCCGAGACGAAACTGAACATGAACTTCGAGAGACTGTTGTCGGTGAGGTCGCACTCGGGCTTCAGGAACTCCGCGAGCGCGTCGCGACGGACGATGTCGAAGATCGGACTCGGCGCGAGGAGACGATCGACCACGTCCTGATCGTCGCGCGCGAGCAACGAGTCGATCGAGGCGTTGAACCCTCGTTTGCGCTGGTCAAGCCGAACCTCGTCGGGCACCAAGCCGCGTCCGGCCTCGCGCAGCAGCCACTTGGCGCGGCCGTTGGAAATCAGGTGCTCTGAAGGTATCGAATAGGCGAATTCTACCAATTCCCGATCCAGGTAGGGCGAGCGGTTCTCGACCGACCAGCGCATGGAGTTGAGATCGTCCTCGGCGAGGATGACCGGCACTACCTCGTCGAACAGCTCGTTCATCATACGACCGCGCAGAAGGCCCGCGCCACGGTCCTGCTCGACAAAGTCCTCGGCGAACGGTTCTGTCAGGAGAGAGGAAAACTGTTCGCCGCCGAGGTAGATGTGGTCGCGAGCGGACGGATCTTTCTTGAAGCGCAACGGATCCTGGAGGAGGGGATTGCGCACGAAGCTGCCGTAGCCGGCTTTCCAGTCGTCCACCAGTGCCGGAAAGCCAGGACGATCGGACATCTCGGCGAGCCAGTAGCTATAGTGGTCGTAGTATCCAGTGAACAGCTCATCGGCGCCGGTGCCCGAGACCGCGACCTTAAAGCCCGCCTCACTGATCGCTTCGGACAAGAACGAGTGCACGTAGTAGGAGATCGTCGCCACCGGGGCGTCATGATAGGCGACGAGTTCAGCCATCCGGTCGAGGAAACGGTCCGGAGACGTGTGTGTGACGTGGAGCTGGCAGCCAAGCGCGCGCACCGTGGCGCGGATGTTGTGCTCCTCGTTGTAGCGCTCATCGCTGTCGATCACGGAAAAGGCATGGATGTCCTTGCCGGCGTGGTGCGCCGCCCCGGCCAGCACCGAGGAATCGACGCCGCCGGACAAACAGAACGCGATCGGCACGTCGGCCCGCAGTCGCCACTCCGTGGTGCGCAAGAGGTGGTGGCGGGTGCCCTCGACTGCATCCGCCATGCTCATCGCGCGCGGGCGGGAGACCAGCTGCCAATAGCGCGTGGGCTCGGGGTCTGCGGCGGCGGACATTTCGGCCACGCTAGCCGGCGGCAGCGCGTGGACATCGTGGAAGAAGCTTGAGGCATGTTTGTGCAGGGAGCGATAGCCATTGACGAGGTAGCGGCGGACCTGCTCGGTATCCGGCTCGGGCACGGCGCCAGAGAGGCTCACCAATGCCTTCACCTCTGACGCAAAGTAGAGTGTCCGGTCATGGTGCCAATAATAGAGTGGCTTCTCCCCGAAACGATCGCGACTCAGCAGCAACCGCTGGCGCCGTCCATCGAACAGCGCGAGCGCCCACATCCCCTCGAAGCGGTCGAAGCAGGCCGCGCCGAAATGGAGGTAGCCGTTGAGTACAACCTCGGTATCGGATTGGGTGGCGAAGCGTAGCCCTGCCGCCTCCAGCTCGCGCCTGAGTTCGAGGTAGTTGTACAGCTCGCCGTTGTAGACGAGGACGCAATCGTCACGCTCAAATGGTTGGTTGGCGCGCTTGTCGAGGTCAATGATCGAGAGCCGGGTGTGCAGGAGCGTGAGGTGGTGGTCGCCAAGCTTGCTGGTGAAGACGCCACTCGCGTCGGGTCCGCGCCGCCGCAGCCGCGCAAGAGTGCGCCGCACCCGGTCGGTGCCCGGTAGGTCGATGCCGAGCGCGCCCGCGATTCCACACATGACTGGGGCTAGACGCGTTGCACTAGATGAGGGGCGTCAAGAGGCAATGTTAGGTGGCGACGCTCGCGCGCGAAATGGTTTCGCCCTGCCGCGCAACGGTCGTCAGGGTGCGGCCAATCACGTCGTCGATCTCGGTGCTGCTGAACTCCGTCGCCGGCCGCGCGTACATTAGGTCGTCACGTGCGAGAGTGGCGCCTTTCGGAATGTCGCGTGCCGCGACGATGCCCTTGCGCAGCGCCAACACCGATCCCGCCTCGCACGGCTGGCGCTCTTTGCCGAGACGGCCGAGGCTCGCCTTGACGAGATGAGCGCTCTTCACCAGAGCGCTCATCTCGTCGGGCTCGAGTGACAGCTCGTGGTCGCGGAACGTGCGCCCCTCCTTGCGGTCGGTGAAGTGAGCCTCGATCAGACAAGCGCCGAGAGCGATCGCGGCGAAGCACGCTTCCAGCCCCAGCGCGTGGTGCGAATAGCCTGTCGGCAGCCCATAGCGCTCGGCGATAAAAGGCACGCTTCGCACATTGGCCTGCTCAATCGGCGTCGGGTACGACGAGACGCAGTGGAGAAGGACGACCCGCTCGGCCAGCTCGTCGGCGCCGATCTCATCGCGCAACCAGCCCACCGCACGATCGATATCCTCGACCGTGCCGCAGCCGGTGGACAGAATAACCGGCTTACCGGTCTGCGCGGCCGCACGAATGACGGGCTCGAAATCGAGATCGCCGCTCGCGATCTTGATCACCGGGCAGAGCTCAGCGAGCAGCGGCACCACATCCTCGGTGAGGGGGGTCGAGAAGAAATGTACACCGAGCGCGAGCGCTTCGGCGGTAAGGCGCCGGTGCGCGGCTTCGTCGATCCCGAACCGCGACACGCGGGCCAGACGTTCCGGGTCCGAGGCCGTCGCGTAGCGGGAGGGAGTATAGCTTTGGAACTTGACCGCGTCCGCGCCGGCCTCCGCCGCCAAACGCAACAACTGGGACGCAGCCGCGATATCGCCCTCGTGATTGACTCCCACCTCGGCGACCACGACGACCTCGTGGTTAAGGTCTTTGCCGAACAGTTTCATTTAGTCCTCCCAGCGCATCTTATGCATCTTACCCGAAGGGATACGGGCGTCCCTCGAATCCGACCATCGTGCGGAAAAGGCGAAAAGGATCTGAGCAGGGGAGCTCGTTGACACCTTCTATGGCGGAGGGCGTGTGATCAAAGCCCTTTCTCAACAAATGGCCGATGACGCGCTCGTCGAAGTCATCGCGTTGTCCCTCGGGGTAGGAAAAGAAGCGGCAGCGGTGTCCGAGTTCTCGCTCTAGCGCCTCCACCGAGCTATTTATCTGATTGCGCATCTCGTCGTCTGGAACCCTGGCCAGCGACACATGATCCACCGTGTGAGCGCCGAAGTCGATCAGCGGTGAAGCGTCCATCTCTCTAACTTGATCCCACGCCATGAATGCATAGAGGGGATGTTCTTCGGCCACCGAGGTATCCAAATATCGGGTTAAGACGTCGATTATCTCGTCCTTGAAGTCGTTAGGCGACGCCTTGCAAAGCGCCTTTATCTCGAGAAATGCCGTGATTCGGTCGGTCTCGGACGACAGATCGTGCACAATTCGCCGGTTCCGCACCTGAATGTCCAGCCTCGTGCGTTTCGTGCCGAGAATCGCTGCCTCGAGTCGATCACTCCACATCATACGGCCCGTGCCAATGTAGCCTGTCGCGAGGTATATCGTGGCTGGAACTCCATAATTCTCGAGGATCGGCCACGCCTCTTCATGATTGTTTAGGTAGCCATCATCCAGCGTGACGGCGACCGCGCCGTCCGGAATGTCGGTTTCGCGGCGCAGCGCGCGTGCGATTTCCGTCATTGTCACAACCGGGCGCGTCCTAGCCAGGTGTCTCATTTCCGCATTGAAACGTGACCGCGCGATATGCTTTCCCGAGCGGTTGCGTCCACCGAGGTCGACATCGTCTCCGTGAACGCCGTGATACAGCAATATGTGATATCTAGTGGTCAGACACGCACCACCGGCATCGCCCCACTTTGCGCATAGGCGCGAAGGATGAGGTTGGTCTTTCGCTTCAACAGCCACGGCATGAGCGAGTAATACTTCGACGGTGTGTTGCCTTGCGCCGTGGGCACGGGTGTTCCAGCTATAAAGTCGCCTACCAACTCCACGAACATTCGGGTGCAGATGAGGGTCGTGAAGTAGCGCAGGCTGTATATCGATAACTCTTCATCGGGCGGCACCGCCTGCGACGCATAGACCGGACCAGTATCGAAGGTCGCGTCCATTTGGTGAAGAGTCACCGTCATATCCTCTGGCCGACCCTCATAGGCTGCCCAGAGATTGGTGTCGAGGCCGCGGTAGCGAGGCAACTTGCCCCCATGCGCATTGACCGCCCCAAGAGGCGCCTGGACAAAGACCTCTTTTCGCACCAAGCCGGTGCCATAGACAAGGATCAGATCCGGTAATAGGCGGTCAATGAGGGATTGGGCATCGACATCGTTTACCGACCGCACGCGGTGCGTCTCTAGGTGCCGCGGGACGGAATCGTCGCCGTCACGAAAAAACCGTGGCCGCTCAAATGCGTCCTGTCGTCGCGCAAACGTCTCAGGCTGGATATACGGGTTCGCCACTAGGGCACGCCACGGGTTGGCCCAATTCGCCCGCATATGCCGCCGACGTTTGCGAAGCATCGGATAGGTCTGTTCCTCGAACACGTTGAGTACCAGGCGGGCACCTTGAGGAAGGCACCGACTGAGCTCTCGAAGGAAGAAACGGTGGTGAACCGTGTCCGTCGTCAGAATTGCGATCCTGAGCGGCGTTCGCATCGGCCTAAGCGTCGATCGCCGGCGTCCGCCGGTGCTGCAAGGCTCGGAACGTCCTGAACGGCAACGTCACTTTAAGGGGTTGTGGGCCCGAGCGATCCGCCACGCTACCGCACTCCGGGTGAACGCGCTCACCCAAATAACCTATTTACTTTATCACAACGGGCCGCTCAGTTGCTACTGGTCGTGGGCCGCGACCGAGCATGCCGGGATGACCCAATATCGCGCGCCGGCACGCGGGCGGCCCGGCTGCCGGTCACCATGCGCACCACATTGCGGGGTCCGCGCACGACGAGCTTGGTTGGGATGTCTTGAATCCACGTATTGAGGGTGTGCACGGCGATTGGCGCTCTGCTCTATTTTGGCCTTCTTGCCTATTGGGCGCCGAAACTGTCGTATGGCGCTCCAAGCGCGGGGTTCGTGGCGATCCTCGGGGATTCGCAAAAACGTTCTCCGAAGGCATTAGAAACGCCCCTATTACTGGCTGAAATGTCCGCGGTAGTGGATCGATGGCGTCTCAGCCTCAATCCGGGGCGGCACTGCCTCGAAGGCGAAGGTTGGTTCGAACGCGGCCATTATCTCGTGTCCATATGCGTATCCGTCTGGCCCACCGTCATCGGGGCGGTCGAGCGGCGTCTGCAAAGCGAGCAGCACCAGACCGTCTGGACGGCTAACCAATTGTCGCGCGTATTTTGCATAGTTGACCACGACGTCCTGTGGCATTTCAGCAAACGATGCGGCGTTCCAAAACACATCAATGCGAGAGTCAATCCTAGGGATTTGCCAAGGGCAAATACAAATGATCTCGCGGCGATCATCGGGTTGGAACGTTATCTCTTGCACCGACCTGGTCGCCCGATAATCAACTACGGCCTCAGGAAAAAACTCCCTAAGATACTGTGTTGCCACATATAATACCGGCGGAATATCCAAGTAGATAACCTTTCGGATATTCGGGAACATTGTAAGCAGCAAGTGCATGTTCGAGCCGTAGCCGCCGCCGATCTCAAAAATCGACTGCGCTCGATCGAAGTTGGCGAAGGGACAGAAATTGTGAATTCGCAGAAGTTGTATGACATACAACTCAGAGACTTCGTCGCCATCTAGTTCCACGGTGACTTCGGCACCACCATGCAAAGTTTCGGGAATCGAATACTCTGATTTCATATTTTGAAACCAGCTATCGTACTGTATTTTGTAGTAAAATCGCGTGAGCTTTTGGATTTGCCTGTTTCTAGATCGCAAATTTTTCTGGTATTGATCGACCACCTGCCTAAAGCCGGGCATGCGCATGATAGCTTGCTTGGCCACGGTCTTCACGCTTCCCTGGGGCCAGAGTTCCGCCGGGTCGGCGACCGCAACATCGGCGTAGCCTTTGCCAATGGCCGGCAGCGACCGAAACCGCGCCAGTCCGTGCTTGCGGATCGCATGAACAATCCGCCTCTGATAAGCGCGCCAGTGGGGCCCCGGTCGATATAGAGGCCCTTGCCGCTCTTGGTCCTCCATCATAAGACGGAGAAGTTCCGTATCATCCTGCATGTGGTCCTGGATTGCGAAAAGACAAAATCAGCATGTGGCGCCGTGCCTGCATCACCGATGCCCGTTGCTCGGCATTCGCCGACCGACGGGGGCGCATAGGCGCGCCTGCCAATGGTGTTGGAGAAGCAATATCCAGGCTCTTGGCGAACCGTGGCGGCAGCATCGGTCTCCCCACGCTACCGCACACCGGGTGAGAGCCCCTCACCCGGTGTCGACTGATTTCTAGACGAACCGCCCCATGATTAGCAAGCCATGGATTTGCTACTGATGTCAGGTGGCGGCGCTGACCTGCTCGCGGGCGATCCGCACCCGTGTCTGGCGGCCCAGCATGTTCAGCAACACGACGATTCGCCGATCGTCGCTTTCGCACTCGAAGATGGCGGGCAAGTCGACGAATGGTCCCTCGCAGATGCGGAGCGGTTCGCCCTGCCCAAAGCTCCGCTCAAGCCGGATGATGCCGAGATCGTCCTCGCGCTCACGGATCGCGTCGATAATCGAGGGGTGGACGTTGGAAGGCTCGGATCCGCAGCAGACGAGATTGACGACGCCGCGCGCGCTGGCGATCGCGCGCCTTCCGGTATGGGCGAGGTCAGCCCGGACGAACAGGTAGCGGGGGAAAAGCGGAGCCGAGACCCAGTCGTTGCGACGGGCGTGGCGGCGGCGCTTCCGGTACAGCGGCAGATAAACTTTGATGCCGCGCTCCCACAGGTTGCTGCGCGCCCAAAGCTCCATTCTCGGCTGCGTGTACACCGCGTGCCAGCTCGTCGTCACGGTGCCTTTCTCCGGACTTCGCGGTCTATTTTCAGAAGTCTGGGCGCGATCACCCGATCGACGCCGGCGTGGGCGCGGACGAGGTCGAACATGGCTTGGGGTCGTTTCATATCGGTGATCAGGAACGCGTCCACCTCCGCAAGGTCCTCCAGCCTGGTGACCGCCGGGAGGCCCATGAAAATTTCCTTGCGTGCCCGTGGCGCGAGCACCTGGACCAGCTCGGTGGAATGCTGAGTGGCGCAGAGAACAGCGATTTCTGCGAGCTCGCCGGCGCCGCACAGCGCGAGCCGCGTCCAACGACGGTCGCTGCAGACCGCGAGAAGGGCATCGATCTCGTTGCGGGCCGTCCGGTAGAAGCTCAAGGAGCTCCCGAGGTAGCGCGCCGTCAGCCTGCTCTTCTCGGCGAAGCCCTGAGGCGTCAGATAGTAGCCGTAGCGGTTGGCGGGTGCCTTGCTGACCTTGACGTAGCCCTTGTGGACGCATCGCCTGAGGTATGCGTTGGTCAGACCGAGCGCGATGCCGAGTTCGCCCGCAAGGGAGCGCTGCGAAACGTCGCTGTTCTCGTGGACAGCCCCGAGCAGCCCCAGCACGATCTCGTCGTTGCTCGACGGCTCCGCTTCGGCTGCCTCTTTGCCCCCGACCGCCACTATCTTCCGCGTCTGTGCAGCCTCGTGTTCACGGGATGAACGTATCTCGTTCACCCCGTGAACGTCAAGGCCTCGTCAAAGGCGATTCGGGCTGCCGGTATTTGGGTTAACATGCGCCCCTTTGGGTCAACATGCGCCCCTTTGGGTCAACATGCGCCCCGAAGATTGGGACGCGCGGCTGGTGATTCCACTCTAACTAGATGCTCTTTCACACGCCCGTCTTCCTTGGCTTCTTCGCCGCGTACCTCGTTGCCCACTTCGTGGCTCCGCCCCAGTGGCGGATCGGACTCATCGTCCTAGGTAGTACGGTCTTTTATGGCTACTGGAACCCGGCCTATGTCTGGGTCCCCTACGTATCAATGGCGGTGGCGTTCGCCGGGGCCATCGCCGTCGTCGCGACGAATAACTTGCGCCGGCGCCGGTTCACTCTGGGCGCGACGGTGGCTTGCCTGCTCGCTCCGCTGGTGTTCTTCAAGTACACGGACTTTCTCGCGGCGATCTTCGCTGCCGCCCTCGGCCTCGGCCCGGCGCGCGTGCTCGACCTTGGCCTGCCGCTAGGTATCTCCTTCGTGACGTTCACCTCGATCGCTTACGTCGTCGACGTTTTCCGCGGGCGCTTCGAGGTCGTGCGCGAGCCGGGGCGGCTCGCCGCCTATATCTTGTTCTTCCCGCACCTGATCGCCGGCCCCATCTTGCGGCCGCACGAACTCATTCCGCAGATCGACCGCCTGCGTTCCCTGCTTGATGCTCGCTTCCGCCTGGGGATAGCGATCGTTCTCGTGGGGTTGACCAAGAAGCTGTTGTTCGCCGATTCGATCGCGCCCTTCGTGGATCGAGCGTACGCCGGCGGTGCGGCTCTCAACGCCGTGGACTATGCCACCGCGTTCTACGGCTTCTCAGTTCAGATCTATTGTGACTTCTCCGGCTACACCGATATGGCGGTCGGGCTCGCGATGATCCTCAAGATTCGCCTGCCGACCAACTTTCGCCAGCCCTATAATGCGGCGTCCGTCGCCGACTTTTGGCGGCGCTGGCACATCACGCTGTCGTCGTGGCTGCGTGATTACCTCTACATCCCTCTCGGCGGCAGCCGCCGCTCGCGTAGCCGTCGCATCTTTAATGTCCTTGTCACCATGGGTCTCGGCGGTTTGTGGCACGGAGCAAGCTGGACTTTCGTCGTGTGGGGTTTGGTCCATGGCGCCGGCATCGCGGTCGCACAGGCGCTGCGCGGGCGCACCACCGCGCTGCCCCGCTGGGCGGCGGTGTTGCTTACATTTCACTTCGTCACCTTCGCCTGGGTGCTGTTCCGGGCGCCCGACCTCGCCACCGCGTGGCGCGTCGCGAGCGGCCCGTTCAGCGCGCCGGTGCCCGATCTGGGTGGCGCTCTCGCCGGCAACCTCGAGCCGCTCTTGCTGATGGCCGCGTTCCTCGCCACTCATCGCTTCGACAGCCATGCCCGACTGGCCCTGCTGGTCCGCCAGGTGCCGTTCAGCGTAATCTGGCCGGCGGCGGCGGTGGCGGTCGTATACCTTCTAGTAGCGAGCGGCGCGAGTGAACAGTTCATCTATTTCGAGTTCTGATCCAGTGTCGCGTGCGGGCCGTTGGTACGATGCGCCTGCGCCGCGCCTGTGCCGCGCGGTCGATGTGCTCATGCTCGT
>Ga0315339_1003767_pt1 | contig 10396 bp, 9 predicted proteins | sample ASW17metaG_FD_204514 | JGI IMG/M metagenome (GOLD analysis project Ga0315339, IMG submission 204514) | Ammonia-oxidizing marine archaeal communities from Pacific Ocean, United States - ASW #17 | ecosystem: Environmental > Aquatic > Marine > Oceanic | place: USA: California | collected 2016-12-05
GACAATAATACGGCTTTTTTTAACCACTGGTTGACTATCCAACCTTGTTTTGTTTTTTCTGCTACTCGTACCTGACCCGAATCCAGAAGTTGCAGCGCATCTTCTACGGCTTCTCGTTGGTCTCCAGCCGTATCAGGTGTAATCTCTTCCCGAGACTCCCAAGCAGCATTGATAATAGCTTCGATATCGGTAATTGACACGGTTCCGATTACCTTTCTTGGTTAAAATAAATTATCTTAGAGGGCGGGAAGATGGTGTACCTAACAGGTGGTGTCAATGGCCACACTTCCTAAAATTTTGTCACTTCGGTAAGCCAAGAGGTCAAATTATTGGTTGTAAAATCAGGCTTGGTAGTTTCTGCGTCAGCATGTGCCCAAGCTCGGTTTGTTTCTACCCAGACGGTCTTCATACCCATATCCGCTGCTGGCTTTAGGTTTCTGACAATATCTTCCACCATAACAGATTTTTCTGAATCAATTTTGTATTGTTTTACAAAGCGCTGGTAAACTAAGGGGGCTGGCTTCGGTATAAAATTAGCGGCAACAATATCAAAAACATCTTCGAAATGATGTGCGATTCCGAGCCGTTCCAATACTTTTTCTGCATAGCTAGCCGCGGCATTCGTGAAGACAATCTTCCGTCCGGGTAGTTTATCCAGAGCCCTTTCCATCTGATCATCTCGTATGATGGCCGAGAGGTCTATCTTATGGACATACTCCAAATACGGAATTGGATCCATTTTATGGTTCTCCATCATCCCTCTGAGCGAAGTCCCATGTTCTTGGAAGTAGCGTTTTTGAACCTTGTGGGCTTCAGGTTCACTAGTTTTCAGAAAGTTTGCGATATAAGAGCACATACGCTCATCGATCTGATCAAAAAGATTAGCTGACACAGGGTAAAGTGTATTATCCAAATCAAATATCCAGGTCTCGAAATTTTTTAGTTTGCTTGGCTGCATGATCTAGTTTTCATAGTTGTAGAATAACATTCAAAACGGGTCTGTTTGAGCTATGGAGTAATGAAAATGAGTTGCAAAAGATTAAGCCTTCTCGCCCGACAGGGCCAGTCGGGACTAATTATCCCCGACTTATAAGTGTTCCGACGCCGTGGTCAGTAAATAGCTCTAATAAAATTGCGTGGGCAACACGGCCATCTAATATAACAGCTGCATCAACACCTTTCTCTACCGCCTGTAAACAAGTTGTTGCTTTAGGTATCATCCCGCCAGAAATCACGCCATCGTCTATAAGTTTATAAGTTTCTTTTGAATTGATCTTCTGAATGAGAGTGTCATCGGCGTCTAAGACGCCGGCTACGTCGGTGAGGAGTAGTAGACGTTTTGATCCAATGGCGGCAGCAATGGCGCCAGCTGCCGTATCGGCATTAATATTAAATGTCTCTCCCTTAGGCCCAAGCCCAATAGGAGCGATCACAGGGATCATATCTGATTTCTTAAATACCTCTAATACATGAACGTTTATCTGATCTGGTTCTCCTACAAACCCCAAGTCTAAGACTTTTTCAATGTTGGAGTCGGGATCCCGTTTTTTCCGCTGGATTTTGGAGGCCCTTATTAGATTACCGTCTTTCCCAGATAGGCCTATAGCTAAACCACCAGCTTCGTTAATAGCAGCGGAAATCTGTTTGTTGATGGCCCCTGCCAGAACCATCTCTACCACATCTACTGTTTCGGCATCCGTTACCCGAAGTCCATCAATGAAGGACGACTTTATCTTCATGCGTTCTAATGTTAGGCCAATTTGGGGGCCGCCACCGTGGACAACTATTGGATGAATACCAACTTGCTTTAATAGCACGATGTCGTTAGCAAATAGTTGTGCAAGATTATTATCTCCCATGGCATGTCCGCCAAATTTGACGACAATAGTTTGACCCGCGTAACGGCGCATGAAGGGCAATGCTTGTGACAATATTCGCGCCTGAGAACGTGATTCATTTGCTGTGTTTTGGATGTTTTTGTTCATGGTGCTGAATTCTACCGTACCTTGCTCTTTATCGCCAGTGCAGCGAGCTCCGCTCGTAACTGACTAATGCCTAAGCGTTTTATCGAACTGGTTACCATAATTTCAGGATGCGCAGCAACGTGACGTGATAAATCAAAATTTGTGCGTTCGATCAGTTTTAATAATAGGCTTTCTTTGGTCTTGTCACATTTTGTCAGGACCACCTGATATGAAACTGCGGCTTCATCGAGTAGCTGCATAGTATTCTTATCTGTTTCCTTTAGTCCATGGCGAGAATCAATCAGCAAACAGACACGACGAAGCTGCGTTCTACCTTTTAGATAGAGCCTTATTAGTTTGTTCCATTCTTGAACCAAACTTTTGGAGGCCTTGGCGTAACCGTACCCCGGGAGATCGGTAAGCATTAGCCTCTTTCCTAGATCGAAGAAGTTGATTTGTTGCGTTCGGCCAGGAGTGTTTGAGATACGAGCCAATGTTTTACGTCCTGTGAGTGAATTTATAAGGCTGGACTTACCTACATTAGATCTTCCTGCGAATGCTACTTCATTTAACTCGCTTAACGGCATAGCCTCTATGGATGTAGCTCCAACTAAAAAGGTGCACTCTTGGGCAAATAAAATCCGGCCATCCTCTATGGCTGGATATTCTTTTTCATTAAAGCTGCTAGAATTGGCAGGGTTGACCATGATGGCTGTCTTTTACTATGCGGGATTTTGGGGCCATGTAATATTCGTCGGATTATCCGTGGAAACACGGATTATTAGCATATTACGTTTTTTTACCTTTATTCTTCGTGCTGGGCCTTTTAGCTTTATTCTTCGTGCTGGGCCTTTTGGCTTTATTCTGCGTGCTGGGCGTCGATTTTCCGCCACCAATGGCTACACCGGCGCGACGCATAATAACGTATTGCTGTAAAATAGAGAGTGCATTATTCCATGCCCAGTAGATTACAAGCCCTGACGGGAAACGAGCTAGCATAATTGTAAAAACGAAGGGGAGAAACATGAATATCTTTGCCTGGGTAGGGTCTGGCGGCGGCGGATTAAGTTTTTGTTGAAAATACATTGTTGCACCCATGATGACTGGCCAGATTCCAATCACCATGTACTCGGGGGGTGTCCAAGGGATCAAGCCAAATAAGTTAACAAAGCTCAGTGGGTCTGCAGCGGATAAATCTTTGATCCATCCATAAAAGGGTGCATGACGGAGCTCGATTGTAACAAACACAACTTTATAAAGGGCGAAGAAAACCGGGATTTGAGGTAAGATAGGTAAACAACCCGAGGCTGGGTTTGCCTTTTCCCTCTTGTATAAAGCCATCATTTCCTGATTCATTCGCACCCTATCCTCACCAAATCTTTCTCTTAATTTAAGCATCTCTGGCTGCAATACTTTCATCTTAGCCATGGATTTGTAGGATTTGTTGGCTAGGGGGAAAAAGACTATTTTGATGCAAACCGTCAAAAGGAGAATTGATAAACCCATATTGCCTAGGATATTTGTGAAATAAAGCAGAGCAAAAAAGAGTGGTTTGGTTAGCCATTCAAACCATCCCCAGTCGATTGCCAGGTCGAATCGACTAATCTGCAATTCGTCACGGTAATCCAGAATCAACTGGGCCTCTTTAGCGCCGGCAAATAACCGGCTAGTGGTTTCATCCTGCGAGCCTCCCTTCAGAGACATGCTTTCGCCTTGGAAGTCGGCTAGGTAGTGATCAATACCGTCTAGAACCTCGTCTGAAAATTGTGAGTAGTTATCCAACTTTTGGTCCGGAACCAAAGCGGTAAGCCAGTATTTGTCCGTTATTCCTATCCAGCCGCCGGTAGACTTATCATTTGAAACAGATTTTGATTTTGAATCCTGAAGGTCATCGTAATCAACTTCCTTCAATATTCCATTAAAAACGCCTAACAAGCCTTCATGTAGGATGTAAAAATCAAGGACGTCCGGTGTTCCCTGTCTAACGATTCGACCATATGGGGACACAGTTACAGGCTTATCAGATTTATTGGTGATCCTCTGCTTTACCTTGAACATATAATTTTGATCAATGGATATTATCTGTTGGAAGGTGACTTTTGACGGGCTGCTCCACGTGAGGGTTACGGGCCTTTCGGGGGTTAGTTCCTGCCGATCGGCCGTCCAAGTGGCGTCAACCGGTGGCACTTCGGTATCTTTGGAAGCCCAGCCATAATAGGCGTAATAGTAATTATCTGTTCCAAATGGTTTCAACAATGAAACACGCGGACTGTCAGGCTCTATGGTTTCCCGATAATCCTCCAATGTAAGGTCATCAAACCTAGCACCAACAAGGGAAATTGAACCGGTTACTCTGGGAGATACAATTTTCACCCGCGGTGTTGCCTCTATGATTTTGTTAGCTATCAATTTGGATGTAACCAAAGGCTGATTAGGCGCAGACAAAGAAGACTGACCAGACGCATTTGGTGCTACGGGTGGTTTTGGGATTCCAGCGTTAGAAGGTGCCTTGGGTGACGGTCCGCTTGGGTCAGAATGCTCAGGCGGCGGCATTGTTTCTGAAAGGTACAACTGCCAGCCAAGCATAATGGCGACGGAAAGGACAATAGCCAGTAAAAGGTTTTTTTGTTCCATATTTTTCAGTTTGGTGTTGGGATAGTCTTCTAGACGTTACTTTCCTGGATCAGCAGAAAGATTTGACCCTCCGATATAGTCTTGGACGTCCCCAGGTGCAACACACTTCCCACTAATCTGAATGTTCATTCCCTGCTTGACGTTATGATGGGGAGGTACGGGATCAAAGCCCGACGTTCCCCAAGGATGGCATCGGGATATTCTTTTGATTGTCAGCCAAATGCTTTTAATAGGTGCATGGTTTTCAATGGCTATAAGAGCGTATTGGGAGCACGTTGGATGATGGCGGCAGTGTCCTGAAAATAATGGGGAAACGAAGAGTTGGTATCCCCGAATAAGCAGCCATAGCAGAAAGGTTGATAATTTACTTATAAATTTCAATTTACGTCCTTGACAGTATCTTTCAGCTTTTCGACCCGAGCATCCAGTTTCCCGAGTGCCCAATTCATATCCGATACCATAAAATCAAATGGTCTATCAAAGGCATTCTTTCTGCCTATTAATACGTAGTCTCTATTAGCTCTTGCATAGGAAGATATAACTTTCGCTACTAGAGCTCGAAGTCGCCGCTTCACCCGGTTACGTACTACGGCACCACCAACTTTCTTGCTAACCGAGTAACCAATACGGATATTTTCATGTGTGGCTATTTCTCTTTCTTCATAATTATGGGAGCGCACCTGAAGGATGAAACCTGGAGTAACCCACTTCCTACCTTTGGCTGCAACTTTTAAAAACTGCGGTCTATTTCTTAATTTTCCAAGAACAGTGGTCATGGCTATTATGCCAAGAGTTGTTATGTGAAAGGGAGAGTTAAGCGGATAGTTTTTTTCGTCCCTTTGCTCTTCTCCTTGCTAATATACGGCGACCAGTTGGGGTTGCCATACGAGACCGGAATCCGTGTCGATGTTTTCGCACAAGGTTACTAGGCTGAAAGGTGCGTTTCACTGAAAGACTCCAAATTTTTTTTAAGGTTCCGCGACAGGTTTGGTATATACGGTTTAAACTGCTGTTAGTCAATTAGCTGTATATCGGTAAATTCATACGTACCAACGATTGTTTGTCGAGGTGTTGTGGGATTAATCTCCAATCGGCAAGCCCTCGCGCCTTGGGTCAACTCCCCCTTCGAGACCTTCTTTTGTGATAGCGATTCCGTGCAATCCGCTCACCATACTGCGAATTCGAACTTGATGCCCCCGTTGTTCAAGTACCGGTTTGAGTTTGACTAACGGCGTTCCTTGTTCAATATCCGTATAAGAGTTTAGATTTACGAAATGGGGTAACTCAAATGCTGATTGAATATTCATTTTCCAGTCAAGAACCGCAATAATACTCTTCGTAACATAGCCTATAATTCGAGATCCACCCGGCGATCCAAGTGCAAAGACTGGCTTCCCAGCGTTATCAAATATTATAGTTGGTGCCATGGATGAACGAGGACGTTTGCCGGGCCAAACCGAATTTGCAACAAATTTGCCATCTTTAATTGGATTGAAGGAAAAGTCTGTTAACTGATTATTCAACAAAAACCCCCTGACCATAAGGTGGGAGCCAAAGGAATTTTCTATTGTTGTCGTCATTGAGACTACATTGCCACTTTTATCAACAACTGTAAGATGAGAAGTTGATTTACCTTTCAAAGACTCATCGGGTGCAAATATTTTAGTTAGGTTCTGGTCCAGTTCGCCGGAAGCAGCTTTTCCAATAGATCGGTCTATTTTGATAAGTTTAGATCGGCCAATCAGGTATTCCGGATCGATCAGCCTTCCAACGGGAATGTCTAAAAAATCAGGATCACCGATGTAATGGTTTCTGTCGGCGTAAGCTAGGCGGCTGGCTTCAGTAATTAAATGAACAGCATCAATTGAATTAGGCTTAATTGATGCCATCTCGAAACCTTGTAACATACCCAGGATTTGAAGAGTGGTAACACCTCCAGAGGTTGGGGGTGGCATTCCGCAAATAAACCATTTCCGGTATGGCATACACAGGGGGTCCCTACGCTTGGCTATATAACCTGCCATGTCATTCATTGTTAGACGTCCCGGATTGATTTTTGAACTCTTCACGGCGTTAACTATGTCTTGGGCAATGCGGCCGTTATAGAAGGCATCAGCTCCTGACTTGGCAATTGTTCTAAAAGTTTCAGCTAAAGCTAAATTGGTTAGGCGGCTTCCGATCATTTTAGCGTTTCCATTCGGACTAAAAAAATATTGTGTCGTTGCTTTAAATTTCTTTAGATGCCGATCCCTTAACACCATTTTATTGAGCCGAGGAGATATACTAAAACCGTCTTCAGCTAACCTAATTGCTGGCTGAAACAGCGCCTTCCAAGGGAGTTTACCATGTTTCTTGTGTGCCATCTCTAGCATACGTAATAAACCCGGAACACCTACCGACAAACCACCCGGAATTGTTTCGTGAAATTTAAAACTCTTTCCGTTGGGATGTTGGAACATGTCTGGTGTAGCGCCCTGAGGAGCAACCTCTCTTCCATCATAGGCGTCAATATCTCCGGATTTCGAGGTAAAGTGCAGCAAGAATGCCCCACCGCCAATCCCCGAAGATTGGGGTTCCACCAGATTTAACACCATTTGGATAGCTATTGCGGCATCAACGGCACTTCCACCCGCACGGAGTATTTCTTGGCCTGCCCGTGAGGCATGAGGGTTGGCGGTTACGACCAAATGTTTGTTAGCTTTTACTATTGGCCTGGATACTACCGTTAGTTTTGGGCTATCGGATAATTTTGGCTTGGGAAGGTTATTAATTGAATTGGAACGGGTTTCACTGGTCGGTGGCACGGTTTGACATGCTGACAGAAATATTGAGGCTGCTAGCAGTCGGATAATTAGGCGCGAAGAGAACGTAGAAAAGTTCATTATAATTTCCTCATGCTGCATGATTCAAACTCTAATTGTTAAATACCTATCATGCTAAAATACGTGCCTATTTCTACTATAAATTGGTTTTATATAACAAATGTTGTCAACGATATAAGTTCGTGTTTTTTGGGTAAAAGGCCTGTGTCTATTGATCTATTTGGCTAAACTCATAGTACGTTTAAGGTGTTGGTTGATGTGTCAAAATGACACTATAGCTAGAGATTTTCAAACGAGTATGGTATGTCACCGCCCTTTGATTTGGAAGAGTACGGAATGACCCGTGCGGGTAAGCGTGTTGTTCTTGAAATAGTCAATAATACTTGCCCAAAATCACCATTCGAATATTCTCGCCTATATTTCGAGCTCACAGCTTGTTCATTGGAGCACGTGTTGGTTGGTAAAAAATATATTGAGGATTATAAAATAATCGTAAGACTAATTTGATGCTAAAGTCTTTAGAAATTATTTGTACCATTGACGGACTGCGTACCAAGATTGCGTCCTGGCGAAAGGATAAATTAAGCATTGGTCTCGTCCCTACAATGGGAGCCCTTCATGGCGGGCATTTATCTCTTGTTTCTCGGTCAGTGGCTGATAATGACCAGACCTGTGTTACTATTTTTGTTAATCCCCGGCAATTTGGCCCGGGAGAAGGCTTCAAGGCCTACCCTCGAGATCATCAGGCAGACACTCAAGCGCTGGAAGATTGTAAAGCGGATCTCTTATTCGCTCCAAGTGTGGAAGAAATGTACCCAACAGGAAGTGTCACAAGTGTTTCTGTAACAGGTATAGGTGACATATTAGAAGGGGAGTTTAGGCCCGATTTTTTTAAAGGTGTCGCTACTGTGATTACTAAGCTGCTTTTTCAAGTACTTCCGGACAGGGTCTATTTTGGGGAAAAGGATTACCAACAGCTTTGTCTTATTGAACGTATGAAGTCTGATCTCGATATACCCGTTGAAATCATCGGGTGTCCTACAATTCGTGAGCGCGATGGACTTGCGCTATCATCGAGAAATATTTACCTAAATAAGGAGCAAAGATCAGTTGCCCCAGGGTTACATCGCATTCTTAATGAAACGGCAGAGCACTTCCATACGTCAAATAATAGGAACCAAGCGATTTCTAAAGGAAAAATAGCCTTGATAGAATCTGGGTTTACAAAGGTTGACTATATTGCAATTTGTGACCCAGCCACATTAAATCAAGCGGAGCAAAATACAGGATCCGTAAGAGTATTAGGGGCTGCATGGCTTGGAAGAACACGATTGATTGATAACGTTGAATTGTAGTGTATCAACGCTTTGAGCTAATTCTTTAATTGAGATGCTTGGTGTTACGATCTAGTTACAAATAATTTTTTCTAATTTGGTTTTAATTTCCTGAAGTTTTTCCGGCGACTGGAGTAAAAACTAGTGCTAATGCCGTGCAAATAAATAACAGTGAAACAAATTCACGCCAACCAACGGTTTCCCCCAGAACTAGGCTTGAACTGACCACTCCTATAATTGGGACTAGTAGAGTTGAGATAGTGCAAATAGAGACGGGTAACATTTCAATCACTCTGAACCAGACAAACCAGCACATGATAATAGGGCAGAATAACACGAAGATAGTAGAACCAACTGCTGCTAAAGAATAAGTTTGCCAATCGGGGGTTTCAAGGACCAAGGCTAAGATCGTAATGGGTAGTCCGCCAATGACTAACTGCCATCCCACGAGGGAAAGCGTGGAGATACGCCACTTGATACTCTTTTGTACAACAGTACCGGCACCCCAGGAAAAGGCTGAGGCTAACATGAAAAAAGCGCCAGCTGGTGCAAGTTTTAGGATGCCAAGCTCCCCAGATAACAATACGCCAAGCCCGCACATACCAAGAACAAGTCCAATTAGTTTACCGGGTGTCGATTTTTCGCCAATAAATAATATGCTCAAGATCACGGCCCATAGGGGCATTGTATATGCGATAATGGAGGCTTGACCGCCACCTAGAAGGCGTATTCCAAACGCGCTAAATACGTGCCAGAGGGTAATGTTTAAAAATGCTGCTAACGTGATCTCTCGCCACTGCCCTTTTGGAATTCCAATCTTAAATTTAAAAAGGAACCCGAGGCCAAATATAGCGAGGGCAGCAGTCGGTGCAATTAGACCACGAAATGTGAATGGCGGAATTTCAGCAAGAGCTATTTTCAGGAATGGCCATGAAACACCCCACCCGAATATAGCCACCACCAGAAAAATGTATGCCTGTGCTGTGAGGCCGCTATTCTCTGGATGAGGTATCATTGATGGCTAGATTAGTTAATGTAAAGTTGTAACGACACAAAATACCTAGCATTTGATGGTGAGCGCTACAAACCACAAAGACTAACACCTTGGCTTGGAGATAGCTTTTGGCTTTGGTATCTTTTGGGGTAGTCCCCTAATTTAGGTAGAGATGTACCTCGGTGCTGGTCGCGCGTGCTGTCCGCTCGGACAAGGACACCCGGTCTGGCGAGAGGCCCATACGTTGCAACGATCTAAGTACATTTTCCGCATTGCGGCGCGCCTTGTTTCTGTCAACAGAAAGCTTGGCTGCTCCGCCTAAATTCGGGGCTATGGCTACCAGAGAAAAAGTTGAACCGGGTCGACGTTCAAGGACCCGGCTGACAGCGTTGTATAGTGCCTGTTCATAAGCCACGTCCTTACGGTCAAAGCGAATTACCACCAACGGGCGACTACCAATTGATCGTTGGGTTCGGGGCCCGACAGAGTTTTGTCTGCCAGAAGCGACTGCGTCAAGGGCGCGGTTAGTAAGACTGGCCCCCATGATTTCGCCAGTTTTGATGGATTCAGATAGCGTGTTCAAGTTGCTACGTTCGGTCGCGACAAAATTAGTATGACGTTGGATATCCTCACTTAGTTCCTTTAATA
>Ga0315339_1003768_pt1 | contig 10396 bp, 14 predicted proteins | sample ASW17metaG_FD_204514 | JGI IMG/M metagenome (GOLD analysis project Ga0315339, IMG submission 204514) | Ammonia-oxidizing marine archaeal communities from Pacific Ocean, United States - ASW #17 | ecosystem: Environmental > Aquatic > Marine > Oceanic | place: USA: California | collected 2016-12-05
TGAGGATTGGCGGCTGCATTACAACACAGAAAGACCCCATAGTCGACTGGGCTATCTCAGTCCAGAGGACTATATAAAACACCAAATAGTCTCACCCTAAGTGGGCCAAAAAAGGCTAGCCGGTCAACCAACAGGTGTTTGATGCACATGTTAAGGCTGCCCATGTGCAAGAATTTGGAGACCTGACGAGGCATATGCATGACGAGCCTGTAGAACACTTCATCACCGATAGGATAACTTGAAAGCACGGTTCGGCAGTGGGATAGCTCGTCTTCTAACCACGATACATAAGTAAAATAGCCGTGGAATATCATGGACACTGACATGTATGCTTGGTTTACCGAAACTTGGGAGAATTACGTTTGGCCTTACGGATTTATATTGTTCTGGGCCTGTTGTATTTTATGGGCAATATTTTCTAAGGATACAGGGGAGGAAAAGACTCCGGTAGAAGAGACAAAAGAGCAAGACACCGAAGATGAGATTGAAGCCGATGCGGAAGTCGAGATCAAAGCCGATGCGGAAGTCGAGATCAAAGCCGATGCGGAAGTCGAGATCAAAGCCGATGCGGAAGTTGACGAATTGGAGCGTCTTCGTGCGATTAAGCAGGAGCTTATCGCAAACGCGGAAGAGTTAGGCATCACAGCGTCAGCTGCACTTGATTAAAATCGTGGAATGAGGCAAGGCATGGCTAACGACAATACCCATTCAGACCCATTCGGCCTTCGCACCCCTCTCCGTCGATCCAAGCCGTCTATTCCTCTCCGTCGATCCAAGCCGTAATTCCTTGCTTTTGCAGGGCGGTCCGCACTGAAGATTCACTGCGCGATCCGCATACCATGGGATCCTGCGCCGTCACGCCCCGATCAGCGATGAGGTTATGCCCTGTCACCGCGGCCGATTCATCACTTGCTAAAAAGAGCATAGCGTTGGCCACCTGCTCCGGTGTGCTGGGAGAGCCCAATGGATAGAAGCATGCTTGCCGGCGATATTCGGCGGGATTGTTATCCAGCATGACATACTTCTTTTCAGTCAGCATGCGTGCGGGCGTTAAGATATTTGCTCTGATGCCTTGCATCCCGTAGGTGATGGCCAGACTCTTGGTGAAATTTATCATGCCCGCCTTCGCCGGTCCATAAGAAGAGATTGACCCGCCGCCGACAATCCCTGTATGGGAAGCCACATTGATGATACTACCGCCCCCTTGCTCAATCATCACAGGTACCACCTCTTTGCAGAAAAGCAGCGGCGCTGTCATGTGGCAAAAGATGGTTTCTTCCCAGTCCTGTAGTTCCACATCTTCGATCTTTCCGCCCGGGTTGTCGATAATGGCGTTGTTGACCATGACATCAATGCGCCCATATTTTTCTTTGGCGAAACTGCAGAGAGCGATAATGTCGGCTTTGTTCATCACATCACACTGTTTATAGACGACCTCTCCAGCAAGTCCTTCCGCTTCTTTGAGTAGCTTCTGGGCATTCTCAGGGGTTCTGCCCCGGTCACAGGTGACCACTTTGGCGCCCTCTCGCGCAAATATCAATGCAGCGGCCTTTCCCAAACCCAGGGTTGATCCGGTGAGTATGGCAACTTTTCCGTCTAGTCTTTTCATATTTAATTCTCCTGAGTCTAAGGGATGTAAATACCCTCTGTACACGACAGTGATCTAAGTTGCAGTGCAGTCCAGAGTTAGGTTAATTGGGATCGACCAAGATTCCACCAACCCCCCCTGGAGCTGCCCCGTGAGAAGTATTCATACGCTGAAGAAGCATCTGGCGCAAGCCGTCGGGTCGTTGTCGGCCCATCGCATCGACCTGCTCAGCCGGCTGATCCCTACCTTCTTGGTGGTCCGTTCGGTGAATCTGATGAAAGTCGCCACGGCCATGCCGGGACCGGCCACCAAGATGAGTCGCTATCGGCGCCTGCAACGTTTTTTCAGCTCGGGTTTGTCGACCGAGGTCTTCACCGAATTGATCCTGAAGAAGGTGATCAAACAGGCTGTTTGGAAACTTTATGAAGATCATAGCATAGGAGAGTTCTTCCTCCCCGACCGCTATAGTGTGCCCGAAGTAGAGAGCGCCATTCTTGCCGAAAGAGGCGACAAACATAAGGGAGTCACTTTCAATGCATGTGGCGTTGAATTTTCGTACTTAGCACGGTTTTATGAGGTCTGGCCATCGTTAGATGACTACAGTCAATATGTTGATGTCTACATTGAATTTGATGGTCGAACGGTCTTTATGCAAACGCTCTCGCGCGACCCGCACCTTGGAACCACAACAGAATTTGGAAGTGTTGAAACATTCATAGAAGGTAAGTGGATGCAAGCTGTTTTGGGACTCTATGAAGCGTTAGAAAGGGAGAAGAAAGCTGCTGAAGAATCCTCCCAAAAAAAAGAGAATAAACGAGAGATCGAAGATCTTAAATCAAATTTCGGCATCGATGCGGATACAGATGTTGACGATCGTGAGGAGGGCCATCAAAAGGGCTCTTAAACACGGCTCGGCAGCGGGATAGCTCATTGGGTTATAGTCCAAAAAGTCACAGGATTTGGCCTAAAATTAAGCTTTCATGGTTCCCTATAATGGTTCCCCTCGCCACAAGTCATTGAGCCACAGCCTACCTCATAGGCCTCATAAAACCCAAAGGTCGCAGGTTCAAATCCTGTCCCCGCTACCAAATTTTGAGAAACGCAACCTTCTGATTTTACGAGGGTTGCGTTTCCTCGTTCTGCGCCCACGGCAAGCCGTTGCACGTATGTTGCACGTTCCACCCCAATGTTCAACCCCCTGGCTACTTCCTCAACCGCTTCCGCTATCCGATCTTCGCGGAGTCGCCCATAGACATTCAGTGTCATTTCAGGCGATGGGTGACGAGCAAACGCCTGGGCATCTTTGAGGGACAAACCGGTATCCATAATCAGGTTGATGCTGGTGGTCCGTAGTGCATGAAAATCGAGTTTACCTTTAGGAGTAATGCGGGATATCCCAGCGGCTTCTAAATCGAGTTTCAATCGCCGGTCGGTCTGGTTTGGGACGTATAGCAATGGCCGGTTCGGTAGTGTTTATTTCACTTTTGCCTTCGCGAATTTTGCCTCATAGATCCGCTGGGCTTCACCGGAATCAGCATAGGCTTTGAGCCGATCGACGTGATCTCGCGGGAGGTGTTGAAATCCAAGTTGACGGTTCTTGGTCCACGCAGCCTCTAATTGGACCCCAGACCGCTCAACATCCAAGTGATCTTTATCGTCAAGCTCCGGAGTTCATTGGCCATCAGGCCGGAAAACAGAGCCGTTTCGTAAAGGAATCGGTCCCCCACGCTGCTCACGCCAAGTAACACCCGGATCTCATCGTCGGTCATGGCTCGACGCGTAGTTTGGGGCGTAGTATCAAAATCCACCATTGCCTTTAGTGGATCGCCTGCCAAATACCCCCGGTCTACGCACCAATTGCAGAGAGCGCCGATTACCTCAGCATAGTTTTTCAGCACTTAATATGGAAATATACAGAAATTTTCTGGCACCTCTCGTTCTTTGTGACCTTGGTCCGGCTAACTCCTACTTGGGGTCTTCCGCTCAATATCGCCACATGCGATTTGCCCGTAAAATGGGCGATACACACTTCCTATATGGTACATTAGCTTCCGCGCCGTGTTTGGGCGAGGATCTTCAACTTCAATGATGGCCACTCCCTCACCGATGCGATAGACAAGCTCTTACAACGGGAAGGTCGGTTTAGGTGGGACATGATAGACGGTAAGCCGCGCAAGAGTTCGATCAACCCCACGTATTACAATCTGCGGCACACTTTCGCCACGGGATTAGTGCGGACGCGGACAGATCCCGTCACTATCATGGAATTGATGGGTCACAAGTAGTTGGAAACCACGCTGAAATATCTCAAATCGCTCGGCGTAGACGATAACCGGACCGCAGGGCTGAACGAGGTCTATACAGTTGGCGATACCGCCGTCTAAAACACATGAGTATAGGACGCTGGATATGACCGACCTGCTGGTGGAGGTTCTGGCCACGGAGAAAGCACGGGGGGGAAAAGATCGACACTCCGTTTGTCATCGTGTCCGGGGTGCCGATCTCCACACAGTGCAAGCGATGATGGGCCACAAGATCATCAAGACCACCGAGCGCAGTATCTGGAGCCGCTACGCGCTGCCGAGGGATCCATCGGGCGTTTATTGCCTTATTAATAAAAGCAGATGCGAGACACACTCCCGTTGACGTGCAGTCTAATTGGCGTTTGTATGAATCCATATCCTCACGGATCGGTGGGACGGGCGATGGCTCCCTCTTGAGTAAGCGCATAGACCACGGTATTGACGACCAACTGCTGCAGTCGAACGTCGCTGAAGCGCTCTACCCGAGCTTGATTTATCGCGCGCTGCCTTTCGGCCAATTGCGTTTCGTCAAGCACTTGCGATCCAACCCCTACGTCTTCCGTTGGCGCCGATTCCGAAACAAGCTGAGCTGTTCCGTGGCGCTGAGCATAGTATGGGTCGAGCGCGTTAAACGCGGTCATAACCAGGCGGTTGCCAATAAATAAACCACGCACACCGATATAGGCATCTTCAACCTGAGCTTCTATCGCCAGTGAGAAAAACGAGCGGTAGAGCGGATGGTTGGCGGGGACCCACTCGATACGGGCATCGCGTTGCCAGACGAGTTGGCCATACTTTTCCAACGCTTCGCGCACGAATTCAAATTCTAATGCTCCATCGAGAATAAACCCCCCTTGCATTAGGTAAAGCGCAAGAGATTCTAATTCGCCTTCGTGCGGGCGGTTTTGCGGTACGATAATGGGCAATGTCAAAAGTCTTGGATCGCGATAAGATACATTCGTCGCAAAACCGCCCTGGATCTCTGTATACTGGTTGACGAGTTCTACCACTGTATCTAAGTCGCGTGGATTTTGTCCCCTCGTGCGCAGGGGCGTCATTCCCGCAGAGGCTGAGTAGGCACGCCCCAGGCGGAAAAAACCCGTCGCGGCTTGCGGTATAGATGCATCATAGCAAATTTTCGCCTGATACCTCTCACGGTCATATGCTTGCTGCTCCTCGGCAGGCGTAAGTGGCGTCACGGCCATCGGGGCACAGTGCATACAAAAGATCCCCAAAGCGCCTATGTAGGGCGCAGTAATTCTTCCCCAAGAACTATTTTTTATCATTGGTATGACCTCCGTAAATTGGTAACTCTTTACATTATCCCAAATCGCCTTGATTCCTCTATTTGCAAATCTGCAGAAGACGAATCCTTGGCAGTATTCACATTCTCTACGATAAACCTCTCCGTCATGTATATAGTACATTTCGGCCTAGGTGACAAAAAAACTCAATTTTCACATACGAAGAATAAAAGAATGGGGCAGTTATTCATACTTTCAGACATCAACCGCTGGAACTGCCAAACGCTCCAACTGCCCTCGATTGCATCCAGAACACAACTTGCTCCTCGGGACGTTGTGACACCGGAGGTGAGTTCCTCCGCAGCCGTTCTGAACCTCGTGGAAGCCGACTGTGCGGCTGGCGGGTCTGGGGCGGCAAAGAATTCCTCACCGCTAGCCGCGTCTCCCTAACAGGCCCTTTATAATGTTTATATTCTGCTTCCAATTGAAGAAATGAGATTTATCGCCATGGACACAGCGTTGGTAGCCCTTAGCACAGAAGATATCCAACAGTTTATCACGAACGGTTTTTTCGTTAAACGAAAGATCCTCGACCCCAAACTTTGTGCCGCAGCACGAGACGGGCTGTGGGCGGGAAACAGCTCAAGTCACTTGCGACGGGACGACCCTAAAACCTGGGCAAAAGGGATCCCAGAACCAGACCGTCCAGAGCACGCCTAATGGCATGAATGATCGCACTGGCGAATATGTGAACTCTCTGGCGATGGGGACATGATCGACTTGCTCCCACGCCTTGTCTTCCCGTGGTTCGAGTAACTCCTCGGCAAGGTTGTGACACCAGAGGGAGTTCCTCCGCGGCCGATCCGGATCCTCGTGGAAGTCGATTGCGCGGTAGGTATCTACTGGGTGCTACCGAAAGAGCGCAGGAACTCTTCGCCTTCGATGGCAGACACCGCCCGTAGCCCCGTCTACCCTGGCCCCTCAGAGGCTAAAACAACCTTTTTCGCCCATTGGACCGGCCGAGCCTAAAAAAGGCGGGCACCCCAGCCGAAAAGAGGGCCATAAGACACCCACCCCGCTTGACCCGCCCCCCGAAAAGGCCCTTTACATTTCCTATATATTCGTCTCGACTCCTATTTTCTCATTTCCCTTTTCTGACTATGCGCTATATCATCCACGACAGTCGCTACAAAGATGTATGGGATGCCCTTGTTATGGTGCTTGCGATTGTAGTTGGCGTCGAAATACCGCTGCGTCTAATTTTCGACTATGATCCTTCTTTTATTATCAAAGCGCTCGATGTACTCTTGACCGTCGTTTTTTCATTGGATGTGATCCTCAATTTGGTTCCTCCAATTCCCGATGAAGACGAATCGCTCGAAAACGATGAGAGAATCAACTATTCGTATCTGAAAACCTGGTTTACTATCGACTTACTGGCCGCTCTGCCGTTCGCCTTATTGCTAATTGGCGCCCCTCTAGGCAACGGTCAGGGTCTGAAGGTTCTGCGCATGGTGCGCCTGATTCGGCTGCTGAAACTAGCTAAGATCGTTCCACTGATGCGCAAGTGGGGGCAGTTCCACTCACTTAATCCCAGTGTTCTGCGGATGTCCATCTTTCTCTTGCTAATGGTGTTTGCGGCGCACTGGATGGCTTGTGGTTGGATCAGTTTGGGCGGCATCGGTCTGGAGATTGACCGGACGACCGTCTACGTAAAAGCGATCTACTGGGTGATCACCACGATGACTACGGTCGGTTATGGCGATATAACACCATCATCTAACATTCAACTTGTTTACGCCATCTTTGTGATGATCCTAGGCGTGGGGACCTACGGCTACATCATTGCTAATATTGCAAATCTACTGGGCAATATCGATACGGCGCGGATGGATTTCACGCGAAAAATGGCGGTGGTCGACGCGTTTCTCGCCTACCGGGCGATTCCCGCGGACCTCGAACAGCGAATTCGCGAATATTACCAGTATATCTGGGAAAATCGCCTCGATCACAAAGAGGACGAAGTCATAAACGACCTCCCGGATTCGCTGCAGAGTGAAGTCGCGCTCTTTCTGCGAAAGCCGCTTTTGTCGCAGGTGCCCCTCTTTCGCGAAGCGGGCGCTCTCTTTCATCAAGAGGTGGCCCGCTATCTCAATATCCACATTTACATGCCCGGGGATCTGATCGTCCGCAGGGGCGATAGCGGCGATAGTATGTTCTTCATTAGCAAGGGAAGCGTTCGGATTTTAAGCGACAACGAGCAGGACTCGTTGGCAGTACTGGGTGAGGGTAGTTTTTTCGGCGAGACATCTCTCCTCAGGGAACAGCCCCGCAACGCCACGGTCTATGCCATGGGTTATTGCAATATCTATAGTCTCGACAAAAGTCGTTTCGACCAACTACTAGAGAGATTTCCCCCATTCAAGAAGATCATCGTAGAAACCAGTGCCAAACGGGAGGCTCGCTCATCAAAGCATTCGATATCCGATCCGCAAGACTGATACCGTTTGCGGTACCACGTTGCGCGCTCGGACGGCAGGTTCGGATTCCGATATTCGCGGACGTGGCGCCTCAATCCCGGCTCTGAACGGGCAGGAGTCAGCAGCGGACCTCTCGCCATCGCAGTGGGCGCAGGAACTGTCTGACTTCGCCCTAGGTGAAACATAAATATACGCTCTGCCACGTTTTGCTAAATCCTATAGCTAAATTATCCAGCAAACTATCCGTTGCTCTATTAGCCGTTTATCAAAACATCTCATAATTACGTCAATTAAATCAGAGAAACTATAGATGGATTATAGATGGCGCCCTACCTAATCCCTGGACGCATCCACAAGCGCCTGACTAATGGGCCGCAGCCACTATGGGACCGGCATGGTGGCTCTACCGCTCCGGTAGCTGCCGCCGTAACCACCTCCGCCGCTGCACCAAGCATACGGCTGACCACCTTATCAATTACCCCTTTTATAAGATTCATAGTAGATAGCTCCTTATATCATGTCTTATGATGGGGAGATGAAAGGAGGGACGATCTACAATCTGTTCAGAACGATGTTCAAATAAGTTAAGACAATAGTTAGGTCTCCTTGATTCAACGAGAAACCTACAGTCATCGTCGAGTTCGTTTTTACAGTGACACCGTCTTGCGTTTTTTCAGTTAGGTCCCAAATAAGTTCTACACCACCCCTTCATCTCCACGTCCCCCCTTGGATAAGATTCTGGACCTTTCAGATTCAATTTGAATCTCCCATCCTTGTAGAACCGTAAGAGTAAGAGTTTTTCTCCCATTTGTGCCCGTCCAAATTCCTATCAAGGGATCATCTTTTTTAGGACCCGTAGAACTCTCATCACACCCACCCAAACTCAATGCCACCACCAGAAATCCCCACAGTTTACTCATCGTATACCCCCAAGTAGGATAAGGTTTCTTATCCATTCGTTATGAAAATACGGATGGGGAGAGTCAAATCCAACCGAAAAGAGGTATATAGTATAGGTCTCACGCCTCGGCCAGCTCGAGATCGGGCTGGCCGTTTCGTCATCGACCTCAACAGAATATTCTGGGTTTAGTTTTCGTACACTTTGCGTTGACGATACCGGGCCGTCTCGCGGTGTCCATGATGCGTCTTTACGTAATTCAATGCGATCATATAAAGCAGCCTCCTCGCCATCTACAGTGTAGGTCCATACCGTAATATCCTCGCGCAGATGGACGCCCCAATCGTCCGTCAAATATTTGTCGGTCCAGTGGTTCCATGCTGTATTACCAATCACCGCTGAGTTTTTATTGTCGGCTTGTGGGCGCGTTACGCCCAAAATATCATCAGCTGAATCAGTTGCATCGTTAGATCCGTACCTTATCGCCGTCCAACACCACCGCTTTGCCCACCTCTAATTCTGCTCCATCCGCTGACTCAAACCACTCTTGATAATTAGCACCCGACGCGGCAGTGATTAGCCGAGCCGCGCAAGACTATTACAAATTGGCCCGCCGGCTGACCTCGCCGTATCTCGATGAGGATAAGGCCGCGTCGATGGAGGTGGAGGCCGACAATATCGAAGCTTGGCTGCTCGATCCGCAAAACGAGATGGTCAACTGCGTAGGGCTCGATATAGAGTTAATCGAAGAGTTTATCGACCACGTATCGGACGGCCACGAGATCACCACCTTTGAGCTACATAAACAAGTGAATTGACTATATAAGCATCTGCTAAACAACACAAAAAAGTGTAGTATTCAAACACTGATCAGTGTGGCCATACCATATGTAGTCCACCCTATTGCACCACCACGGCATATGGCACCAATTCACGTTCATACCACCACCCGCCCACTCACAAGACAATGCCGATAGCCGGCAACCCTGGGTGGAGTTGGGAGCAGCCGCAAGGGCTGGGCGTCAATGGATTTGGGGAGGCCCAGCGGGTAGTGGTATTGATCAACAACTAGACGATAATGACCACCTGCACTAACTACATCACCGTGCGGTGGGCGCCTGTGCGTTAAGCAGCCCGGTGGCAACCGAGGACATCTGTTGATAGATAAAACATCGTTGATCAATATATTGGAAGGAGAAATCTAACATGAGTACAGCAACCGAACCCGTCTGGCTGAAGGTTGGCCAGGTGGCCAAGGCGCTCCAGTTGAGCGAGTCATCCGTATATCGTATGGTTATGAGCGGGCGAGATACCCGTCCGTTGGGTAGGGGCCCGCGTTAGAATCCACCGCAATTTTGTCGAAGAGGAAGCATGGATCAAAAACGAGCGGTCCACGACCATATTCCCGCGACAACCGGAAAAAGGGAAAACTGAAAAAACTACACCGAGCGACCTTGGGCAGATGGTACCGTTTCCCACTTTATCCACCCTGGATACGAATACCAGACCATGCTAAATGCTAAGGCAAGCGAGGGTATGAGCGTTTGTTGTCCGAGCCATTAGCCGAGGCGCAAGAAAACTCGACCAACCTCCGCTTCGACAAAGCGAGCGACGAATGGCTGCACTCGTATGGTCGCAGCAAGCCCGGCACATTTGAAAGCTGTGAGCGACACATAAACCTCCACCTCAAGCCCCATTTTGGTGCGGCTCGACTCTGGCAGGTTTACCTGTTTTGGCCTACTTAGGGTCAGACTTTTTGGTTGGCTAAAAAGTCTTCCGGGCTGAGGTATCCCAGCCGGCTATGAGGTCTTTCCTCGTTGTAATGCTGTCGCCAATCCTCAATTACGACCCGGGCTTCGCGCAGATTCAATAACCACTCCCGA
>Ga0315339_1003769_pt1 | contig 10392 bp, 7 predicted proteins | sample ASW17metaG_FD_204514 | JGI IMG/M metagenome (GOLD analysis project Ga0315339, IMG submission 204514) | Ammonia-oxidizing marine archaeal communities from Pacific Ocean, United States - ASW #17 | ecosystem: Environmental > Aquatic > Marine > Oceanic | place: USA: California | collected 2016-12-05
ATATTTAATTGCTTGTGCAGGAGATGAAATTTATGCAAATCAAAGTTCTATAGTAGGATCAATAGGTGTTATTTACTCATCTTTTGGATTTAAAGATTTAATTAATAAAATTGGTGTTCAAAGAAGAGTGTATACCGCAGGTAAAAATAAAAGCACTCTAGACCCTTTCATGGAAGAAAAAAAAGAAGACATTGATAGATTAAAAAATATTCAGTTAGACCTCCATAAAGATTTTATTGATGTTGTAGAAAAAAGCAGATTAACCAAACTAAAAAAAGATAGTGGAATCGAATTATTCTCAGGAGAATTTTGGTCAGGAAGAAAAGCAAAAGAACTGGGCTTAATAGATGGAATAGGAAACGCAGATCAAATTTTGAGAGAAAAGTTTGGCGATAAGATAGTTATTAAAAAATTTGAAAAAACAAAAAGTTGGCTTGCTAAAAAATTATCTTCAGAAAATTATACAGAACAAGCAATTAGTATTTTAGAGGAAAGATCTATTTGGCAAAGATATGGCTTCTAAAAAAAAAATTAAAAAACCTAAACATCAATCATTTCAAGATACAATTTTAAATTTGCAAAAATATTGGAGCAAGCAAGGATGTGTAATTTTACAACCATACGATTTAGAAGTTGGCGCAGGAACGTTTCATCCAGCTACAACACTTAGATCTTTAGGAGAAATGCCATGGAAAACTGCCTACGTTCAACCTTCAAGACGACCAACCGACGGAAGATACGGAGAAAATCCAAACAGACTTCAACACTATTATCAATTTCAAGTTTTAATTAAACCATCGCCAAAAAATATAAAAAAACTTTATTTAAACAGTTTGTCAGCAGTTGGAATAAAATATCAAGAGCATGATATAAGATTTGTTGAAGATGACTGGGAAAGTCCGACATTAGGAGCCGCAGGGCTTGGATGGGAAGTTTGGTGTGACGGAATGGAAGTAACCCAATTTACTTATTTTCAGCAAATGGCTGGAATTGAATGCAATCCAGTATCCGTTGAATTGACTTATGGATTAGAAAGATTGTGCATGTTTACTCAAGGAAAAAAAAATGTTTTTGATTTAGAATGGAATAATGATGGAGTTTTATATCGAGATGTATTTTATCAATCAGAAAAAGAATTTTCAAAATATAATTTTGAATTAGCTAATACTGATAGTTTATTTAAAATATTTAATATGACAGAAAAAGAGTCTAAATCTTTGATGGATAATAAATTATCTTTGCCAGCTTATGATCAATGTTTAAAAGCTAGTCATATTTTTAACATACTAGATGCTAGAGGAGTAATAAGTGTTGCACAAAGAGCTGAGTATATAGCAAGAATTAGAGAGCTTGCGAAAGGTGTTGGTCAAATTTGGCTTGAAAGTCAAAAATAAAAATGGCTGAATTTTTATTAGAATTATTTAGTGAAGAAATACCTGCTAATTTACAATCTTCTGCAAGAATAAATTTGCTTATAAGCTTTAAAAAATTTTTTGAAAAAGAAAATATAAATTATAATGGTGATGCTAAAGTTTTTTCTACGCCAAATAGATTAGTTTTATATTTTAAAAAAATTGAAAGAGAAATACATCAAAAATCGGAAGAGATAAGAGGCCCAAACACCAAAGCTCCAGATAGGGCAATAGAGGGTTTTTTAAAATCAAATTTAATTCAAAAAAAACATATTTATAAAAAAAACACTGATAAAGGTGAGTTTTTTTTTTATAAAAAACCATCAATAAAGATTAAATCAGAAGATGTTATAAAAACCAATATCCCGGACATATTAAAAAAGCTATCCTGGAAAAAATCAATGAAATGGGGGGAACACAATCTTTACTGGGGTAGACCTTTAAAATCAATACTTGCAATTTTTGATAAGAAACCTTTAAAGTTTGAATTCCATCATTTATCAAGCTCGGATTCAACGTATATAGATAAAAATTTTGAAGAGAAAACAAAAACATTTAAAAATATTAATTCATATTTTTCTTATTTTAAAAAATTTAATGTAATTATTGATAATGATTTAAGAAAAAAATATATAAAAAAAAAATTAACAGATCTTTCAAACAAAAAAAACCTTCAAGTAAATATTAATGAAAAGTTGTTAAATGAAGTAACTGACATTGTTGAAAATCCTAAAGTAATTTCATGTACATTTGATAAGAAATATTTAAATATACCAAAAGAAATTATCACAATAACAATGCAACATCATCAAAAGTATTTTCCAACATTTGATAAAAAAAATAGTTTAACAAATAATTTTTTTATTGTTGCAGATTCACTTGATCCAAAAGGCTTTGTTAAAATTGGAAACGAAAGAGTAATTGATGCAAGGTTAAGTGATGCAGAATTTTTCTGGAATAAGAATAAATCTCAAAACTTAGTAAAGCAAATATCTAAATTAAAAAATATAAATTATTTTAAGGGTCTAGGAAGTTATTATGACAAAGTTCAAAGAATAAGAAAATTAAGCAGTCTTATTTCAGACGAATTATTAATTAGCAAAGAAAAAATAGAAATTGCATCTTCAATATGCAAAGTAGACTTGCTATCAGATCTTGTAGGAGAGTTTCCAGAATTACAAGGTGTATTAGGAGGATATTTTGCAGAAGCACAGGGTTTTGAAAAGGAAGTTTGTATCGCTGTTAGCGAGCATTATTTACCAACAGGATTAGAAAGCAGGATTCCAAAAAAACCATATAGTATTGCGCTATCATTGAGTGATAAGCTGGATTCTCTTGTAGGTTTTTTTGGCTTAGATTTAAAACCTTCAAGCTCCAAAGACCCATATGCTTTAAGAAGATCAGCAATTGGTTTATTAAAAATGATTTTAGAAAATAATAAAGAATTAAAATTAAGAGACTTAATTAATTATAGCTGCCAACTATATAGTGAACAAAATATTAATTTTAGTTCAAAAGATGTTCAAAAAGATCTTTCAGAATTTTTCCACGACAGATTCAAAAATTTTATGAAAGAAAAAGAAATTAGAAATGATATTATTGAGAGTGTAACACTGAACTACAATATCGACAATATTTTGAAAATTTATAAAAAAACTTTAACTTTAAATAAATTAATTTCAAAAGAAGTTGGAAAGGATGTGATGTTTAGTTATAAAAGAGCGTCAAATATTATTTCTAACGAATTAAAAAATAACAAAATAGAACTAACTGGCTTTGCAGACCCAGGGTTATTCAAAAATGAATTTGAAAAAATACTTTATAAAAAAATTTACGAAATAAAGAAAGATTTTACAAGCATTGGTAGAGATGATGCTTATGAAGGCATACTAAAAACATTGTCATCAGCCAAAAAAGAAGTAAATGAGTTTTTTGACAATGTAATAGTAAATGACGAAGATGAATTAATTAAGAAAAATAGACTAGAACTTTTGCAAATGCTATGCAAAACCTTCGATAATTATTTAAATTTTTCTAAAGTAGAAAGCTTTTAGTGAAAAAATTAGTTTTTAATTTTAAATCAAAAGATACAAAAAAAATAAAAATTCCAAAAAATATTTTAGGAGGAAAAGGAGAAAATCTTGCCGAAATGGGAAGACTTGGATACCCTGTTCCTTCTGGATTTACTATTTCTACTGAAGTGTGCGATTTATTTTACAAAAATAATAAAAAAATTGGTCCAAAAATATTGAAACAGATAAAAGCTGAAATAAAAAATATTGAAAAAGATTCCGGTAAAAAATTTGGAGATTTAAAAAATCCTTTGCTAGTTTCAGTAAGGTCGGGTGCCAGAGTTTCAATGCCCGGAATGATGGACACGATATTAAATTTAGGATTAAATGATAAAACGGTTCTAGCACTTGCTAAAAAAACTTCAAATGCAAGATTTGCTAAAGATAGTTATAGAAGATTTATTCAAATGTACGCTAATGTTGTATTAGGAGTTGAAAGCTACAATTTTGAAGAACTTATTGAAAATTATAAACTCACAAAAGGAGTTTTGTTAGATACTGAACTAGATGAAAATGATTGGGATGGTTTAATCAAAGATTTTAAGAATGTTGTGAAAGAAAAAACAAAAAAAGAATTTCCCCAGAATGTTAATGAACAACTAATAGGAGCAATATTAGCAGTATTTTTATCTTGGCAAAGCAACAGAGCAAAGGTTTATAGAAAACTTAATCAAATACCTTCTGATTGGGGAACAGCAGTTAATGTTCAGCTAATGGTTTTTGGAAATATGGATCAAGATTGTGCTACTGGAGTAGTTTTTACAAGAAACCCATCAACAGGTACAAATGAAATTTTTGGAGAATATTTAATTAATGCTCAAGGAGAAGATGTTGTTGCAGGCACAAGAACTCCAAAATACATAACAAAAAAAGCTAGAGTTGAAGCTAAGGTTAGAGAAAGCTCGATGGAAGAATCAATGCCTGCTGTTTTTAAACAGTTAGATAAAATTTTAAAAAATTTAGAAAAACATTATAAAGATATGCAGGATGTAGAGTTTACAGTCGAGAACAATAAACTTTGGTTATTACAAACAAGATCAGGAAAAAGAACAGCCAAATCTGCTGTTAAGATTGCAGTTGATATGGTTAAAGAAAAATTAATTTCAAAAAAAGATGCTATCATGAAAATAGATCCTCATTCTTTAGACACACTTTTGCATCCAACTTTAGATAAAAAAAGCAAAATAAACGTTATTGCAAAAGGTTTGCCAGCTTCTCCAGGAGCGGCAAGTGGAAAGGTAGTTTTTTCATCTGACGAAGCAGAAAGACTTAATGAAATGATGCAGGATTCAATTTTAGTTAGAGTCGAAACTTCGCCAGAAGATATACACGGGATGCATGCTGCAAAGGGAATTTTAACTGCAAGAGGAGGAATGACAAGCCACGCTGCAGTAGTTGCAAGAGGAATGGGAAGACCATGTGTTTCAGGATCAAGCGAAATTGATATTAATTATGATAGAAAAATTTTTAAAACTGCATCAATAGAGATAAAAGAAGGCGATTTAATTACAATAGATGGATCTACCGGTAGAATTATTCAAGGAGAAGTTCCAAAAGTTAAACCAGAAATATCAGGAGATTTTTCAAAATTAATGAGCTGGGCAGATAGTTTTAGGAAATTAAAAGTTAGAACAAACTCTGAAACTCCATTAGACGCAAAAACTGCAAGAGATTTTGGAGCCGAAGGAATAGGATTGTGTAGAACTGAACATATGTTCTTTGATGCAGAAAGAATTTTATCCGTAAGAGAAATGATATTATCCAAAACTAAAGAAGACAGAAATAAAGCATTAGAAAAGCTTTTGCCTCATCAGAAAAAAGATTTTGTTGAAATATTTAAAATTATGAGTGGTTTACCAGTTACCGTAAGATTGCTAGATCCACCACTACACGAGTTTCTTCCAAGAAATGAAAAAGAAATTAACGAAGTAGCAAATGAATTAAAACTATCTATTAAAGAGATTGAAGCTAGAATTGGTGAGCTACATGAACAAAATCCAATGTTGGGACACAGAGGGTGTAGGTTAGGCATTTCTTTTCCTGAAATTTATGAAATGCAATGTAGAGCAATCTTTGAAGCATTATCAGGGTTAAAAAAGAAAAAAATAAAATCAGGATTTCCAGAAATAATGATACCTTTAGTATCTACTGAAGCAGAAATTAAGATTATGAGAGATTTGGTGATAAGAGTAGCAAAAGAAGTTCAATTGAATAACAAGGTAAAAATAGATTATTTAGTTGGCACAATGATTGAATTACCAAGAGCGGCTATTAAAGCCAAAGAAATTGCGAAGCATGCTGATTTTTTTAGTTTTGGAACTAATGATTTAACCCAAACAACTTTTGGTATTAGTAGAGATGATAGCGGTAAGTTTTTAAATGACTATATTGAGAACAAAATATTTGCTATTGATCCATTTGTTTCAATTGATGAAGGTGTAGGAGATTTAATTGAAATGGCATCTGAAAAAGGAAGAAAACAAAACAAATCAATTAAACTTGGAATTTGTGGAGAGCATGGTGGCGATCCAAAAAGTATTCACTTTTGTGCAAAAGCAGGTTTAAATTATGTCTCTTGCTCACCTTACAGAGTGCCTGTTGCAAGACTTGCTGCAGCCCAAGCACAATTAAAAAATAAATAATTAAAAAATTTTAGATTTGTAACTTTAGGTCCAAAGCTGGTGCACTGTGCGTGATACTACCAATAGATATTCTTTCAACACCAGTTTTTGAAATTTTTTTTATAGACTTTAAACTTACATTACCCGATGCTTCCGTCTCGTAGTATTTTTTTGCTAGTTTAACTCCTAATTTAAGGGATTTTATACTCATATTGTCAAATAAAACTCTATCAAATTTTAATCCAATTATTTTTTTTAATTGATTTAGACTATCAACCTCTACTGTAATTTTTTTTCCTTTTTTAAATTTAATTGCATTTTTGATTATTTTTCTAATATCGTTATTTGCAGCAATATGATTGTCTTTGATTAAAAATTCATCACTCAGATTAAATCTGTGATTTTCTCCCCCCCCAAGTTTGACAGCATATTTTTGTATAACTCTTAAATTTGGTATAGTTTTTCTAGTACAACAAATTTTTGATTTTTTATTAACTTTTCTTAAAAAACTATTAGTTTTAGTAGCGATACCAGAGATATGAGATAAAAAATTTAAAGCAACTCTTTCACCAATTAATATATTTTTTATTTTACCTTCAATAATTGCTATTAAATCTCCTTTTTTTATTCGAGATCCTTCTTTTTTTTTTATTTTAATTTTGATTTTTTTATCAATTAATTTAAAAGTTTGTTTTGCAAACTCTAATCCACCTATTATTCCTGATTGATTAGATATTAGCTTTATTTTTTTTTTAATATTATTTTTTAATAGATTTGAAGTAATATCTCCAGAAGGGTATAAATCTTCATTTAAAGCCAACTTGCATACATTTTTAACAAAGTTTTTACTTAATTGAATTTTTGACACAGATTTTATCTGCCTATTTTTGCCATTCTCTCCACGGATTTTCTAGCTTTTTCGATAGTTAGATCATCCATTATTATCTCATTATTTTCATTTTCTAGACAATCTAAAATTTTGGGAAGAGTAATTTTCTTCATATGAGGACATAAATTACACGGTCTAATAAACTCAACATTTGGATTGTCTATTTGTACATTGTCGCTCATTGAACATTCTGTAACCATCATAACTTTTTTAGGCTGGTTATCTCTAACATATTTAATCATACCACTTGTTGAACCAGCAAAGTCACTAGCTTTAATTACGTCAGGTGGGCATTCAGGGTGAGCAATTATCTTAATTTCAGGATTATTTTTTCTGATTTCATTTATCTCTTGATCGTTAAATTGTTCATGTACCTCGCATGTACCTTTCCATGAAATAATTTCAATATCAGTTTGTGAAGCAACATATTTCGCTAGATAATCATCTGGTAAAAAAATTACTTTTTTAACTCCTAAAGATTTTACAATTTTTAATGCATTTGCAGATGTACAACAAACATCAGTTTCTGCTTTAACTTCTGCTGATGTATTTACATAAGAAACAACAGGAACTCCAGGATATTTTTTTTTCAAATTTTTTACATCTTTGCCAGTAATTGAGGAAGCAAGAGAACAGCCCGCATCCATATCTGGCAGCAAAACTTTTTTATCTGGATTCATTAGCTTAGCTGTTTCTGCCATGAAGTGCACGCCGCACATTACAATAATATCTGCTTTTGTTTTTGACGCTTCTATTGCTAAAGCAAGCGAATCTGATGAAAAATCTGACACACCATGGTAGATTTCAGGAGTTTGATAATTGTGAGCAAGGATTAAGGCATTTTTTAATTTTTTTAATTTATTAATTTTATATATATATGGCGCATGTAAAGACCATTCAATTTCTGGAATGGCTCTTGATATTTTTTTATATATTGGGTCGGTGCTTTTTTTTATTTCTGCTAAAAGTTCCATACCAAAAACTTATCAACTTGAAATAGAATTGTCATTAATTTAATCTGACGCACAAGGAATGGTTATGCTGGAATTGGTAGGCAGGCAGGAATGAGGACTGTATGGGTTTAACCCATGAGAGCTCAAGTCTCTCTGGCCGCTCCAAAAATGATTAAAGCTTAAGTAAAATTTGAACATTTAATTGCAATCTTTACTATTTGATCTTTTTATAAAAACCTGTCGAAGGTTTGAATTATATATTCTACAATATTCTTTATTTTGAAAATTAATATCTCTAAATTTTTCATTTCTATTTATTAAAATTAAATCAGGAGAAATTGGCAATTTTTCATTTGAATTTTCAAATCTATTTATAATTCTAATTAGTTCATCTTTTGGGATTATGGATTGATGAACAAATAATGGAGAAGAATTTTTAATATAATTAAGTTCTTTTGTGGTAAAATTTTCAGTGTTTTGAAAAGTTGTAAGTGTGTTTGCTTGATATCTATGTAAAAAATATGTTTGCATATTTTTATTTTGATATTTGTTATTTGAAATTTCATTTTTTATAAAATTTGCAAACATTTTTTTATCAAAACCAATAAATTTTAAAGACCTTATAAGTGCATCTTCTTGTTCAAAATTATTGTTTGAAGAATAAATTCCAGGAGATAATACAAAATCTTTCTTATTTAAAAATTTTAAATAAGTAAAAAAGTGACCATCGAATATTAAAAGGTCTTTATTTATTTCGTCTAGAACTTTATCTTTTTCAAGTTTTTTTATTATCAAGGATAAGTCTTGTCTATTATCCATATATTCTTCATTTAAATATTGTTTTTCATTAAAGATATAAAAAATATTGTAATTTACGATTATTAATAAGATAAAAAAATAAATAATATTATTATTTAATCTAATTAGATTATTTTTTAAAATTTGTAAAAAAAACAAAAAAATAATAAGAAAAAAATTAATAATATAAATATTAACATAGTGATAAAGATGCTGGATCTTAGGCAGAATCAAAGTCATTAAAAATAATGAAAACAAATTTGTAATTCCAAAAAAGAAAATAAATTTATTTATCTTGTAATTGTTTCTTCTTTTATAAATAACCACATATGTAGCAATGAAAAATAAGACCAGTAAAATAAATATACCATTTATTGTTTTATTAAAAAAATGTTTAAGTAAAATAATTTTAATTTCTAAATTAGAATCGATTAGTCCAAATCTTTTCAAATAGTCTGGTTCTGCACCATAATATAAGTAAAAAAATATAAAACTTAAAAAGAAAAAGATAATAGCAACTAGTAATAAAAATTTAATAAAATCATATTTATTATAAAAAATAGCTTTATAGGAATAAACAAACAGTAAAATTAATAATAGTAATTCATAAAAAAAAATATTATGAAACGACATAAATGAAAAAGATAAAATAATAGATAATTTTATTGCATTTAAATTACTAAAATAATTTTTTCTTCCAGAAAATTTAAATATTAAATATACAAAATAAAAATAAAGTAAATGAGATATCATTGGTCTTGGAAATCTTAAGCTATATAAACTGTTTAAAGAGCTTAAGTATTTTATGTCATCAAGATTAAAAATAAATAATAGTGATGATAATGAAAATAATATTAAAGCAAAAAAAATTGAAATTAGAAATGAATTTAAAAATAGATTTATAATTTTAAAAAAAATGATTAAAAAAAATAATATGCAAAAAAATTCTAATAAAATTAAGGACCAAACACCGAAAAATTTATAAAATAATGTGTGAATTGATACCGACCCAATAGGAAACAATATATTTGCTTGTTTATCATTATTACTAATTCCAGAAAAATCTAAAATCGATAAATCTTTTATGAATGGAAAATAAACTATGCTATCTTGGTCACTGTCTAATATTATTTTAAATAGTATATTCTCTTCAAAACTATAAATTGAGTAAATCCATTTTATTGAAAATAAAAAAAAAGCAATAAAGATAAAATGGAAAAAACTTATTTTAGATCTATTATTTAAAATATTTTGCATATAAATTTAATTCAAGGGGCGTTCTGTTGCTAGGTGCCCCGGACCAATTAATTTGAACAAACCATATCTTGTCCACAGCACAATGGTGATTTTATTTTACCGTGGTTATTTGGACATTTAGATATTTGAACTTTTGAACCATCTTCTAATTTTAAAGTATCGTTAACTAATTGTTCATTACATTTTCCACATGTCGCATTAACAGACATTCCACATTTTGAACATTCATAAGTAGCCATTACATTTCTCCCAAGTTTTTTTAGGGGCGTTCTGTTGCCAGGTGCCCCGGACCCCGCGTAACTTAATTAATAAATTAATTAAGCTGCAAGTGCGTAACTTTCGTTAGCATTTATAAATTAGCCCATTACGGCGGAACAATACCGAACGAAA
>Ga0315339_1003770_pt1 | contig 10390 bp, 9 predicted proteins | sample ASW17metaG_FD_204514 | JGI IMG/M metagenome (GOLD analysis project Ga0315339, IMG submission 204514) | Ammonia-oxidizing marine archaeal communities from Pacific Ocean, United States - ASW #17 | ecosystem: Environmental > Aquatic > Marine > Oceanic | place: USA: California | collected 2016-12-05
GCGCTCGCCCTGAGCACGGCGCTCGCGCTCGACTGTACGGTACACGAGACGAGCGTATGGTCGCGGAAGAACTACTTCTACCCCGACCTGCCCAAGGGGTACCAGATTACCCAGTTCGATCGGCCGCTGGCAACGGACGGCGTCGTCGAATTCGACGGGCCGCGCTCGGTGCGCATCCGTCGAATACACATGGAGGAGGATGCCGGTAAGTCGATCCACGATCGGGTTCCCGGAGCGACCGCGGTCGATCTGAACCGTGCTGGGACGCCGCTCGTGGAAATCGTCACCGAGCCGGACCTGCGCACACCAGGCGATGTGCGTGCCTTTCTCGGGACTCTGAAGCACACACTCGAGTACGTGGACGTGAGCGACTGCAACATGGAAGAAGGCAGCCTGCGCGCAGACGCGAACATTTCCATTCGCCGGCGGGGGGTCGAGCAGCTCGGGACCAAGACCGAAATCAAGAACGTGAATTCTTTTTCGGGCATCGAGCGGGCGCTCACCATCGAAATCGCGCGTCAGATCAAGGTGCTGGAGGAGGGCGGAACCATCCATCAGCAGAGCCTGCTTTGGGACGACCACACCGGGGAGGTGCGGCCCATGCGCTCGAAGGAAGAGAGCCACGACTACAGGTACTTCCCCGAGCCGGATCTTCCACCACTACGCATTTCCAAAGCTGACATCGATGCGGCCGGACGGGCCCTACCGGAGTTGCCGCGCGCCCGGAGGGCGCGGTTCGAAACCGACTATTCACTGCCCGCCTACGATGCCGAGATGCTGACCCAGTCCGCCGCGACGGCCGACTATTTCGAACGGGTGGTCGGCGCCGGAGTCGCGGCGAAGAGTGCGTCGAACTGGGTCATGGGAGCCCTCCAGGCCTTGATGAACGAGCGTGGGGACGACGCGCGTACGGTGCCCGTTCGACCGGCGTCGCTCGCCCAGCTCATTTCCCTGGTGAAAGACGGTACCGTTTCGGACTCGGCCGCCAAGAAGGTGCTCGGCTTCATGGCCGAGGAGGACGGTGAGGCCATCCAGATCGTGGAGGCGAAGGGTCTGGTCCAAGTACGGGACGCGGGCCGACTCTCCGAGTGGGTGGACTCGGTGATGGAGGACAACCCCGACGAGGTCGCGCGCTATCGGAGCGGTGAAAGGAAGGTCCTGGGGTTCCTGGTCGGCCAGGTCATGCGTCGGTCTCAGGGCCAGGCGGACCCGAGACGCGTGAACGAGCTACTCGCTGAACGGCTGGGTTAGGCGACCCCTCCGGAAACGGAAAGACGGCGTCGGCCATCTCGATCAATGCATCCAGGTGGTCCGTGGCGGGGTCGGACAGCGCGCGCCGGCGCACCATTTTGGCCAGCTTGAGATTGATCTCCCCGATCGGGTCCATCTGGGCGGTGTCCGAGTCGGCACGGGCGTCCAGGTAGTCGATGACGCGTTCGAACGCGAGCTCGAAGTATTGGTCGACCACGGGATCGGGAAGGTCGAAACGCGACTTGGCGAGCACCTGCTCGAAGATCCGATGCCATCGATCATGACCGGTGAAGCGGATGATCCCTCTGAAGATCCGGCGGTTGGTCGTGAACCTGAAGATTGTGCGGCTCAGGACCTCATCGAATAAGGCGTCTGCATCGGAGTGGTCGTTTTCGACCACCATGTTGCCGAGCGCGATGAGGAGCGGAGCCACTCGGTTACCGATAGGCTCAGCCTTCTCTCGCGGGCAACGCCTCCGCTTCCTCGGCGCTTCGCGATTCCAAGACGTCGTCGTCGGGCTCGGAGGCCTCATCGAGCAAATCAGCCGCTTCCTCGCCTCCCGCCGGTGACGCATCGACGGTCGGCTTCGCGGCCCCACGGGTGATTGCCGCGGCGCCTTCGCGCACACCGCGGACGGTCGCCGCCGTGTCGATGAAAATACCCTCTGCCTCTGCTTGAACGACCTCCATGAGCGCGTTGAACTCCTCGATGCGCTCCTCCATCCGGTCCGAGGCCTGGTGAAGTCGGTCGCTCAGGGCGCGCACCGACCCGTTGAGCCGCTCGACATCGGTGCGCAAGGCTTGGCTGATGAAGTCGACGTTGTCCGAGATGGAGCGTGCGCGGTCGGAGACGGGCCCCAGGTTTTGGTTGATGCCCGTGCGCACTCCGTCGATCGTGCGACTCATCTTGCGCATGAGCACCACCGCGGTGACCGCGGTCACCACGATCGCGACCGCGACCACGATCATCGCGACATCGGCAGCGATCGCGAGCCCGCCGTCGGCGAGGACAGGGCTCTGAAGCAGCACCAGCGAAAGAGGCATCTCCATGTGCAATTCTAACCACTCCCAGGCTTGAACGCTTCGAGGCGGGCCCTTCGGTTGTCCCCTTCTCCGATCGCCTCCTCGACGCCCGGTGCGATTTCGCCAACGCCGCGCAACAGGCGGATCGCCAAGAAGGGACCGCTGAGTTCGGACAGCATGACGCCGATCACGATCACCGCGAGCAGCGTTGCCTCCGCGTCGAGTCCGCGAAACTTAAGATCGGCATATACGAGCACCCCGGACACGGCCATTGCGAGCGAAATCCCCCCTTGAGGGATGAGACCCAGGCCGACCGTCTTGGGCACGCGGAAGTCGAACGGGATCACCGACACCACTGCCGCGGTGGCCGCCGCCTTGCATGAGAATCGGAGTAACGCGTACGCGAAGGCCAACGGGAAGACCCACCAGGTGGAGAACTGAACCAGCGCCCCCGCAAGCAGCAGGAACGTCACGTAGACGGGTCGTTCCCATCGCTGCATGACGGCGAAGACGCGCCGTCGCGCGCGCGACAGGTTGGCCACGAGCGCTCCCACGATCATTGCCACGAACAGGGGGGACAGGCTCCACTGCAGAGCGGCCCCTGCGGCGAAAGCGCAGATGCCCAAGAGGTAGAGGACCAACTCTTCACTGGCGGGGCGTACGCGCACCAACCAGAGGAAGAGGATGCCACAGACAATCGCCAGGCCCAGCCCCACCGCCAGGAAGAACCACACCTGCTGCGTGGGCTCCAACAGTAGCCCCTCGCTGGGAAACAACCGGGCCGGCCGATAGAAGGAATAGGTGACCTGCAGGGCGAGGATTCCTACGCACGCATCCACGGATGCGACGAAGAACAGCAGGTCCCGCACGCGGCCCTTGACGAGGAAGTTCGACGATACCATCGCGATGCCGGCGGGCGCGGTGACCGCGGCCGTGCTCGCGGCGCCGAGCAGCAGCAGGATGGCCACGCGGTCCGAGAGACCGGCGAGCAACAGGACCCCCCAGCCCACGCCGAAGAACAGAGCGAGGGTCAGCACGGCTTGACCGATCGCGAGGCCGTGGTACGCGAGCGGGAAGCGGCGCAGATTACGCAGGTCCAGTTGCAGCCCGAAGTGGAAGCCGACCCACCCCAGTCCGAGCGCGAGGAACGGGGAGAGCCGGCTAGTCGCCTCCGCGGTCACGATTCCAAGGCCGGTAGGGCCGATCAGAAAGCCGACGATCAGGAAGTGCGTTCCTGTGCGAAACAGGAGACGGGGTCCGCTCGGCACACGCTCGTTCGAGAAGGAGATTCGCGCGCCCACGAGGGCGACCACGATGATGACGAGGGCCCCGACGAGCGGTTGCATCAGATCGGGCTGGCCTCGTGTCCCCGTTCTGGCGCCAGGCCCTCGACCCGATCGATCGGGAGCGTAAACACGATTCCCGTGGCTGGCTGGTCCAGGTCGCCGGCGATCTCACGAAGCAGGGCGATCGCGGGACTCACCAGGGCTTCCCGCACGACCGAGAAGATCATCCGGTTCTGCGGGCGGGATCCGCTGATCAGGGTTTGCAGGCCCGCGAAGATCGGGATGTCGTGCGACAACACGTTTCCCATACCCTCGCTGTTGAGGATGGTGGCCCCGGTGATGCCCAACTCGAGGAAGCCGGACATAATCTCTTCGATCTTCTCGGGATCGTTGATCACGGCCACAAGAAGGCGCTTGCTCGGCTGGGTATTCATTCGAGAAGGAGCATGGCGGGTCGGGGAAGAGCGCGAAAGTGGGCGATGTTATGTCGGCCGGAAGGCGGTTGCAACACGGCTGGGTAGTACTTGGAACGGCGTATGAACGGGTGTCCGGCACGCATCCTGCATTCACACACCGGTGCCACGAAGATCGTGGCGGATGCCGGGTTCGGGCTACCCGCATATTGGATTTCGTGAAGGGTGAGGGAGGCGGGATGACCGAGTTGCTGCTGAGTGGAGACGAGGGGTATCTTCGGGGCCCCACGACGGGGTCGGCCGCGTATCGGGCTCGACGACCGTCTACTCCTTCCCCACACCAATTCTTGGAGACTATGGGGACTTTTGTGGTGGAAGGCGGGCACCGCCTCGCGGGCTGGATCCGTCCGGCCGGAAACAAGAACGCGGCGCTTCCGTGCCTCGCGGCGACCGTCCTGGCGGCGGAACCCGTGACGTTGCGCAACATCCCGCGGATCCGGGACGTACTGACGTTTCTCGAGATCGTGGAGTCGCTCGGGGCGGAGGTGCGCTGGCAGGGCCCGAACGAGGTCACCGTCGACGCCTCTTCCGTGCGCAGCAGCGCGGTCGATCGCGGGCTCGCGGAGCGCATCCGAGCGTCGCTGCTGCTCGCGGGTCCACTCCTGGCCCGATTCTGCCATGTCGAGTTGCCCCCTCCTGGCGGCGATGTGATCGGGCGGCGCCGGATGGACACCCACTTCTTGGCGTTCGAGGCGCTGGGCGCCCAGGTCACACTGAACGGCGGATTCACCATCGTCGCAGACCGACTCGAGGGTGCAGACATGTTCCTCGACGAGCCGTCGGTGACCGGTACTGAAAACGCTGTGATGGCCGCGGTGCTTTGCAAAGGCCACACGCGAATCCGCAACGCGGCGGCGGAGCCACATGTCCAAGATCTGATCCGCCTCCTGAATACGATGGGAGCCCGCATCGAAGGTGGGGGAACCCACATCCTGCAGATCGAAGGCGTCGAGGCTCTACACGGGGGAGACTATACGATCGGGGCCGACCACATCGAGACGGGTTCCTTTATCGGGCTCGCCGCTGTGACCGGCAGCGACATCACGGTCGAGGACGCGCCGATAGAGCATCTCGACTCCACGCTTCTCGGGTTTCGCCGACTCGGCATCGAATGCACGGTGGACGGTACCGACCTTCACGTGCACGGTTCTGGACCGCACAAGATCCGACAGGACGCGTTCAATCAGGTGCCCAAATTCGACGACGGTCCCTGGCCCGCATTCCCCGCCGACCTCACGTCGATCGCGCTCGTTACGGCGACACAGTGCGAGGGCACGGTGCTCGTACACGAGAAGATGTTCGAGTCGCGTATGTACTTCACGGACAAGCTGGTGGGGATGGGCGCGTCGATCATTTTGTGCGATCCTCACCGTGCGGTAGTGATGGGGCCCACTCCGCTGCAGCCGGGGGTGGTCGAGAGCCCTGATATCCGGGCGGGCATGGCGCTGCTCATCGCGGCACTGGGGGCCCAGGGCACCAGCAAGATCCGCAACATCCGGCAGATCGAGCGGGGATACCAGGCCATCGACGAGCGGCTGGCCGGCTTGGGCGCGCGCATCGAGCGTATCGAAGAGGGTCCCGATTGAATCGAGTGAAGGCCGTGGGTCGTAGGGTGGTTGGCGGGGAAGGACTCCTGATCCGAGCACAGCTCGAGTACGACTCGAGTACAACTGAGGACGCACGATGACCGAGGAAAAGAAGAGCGCGAAGGACAAGGTGTCCGACGGCATCAAGCAGGGCATCGGGGTGCTCTCCGCGTTCAAGGAGGCGCTCGAGGAGACGATTCAGGAGGCCAAGGAAAAGGGCGACCTTTCGACCGAGCGGGCGAAGGACGTGCTCAAGGACGCGCTCGAGAAGGCGCAGTCGGCGGCTGGAGACGCGAAGGATCGCCTCGACTTGGTCTCCCAAAAGGAGTTCGACGGGCTGCAAGGCGTGGTTGAAACGATCAAGGACCGGGTTGCCGCGCTGGAGACCCACCTCGGCTTCGGCAGCGGGGATGACGATGGCGCCGAGCCGGAGACCGAGGAGGAAGATGCGTCGAAGGCCGCCGATGGCGACGATGCAGGGGAAAACGCCGCCGCCGGCGAGGACGATAGCGCTGATCACGACCAGGCCACGGAGGACGCATCTGAGTAGGCCTCTCGCGTTTGCGGTGGCCTGCCGAACAGGCCGACCTTGAGCGCATTTAGGGTCTTATCTATATTGTTGAGCGGGGATGGCTGCCCTCGGGCAGTCCCTATTCGAGTGGGGGAGTTGGTTTCCCCCGCTTTTTTGTTCGAAGTGTGTTTGGGGGTACGGCGCTCCGGCGGTGTACCCCTGTTGATTGGCAATACGGTTGTCAAAGGGAGAGTCGATGCGAGCCGTTGCCGACGTCGAGCAGGGTCTCGAGGACCGGGTCGAACAGCTCGGCTACGAGTTCGTTGATGTTCGGTGGGGCGGGCGCGGCCAACGGCCGGTTCTTCGCGTTCGTATCGATCGTCCGGACTCGACGCCGAAGGATGGCGTCAACGTAGGAGATTGTGCCGTCGTGAGCCGAGCGCTCGAGGCGTGGCTGGACGAGCATGAGGGCCTATCGAAGCGCTATGTGCTCGAGGTGTCTTCGCCGGGGGTAGAGCGTCCCCTGACGAAGTTGCGGGACTTTGATCGCTTTCGTGGTGAGCAGGTGGTGATCAAGGCTCGGGTGGTACTAGCGTGTGGCTCGCACCGCATCGAGGGCGAGCTGTTGGGGGTCGAAGACAGTGAGGGGGAGTCGGAGGTGATTCGTCTCCGGCTCGCCGACGGTGACGAGATGGTGGTTCCGAGGTCGGACATTCGGGACGCTCATCTGGTGTTCACGTGGAAGTGAGGAAATAGATATGGCGGACGCGTCGCGGATCATCGCAGCTTTCAGAGACGTGGCTTCGACCAAGAGCCTGTCCGACGAGGAAATGACAGACCTCGTCAAGGACGGCATGCTCGCGGGCCTCGCACGGATATACGGCCCGACCGTGCAAGCTGAGATCGATATCGACGATGTCACGGGCGAATTCGACATCGTCGTGTTGCGGCGCGTCGTCGCCGAGGTAGAAGATCCCGCGAGCGAGATCGTGCTCGAAGAGGCTCGCTGGGATGATGAGAGCTTCGAGGTCGGCGACGTCATGGAGATCCCGGTGGACTTCACCGAGTTCGGCCGCAACGCTGTGATGGCGGTGAAGCAGCGGATCGTACAGCGCGTGCGTGAAAACGAGCTTGACCGGATTCGTTACGAATTCGAGGACGAAGTCGGAGAGTTGCTCTCGGGCGAGGTGCAGCAGACCGAGCGCGGCAAGCTCGTCGTGATGCTCAACCGGTCGCGAGACGCCGACACAATCATCCCGTGGAAGGACCAGAACCCACGCGAGCGATTCCGTCAGGGGGACCCGATCCGCGCGGTTCTCAAGAAGGTCGAGGAGACTCCGAGGGGCCCGCGCCTGATCCTGTCGCGCGCGGATCCGCTTTTTGTCGCGGCGCTGTTCAAGCTGGAGGTTCCTGAGATCCACCAAGGCATCGTGGAGATCCGCGAGATCGCTCGAGAGGTGGGCGGTCGCACGAAGATCGCGGTCTACAGCCGTGACGAGTCGGTCGATCCGGTCGGTGCGTGCGTGGGTCTCAAGGGCTCGCGGGTGCAGGCTGTGGTTTCCGAACTCGGAGGTGAGCGGATCGACATCGTTCCGTGGCACCCCGACACCGAGGTGTTCGCCCGGAGGGCTTTGGCCCCGGCGAGGGTTTCCAAGGTGGTCAGCGATACGGAACGGCAGGTGATCACGGCGATCGTGGGCGAGGATCAACTCTCCCTGGCGATCGGCCGGAACGGACAGAACGTCCGGCTGGCGTCGCAGCTGATCGGGTGGCAGATCGACCTCTATGGGTCGCGCGAGTGGCTTGAGCGCGGGGCTGACATTTCTCTCTTCGAGACGACCCCGGCGGACGAGTACGAGACCGCGGATTTCCCGCTTTCCGAGCTGAGTTTACAGCCCACCACACTGGCGGCTCTATCTGGTGCTGGGTATGATATGTTTCTGGGGGTCATCGATTTGGACCGCCGGGATTTCCTCGGAATCGAGGGGCTCGGCGAGCAAGACGCGGACCTCCTGCTCAAGCTCATCGACGAGTTGACCGTGATCGAAGGCGCCGTTGCCGACGCGGTCGAAGCTGAGCAACAGGACGAGGGGGGGGCTGAGGTTGCGACCGACGCTGCCGTCGACGCAGAGGTCGAGAGTGAAGGCGAAACGGAGGGCTGAGACCCTCCGTCTGCTGGGCCTGGCCCGACGGGCCGGTGCGGTGGCTCCGGGTACGGACGCAGCGCGCCGGTCGGTACGTCGAGGCGAGGCCCGGTTGGTTTTGATGGCGGGAGACGCTTCCAGCGTCCAGTTGGATAAAATTCGGAAGGAACTGAAGCAACGACCGATCCCTCAGGCTATCCTGGGGGATCGAGCCACGTTGGGTGCTGCCATCGGGAAGGCTCCGCTGGCGGCGGTAGCGGTGACGGATGAATCGCTCGCAACACGGCTTCTTCAAGATCTGGAGCACGAAATAGAGGTCGCAAGCGACGTGGAGGAACAACGATAGAATGCGGGTTATCGAGTTAGCGCAGGAACTCAGGGTCGAAGCCGGAGCGCTCGTCGGCTTGCTCCGCCAAATGGGCTTTCCCGTGGCGGATGAAGAAGCGACGATTACGGCTGGCCAACAGGCCAAAGTGCTCGCCAAGGTCGAGCGCGGGCGCCGAGCTGGCAGTACCGACTCGGCGGCGGCGATTCAGGCCGCGCTCGAGGAGGCCGCTCCCGAGCCACGGAAGAGACGGCGTCGTCGCGTTAAGGCAGACGTGGTCGAGCCAGAGCCGGAGCCTGAGTCTGAGCCTGAAGTTGCCGAGGCCTCAGCCGACGAGGCCGAGTCGGAAGCTGTTGCCGAGGGCGACGAGGCCCCGCAGGCAGATTCGCAAGAGGCGGATGAAGCGAGCGAGGTGTCGGCCGACGCTACTCCCGAGGCCGACGATGTATCGGAGGGTGCAGGCGAGTCCGCGCCGGACGTTTCCGCGGAAGCGGACGTAGGCGAAGCTCCAGCCGAGCCGACCGAGGACGCCGCCGACGCCCAGGAAAGTGTCGACGATGCACCGGCGGACAGTGAGGTAGCAGTGGAGGAAAGTGCCGCCGCCAGTGAAGACCCCGCGACAGGCGAGGCTACCTCGGACGAGGCGCCTGTAGAGGCCGTGGTGCTCGAACCAGCCGCCGAGTCGGCGCCGCCTCCGGCGCCCGCTCGCGCAGGCGCCCCCGGAGGCTCCGTTCGCACGATCCGTCGCCCGAGCCCGGCTCCGGCCGCGAGCGCGGGCCCTGGCGGTCAGGTGAGAATCCAGGCCGAAGGCTACACAGCGGACGGTCGACGACAGGGCAAGCCCAGGAAGAAGGGCAAGCGCCAGCGCGTGGATAAGGACGCTGTCCAGTCGAACATCCAGCGCGTCATGGCCGAGATAAAGGGTGGTGGCAAGAAGCGCCGTCGTAAGAAGGGACGACTTTCGGCCCAGGAGGCGGAGGCGCAGCAGGAGGTGGATTGGGAGGAGCAGGAACGCGAGCGGCTCACCGTCCGCGTCAACGAGTTCCTGACGGTCGCCGAGCTCGCAGAGCTCGTCGACGTGACCTCGACCGAGATCATCGGCTCCGCCTTCAAGAACCTTTCGCTGCTCGTGACGATGAACCAGCGCCTCGACTTCGATCAGATCGAGATGCTGCTGGAAGAGTTCAATTACACCGCGGTCCGTGAGGAAGCGTACGTCGCCGAGCCCGAACTCGACCTCGTCGAGGACGCGACGCAGGATCTGCTTCCACGACCTCCGATCGTGACCGTCATGGGTCATGTCGACCACGGAAAGACGCTGCTACTCGACCGGATCCGAGAGACGAATGTGGTGGCCGGAGAGGCTGGGGGTATCACGCAGCACATCGGTGCGTACCACGTGGACCTCGGGAATGGGCGCAGCATGAGCTTCCTGGATACTCCGGGACACGCCGCCTTCACCGCGATGCGCGCGCGTGGCGCGGACGTCACCGACATCGTCGTTCTCATCGTGGCTGCCGACGACTCGGTGATGCCGCAGACGATCGAAGCGATCAGTCACGCGAAGAACGCGGGTGTGCCGATCGTGGTTGCGATCAACAAGGTCGATCTGCCCTCGGCGAATCCCGGAAAGGTGAAGCAGGAGTTGCTGCAGCACTCGATCAACGTGGAGGACTTCGGGGGCGACGTGCTCGCCGCGGAGATTTCGGCGAAAACGGGCCAGGGTGTGGATGACCTGCTCGAGAAGGTGCTGCTACAGTCCGAGTTGCTGGAGCTGAAGGCCAACCCGAAT
>Ga0315339_1003771_pt1 | contig 10382 bp, 14 predicted proteins | sample ASW17metaG_FD_204514 | JGI IMG/M metagenome (GOLD analysis project Ga0315339, IMG submission 204514) | Ammonia-oxidizing marine archaeal communities from Pacific Ocean, United States - ASW #17 | ecosystem: Environmental > Aquatic > Marine > Oceanic | place: USA: California | collected 2016-12-05
GAGCACTGTGTTGACATCGCAGGGGTCGTTGGTTCAATCCCAACCGTGCCCACCATTCTTTTCAATGACTTAGCCAGTCGTCAGGCATCAGCTGAATCAACTTTGTCACAATCGTGTCACAGTGAGAATCAGTTATGGCCAGTTTTAGAAAGAGAAAAGGTGGCTGGAATGTTCAGATAAGACGTTCCGGTTATCCCAATTTATCCAAGACATTCACTATAAAGACAGATGCTCAAGCTTGGGCTAGGGATGCAGAACTGCGTCTGGAGAGAGATGAGCTGTTTATACCTGCAAAACCTGACCTAAGTACGTTAGGTGATCTTTTGTCTCGTTATACAAGGGACATCACAAGTAAGAAACGAGGTAGAGAGCCTGAAAGCTTGAGGATAGGAAAAATTGTCAGGCATTCTATGTGTTCTATCAAAATATCAAAACTGTCCTCTATGGATATTGCTTCCTACAGGGATGAACGACTGAAAGAAGTGGTTCCTGCATCCGTTGTTATGGAACTTAGTCTGATGTCCCACGCAATTGATACGGCTAGGAAGGAGTGGGGACTTTATCTGCCTGAGAATGTGGTAAAGAAAGTTAATAAGCCCAGAATAGGCAGAGGCCGGGACAGGAGGTTTTTGGCGGGAAAGGAACAAAAAATACTTAAAGCCTGTTCCGAATGTAAGAATTATTATTTTAGACCATTGGTTATGATAGCTATTGAAACAGCCATGAGAAGGGGTGAGTTGCTTAACCTGAAATGGGAAGATACTGACATAGAAAGACAGGTAGCCCACTTGGAGATGACTAAAAATGGGAGCCGGAGAGATGTCCCTCTCAGTCTTAAAGCTTTAGAAGTTCTCTCTTCAATGCCCCACAGCATTAATGGCAGGGTTTTTCCACTAACAGAAGCTGCCGTAAAGGGTTTATGGTCCCGGGTTTCAAAGAAAACAGGTATTGCTGATCTCCGCTTCCACGATTTAAGACATGAAGCCACCAGCAGGTTCTTTGAAAAGGGACTTAATGTGATGGAAGTATCTGCTATTACAGGGCATAAGGATTTAAGGATGCTGAAAAGATCTACTCATTTAAGAGCAGAAGAACTGGCTAAGAAGCTATGTTAATTTAGGCTCGTAAACGGCTTTGGGCTTCCTTTGTGTTTTAAGTATTTAACTTCGTATGATCTCCTAAAGCCCGATTGAGAGCGGGAGACAATTCTCTCTTTGGATCGATTCAAACTGATAACTGGATAGGTGGGCGTTGACATTCACTCGAGTAAAGCTAAAGAAACAGAGCGATAAATTGCATAATTTGGTAAAGGTTCTTTGCTATTCTAAACAGCTTTAAGAAACTGATAAAAAAATTGATGCCTCTAACGTTTGGGCATGCTGTTGCTTCGTTTGTGCTTATAAAGCGAAGCATGCAGAAACCAGTTTACGAGAGCTATCAAAACACACCTGTTGAACATAACAATCAATCACCTATTGAGAACGTATCAACCAGCCTATTCTTGAGAGTTACTATGGAAGGCAATTATGAGAACGTGGTAGAAATTGGTACCTATACCGGGAAGGTAATTGCTACCCTCAAAAGACTTGTTCCTTCAATAAATGCCTATGGTGTTGATGTTGGGCCAACTTTTGACAGGCCATTTGTTTTTTCAGGTGTAAATTTTCAAAAGTATGACAGTCGATTATCGATACTAGACCAGCTGACGGGCTCAACATTAGTTATCGCCAGGGGAACCTTGTCGTGCTTTAACGAGTCTGAGTTGAATCATTTTGCGGAACAAGTAAGTATTCGCCCAGTCGATCTAGCAATTTACGACCTATATCCGAACTTCTCAATTGATACGACAATTAATAGAAGCGATCACGAGGCTTTTAAGACTTTTTTCTATGACTACAGTGGAATATTCTCTCTAAAGGGTATGAGGGTGATTTGTGATGCCACGGATGTTAATGACTGGGTTGGACGACCATATAGTTCCGAGTCGTGGCGTTTTCTCTATTTTGGGCAATCAGTATAGTTTGTTTTTCATTACCTTGGGGAGCCACACTTGATCCTCATTTCAATTTTGGGGACTTCAGGCTTTTAAGATATCTCTTACTGGAAACTTGGCATTGATTTGGGAAGAATTGGCTAGGGTAGGGGGAAAATTAGGGCCCCAAAGAAAACAAAATTACAGATCTCCGCTTCCACGATTTAAGACATGAAGCTACCAGCAGGTTCTTTGAGAAGGGTCTTAACGTCATGGAGGTAGCTGCCATTACAGGACATAAGGATTTGCGGATGTTGCAACGGTACACTCATCTGAGGGCGGAAGATCTGGCGAAGAAGTTGGGATGAGTTAAAACGTCAGTTTATAGCCTATTCCCCTCCGCCTATTTTGCGATCAATACAGGAAAGAATGACCGCCATAATTTTGCCATCTTTAGCATTCATATTAAACTTAAGCACCAGTCTCCATAACATTTAAAGTTTCAAGCCCTCCAGAGCGTCCTGAAGGGCTGCGGAGCTTTTTTGCCATTGGGGATAGGTGACCTCGACCTCTTGTTTGTTTTTTGCATCCCGACTCCGGCCCTCAAAATTCTTGGGTCTTAGACACTAATTGAATCTCTGATGAGGAGTTCTTACGAACTCATCAGAGTTCAATTAGCTATCTCAAACTATTTGAAACGGAGAACATCTTGAAAATTGATCAAAATTTCAAAACAGAAAACATCCAAATATACACAACAGAAGAAGTCATCCAAAGCCAAGTAAAGAACCTTGTGCACAAGATGATGGATAAAGGCAAAGCCAGTCCTACACAGGGCTGGGCCATGTCCGACATACTGGAAGAAGTCTCAGACCGGTATGGCAGAGCCATGACTGAATTTGCCAAGAACTACATTGTCCATGATGTGTGCAAAATTGATGTTCGTCACCAATCATAGACCCCAGCCTCTCTTTTAATCACTCAAAAACCCTAGGAGAAACCTAATGAGTAAGACAAAACCATTTTATCTAGAATGTCCTTATGCTGAAAAGGATGAAGCAAAGGATCTTGGTGCTAGATGGGACCAGAAAGCCCGTAAGTGGTTCGTTCCCGATGATATAGACGAAAACCTCTTCAAGAAGTGGTGGCCTCAGGAGGTGGCTGCCGATCCGTCAACGTTTCCCGGATAACCAAGAGTTACTGGATATGGTGGAGGACCTTCAAGACCAAGTCCATTCCATAGATGAGCCTGACCTCTATGTTGAACCTGAAACTCCGTTTGAGGAATACCAGCAGGAGATCAGGGAATGTAAGGAATGGAAGGAAGACAATCCAGAGATGTGGCAAACCCTCTACAAGGATGAACTCGATGTGGAAACCTTTGCCTTCTGTCTTCTACCGGACTCAACAAAAGAAAAACTCGTAAACTGAAAACTATCCCTACAGTCTGCATAAGGCTGTAGGGAGCCTTTACCTGACTAATGTAAGGATACACGATATGTATGGTATTTTGTTATCCAACTTACGTCATAGTACAAACGACAAAGAAATAAATACGGCTATCAAGACCCTGCCAAAGTTAAGAAAAATCTGCCTGCTCTATGGTCTGCTTTTTATTCTAATTTGGTCAATTTACGGTATTATTTCATACTACTTGTTTAATATTGATTTTTGGGGAAAGGCTTTTTTAGTTTCTATGTTTCCTGTCAACTGTCTGATAACTATGGGCATTCACGATTGGTGTCATGACTTGCTGGAAAGATATTTCAGGGAATTGAAATTCAATATCTTTCTTTATGTTGCCTCCAAGCAGAAATCTGAGCCAGAAGGTGAGTTTGTAGATGTATTGAAAGAACTATGCCTGTACCCCGGGAGAATCAAGGATGCTTTCATGTTTACTATAGGAGATAATAAGCATGAGTATATCCCCAATCATTACTTTGCTCGTATGCTTACGAATAAATTGACTCCAATATACTTACGTGCATCCGAGGATGAAGATGTTTCACCTATATCGGCATTCCAACAAGCATTCCAATACTGCATGGAAAAAGATGATTTTAAAACAATCACCTGCGATCCTGAACACGCACAGAGATTTGTTTTAGGTTTAATTTTTTCGTTATGTAATTAACAATTTCATTAGGTGGCATAGAAATTGACACCTCAACGGCATTGGTAGGTTCTTCCAAATCAACTAGTTGAGAGCCTAATAAGCAGGCTGGCATAAAATGATTTTTCCGTTTATCTAGTCGTTCTGCTACAAGAGACGGTGGGCCTTTTAGATATATTAGGTTGTAGTTTTGACGACCAAGTTTTTTGCGATATATCCGCTTTAAAGCAGAACAAGCAACAACCAGGGTTTGCTTGCTACGATGCGTTTGTATTAGGTGTGCAATGCTCCTGAGCCAATTTTCTCTGTCGTCATCTGTAAGGGGGTCTCCGCCCTTCATTTTATTTATGTTGACCGCTGAGTGATGCTCATCAGCATCAATAAATTGACCGCCTATTTCAGAGGCAAGCATTTTGCCAATAGTAGTTTTACCTGATCCTGAGACACCCATAATTAAAATACAATTACAATTGGTTGAGGAATTGGATGACATGGTTTTATCGATAAGCCATTAACTTCCACCAATAAACATAACCATCGTGTTTTCTAATTCTTTCAATATCCACATAGAAGGTAATTCCATCCACATTTACACCAATCTTCGTCCACTCAGCATAACTGGCAGATGAGAACATCACTGAAAATAAGAGTGTGGTAAGTAGAGCTAATTTCTTCATCTCTACACCTCTTCTCCGATAGCCTGACCAACTTCTTTTATAGCAGTTTATTCTAAAATTATAAGATCATGCTAACATGGAACCGGCAGGTTTACTAATGAGGGGTGGTTAATAATGAGGCTAGAATTTCTAGTAGTAATTGGGATCGTCCTGATTATGCATAGTAATTTTGTAGGAATTTATGCGAACAAAGAAATTGAAGGTGAGAATGAAGTATCTAGTTTGGCGAGATTAGCCTTTCTTGCTCCACTTATTACCCTACTAACGTCCATCCCAACATTCATAGTTGTAGGTCTACTATATTGGTGGCTTTAACTAATATAGGTAGGAAATCTGACTCCATATTCAGCCGGTGAGTCACATCTATTCTTGTCACACTCTTGCCACACCCAGATAAACTTTGGCTATATTCAGAAAACTTCCAGTTCTTAATGACTAGAACATAATTAGATGCTAGGATTCTGGTAAGTGGTTGATAGGACTTATAGAGTCAAATCTAGAACACTATTAGAGCCATTGAATAAGAAGTGATGAAAACAGTCAGGAGTGTGTTGACATCGCAGGGGTCGCTGGTTCAATCCCAACCGTACCCACCATTCTTTTCAATGACTTAGCAGGTGTTGATCTGTAGGTTCCATCAACTTTGTCACACTCTTGCCACAGTGAGATTTAGTTATGGCTAGTTTTAAAAAAAATTGGCCGGAATGTTCGGATAGGACTTTCTAGTTATCCAAAGTTGTTCAAGACGTTGCTTTGAAAGACAGAAGCTCAATCACGGTCGAGGGTTAAGCTCCTGGGAGGATGATCTCAGGCATGGCCTTTATCATGTAAGGATAAGTGCTATATTCATCTAATTTGTGCCACGATCCCAAGAGTACGGCATGTAAGATTTTAAATGCTTCCGTCATTTCCAGTTCCGGATAGTCTGGTAGGAAGTCATCAGCCAGTTTTTGCTCAAAGTCCAGGGGGGTTTCTATAAGAGGGCGTATTTCCCGTAAATTCTTCCTGAATTGCGCCTCATTCTCGTCAATATAACCAAACCGGGCGTTTAACGGGTAAAAGAGCGTATCTAGTATAAACTGATCATGAGTAGAAAAAAGAGCGCCTGTTTTCATGCGGATAGGATCTGTGTGTTCGTCATACTGGGTTTGTGTTCTCCCGAATAGACTGCTGCTTGGATTTCCCCACCACTTTAGTCCCTGCATGGTCGAATTATATAATGACGCCGTTTCCTCAATACCAAGATACTTACATAGTCGTCGCATTGTCTCCTTTGGATGCTCCTTGATATCTTCCAAACGCACCGCTGCGGAGCAGTGTATATGCAGTGAGGGGTGATTTATGCTTGTCAACATTGAACAGATTTTTTGTACAATTTCTGCGTAGACCTTATATTTGTTTTCTCGGCTTCTTTGTGATGACTTAAGAGCCCAAGATTCAAGACTTTGCAAAGGGTTACGAATGATCATTAATAAACATGCGCTTGGGAAATACTTTGTGAAGTTTGTCATACTAAATGAATCAATTGCATGGAGGTGATAGAGGATCAGCCTCTTGGCACTAAAGTCGCTCCCAAGAGTCCTTTCATAGGCGTGGTGTATTGCTTCAAATAACTGGCCATGATTAATTTCCTCAAGACCGTTTATGACATCGCTAAGATTTTCCATAAACTGCCCGCGGTCCAGGGTCAGGGGCGTATCCTGGTTTGATCCCATTTTTATAAAACCCTCCCTCTCTCCCACAAACTTGTTGTTATAGGTATCACTGATAAACGCCGGGGGTATTTTTTCAGGATTACGGGCATCAAAAAGGAGCTTGTATAGAGAGGAAAATTGTAACGGTATCCCCTTAAATCCATTTTTTCTGATTTGGGACCACACCTCCCTGCCAAAAAAGCCGCTCATGTAGACCCCCGGGAGAGTAGAGACATTTGGATGATCATCTAGGAGACTGTGCAGATACCCCGACCCGCTTCGACCAAAATGAAGCAGTGCAACTATTTTTCTTTCTGATTGCTTTCTTGAGATCGTACTAGAGGGGGCGTTAGTTTTATTTGGGTTGGGGAGCGTTTCACTTTGAAGAGTTGGCATAGTGTGAAGTATTTTTTGCCAGGCTTCCAGAGTATTTCCTCCTGTTAAATAATTAAGTTGGAGGCGAATAATTTCTGACTCGGTTGCTGGGGAGAGGCTATCTATGATCGGTTCAATAGAGGAGATGTCTATTTTCTTAGTCAGTATATCGTGGTAGAGGGCCTGAAGGGACAACTGAATATTAAAAAATACTTCTGCGTAATCTGGTTTGAAGGCGAGAGCTTTCTGGTAGCTGTTGATGGCCTCATCAAGTTGCCCCAATTCAACAATCGCAATGCCAAGGTTGTAATGCGCTTTGGCAAAATTAGGCTCGATAGCGAGGGCCTTGTGGTAGCTGGCCACTGCCTCCTGCAACTGCCCAAGATCCTTGAACACATTGCCAATGTTGTTATTGGCTTCTACAAAATCAGGGTCGATGGCAATGGCTTTTTGAAGACTGGCAACAGCCTCCTCCTCCTTACCAAGGTTCCCAAGTGTATTGCCAAGGTTGTTGTACGCCTTGGCGTAATCAGGCTTGAAGGAGAGGGCCTTTTGGTAGCTGTTGACGGCCTCATTGAGCCGTTCCAGCTGATTCAAAGTATTGCCAATGTTGTAGTGCGCTTCGGCATAGTTGGGCCTTATGTTGAGAGCCTTGTAATAACTTTCTAATGCCTCTTCCAGTTTTCCTATTTCTTGGAGTACAAGACCAAGATTGTTATGCGCTTCAGCGAGATCAGGCTCAATGGAAAGGGCCTTCTGAAAACTAGCTAAAGCCTCATCCAGTCGCCCCAATTGTTGCTGTGCGTTGCCAAGATTGTTATGCGCCCCAGCCAAATCTGGCTCGAATTCGAGGACCTTTTGGTAGCTGGTAACTGCGTCATCCAGCTTCCCTATATCCACAAGCACATTACCGAGGTTGTTATGTGCCTCGACGTAATCGGGTCTGAGCGCAAGGGCTTTTTTTAGGAAATCAACAGCGATGTCATTCTTACCCGACTGATTAGCAACCACACCAAGTAGATGGAGAGCTACAGGGTGATTAGGATCGGATTTCAGTATTTGTTGGCAAATACTTTCAGCTTTGGACAACTCCCCCGCAGTGTGATGCTCCACGGCAAGTTCTATAGCTTGCTGGAGGGATAGCTTATGTTGCTCATAGGACGGGTTTTGGTGATTTGACACTTCTCCCCCTTACGCCAAAACTGGCAGCAGTCGTTTCATGCTGTGATGATTACATAAAGTGGAGAAGATTTGAAGTTAGTGGGTGAAAATATGACTCCAAATTTAGCCTGTGATTCACCTTTATTCTTGTCACACCCTTGCCACACCCAGATAAACTTTGGCTATATTCAGGAAACTTCCAGTTCTTAATGACGAGAACATAATTAGGTGCTAAGATTCTGGTAAGTGGTTGATAGGACTTATAGAGTCAAATCTAGAACACTATTAGAGCCATTGAATAAGAAGTGATGAATACAGGTAGAAGTGTGTTGACATCGGAGGGGTCGTTGGTTCAATCCCAACCGTGCCCACCATTCATTTCAATGACTTAGACAGTCGTCAGGCATCAGATGGATCAACTTTGTCACAATGAGATTCAGCTATGGCGAGTTTTAGAAAGAGAAAAGGTGGAGGTGTATTGACGCAGTTCAATTCAAGTCGATTTGATATTCCTTAAGGTCATCAAGGTCAACAAATTCCAGTGTTTTTCTATTGGTTGCCGTAAGTTTTACACGTGGGGCAAAGCCTTCCGATCTCGCTTCTTCCCAACGCAGCGCACATAGACACCAAGAATCACCAACCTTCAGCCCTTCAAACCCATATTGAGGGATAGGGGTACTCAAATCATTGCCTCTACTCTTCGAATAATTCAGAAATTTATCCGTAACGATCACACAAACGGTATGTGTCCCAACATCATCATTGCCCGTGTTACAGCAGCCATCACGATAAAACCCTGTCATCGGATCGGTCCCACAAACCTCTAAATCTGTTCCCAAAACATTTAGTTGCTTTTGTGGTTTTTGTGGCTTTTCGGAAGTATTGTCGAACATACTCCAATTATGGGACTAAATGAGGTGTGGCTCAAGAAAACTAAATACACCTAACCGATTCTAATTCTCAAACGATCAGGTATTTTCCCGATATCATTAATAATCGGTATAGGGCTGGAAGTCCTTATAGAAGTGATAGTCCTAACAATCCGTTTGGTACCGGAATAAAAAATTGTGGGGACTAGCATGCCTTAATAAAGCCTACGCAATTGAATGCAACATTCCCAGAAAACTCTTTTCTTTCCACTGATTGTCTAGCAATAATTTTCTGATCCGGGACATAAAGACTTACGCATGCTTTAACGCTATACTTAATCTATGAAAAGGTGTTTTGGTGAAGAGGTTGGGATAGTCTGACATGAGACTTATTAAGCGAACTTTTTTTGCTTTTGTTTTATTGGTAGCAGGTTGGCTGTTGAATTTTATTTTTGATACCCAATTTGTTTTTGGTGTTGTTTCCGGTTGGTTGATGAAAGAAGGATATGACAGCCTTGCAAGATATTTACTGAACTTGATGTAAAGTGGAATGCAGTTATCTAAGAGGTGGAGATGATCAGTGAAGAATATGAAGTTCAAATCAAAATCCTTGAGGCAGAAAATAAAAGATTAAAAGATAGGATCATTGAGTTAGAAACAGCAATTAAAGTATTTGGTCAGGCCATCGGAGAAGAGGTTTGAATGATGACATAACTTTTCCAGGTGGTTTGCAACGTCAGACCACGGAAGAGTCGAAAATATCTACTTCTAACCTATAAGAGTTAGTCGCTTTCTTCCATTTAACTAAAGGATTTGTAGCAATTTTTATTTAATAGTTTTTCGGTGTGCCTTTAGCAGGAGCCAAAGAAGAGATAACTAACAATATGTATTTTATTCGAGGCTACACACTTTTTCTTTTTTTTATGATATGTTGAGTGCTTTAAAACCTTACCAATTTCGATAACCAGATAGATTTGAAAGGGAAAGATGAGGGTTTTTCATTATGCCAGGGACCGTTGGATAGAGAGGATTACTAATGATGGTTTCTTGAAGCTCACAGGAGTAGAGGCGACTCCCAATGTCCAACCTTCGCTATTACCCGGTCTTGTTTGGCTTACTAAATCAGAGCAAGTGCCTCATACGTGTTCCTATCCTCCAGAGGGAATGATCCAATATGTCTTTGATAGTGATAATCCCAAAATTCAACATTGGCCTCTGGTTAAAAAAAAAATAATGGCGGGGGTAGCAGGTTACGTTCTAAATAAATACAAAGTATCTAAGAAATGGAATGTTCATCCGGATAGACTGGCTCCAGCTTCTGCAATGGCAGAGGGGTTGGACAAATATGCCGTGGAGGCAGGTGATGATCCAGATGACTTCTATGTAAGCCTTAAAAGATTGTCACCCACTGATTGCCTGGAGATGAACGAAACACCTGAACGGATACAAGCCCAAGCAAGAGGTGAGATGGTTCAAGTCGAGGATAAAATAACGCGAGAAATATACATTACATATCGGCCT
>Ga0315339_1003773_pt1 | contig 10381 bp, 12 predicted proteins | sample ASW17metaG_FD_204514 | JGI IMG/M metagenome (GOLD analysis project Ga0315339, IMG submission 204514) | Ammonia-oxidizing marine archaeal communities from Pacific Ocean, United States - ASW #17 | ecosystem: Environmental > Aquatic > Marine > Oceanic | place: USA: California | collected 2016-12-05
ACATACGTGTTGGTGATCGTGTCGTCGTCGAGAAGGCGGGGGAGATCATTCCACAGGTCACCGCGGTGAGGATCGAATCTCGGAAGAAGAATGCCCGCCCGATCGAAGCGCCTTCCCGGTGTCCAGCTTGCAGTGGTCCAGTTGAGCAGGAGGGTCCGAAACTCTACTGCGTCAATCCTGAATGCCCGGCGCAATTGCGTGAGCGAGTTGCCTGGTTTGCTGGGAGGGACCAGATGGACATTGATGGTCTTGGTGAAAAACTGGTCAACCAGCTCGTGGACACCGGACTTGTATCCCACTTCGCCGATCTGTACCAGTTGACGGTTGAAGACCTCATTCCACTGGAAGGGCTTGCCCAGAAGTCGGCTGAGACACTCGTGGAAGCCATCGCCCTGTCGCGTGACCGGGGGCTGGCAAGGGTGCTCGCGGCGGTGGGAATCCGCCAGCTAGGTCGTGCTGCTGCCAGGACACTTGCAACGCACTACCCTGACATGGGTGCCATTGCCAAGGCTTCAATCGAAGAACTTGAATCACTTCCGGATTTCGGCAATGTTACAGCAGCCATACTCCACGATGCACTCCATTGCGAGCAGGGCCTTGAGCTGGTCAGGCGGCTTGGTGATGTCGGGGTTCGTTTTACCAGTGACCTCTTCCAGACCGAGGACGCCATCGACAGCCCCGTGTCGGGCAAGGTCATCGTGTTGACAGGTTCGCTCGAGTCCGGCTCAAGAGGCGACATGACCAAACGGCTTGAGTCGCTTGGGGCCAAGGTCACCAGTTCCGTTTCGAAGAAAACCGATCTGCTGGTTGCTGGAGCCGAGGCCGGGTCGAAGCTTGAGCAGGCACGCCGCCTGGGTATCGAAATATGGGATGAGCCGACACTGCTGGCGTCGCTGGGGTCTTGATCCTGTAGCCTGTAGGGATGGGACAGCTTGCACTTGGAGTCCGTAGCCTGATCATCCGCCTGGTGGTCTTCTTCATCATGGCGGTCCTGCTCGCGTGGGCACTTGGGGGGACCATGTGGCCCAGGCCCGTAAGTGCCGAAGCAATCGTTGTCCATGACGGGGATATTACGTGTTCCTGGACGGTTCGAGTCAGTTCGTACAACCCTGACATGCCCTTGACCTACTCCCTGAAGTGGGAGAAGGGATCCAGCTCAAGGACGTACCGTGAAGACTGGACCGAGGTCTGCGGCATTGTCTTTGATGGGCAGAACGCATGGACTGCGGCCAGGCATGTTGATTCCGGCTGGGTCATGTTGGAACTCTCGCCCGACGGCATTGTTTCCAATGGAACGACCGTTGCCAACCGCATGGAAGCGGATGCGATGCTGGTTGAGAAACGACCCTAGGTCAACAGGACAAGTGCCATCAGGATTGCCAAGCCGATCCGGTACCAGCCGAATGCAGCAAGTCCGTGGCGTTTCAAGTAGGCAACCAGCCACTTGATGGCGATGGCAGACGTCAGGGTTGCAGTGATGAATCCAAGGATCACAGGGAGTGCACCCATGTGTTCAAACATGTCAATCATGTCCATGTGACCATTGTCGTTGGAATCAACGACAAGACGGTAGAGACATGCAGCGACCAGGGTCGGGAGTCCCAGGAGAAACGAGAACTCTGCAGAACGTGCAGGTGAAAGTCCGACGAACATCCCGCCGACGATCGTAACCATTGAACGGCTCATCCCGGGCAGCATTGCGAAGCACTGGGAGAAGCCGATGACAAGGGCATGCCGAGGCCGGAGTGCCGAGAGTGAATCAGGCCCGTCGGTACGTTGAAAGATGTTTCCGCGACCGACGAAGACCATCAGGAGACCACCGAGCGCAAGGAAGATGATGACCGGTAGATCATCCATCAGGTACCGGTCGATCCACCCATGTACAAGGAGACCGACGACTGCTGCGGGCACGAAGGCGATGCAGATGTTCAGGAACAGGCGAAGTCCGTCGCGGTCATGTCCCATGAGTCCCCTTGACATGCGCACGATGGTGGGCCAGTAGAGGCCGAGGACGGCAAGGATCGCTCCACCCTGTATGACAATGATGAAGGTGTCAGTTGCGTGCTTCAGTTCCGGGGGCTTGTCGAGTCCGAGCATGGATTCAGTAAGGACCAGGTGCCCGGTTGAACTGATCGGAATGAATTCGGTAATACCTTCGACGAGACCCAGCACGAGGGCCTTCCATGCCCCCACGTCCAGGGTCGTGGTGAGGCTGGTTGCCTGTTCCTGGATGAATGCGATGAGGGCCTGGAGCATGATTGGTGTGCTGTCGAGGTGAAAGGTCAATTTCCTACTTCTTTGGTCTCCACGCCTGGAGTCCTTGGGAATACTATGAATCGACCATGCAGCAGGTAGAAGCCAAGCGGATATTCGAGGAACACGGGGTCCGGTATACAGGCCGGCGTAAAGCCGTCTACGAGTGCCTCACCGGGACTCGCTCCCACCCGACGGCTGAAGAACTTCAGTCGCTGGTGCTGGATGGGGGCTGCCATGTCAGCACGGCCACGATGTACAACACGCTCGCCCTCTTCTGTCGGCTGGGGCTTGCCCGCCGTCTTCCGATTCCCGGTGGAGCTGACCGATATGACGCGGACACCACGGACCATCTCCATCTTCGACTCGATGACCAGGGCGAAATACACGATGTGCCGGAGGATCTCGCCGAAGCATTGTTCTCCATCATGGACTCGAAGATCCTTGATCAGATCGAGGCCCGGATGGGCATTTCCGTCGATCGTGTCGGCCTGCACCTGATCGGTCATCGTGGCAGCCATGAGTGAGCCTGCTGCCAGTCAACCTCCAGCGGTGAACCTGGCACTCATTGGAGCCCGGGGGGCAGGCAAGTCGTCAATCGGTCCTGTACTTGCAGATCGCCTGGACATGGCTTTCGTTGAAACGGATGAGCGTGTCCTTGGCATGTTCCAGGAACAGACCGTCCAGGAAGTCTGGCGTATTCATGGAGAAGCCGCCTGGAGGAAGGCGGAGCTGGAGGTTGCGTTGGGCCTGGTTCAAGGCGAGGCACAGGTCATAGCGATGGGTGGCGGGATGCCGATCATCCCTGGAGTCGGGGATGCGATTCGCGAAGCGCAGGAGGCTGGTCGGCTCGTGGTCATCTACCTCGAGGCGAAGGAGCAGTTGCTCGTCCAGAGGTTGACGTGTCGTGAGGGCGATCGTCCGTCCTTGACAGGGAGGGGCGTCATAGAGGAGATCGAACACGTGCTTGCCGACCGTGATCCGGTCTATCGCGCTTTGTGCGACTTGGCGTTCAAAGCCGCGGAGGAACCGACAGTTACGACGGTCGATCGACTGGTTTCAGTTCTTGGTTGATCGAGGCGGGGTGGTTCAGCCCGGGGTGACCCGCCGCTTCATCTTCCGCTTGCGATTGATCATCTTGCGACCAAGCCTGGTCTTCATCCTGGCGCGGAACCCGAATTGCCGGACACGTTTCCGGGTACTGCTTCGCTTTGGGTAGTGCATGGCCATGATCGAAGATCCTCAACACTCGGTCCTGCGTCCCCTGTTGGAAACGGTCTGGAAGCAGGAAATCATACAAGAAACACGCCAGGATGCCAGTTGCTACAGGCATGGGCCTTGTATAGGGGTATGATTGAGGGGTAGGAAGTTGCTTTGTTGCGAGGGTTTGCCAGTCGGTTGCCGGCACCGGAATTACCGGGTCATCGGCAGCGGGACTGATCAATCCACGCCCTGGAACAGTGTGCCAGCCAGCGGATCAGCATGGTCCGCAGTGGCAAGGAGCGGGCATGGGCAGTGATCGTCTTAAAAAGGCAGAAGAGATTCTTGGATACAGGTTCACCGACCGTGAACTTCTGGCCAAGTCGTTGATACATGCATCTGCTACGGAAGATCGGGTCCTGAGCAACGAGCGTCTCGAGTTCCTTGGAGATGCCATCCTCGGGATGGTGATCTGTGACTACATATTCTCCACGTTCAGCACCCTGCTGGAGGGAGAAATGACGAAGGTCAAGTCAACAGTCGTAAGCCGAAAAAGTTGTGCCAAGGTTGCCGAGCAGTTGTCACTTGCTGAACTGCTCGATCTGGGCAAGGGGATGGCCTCTCGTTCATCCCTGCCACCCTCGGTCGGAGCAGCGGTCTACGAGTCCCTGATCGGTGCGATCTACGTTGACGGTGGTCTGGAACCGGCTCGCGCATTCATACTGCGCGAGATGCGGCAGATGGTGCATCAGGCGGAGGAATCAGGCCATCACCAGAATTTCAAGTCGGTCCTCCAGCAATTGGCACAGCAGGAGTGTGGGCATGCGCCGATCTATAGCGTGCTTGACGAGCAGGGGCCGGATCATGCAAAGTGCTTCGAGGTCTGTGTCGCGTTCAATGGCCGATCCTTTGCGCCCAGCTGGGGTTCAAGCAAGAAGGAAGCCGAGCAGGATGCCGCATTGGAGGCACTGATCGAACTTGGCAGTGCAGTTCGAGATGAAGACGGTCGCATTTCAATCCTCTGATCGTCAGTGGCATGTCCCCGGTCGAGTCAGGCCTGGGCAAGCAGCACGAGGGCAACAAGCAGACTTCCACCGATGGCGATCGACCAGCATCGTCGCGATGTCAACCACTTGCGGCCCTGGGGTACCGGGTGTACGAGGTGCAGTGTCGGTGCAGCTTCTGCAAGTGACCGTCCCGTCCTTGCATGGTCCTGGGCGATGGCGATGATCAAGGATGCATCAAAGGGGCGAAGCCCCAGGGTTCCTGCGGTCATCACGAGCCCTTCACGCTGCTGGGGTGAGATGGGACCTCGCTTGAGCGTGTCGTAGGCAAGTCGAGCCAACTTCCACCGGGGGTCGACCGTCCCAAGATGGATTCGTGCTGCGGACAGGTTCTCCTCGGAGATGCAGCTCCGTGCGGCCATCCGATTCCAGGCGGCGGCTGATTCCGGATCCTCATGGCCTACAAGCCGATAACCGTGTTTGCTGCTGCGCATCAGTATTCTCCTCCCAAGGGGCAGAAGCCCATGGTTGAAGAATGGAGCCGTGTACGCACACGGCAAGGTGAAAGTCCATTCACGGGGCATGGTGGTTGGGGTTGTAGGGACTCTGCGGCCTGGATGGGCCGATGGAGTCACTTCTTGGGAGGCAGGACCTCGCGTGTCTTTCCATCTGCTGCGTGGAGTCGCAGTTGGCCCGAGGATTGCCCATCGCTCCCGGCGCTGACCACGGTCATGCCTCGTTCATTCTGGATTGTCATGCTTCCGCCTCGACGGTTCCCGGCGATTCCCGAGGTGACAACAGGAACACCATTGCGGTTCATCAAGTTCATGACGCCGCCTTCCTCGGTTCCAGCGAGAACACACATGGACTTGCCCCAGGGTGAAATCAATGCAAGAGTCGGTCCCTGCTCCGGGCGGATCTGCATGGTGATCAACATGTTGCCTTCATTGTTGCCGAGGTCCAACCGCCCATTCCCCGACTGGTCACTCCTGAGCATGCCGACGGTTTTTCCCTTGGCGGATCGAACCTGCAGTTGTCCTCCTCCTTCTGGGCGGAGACCGGCTCGCACCGCGGTGTGTCCGTTGCTGTTGAGAATGACCATCCCGGGTGTTGATTCGACCGCATCGGACTTGATGTACACGCCTCCACTCAGCGACGAGAGGGCGATGTGGCTGCCATTGTCATCGGCCATCATTGACAGGCGATCCGTGACCTCGTTCGGGAAGAGCGACAGGGACATGCCACCGGATGATGGCTCGACAAGGAAGCCATCATTTCCATTCGCATCAAGGAGTACGACTCGACCACCATCGGGTTCACCACGAAGTTGAAGCATCGGCTCTGGGGACGTGCCGAAGAGACTCAGGATTCCATGGTCATCCGCACCTTCCAGGCGTGCGGCCTTCTGTCCCTCTCCATTCCATGTCGCAATCGCACCTCCGTTGGAGGTAGCCCATGCTCCAGCAACACTCTTTCCCTCGGTATTCCAGATTGCCAGGTCGCCCCCATGTTCATTCGAGGAGAGTCGCATGACATTTCGGCTGCTGAGGTTCCATATATCGAATTGGCCTCCCTTGTCTCCCGTGGACAGGGCCATCGACACATTGCCTTCTTCGTCGACGATCTCAAGCCGTGAAAGCTGGATGGTCTCGAAGCGGATGTCCCCTGCGCCTGAGAGCAAGAGCAGGGGCGTTGCCAGGGCAATCCCGGCAAGAATGATGCGATGGTGTCGCAACTGCGTGTCACGCTTCCTGAGCCTCGTCTCGAGGTTCTCAAGGCGCTGATTGATGGTTTGAAGGTTGGTCATGGTTCGTCTCCTGTGGTCTGGAGAACGTTTGTACCACACCGATCATTGCTTCGCAGTTCAGGTTCTCAGGGCGATTCATATGCCTGGCGGGGGGGGATGATCGCCCAGCCTCGTGCATACATGCTGCTGGGGACAGCCAGGTACCCCGGGTAGTCCTTTCTCGCCTGGTCGAGGAGATCTCGATGAAGATCCACGATGCCGACTGGATCGGTTGTCTCGAGGAGGACTTCTCCTGTTGGAGCTATGGCGATGGATGGCCCGCCTATCTTGACTCCCTGTTCCTCGGCAGGACGGTTCACCGACAGTACGTATGTGCAGGTTGTCAGTGCATTGGCGATGAAGACCGGTCGCCATTTCCACCAGGTCGCCTGCTCCGTCGAGCGAGGCGCAAGAATGCACTGGCACCCCTGGGCTGACAGCAGGTGCGAGCCGGTTGGTCGATTCACATCGCTGCAGATCTGGATCCCCAGTTTCCAGCCGAAGGCATCGAAAGGTGTGGGAGGGTCATCCCCTGGTTCGTAGTGATCGATCTCGTGGAAGCCCGATTCGTCTGGGATATGAACTTTCCTGTACGAGTGGAGTCGGTTGCCCTGGTCATCGAAAAGGATGCACGTGTTGTAACGATGTCCTGACTCGTCACGGACAATGGCTCCGCCAAGCAGCCCGATCCCGGCTTCAGCAGCAAGGCGTGACTGCATGCCCTGGAGTGTCCCTCCTGGTTCTTCTGCATCTTCATCACGAGCCTCCTGCGTCGCGGGGACCCATGGAAGTACCCCAAGTTCTGGCAGGACTGCAAGGGAGGCTCCTGCATTCCGGGATTCCTCGAGCCTTGAGCGAAGTCGGTCTTCCCCATCATTTCCATGGAAGACATCGCTGATGAGGGCGATACGAAGATGGTCTGTTGTCATGGAGGTCATGGTACTCGCTGCCTTGAAAGTGCCTATGTGAACGAGACTCGATCTCGATTGCCAATTGAGCCTGCTTCTCAATGGTTTCCTGCTGGACCTGGTCCATAATCACGTCGATGGGGGACTGGGCGACAGGCTTTGTCCATCGCCCCGTTCCTCGTCAGGGTTCCCGGTGGGCGCCCGCGTAGTTCCGTCAGTCAAGGAGATCAACATGATCCGCTTCGAACAAGGCCAGTGTGGAAGTTGTACGCACTACGGCGAACATCACCAGGATGATTCCCTGACACAGATTCGTGTCAATGGAGAGGCTCCTGATGGGTACACGCAGGAGTGTGGTCTGCCGGCTATGTCTGACATCAATCTCCATGTCGCGGTCAACTCGACATGCGATGGATACCAGTCAGCCTGAGTTCCGGTGAGAGTTGTATTCAATGAAATCAGCATGGCCCCGGTCCAGCATGGACCGGGGCCTGTTTGTTGTCACTGCCGGTTGTCACATCACGATGCTGGAGAATCCACAGTCGACGTAGAGCACCTGTCCTGTCACGCCGCTGGACAGGTTGCTGAGCAGAAAGACTGCAGCATCCCCTACTTCACGTCCTTCGACGTTCCGACGTAGCGGAGCTCGTTCTGCCACGACATCCATGATTTCTCCGAATCCACCGACGGCCATGGCGGACATCGTTCTGAACGGACCACCCGAAATGGCGTTGCACCTGATTTCGTTCCGCCCCAGGTCCAATGCCAGGTAGCGAGTGGTTGATTCCAAGGCGGACTTGGCTACGCCCATGACGTTGTAGCCCGGACAGGCTTTCTCTGCACCGTAGTAGGAGATCGCGATCATCGAACCCCCGTCCTTCATCAGTGGTGCAGCGCGATCCGCCATGGCGGCATAGGTGTATGCACTGATGTCGACAGCATCCCTGAAGACGTCCCTCGGCGTATGTGTGAACGCGCCTTCCTTCAGCCAGTCCTTGTCTGCAAAGGCGATCGAGTGGACAAGGAAGTCAAGTTTTTCATGGTCGGTTTCAATCTGCTTGAAGACAGCATCGAGTTCTTCATCAGAGGCGGCATTGAGCGGCTGAAGCCATGGATCATCAACGCCAAGCGATGCGCAGGCCCTTCGAACGCGTCGTTCCATCTTCTCACCGGGGAGGTGGGTAAAGAGGCAGGTCGCTCCTTCTCGCAGAAGGGATTCAGCGATGAAGTATGCGTAGCTTCGCTCGTTTGCGATGCCGACGATGAGTCCGGTTTTGCCTTCCATCAAGCCCATGGCTGAAGGATCCTTTGGAACAGGTGCATGGTATTGCAGTCGTGATGAGTGGGGATCATGCCACCAACATGTCCTCGTGGCAACCCTGCCGGATCAGGGGGATGGCCGGCTGGAGGCCTGAACAGGGTTTGCGGCATCAAATCCCATTCCTGGCTGGGTGCTGCACCATAGAAGCATCTCGATGATCGACTCCCGGCAATCCCGCATCGGTTCAAGGCCCAGGGCCTGTGCCGAGTGCCGTCCATCGAAACGAAACGGTCGCTGTGTCAGCCGGACACCGGTTACGGTCGCCATGGGCTCTCGCTGCTTGAGGACATGGCAGCAGGTGAACTCCTCCAGATAGGCAAATACCAAGGCCAGTGTGTAGGGAACGCGCCAACGGGGAGCTGCCCGTTCAAGGTGTTCACCAAGGAACTGGAGTAGTTCAAGGATGGTCCAATTCTCATTGACCAGCAGGTATGGCCTTCCCGGGTCCCCGCAGTCCAGCGCCTTGCAGATGCCTCCCGCGACATCACGAACATCAATCATGTTTAGATCACCTGCGAGATGCCCCTTGATCCGCCCATTGCAGAAATCCCTCATCATCCGTGTCAACGGCCCCATCCTTCGATCACCGGGTCCCACGGGAATGCTGGGCCGGACGATGACGACATCCTGTCCGGAACCGGCAGCGTCCATGGCAGCTTGTTCGGCAAGCCACTTGCTCCTGCAGTACGGGCCGATCATGTCGTCCAGGGTGGTGACCGTCTCCTCGGTGATCGTGTTCCGTCCGCCCGGGGGGGACAGGATGGATTCAGTTGACACGTAGACGACTCGCTGAACACCCGCGGAACGACAGCATTGAAGTACGTTCCGAGTCCCCTGGTGGTTGACCTCCTCGAACTCGCTGGAGTTTCGTGCCCAGAGATTTGGATTGGCTGCAAGGTGGACAGCTTGATGGCAACCTCTCGCAGCTTCGGCGATCGCACCAGGGTCCCGGATATCAGCCACGGCGATGTCCACGGAATCCAGGGGCAGGTGGTCCAGTGGAGTTCCTGGTCGTTCAAGTATCCGGACATTCCGGCCCATCCCAAGGAGCTGCACCACGAGATGGGACCCTATGAAGCCACCGCCGCCGGTGACAAGAACCAAGTTATTCTCACCGGCATGCATTGGCATCAGGCGACCAGTTCATCGAGGCGGGCAAGGGAAGGAGTGTCGCGATCTGATTGCATTCTCGTCACCAGTGCGAAGGAACGACGATTGAGGTCGCAAGGAAGGGTCGATGCGAGTGTTATCAGGTGCCCGTTGAAGTTCTCGATCTCCGTTTGCCCTTTCTCGATATCACCCGACATCGAGCAGTAGGTGTTCCTGAGGCTCCGTGCGAAGGAGCCGGCCATCACACGGGCAAGCAGGGGGATCCGCAGGATCCTGTTGACGGTGTCGGGATGGAACGGACCGATCGATCCCAATGGCACCTGGGCATGTGCCAGGATGGAGTGATTTTCACGGAGGAACTGAAAGAAGAGCTTTCGTGCGTGAGGAATCGTCAGCAGTTGGCTGTTGTCGCAACCACTGACGGCGGCAAGGGGGCCGATGGCGGCGTTGTACATGAGTTTCGTGTACTTGAAGGGGAGTATGCTTTGCACCCGTCGAACGGTGAATGCTCCATGGAGCTCAAGAAGTTCAACCACCAGTTGATAGCCTGGCGGGGGGGATGGGTTCGAACCAGATCCAGAGGGTCCGATGTGCAGGTCTCCGGGGCGAGTGATGCGAACATGTGTCTTGTCGGCGATGCACTCCGAGACATAGGAGGCGATGCCCTCGAAACCGCATCGTTCCGCCAGGGTCATGTCGAACCCATTCTGCACCGGGATGATGTGCGAATCCGTCCCGATCCGTTGAAGAACAACTTCATTGTCGAAGCACTTCGTGCACAGGAGGATGATCCCCCCCC
>Ga0315339_1003774_pt1 | contig 10381 bp, 7 predicted proteins | sample ASW17metaG_FD_204514 | JGI IMG/M metagenome (GOLD analysis project Ga0315339, IMG submission 204514) | Ammonia-oxidizing marine archaeal communities from Pacific Ocean, United States - ASW #17 | ecosystem: Environmental > Aquatic > Marine > Oceanic | place: USA: California | collected 2016-12-05
CGACAATCAAACAGGCAAAATACAAAGGCACTTGCAAATCCGACTGCCAGCGACGATCATCCCCATCGGCCGCCGCTTCTCATCCTGATTGACGCGCCGTTCTCATCCAGATTGTCGCGCTACAGGCTTGTCGAGCTTGCGCGGGCTGCGGTAGTCGACGTCCTCGATCGCAGCACCCGTATGGCGCAACCTGGCGGCACGCAATCGCGCGGTGAGCCGCTTGGTGTTGCGGTTGGCCGCCTCACGGTCGAGCAGCAGGGCCAGCCATTCGGCGTGGCCGAGATCAACGGCTGCATCATTGCTTTGCAATTCGATGAAGGCATCAGCCATGCCGGCGAGCTTGAGTTCTTTCAGCTGGTCGAGGGTTGGATGGTTGAGCATGTATATATCCTTCAATGGAAGTAGCCTGCGCCACGGATGTTGGGATGAGCAATCGCCGGCCCGTCCGTGGCGGAGGCGGGCCGTTTGCGATCGAGGTTGTTCTTGAGAATGGAGTTGACCGACGTGTAGGACCGCGCGCCGATATCGAGGGCGCGGGCGCAGGCCGCTTCAAGCCGATCAGCACCATGCGGTTTGGCCAGGCGGATGATCCCGATGCAGGATCGAAAACCTTGTTCGGGATGCGTGCGCTCGCGCAGGATGATCTCGATGAGCGCTGACGTGCTGGAACCAATCTCACCGGCCTGCCGCTTGAGACGTTCCGGTGTCCAGTCGGCGTAGCGCCGATGCGAGCTGGGCATATGCTCACGCACCGTCGTGTGGCGGCGGTTGGATGATGAGCGCACATGCACGGCAACCCGCTTGCCGCCGTGAAAAACCTCGACCGTGCGGCTCGTCAGGCGCGCCCAGACTTTCTCACGCAACAGCGTGTGCGGCACCGAGTAGTAGTGCTTCTCGACCTCGACATGATAGTCGAGCGCGACCCGGCATTCTTTCCATGCCGAGTAGGTGTATGGCTCGGCTGGCAGCGCTTTCAGGGCCGGACGATCAAGCTCATCGAACAGGCGCGAACGGCTCGCACCCAGGTGCCGCGTCACGCGATTGTTGAGCTTATCGACAAGCGTGCCAATGGCGGCGTTGAGTTCGGCCAGCGAAAAGAACTGCCGGTTCCTGAGTGCTGCCAGGATCCAGCGTTCGGCGATCTGGACCGCGACTTCGACCTTGGCCTTGTCACGTGGCTTGTAGGGCCTGGCCGGAACGACGGCTGTGTCGTAATGGCTTGCCAGATCGGCATAGGTGCGATTGACCGCCGGCTCATGGAAACAAGCCTTGGTGATGCCGGACTTGAGGTTGTCGCAAACGACTTGGTCAGCAACACCGCCGAAAAAAGCAAACGCTCGGACATGGCTCCCGGTCCAGTCAGGCAGGCTCTGCGTCATGGTCGCTTCGGCGTATGTGTAGCTGGACGCACCCAGACAGGCGACGAACAGCTGCGCGGCATGGACTTCGCCGGTCAGTCCGTCCATGAACTCGATGGTCTGTCCGGCGTAGTCGACAAACATCTTCTCGCCGGCAATGTGGGCCTGCCGCATGGTCGGTGACAGACGGCCTTCCCAGCGGCGATACAGCTCGCAGAAACGGCTGTAGCCGTAGCCTGCGGGATCAATCGCGCGGTACTCCTCCCAGAGCAGCGAAAGCGTCACGCCAGCTCGGCGCAGCTCACGATGAACCGCCGGCCAATCGGGCGGCAGACGCGCAGCCCCGGGTCCGCCCTGCGCCACCGGAAACAAGCCCTGCTCAAGCGCGGCATCGTCCAGATCGCCCGGCAGTGGCCAGCTGAGACCGGCCCGTTCGGCGCGCACAAGATACTCACCCGCCGTCGTGCGCCCGACGCCCAGGCTGGCCGCGATCTCGCGCCTCGATTGCCCCGCAGCCTGCAGCCGCAAAGCATCCCTGATCTTCCTCATCGGCAATCTCTGCATTGGGCCCCCGCTTCCATCAAAAGGAAGCGACGATAGCCCGCTAAAAGATCACCCAACGGCGCCGATCAGGCCCCGTCCACAGGGTGGCCGGATGCCCCGGAATCGGTGGCCGGATCAGATTGGAACAGGTGGCCGGATCAGATCGGAATCACTGGCCGGATGACCCCGGAATGGGCATATATTCCGAGCAAAACACGATCCGATCGTAAATATGCTGCCACCGACTGGTACGGAGAACCCTGCTTGGAATTCTGGCCAGCATTCGGGAACAAGCCGTTCTTCGGCTTGGTTCCACGCCGAATATTCATTCTTGTTCTTTAACGCGTCCGATCTCCGCAATTTCACCAATGCCATTTCAATTCCAATCGATTAAGCGTCGATTGATCCGATCCATCAGGTGTATTCGGTCAACGCATGAGGGGCATCTTGGCTGACGCATGCATCAAGCTAGTGGATAATATCTAACGGTTGAATCCCTATTGGGATTCCCATCGGTGCTTTCCCATGCGAGTCTTTGGCATGCGCACCGGAATTTCGATCAGTGTCTCGCCAACTGACCGCCGACGTCTTCGTGCTTTGGTTAGGGATCGCAACGCCGCCCAGAAACAGGTCTGGCGCGCTCGGATTGTTCTGCTTACAGCCGAGGGGCTTGGCACCAACGAGATCATGCGCCGGACCGGCAAGTCGAAGACTTGCGTCTGGCGCTGGCAGAAACGCTTTATGGAGGAAGGCTTTGACGGGCTCTTGCGTGACAAGACGCGGCCTTCGCGCATCCCGCCGCTCGGCAGCGACGTGGCCGAGCGGGTGGTAGCGCTGACGCTGAGCGATCCGCCAGCCGAGGCGACCCACTGGACTGGCGCGATGATGGCCGAAGCAACCGGCATCAGCCTCAGCTCCGTCCAGCGCATCTGGCGCGCCCACGGGCTTCAGCCACATCGGGTGAGCCAGTTCAAGCTGTCCAATGATCCTGATTTTGTCGCCAAGCTGCGTGATATCGTCGGGCTCTATGTCGATCCGCCGGCGCACGCCATCGTGCTTTCGGTTGACGAGAAGAGCCAGATCCAGGCGCTCGACCGCACTCAGCCCGGCCTGCCGATGAAGAAGGGTCGCGCCGGAACCATGACCCACGACTACAAGCGCCACGGCACCACGACCTTGTTCGCTGCGCTCAACGTCCTCGACGGTACGGTCATCGGCCGCAACATGCAGCGTCACCGTCATCAGGAGTTCATCCGCTTCCTCAACACCATTGAAGCGCAGGTTCCGGCCGGCAAGTTGATCCACGTTATCCTCGACAACTACGCCGTCCATAAGCATCCGAAGGTCCGCACCTGGCTCGCGCGCCATCTGCGGTGGAGCTTCCACTTCACGCCGACATCGTGCTCGTGGCTCAACGCCGTCGAAGGCCTGTTCGCCAAGCTCAGCAGACGACGCCTCAAGCGCGGCGTCTTCCGCTCGATCGTCGACCTTCAGGCCGCCATAAACCGCTTCATCGAGGAGAATAATCAAATGCCCAAGCCCTTCACATGGACCGCCGATCCCGACAAAATCATCGCTGCAGTCAAACGCGGGCATCAAGTGTTAGATTCTATCCACTAGGGACGTTTGCGCAGGACAGTTTGTACCGATTGCATAATTTTTCCGAAAACCGGCCGCGCGAGATGTGATCGTGCTGCAGCAGGCAAATCACATCGGAATCGGCCAAGAAGTCGGGATGCGGCAAATACTCTCCGTAAGGAATAGTCAGGAACGTTGTAGTTACCCCGAGAGTCTCCTCTAGCCACGATTGGGCTTTATGAAATTCTTCGGCAAATTTCTCGGGCCTCGATACGGCAGGATCAAGGTATGCCCATGAATGGTTCTGAATATCGACACCGAGGGCCTGTAAGTTACGCAAATCTTCAATCGTCAGGCTGTGTAGATGCTCAGGGACCTCATGGCCGTCTCGACCGAGCGCTTTCTCAATGTCATCGATCAGTATGTGCGATTGTTTTGGTGAGCGATGTTTTCGTGTCGCAATCCAAATATCGAAACGAAAATCTTCTTTGCCGGCATATGTCTCCACGTCATACGTTCGGCCATTCCACTCAATCTCGCGCTCATCGATTTGATCCAACAAATTGTCCAAACGTGAAAACCAGTAGGGTCGACCGCTTATGATCTGCCAGGGGTTTACAAACAGCGTTACCTCCTGACCGAATTCGCGTGCCAGATTAGCTGCGTTCGCGGCCGCGACCGTCGCACCATCGATCGTTAGCCCGGGTCCTTTGTCTTCTACGGCATCACGTAAGGATACAAATTTCTGCCCCGACTTGAGCAACGCGCAATAGGTCTTCCGATCTTCAAATCTGTGATGCGCGAAGCGGTGTTCGGTCCGTTTGTCGAGTATGCCGTTTGTTGCAAATATTCTTACACCAACAGGTTCTGCCGGTTGCGAATTCGAAGCTCGTATTGCCTGCAATTCGCGCGCTAACAACGTATGTGGGGTATCGTCATTGCGCAGCTCGGTATACAGCGAATCATCCTGCCGGGAATCTAGGGCGCGCAAGAATTTCGCTTTGGTTGCCAGGCGGTACATGGGCACCTTGTTTTTTGCGGCCTCAATGGCGAGTTGTAAATCGGTGATATTTTTTTGCGTCCAACGACGTGGGTTGGGCTTGAGAAAACCTGTGTCGAACATCAATGTTCCGGTTCCAATGGCATCGACTTCCACTCGTTCCCGAACCGCCGCCCTGAAGTCAAATACATCCCGATCATTCAGATAGCTGCCTATTTCTTGATGAAGCCTGCACGCATGGACTCCGACAACAGCGCGCCGCCGAAGGTCTATTAGTTCTCGCGATAACCGTTCGGTAAAATCAGGCGGATACAAAATGTCGTCATCAACGCCTGCGTAAAAGCAGGGCTCCGGTTCACGATGGACGCCCAGGAACTTTCCGTCACAACCAAGGTCGGGCTCGTCCCGAGACAAAATCGACACCACTTTCGGATTGTCGCGCACCAGTTCGGGTATCGCGTCAAATCCGTCAAGATAGAGATAGAGCCGGTCTACTTGACCAATAATGGACTGAAACGCCGTTGGAAAAACTTCCGCGCGCGATGGCATCGTTGCCATCCCGGCAACCAGGCGAGGCCTGTCTGTCTGCTTCTGGCTTCGCCAGATACCAGCAAGCGATGACATCACCTGTAGCCATGCTTTGGTCATGCGACATTGCGCTCGGAGAAACCAATCGGAACAAATCTGATTTGAGGGAGCCGTCTACGAACGGCAGGACGGGATCCTGATTGCCGATGTGAAGTTTTTTTGACACTGACAATCATCATGTTTCCTCAGTTAAGTTTCTTGAACGCGGGCACTCACCAGAATCATATCTACAGTAATTCTTCCCAGAAAGCGCGGCCAAGGTGACTTGATGCTGGTTAAACCACTAGCAACGTTGCTAGTCCCGACTGGGAGCCGGGAGCGCCAACGACAGCTGCGCGTCCGCCCATGGAAACGTCTCGTTCAGTCGCACAGTCGAGATCGCGGCAGGTCGTCAAAGACTTCATCGATGCCTGCATCCGAATTCCCTTCTCGGTCTGTAAATTCCACTGTGTTATAGGTGTCTGTGCCCGCTTTCTTCCGCAAATTTTTGCAGCCCACCACCGCGCCGTGAACGAGTTGACATGAACAAGAAGAGGCCATCAAAGCGCGTATTCCCGCCTCGGAAACGGTCAGCGGATCGTCACGTCCACCGAGCCCGGCGCGCGCGCAGAGACCTCAAACAGGCTGAAGCACGTAACGCCAAAATGGCAGAAGAGCGTGATGAGATTGCACAGGAGCTAACGGCCGCAAAGCAGCAAGCCCTGGCGTTCGGCATCGACCGCTTCGATCGATCTGACGAGGCCGGTCGTTCAGCCAGGCGCGACGATCGGCAAGCGCAGAGTTCACGGGCGGCACGAATATTCTCTTGGCATTCCCTATCAGTGCTAAAAGCGAAAATTGGGAGAAGAAAGTTCAATTTATCGAGTTTATTTCGATCATCAAATAAACGAAAAAATGCGCAAAATAATGATCTATTGAGTTTGATAAGAAAATTGCCTTTGAGAGTTGAAGGTACACTTGAGAATGAATACATAACAAAAGGTCTGGATCGTATCGACAATGATTTCTTGCTTTATCGAATTCTCGGCAATGATCTTGTTCCAAGGCATAAAAGGGGGCAAGTGTTCGAGAATCTACGATTCATTCTTGAAAATGAACCGCCTTTAAATGATTGCCGAAAATACTGGGTCGTCAATAGGATTGTCGATCAGAATGAAGAAAAGAAGATTATCTCTCTGCTCGAAAAACACGGGCAAGAATATCTACATCTTCCATTTATTGCCGACGAATACAGAAATATTATATTAGATATTGGCTGTCTTCCAGACCCACAGTTTTTGGCGAGCGAAGACTATTCGGCGCTGCCGCCTGACGCTAAGATTCGCCTCCTCTTGGCCCTATTCCGATTGAAAATCAACTATGTAATGAACAATAACGGTGCCCGAAACGCAGCGCTATGGGACGGGCGTGCCAAAGCAAAATGGCTACTCCCCTGGGATGGCAATTGTTTTGTGACATGTAAGGCCTGGCGGGACATAACCCGGGCGGTTAATGCGCGCCCACATGTCAAATATTTTATCGTGCCAATCGAGAGAATCCTTAAAAACTCCGATTTATTGCATGACGACTTTGTGCCGAACCCAAAGGATGAGCCTCAGGTCGTGTTTCGGTCGGATTCTGAAGAAGAGTTCAACACTGACTTTCCCTACGGTCGGCGGTCAAAAGTTGAATTTCTCAGGCGGCTCGGCGTGCCGGGAAACTGGAACCATTGGCGGAACGATCCCTGGGACCTGATGCCGCCGAAATCCTCGTGGGAATATGGACAGTTTGCCGGCGCCGGTTGGGTCGCTCGCCTGTTTTCAGGAAACAGACTTGCCGAACAGGACATTCGCCAGCGCGGCACTGCCCGAGATATGGCGATAATAAAATTGATCATGTTGGTCGACGAGATTCACCTCACGACCGATTTTTCGAAACAACACTGTATGTTTCTCTCAGAGTCGTCTTTCCAATCTTCCGCTTTTGATATGATGGCGACCCATGGCGAACATTATGAGAGACTGATAGAGGATATCGTTGATATTACAAAGAAATTAGACATTCGAAAGAGGGCTGATTGAAATAGATTTGGGTATATGAACAATGTTGTTACCTGGAAATATCTTCTCAGACCTATCCAGGACGTCTGACACTGTTAGCGTCGATGCTCGAGAGTTTGTTGGTTATCTATCTGTCGCGACTGTCCGATGGACGGGCGTGTTTTTTTTGTCAGTCAATACACCATCGTCGTGGACATGCGGTCTTAGATTCCTGGCCTCGCGGCGGGATAAATAGTCGGCATTGTCTTCCTCCCAGCTTTTGAACGCGCTTACCGGACTTCTCGATGATACCTTCGACGCGGACATCACGGCCAACCCAGGGATGGTAGTCGTAGAGAACTCTGCGCACGGAGGTATTGTGGGCGTTGGGAGGCTGAGTTGTACAATTTCGGAAGACCACACGGAGCCTTCAGCGGAAAGACACCTTACGAGGCGCCCCGCGAGAAGCAATAATCCACCATCAGAAATGTCTCGCGAGCCACTACAGCTTCCACGCGGAAACCAAGTCATGCAGTTTCGTGTTTGCAAAAAACGTTCTAGGATCTGGGCTTGTTGATCCTGGGGGTACTGCCAATAGCAGCCCTCTTTCTGTCTAGCCGTTTGCCGAAATAGTTTAGATAATGAAATAAAATGAGTTGGCAGAAATGATGGTTGAACAAATTAAATCGAATACTGAAATATCAGTTGTAATGCCTGTATACAATTCAGTACATTACTTAGAAGAAAGTATAAATTCAATATTGTATCAAACATTTAAAAATTTCGAATTGATAATTGTTAACGATGGTAGTGCCGATGGCTCAAACAATATAATTAAAAAATTTGGTGTATCTGATTCGCGAATAAAAATAATCGATCAGGAAAATATGGGTGCCGTTAACGCGAGAAATGTAGGGCTCGCGCATGCGAACGCGCGTTATATAGCAGTCATGGACAGCGATGATATTGCTCAGCCCAATAGATTGGAAGACACATATGTTCATTTAGAGGAAAACAGTAATTGTATATGTGTTGGCGGTGGCATTATCTCAATCGGGGCGGACGGCACGAAGCTCGGACGTGGCGACTGGCAGCCCCCTTTGGTCTGCCGGTCAGATTTTTCTAGCGTGCCACCTAACGTGGCCCATTTACCACATTCGACGGTCTTGTTCCGGAAATCTGCACTCAAATCGCTTAGCGGGTATCGGCCATTTTTCAAACTTGCGCACGACCTGGATTTGTTACTACGCCTTGAAGAGCTTGGCGAGGTTCACTGCCTTCCATCAAGACTAATTTACTACAGACGACACAATAAAGGTATATCAACCAAGGACAGCGAACTGGTGGAGAGGTTTGCAGTAATGGCTATGTTGTCGGCAATAATACGGCGAGCAGGGATTCTCGATCCAGTTGGACGCGTTCCTGACAGAGAAATAAACTTTCGATTATTTGATAGAATTTGTGATGGAACTGTAAATGTGGAAGATTATATTGATATTATGAAATTAAAAATATTTCAGAGAAATATTAGAAATGGTTGTTCTATTAATATGTATCAATGGATTAATCTTTGGAGTAAATATCACTTTAATAAAAATTATAAAAAATCTTCCACTGCAAAGGATGTATTGTATGAGTTATCGAAGTTGCGACTTCATATACCTACCTTCAGTTTTCGCGCGAAGAAAAAATTGTTATAGACGATTATTTTTAAAATATATTTCCAATTTGAGCGCGTCCATTCAAATTTGCGAAGACGATCAAAGCCTCTCCACATAATTAGGCTCTGGGCCCATAAAATGGATCCCCTAGCGCCGGCGTGTGATTCAAGGTCTTCGAAGGGAGGCCATTGATGAATCGGGATTATTTCTGGCTGAGGGAAACTCGGTGGCGCGTCTTGCGCCGCTTCTTCCAACCAATACCCGGGGCGAGCCAAGTATGGATGACCGCCGGGTGGTCAGTTGGATCATGCTTGTTCTGAAATCCGGAGGACGCTGGGTCGACGTGCCGGTGGCCTACAGACCTAGAAAGATACTCTGCAATCGTTTTGTACGCTTGGCCGCGAAGGGAGTTTGGGCCAATATTTTTGTGCTCTGGCATCGACCGGGAGTCATCCCACTGACGTCCTGATTCATAGCTCCGCGGGCAAAGCTCGTCGTAGTGCATTCGGCGGCCCGTGCCGCACGAACCTTTTGCCACGCACATACAGAAAGTTTTGACTGTTTGGTTTGGCTTCACGTCGATCGCAGGGTCACACTTGTGTACTCTTTGATGATGGTGAGCATCCGAATGTCGGCTGCCGTGTGTGCGATCCTGAACGAGGTCATAGACCAAAACATTGTTCCGGTCGGATTGCCGCAGACCAATGTTCACTCAATCGCTAGCTGCGCTGATCGACGATCGTCGCCGAACTAAAGATTATCTTGGGAATGTCATATAAGCTTTCCGTTCATCGCATCGATGGAGCTGCGCCTTAGCATCGATTCCCGCTTTGCAAGTTGCCTCTCACATAGAACCAGATTGATGCTCGTAGATTTTCCGTTGAACGGCTGGGTCCTACCAAGCGCCTTTCGTGTTGCGGCCGGCTGACAGTGTTGTGCGGGAAGCCGAAACGGCGCAATCTTACGCTTGAATACTGGTTATCCGGTGAATGTCGGTCTATCGGTATTGTGTTCGGCACGCTCGAGGCTCGGAGCGGGGTACCGGCGCGGAGGCGCCAAACACCATGAGATCGTTTGTCGGAGATGACTGCATGCAAAAGGTCTTTGATGATATTGGCGTGATCGCCATCCTAGGGGCGCCGTACTGCGGATCCACAGTTATGAACTACGTCCTCAATACAGACCCACGGATATTTGGTGGTAGTGAGCTGAGGCGCCTTGTGTACAAAAATGATACCGTTCAGTGCTCTATGTGTGGTTCCAATTGCAGCTACTGGACAAAAGAAAATATAAGCTTATTCGCCAAAGGTTTCCTTAGCGGAGGAACCCACAAATTTTATCGCAAAATCGCCAACATCGTGAGTGCGCCCTACATCGCCGATTCGAGTAAACTCGTATCGTTTTTCGGCGAGAAATTCCTTAAACGTCAAGAGGACGATAGGGTCGGGTTCATGTTCGTGGTTCCGGTCAAGCACCCAATTAGATTCTTTTCAAGTTACATCTTCAATGCACAGTACTCGACTCTCTCTCATACCGGTATTGATTTCAATACGTTAGATTGACATTTCGGGGACATGAGACTGTGAAGGAATTCGATTATTTGCGCCTCGCTTGCGCAAGCGTAGATTTTACGCA
>Ga0315339_1003775_pt1 | contig 10379 bp, 9 predicted proteins | sample ASW17metaG_FD_204514 | JGI IMG/M metagenome (GOLD analysis project Ga0315339, IMG submission 204514) | Ammonia-oxidizing marine archaeal communities from Pacific Ocean, United States - ASW #17 | ecosystem: Environmental > Aquatic > Marine > Oceanic | place: USA: California | collected 2016-12-05
CTGAAAAACATATTTTAGATTTAAAAAGATTGTATGAACGAATAGATAAAAGAATAAAGTATAGACAAGAAGCTTTTGAAGAATTTCAAAAAGAACCTATACAGTATAGAGAAGAAGGTTTGAACTTACAAAATGGTGGTGATGTAGAAAATGAAGATATTACTTCTGCTGGCAATACTGCTCCCTTTAGTTCTCAGGGTGATAACTATGGCTCAAATAGGGCCTTAGTTGGACGAAGCAATATTCCAGAACTAAAACCAGGGCCTCCAGGGTTTGAGTTATCCAGTGATCCTTTTATTAACAAAAATCAAAAAGAAAATAAAACAGATTCTGAATTAGGTGATAGAGTAGTAAATGCTTACTTAGATGCTGAAGGTTCAGGAATTAATCTGAACGATCCTGGTTCATCAAGATTCGGGGTTACAGGTAAAACTTTGGCGGAGCATTTCGGTTATCGTGGAATGTCAGATGAACAACAAAGACAGCTAGTTTCTACAGTAGATAGAGAGTTTGCTCTTCAGTTTATTAAAAGCGAGTTCTTCCATAACTTTGGTATAGATAAACTTCCTGACGAACTAGTTGCAGACGTTTTTGATTTTGCTGCTAATGCAGGTCCTGACCGTGCTGGAAGGGCTTTACAGAATTCTATCAATTCATTAATACATAAAGATAAGCGGATAATAGTAGATGGTGTGATAGGAAGTAAGACATTATCTGCATTAAAAGGCTTAAATTTAGATAAGGTCTACAAACAGTTTAGAGAAAACAGAAGAGAATGGATTGAAACTAATAGTTCTAAGGATTACAAAAAAGGGTTATTAGCTAGAATGAATGCTGTAACTCAAGAAAGAAGAGAAGGTCTCTACAAAAGAGCAGTTGATAAAGTACGTGATGGCTTAAGTAGAGGCAACAACTAGAGGATAACCTTTTAGGCCCTCTGCAAAGAAGGAAAGGACACCCTTATTAACTAGGCCCTTTCGAAAACACCAAGAACGGATAACCTTATAGGCCCGTGGAGGTAAGTATTATGGTAGTAGAACAAGACAATGTAACTAGTGAAGATAGTCTATATAAGCGTAAACATGAAGGTGCCGATCTTACTTTAGAAGAGATTGATAACATTGGAAAGGATACGCAAGAAGTTGATGAGCCCTCAGATAATGTGGATACTTCATTTATTTCTAACAAACAAAAAGCTGATAATGAACCAAATGCTAAAGAGTTACAAGAGCGTTATGATCATCTTAGGTCTTTCAATGATAGAAAGATTGGTGAGTTAACTTCAGAAGTAAACTCTTTAAGAAAGCAATTAGTAGATGGTGGTACGAAAGAAGTAGTAAGGTTTCCAGCTACAGAAGCTGAACTTCAAGCTATGGCAAAACAATATCCTGATATGGTTAGGGTTTTTGAAACTATAGCAATGAAAAAAGGTGGAATGTCTCAAAAAGATAAAGATGATTTCGAAACCTTAAAGAAACGTACTAAGAAGTTGGATAGAAAAGAAGCTGAATTAAATATTAAGGCAGCCCATAATGATTTTGATAAATTAACTAAAGACCAAGAGTTTCTAGCTTGGTTAGATACTCAATCAGAATATTTACAGGATACCCTGTATGATAATCCAACATTCGAACCAACTAGAGTTATTAGTACTATTGATCTTTATAAGTTACAGAAGGGTTTAACTACTGTAAAGAAAGAAGATAGACAAAACTTTCCACAAGGAGATGATGGAGCTACATTTATCAAGACTAATGAAGGTCCAGTTGTTCAAGAAGAAATTCAAGATTCAAGTGGAAAGAAGGTTTGGCGAACTTCCGAAATCAAGAAGCTAGGTCGTCGTGAGTATGAAAAATACCATAAAGAGATTGACCAAGCTAGGCGAGAAGGAAGAGTTTTAAAAGACACTAGATAATAAGGAGAAAATCAAATGGCTTTTCCAAGAGCAGCGGGTTATACGAATTTACCTCAAGGTAATTTCACCCCTGAAATTTTTAGTCAGAAGGTTCTTATGAAATTCCGTAGAGTGTCTGTAGTTGAAGATATTACAAATACAGATTACTCAGGCGAGATTGAGGCTTTTGGCGACAAAGTAAATATTATTAACGAACCAGACATCACAGTTCGCACGTATGCTCGCGGTGCAACCCTCCAGATCGAAGACCTAGAGGATGACGAGACAGAGCTAACTGTTGATCAAGGTAGCTACTTTGCGTTTAAGGTAGACGATATTGAAGAGCGTCAGAGTCATGTTAACTGGGAATCCCTAGCTACTGGCCGTGGTGCTTTTAAGCTTAAGGATAGTTTTGATAGTAATATCTTAACAGCTATTCAAGCTGGTGTCCAGTCTGATAATGTATACGGCTCCAATGCTTCCCCAACTGATACTGGCTTTGGTGCTGGTGAAGTTGATCCAGCGAATGTTGTAGCTCGTCTATCTCGTTTACTAGATGATGCAGATGTTCCTGAGGACAGTCGTTGGGTTGTTGCTCCTCCAATCTTTTGGGAAGAGTTAGCACAAACTGGTTCAAAGTTTATGGAAGTCCAGGTAACAGGTGATTCGAATTCACCAATGCGTGACTCCTTAAACAACGGTAGAGTTAATGATCGTCTCATTCATGGTTTTAGGGCTTATAAGTCCAATAATGTTCCTACCCCTTCGGGTTCTAACGCTACACAGCATGTTCTAGCTGGCCATATGAGTGCTGTAACAACTGCAAATAACATTGCTAAGACTGAGATGGTTCGTTCTCAGACTAGCTTTGCTGACATCCTTCGTGGTCTTCACGTCTATGGTCGTAAAGTCTTACGTGCTGATGGTATTGCAGATGCGTTCATTAAAATTGACTAATAACCAATAAGGAGATAAATAAATGGCTACTTATGATTTACCGCCTGGAAATGCTGCATCTCATCCCTCATATCCTTCTCGTACAGTATATGTAGTTGAGAACGTAGTTGATCTAGCACTAGTTAATAGTGATGCTGGTACTGCTGCTGCAGACGTATTACAGGTGCTTGACATTCCAGCAGAGACAATTGTTCTCAATGCTGGTATGGAAAACATTGCTGCAATTACTGGTGCTTCATGCCCAACATTTGATCTTCAAACTGGAGCTACTGCTAACAAGTGGGTTAATGCTTCTACGAAGACAACTACTGGCTATCACACTGGCGTTCTTGACCTTGAAGGAATGAAGACAGGTTTCTACGCTGCAACAGATACCATTGATATTCTTATCAATACTGGTACTACTACTGTAGGTAAGATTCGTATATTTGCAGTTTTACTTGATGTCTCTGGTCATCGTGAAACCTCTTCGGCTTCACAAAGTCAGTACGACACAGCAGTATAATTTAATATAGTGTGGGTCTTAATTGACCCACACTTTCCCTTGCCCACAAATAATTAAATTATTAAATATAGGGTAAAAAGGAGATAAACTATGGCTTCCCCTACTACAAGATTAGATCAAAGATATGTTCTATCACCACGTTTAGAGACAGTTGATAGTGATGGTACTGATGCTTATGATTTTGGACAGAATAGTAACGTAGTAAATTTTGGTGCTGGTAACTGGCGTATCGGTGATACAGCAGTTGGTGCTACCGCTGCAGAGCTCAATGTATTAGATAAGAGTGCTTCTGGTCTAGCTATCCAACGTGTTTCTTATCATGCTCTAGCAGTCTTTGATACTACTGAAACTACAACTGTAACTCTTCCTGCTGGCGCTATTGTCTTAGATGTTATCTTAAACATCACAGATGCTTCAGGACAAAGTGAAACGATTAATGTTGGTACTGCCGGTACTTCGAACGATCCTAATGGATTCTTCGCTGCTGTACCTACCAATGCTACGATTATCTTAAGTGCTAGAGATGCTGTTACTAAAACAACTGGTTCTAATGAGACTTACATCTCAGCAGTTTATGGTGGTGCTCTCATGTATCCTGGCGTTATTAATACTGTTGGTACTGATGCTAATGAAGATACAGGTTCTTTCAGTTCCAGACCTTTTTACGTTGCAACCGCTGATCCAGTTACTTATACTCTCAGTGGTACAGTAACTTCGTTTGCTGCTTCAATTACAGTGATTTACTTAGACGTTAGTTAGTATTAATGACTAACAAGGAACAGTTGGGTAAGGACATTAGAAGGTTCTTATCCAACTGGTCCTTCATAGTAGAGTTAGATAATCCAGATAAAAGTGATTTAGATTACCGTAGATTTCTTCATGGTCTCTCACACTTAGTTATAGAGGTTGGTAAACTAACTGAAGTAACTCATATTATAGATCATGCAGGATTAAAGAATAAATTTGATGGTAATTATAATTTTGATAAAGATATTATCAACCATAGCTTAGGAAAATTGCTTGCAGCAGTAATGATTTGTACTAAGTACTCACCAGTTGGAGAGGACGATATGAATGATATGGTGCATAGCGCAATAATATATTTAGAGGAGAACGGTTAAGATGGCTGGTTCAACGATCCTATATGACAATCGAGCAATTACTGCAGCATTAGTATCTGATACTTCAGTAGATAGTGTTGAAATTGATGCTGATACATCAGAAGTAATTATTCAATCTAACTTTGATTATGGCTCTGGAGGTACAGATTTCGAAGCAGAGGTTTCAACTTCTCTTGATGGTGGAACAACTTGGGTAGAAGTTTATGTACATGCTGGTACTACTGCTGATGAACGTAAAGTTGTTGTTCTTAAAAGCGCAGCAGTAGCTGCCTATGACGGTACTACTGCAGTGGCTGATGATGCCCTTAAGGATGGTATTATTGGTACTCTCTGGCGTTGTAGAGTAACTACAAATGGTACTTATGCTGCTACTACTTTTAGAGTAGACATCATTGCTAAGAGGTAATCAATGGCTGATTTATCAGTAACAGATTTTTTATTTAAAGGAAAACAATTAGCTCAATTAAGACCATCTAACACTACAGCGGTTTCTATTTATAGCCCAGCTACACATTATGTAGCTAAAATAACTAAAATAATTGTTTGTAATACTTCAGGAGCAAATAGAAAATTTAGAATATTCCATGATATAAATGGAACAACATATGATGAAACTACAGCATTAGAATGGGATGAATTAGTTCTAACAGATAGTTCTGTACATGTTGAAGATATTATTTGGATGGTAGGAGCAGATGGAGGAAATATTGCTGTAAGAACAAATTCAGGAAGTGGTCTTACCTTTACTGTTTATGGGAATGAATTTAAGGTATAATTAATATATGACAGACTTAAAAACATTAACTAATAAAATCCTTGAAGATGTTGGTGAACCAACTGTATCTGATGTTACAAGTACTAAAGGTATTCAGACAGTTTGTGTTAATGGTATTCAGTCTACTCTAGATGAAATGATGCAGAAGGGTAGGAGATGGCCTTTCTTGTACACTCAACAATCTCAAGCTTTGACTGCTGGTACTAGAAAATATTCTGCTCCATCAGGATTTATAGATTTAGATTGGGAGTCAATGATTCTGAAAGCAGAAAATATTATTACTAATGGAACCTTTGTTTCTAATGTAACTTCTTGGACTGATAGTTCTACTGGTACTGGTTCTTTAGCTCACACAGCTACTGGTAACGGCAGGGCTAGATTATCTGCTGGTTCTTCTGGTGTTGCAATTATGACACAGAGTTTGACTTGTACTGTTAGTAGAAAGTATGTAGTTAATGTAAGGATTTTTTCAGGAGCTATTGATTTAAGAATTGGTACTTCTGCTGGAGGTTCACAAACATTAACTCAAACTTTAACTATTGATAATTTAGGAGATGGACAGTTCTTTACAGTACCCTTTACTGCTACAGCACAAACACATCATATTACTTTCCAACATTCAACTAATGCAAATTATTATGTAGACTTTGTAGAAGTAAGAGAAGATATGGAAATTGTTAATTTAAGAGAGATTAAGTATGAAGAGTATAAGAGAGTTTATGCTAAAACAGATGAATTACCTCAAGTCTCTAGTTTAGGAAGACCAAGTAGAGTTTACTTTACTCCTAATGATGAAATAGCTTTCTCACCAGTTCCAGATCAAAGTTCTTATATTGTAGAGTTTGACTCTTGGATTGAACCAACAGAGATTAGTGCTAATACTGATGCTCTAATAACACCTGATGATTATGATTGGGTATTAGAAGCTGGTGCTAAAAGGCATATAGCTAGACGTAGGGGAGATAGAGATGCCCTTAGAGGCTATAAGGAGATATTTGATGAGGGTCTTGATCTAATGATCAATGACTTAATCGGGGAGTTCCCTGAGTACGCTACTGCAGTCTAACTTATGCCAATAGATAGCTTACGCTCACCTTTCATCTTCAACCTTGAAGGAGGTTTAATTCTAGATACAGGTGTATTTGGTGTTCCTTCAGGTGCTGCTATTCAATTAGTTAATTTTGAACCAGATATTAGTGGTGGTTATAGGAGAATTAATGGGCATACTAAATGGAATTCAACTGCCGCTAATGGAACTGGTAAAGTTATTATGTCAGCCATCCTTGGTTCCACTGTTGTTGCTGCTAGAAATAATACTGTAAGTTACGCTACTACTGGAAGTTCTTGGACAAATATTGTTACAAATAGAACTAGTGCTGGTAGATATGACCATCAGAGATTTAATTTTGGTTTAGGCGCTGGTCACTCTCTAGTATTTGTAGATGGTGTTAATGCAGCAGCTACTTGGGATGGTACAACTTATACACTTCTCAATGGAAGCATTGGTAGTGGCTCTGGTACAGCCCCAACAGCACCTGAGAAGGTAGAAATATTCAATGATCATGTCTTCTTTCTCCAAGGTAGGACATTAACTTGGACAGCACCGTTTTCTACGAATGATTTTACTCCAGCTAATGGTGCTGGTCAGATTAATTTAGATTGTTCAGGTAATGGTTTAAAGGTATTTAGAAATATTCTTTATATCTTTTGTGAAGATAGGATTTATAAATTAATTGGTACATCTATTGAGAATTTTGAATTAAGTTTTGTAACTAGAAATATTGGTTGTATTAGTGGTTTCTCTATTCAAGAAGTAGGTGGTGATGTAGTTTTTCAAGCTCCCGATGGTCTTCGTACTATTGCTGGTACAGAGAAGTTAGGCGATGTAGAGTTAGCGTCTTTCAGTAGAAATATCCATCCTAGATTTGATACTGATATTACTACTAGTCTTATAGCTAGTGTAGTTATTAGAGGAAAAACACAATATAGATCATTTTTTCCTGATTCAGAAGCTCAAGATACAACATCAGTATTTGGTAATATATCAGTCTTCAAAAGGAAAGGTTGGGAGTTTTCTGATATTCGTGGTTTCAAACCATCTAGTACAGATAGTTATTTTATATCAAATACTGAAACTGTAATCTTTGGAGATTATGATGGTTTCATTCAACAAATGGAATCTGGTAATAACTTAGATGGAAGTAATATGACTTATATTTATCAATCTCCATTCATTCATTTTGGAGATGCTGGTTTAAGAAAAATTATGGAAAGAGCAATCTTAAACCTTACAGCAGAAGGTGCAGTTACCTTTAACTTGAATATGCTTTATGATTTTGAAGATACTAATATTCCACAACCAGAACCTACTTCAATTACTATTACACCAGGAGCTATTTATGGTACTGGAGCTTATGGGACTAGTTCTTATGGTGGAAGCTTTATCCCTCTTACTAATACATCAGTTATTGGTAGCGGGTTTGTAGTATCAATGAAGATTAGTGGAGACTCATCTTCAACACCACCATTTAGTGTTAAGGGAGTAGAATTAGAGTTTATACCTGGAGGTAGGAATTAAAATATGGCAGGTTATTCAGCTAGACAAAGTACATATGTAACTGGAGATACAATTGAAGCAGCAGATAGTAATGATGAATTTACTGTTATCTTAGCTGCCTTTCATGCAACTACTGGTCATAAACATGATGGTACTACTTCAGGAGATGGAGCTAAGTTAGTTGTATTAGGAGCAGTTAATTCAGGTTCTATTACTTCAGGATTTGGAACAATTGATAACGGTACTTCCAATATTACAACAGGTGGTATCTTAGCCTTAGATGTAGATGGTGGAGCCGCTGCAGCAGGTGCTTTAGTTCTTGGTGTAGGTTCGGATGCAAGTGTATTCTTTGATGGGACCAATTTAAATATTCTTACTGATGGTGCTGGCGCTAGTGGTATCATACTTGATAGTGAGGATGATACCTTTGAATTCAAGGGTTCAGGCACTCTTCAGATTACGATGGATACTGATGGTATTGATTTAGCATCAGGAGATGCCTATTATATCAATAACACTTCTGTTCTTAATGCAACTACATTAGGCTCTGCAGTTATAACTTCGTCATTGACTGCAGTTGGTGCATTAAACTCTGGTTCGATTACTAGTGGCTTTACTAGCATCGATGTCGGCTCTGGTGCTGTTACTACAACTGGTGCTATCAGTGGTGGTACGTTGACCTTGACTGGGCAGCAGTTCAGTTCACTCACAAACACGATTACAGCAGGTTCGACACAATCCCAAGCTGGTGCTACTGCTCTGACAAAGGATATCAATCGGGTAACAGTTAGCGGCACAGATGGCGACGGTGTAAAGTTGCCAACCGCTGTTGCAGGGTCGATAATTACTATTATCAATGACGATTCAGCACAAACGATAAAGGTTTGGCCTAATACCGATGACGCAATTGATGGAGGAAGCGCGAACGCTGTTGATGCGAATACGCTGGCCTTTGGATCGTCAAGAGAATACTTCGCTGTGGACGCAACGAACTGGTACACGATGATGAATTCGTCATTAGCCACGCCTGTAAGTGTTGCTAGTGGCGGCACAGGTGCGACTTCACTCACTGACGGCGGTGTACTTTTAGGCTCAGGAACTGGCGCTGTCACAGCGATGAGTGCCCTGGCTGATGGCAATATTATTATTGGTGATGGTAGTACAGACCCTGTAGCTCTTGCTGCATTCTCGTCCTCGACAGGTACGTTGAAGGTGGCTAACGGCGGGACGGGAGCTTCGACATTAACCGATGGCGGAGTGCTCTTAGGTTCTGGCACTAATGCTGTCACTGCCACAGCAGTCCTCGCAGACGGCGAAATGCTGGTGGGCGATGGCTCAACAGACCCGGCGATTGAGAGCGGGGATACACTTCGCACGTCGATTATGGGAGCCATTGGCCCCGATTTAAATACACTTGGGGCAGTGTCATCAAATAGCGAGTTTATCGTCGGAACAGGCGCTGGCGCATTCGCTTATGAGAGTGGTGGCACCCTGCGAACATCAGTCGGTGTAGGCACCACGGACAGCCCTACGTTCACAGGTTTGACACTCAGCGGATTTGAATACCTGTCGATGACGACGGGGATTACTGCTGGTACGACACAGTCGCAAGCTGGCGCAACAGCACTCACAACTCAAACGAACCGCGTCACTGTATCAGGCACAGATGCAGATGCAGTGAAACTGCCAACGGCAGTCGCAAACGCTTTGGTCACAATAATTAACGATGATGCGGCGCAGACGATAGCCGTGTGGCCGAATACAGGTGACACGATTGACGGAGGTTCAGCCAATGCAGTCGATAGCAACACGCTTGCGGCAGGGAACAGCAGAACGTACCTAGCTTACGATGCGACCAACTGGGTCACAGTAACCAATGCGCCTTCTGTTGCATTCAATCCTGATGCTGCGGTCGTTTTTAACGACAGTGGGAACGATGCCGACTTCCGCATAGAAAGTCAGAGTAATGCTAATGCGTTTTTGCTCGACAGTGCGTTGGGAGTGTTCTCGTGGGGTGGTGCGGCTAACAACAGCGTACTGCAATTCCACCAAGCCACACATACGTTCGCCGGAACTAACGCGCTGGCGCACTTCTACTCTGACACAGTTACGTTGTTCAATGCTAACGCCACCTACGATCATATGAAGATAGCAGGTGGCGTCACGACGCCGGGCGATACCAAAACGATTTCGGTTCTTGCTAATCTTCACGTCGCTGACCCGAATATCACTGTCGGCTCAGGAGATACGGTTACAGAAGCCATTTCGACTTACATTTCGAGCGCACCAACAGAAGGCACGGGCAACGCCTACCTAAAAATTGGCACTGGCACTATGCCACGCGACTACGGTCTATTCGTAAGTGAAAACCTTGATGCTCACTTTGGCGACCGTGTTCACATCGGCTCAGAGAACGCCAATCACGGTGGCATGGGCTACGGGCTAATGATCGACCAAGGCGGCGGCGATAGCGCTTACATCGTCGCGAAAAGTTCGGACGTAGCCCACGGCCTTACGGGTTCGCTCTCAAACTGGACCGTTCAAACTGACGACATCATGCACATGGGCAA
>Ga0315339_1003777_pt1 | contig 10377 bp, 8 predicted proteins | sample ASW17metaG_FD_204514 | JGI IMG/M metagenome (GOLD analysis project Ga0315339, IMG submission 204514) | Ammonia-oxidizing marine archaeal communities from Pacific Ocean, United States - ASW #17 | ecosystem: Environmental > Aquatic > Marine > Oceanic | place: USA: California | collected 2016-12-05
CACCCACGACGACGGTGGTGCCGACGACCACGACGACCACGACGACCACGACGGTGGCACCCACGACGACGGTGGCGCCGACGACCACGACGGTGGCACCCACGACGACGGTGGCACCGACGACCACGACGACCACGACGACCACGACGACCACGACGGTGGCACCCACGACGACGGTGGCACCCACGACGACCCTTCCCCCGGATCCGGTCTTCGAGGTGTTCGACGCCGCCGACGTCGACCTCGAGCGGACCCTGCAACTCTGCGAGGGGGCAGATGCCGCCTCCTGGTATCGGGGCGAGATTCGGGCCGCCCACTACGGCGACCAGCAGCGCACGGTCAACGTGCTCCCGGTCGAGCAGTACCTCCGGTCGGTCGTGCCCCGGGAGATGCCGGCCAACTGGGCTGTCCTCGGCGATGGTGCGGGTGCCCAGGCGCTCGAGGTGCAGGCAGTGGCCGCGCGGTCCTACTCGTTGGGCGAGAACCGTTACGACTACGCCAAGACCTGCGACACGATCCGTTGCCAGGTCTACGAAGGTCGACAGAGTCGTCATGGAGACCGGGTCTGGAGTAACGAGGACGATAGATCCGACGCGGCGATCGTCGCCACCGCCGGTCTTGTCCGCATGCAGGAGGGAGAGGTGGCGCGCACTGAGTTCTCGGCCTCGACGGGCGGCCACACGATCACCGCCGACTTCCCCGGGGTGCCCGACGACGGCGATGACGTGGAGATCAACCCCGTCCACCGATGGACCACCGAGCTCGATGTGGACGACGTGGAAGCGGCATTCGGCGCGAGCAACCTCTATGAGATCGTCGTCGTCGCCCGCGACGGATTTGGAGACGACGGCGGACGAGTCGACCAGATGGAACTGCGGTCCCGGAACGGCGACGTCGTGACCGTCACGGGCAACAACTTTCGGCGGGAGTTCAACCTCAAGTCCAACTGGTACGGAGCGACGTTCGGGCCGCCCGACGCGAGCGTCGAGTTTCCCGAACAGCGCTTTGATGAATACCGCCTGACGACCGGCTACACGGAGGAGGAATGGGCACTCGTGACGTCAGGTGCCGACTACCTGTCGATGTCGCCGGCCGAGTTTCAAAGGGCCGCGATCTGGGTCACTTCGTTCCTCCTGAACCTCTCGCAGGACCCCGATGGGCCGGACCCGCTCGACCCGCCGCCGAATGTGGACGGTCCGAGTCGGCTGACTACCGCATTTCTGGCCTCCGAGGGCGACCAGGTGGCGGCGGAACACGTAGCTGGAGCGTTCTCGGTGAACGGCGCCGAGGCCCAGAAGGTGGCGACCACCGTCCTGGTCTTCCTCGTCGGCCTCTCACGGGCACGCCAGGGCTGATGCCGTGATCGACGACAAACGGGATGTTCCCTTCGTTCGACTGGTCGTCCTCAACTGGAACGCCGGCTACCTCCTCGACCGTTGTCTCGACTCGCTCCACGGGCTGGAGTGGCCGAAGGAACGACTCGAGATCGTGGTCATCGACAATGCGTCGACGGATGGTTCGGTAGACGGCCTGGCCGCCAGCTATCCCGGTGTACGCCTCGTTCGGAATTCCAGCAACACCGGATTCGGAGCAAACAACCTCGCCCTTGACGACCTCGACGGCGTGGATCAGGTGGGTCTGGTCAATCCGGACGCAGTCACTGAGCCGACGTGGTTGAGCGAACTCTCCCGGGTGCTCGTGGCTGATCCCGGACTCGGTGCCGCCTGTCCGAAGATCCTCCTCGGCACCAGAAGCAACTCACGGATCATCCAGAACGCGGGAAGTGTGGTTGACGACAGTGGAAATAGCAGAGACCGCGGATTTGGCCAGATCGATGGCCCAGAGTTCGACCAGTCGGCAGAGGTTTTCGCCTGGTGCGGTGCAGCAGTCGTCCTACGGGCGGACTACCTCCGAGATGTCGGTCTGTTCGAAGAACGCTTCTTCCTCTATTACGAGGACACAGACCTCTCCTGGAGGGGCCAGAACCGAGGCTGGCGCTACCGATACGTCCCGGCAGCGGAGTGTTGGCATCTGCATGGAGCGGCCACCGGTCTCGATACGCCCGAGATGGAGCGGCTACAGGCGCGCAACCGTTTGCTCGTTTCCACGCGAAACGCGTCTGCGCAAGGCGTGATGCGGGCTTGGTTGTACTCACTGGGCGGGGCCGTGCTCGCCCTCTCGCGCCGAAACGTTGGTCTTTCGACGACCAGTCGCCTGCGGGCCTTCGTTGGAGCACTGCGGCAACTCCCCTGGGCGGTTACGACAAGGAGGAGATTGCGTTCTCAAAAGTCTAGGGAAGACCGGGAAGTCTGAATGGGAGTCTTTCCAAAACGCCGACGAATCCGGTGGTTCGACACCCGGCGTCATAGCTTCGGCCATCACCGTCAATGCGCGGTGGTCGGCGCCGAGCTCCCGGCGACGTCGATGACCTCGCGGCCCACAAGACCTAGGGTCTGACCGTGCGTACCGTGTCAGAGCCTCAATCTGGTGGCCCGATCAGCCAAGTAAAGCGCGGGTTGGCCTTAGCACGGGCCTATCTGCCATTGACCTTCAACTTTGCCCAGCGAGAACTCAAGGTGCAGCACAAGCGCAGTGCGTTGGGGTGGGCCTGGTCTTTGTTGAACCCGCTGTCACGCGTCTTTGTCTACAGCTTGGTCTTCGGTGTGATATTTCGCTTCCAGCCGCCCGAGGGAGGGTCGGGCCAACTCAACTTCGCCATGTACCTCTTCAGTGGCCTGATCGTCTGGCTGCTTTTCGAAAGCATGATCCGTGGGGCCATGCAATGGCTGATCTCGGTGGGGGACCTACGGCGCAAGGTCTATTTTCCGTTGGAGACCGTGGCTTTCGGTGGGGCCGCAGCCGTGGGGTTTCAGGCTTTCATCGAGGCGCTGGTATTGCTGGCCTTCATGACCGCCTACGGGAACGTTGGGTGGACCCTGGTACTCCTGCCTGTGGTGTTGTTATTTGCTGCCATGTTCGGGCTGGGTATCGGCATGGTCATGGCGGTCTTCAACACCCGTTACCGCGATGTCGAGAACCTAGTGGTGATCCTGTTGAGCACCACGTTCTTCCTGGTGCCGATCGTCTACACCGAGGAGATCATCCCAGAGAAGGCATACGGTCTGCCGGCAGCGGACTTGATCGGGGCTAACCCGATCAGTCAGTTCGTTGGCACGGCTCGTGATGTCGTGTATTTCCTGGAGTGGCCGTCGGTGGCCCGTCTGGCTCTGCTTGCCTCCTACGCCTTTGGCTCGCTCGGGTTCGGCTGGTGGTTCTTGAACCGGCGTTCGATGGCGCTTAGCGAGGAAATGTGAGTGGAGCTGCCGACCTGGCGATTCGGATGCAGGGGGTGTCGAAGAGCTATCGCTTGGTGCGTGACCGCCCTATGTCGGTCAAAGAGGCGGTGGTTCGTCGATCTCAGCGACGACTGGTTGAGGAATTCTGGGCGCTACAAGACATTGATCTGGAGGTTCCTCGCGGCAGTTTCGTCGGACTGATTGGCCACAACGGGTCCGGAAAGTCGACCTTGTTGAAGTTGCTTTCGGGCATTCACCGTCAGACCACCGGAACGATAACCGTCGATGGTCGGCTGTCTGCTCTGTTGGAACTCGGAGCAGGGTTCCATCCGGAGTTGACGGGTCGGGAGAATATTTATCTCAACGGGGCGATCTTGGGGATGAGCCGCCGCCAAATGACCGGGGCTGTCAGTGAAATCGTTGAGTTCAGCGGCATCGGCGACTTTGTCGATGCACCGGTGCGGGTCTATTCCAGCGGCATGTACGTGCGGCTGGGTTTTGCCATCGCCGTCCACGTCAATCCGGAGATTCTGCTCGTCGACGAGGTGATCGCCGTCGGCGACGAGGACTTTCAGCGAAAGTGCCTCGACCATATGGCGGAATTGCGCCGTCAAGGGGTGACCATCGTGCTGGTTTCGCATGACCTCGATCAGGTGCGCGATCTCTGTGACCGGGTGGCATGGATTGACCGCTCACTTCTGGTGGAGGTGGGGGACCCTGACTTGGTTTGTGATCGTTATCTGGCCAGCATCCACGGTGAGGGTTAGGCAAGACGGTGAAACGTTGTTGGGTATGGTTCTTCCTCGCCGTTTTTCCGTTGATGGTTATGTGGGCGGTCACCAACCCGATGTTCGCTTCACCGGATGAGCCGGCACACATGGTGCGCTCCCAGGGCATCGTGCGAGGTCAGTTTGACGGCCCATACAAGGTTGATGGGATTCCGGTGGATGATGTGAGCTGTCTCGCATTCCAGCCTGAGGTGTCAGCTGATTGCATGGCGCTCGAGTGGGCGGACGCTCCGACCTACGAGGAATCGACGGCGACCAACTATCCGCCGCTATTTCATTTCTTGGCAGGGTTGCCCTCACTGTTCGTCCACGGGCTGACCGGTGCTTACGTCATGCGCCTCTGGATGGCGCTGCTCTGTTCCAGCTTGTTGGCCTGGGCTGGGGCGATACTTTTCGCTCGATACCGCAGTGGTTTCATGGTGTTGGGGTGGGCGTTGTCGATTACCCCGATGGTGCTGTTTCTTTCGGCCACGGTGAACCCGTCGGGCTTGTGTACTGCGTTAGGGGCGTTGGTCTGGGCCTCAGGCATGGTGCTGGCTGATGCGAAGGACGACCAGGATCGTCGGTGGCTACGGTGGGTCTTGGCGGGCGGTGCAGTGGCTCTTTTGCTGGTACGTCGGGATTCGCTGCTCTGGCTGGCCACGATTGGGCTATCGCTGCTGGCGATGCGACCGGACGTGCTACGAAAACCGTGGACTCGTCGCAGGGCGGCCGCGGCCGCCGTGTTGGTCGGCGCAGCAGGAGGATCGGTGGTTCTGTGGGTGGCTCCCTCATGGTCTTTTCTTTCGGCAGGCAACAATGGACGGAGTCGCTGGGGGTCGATGCCCATTGACACCTACACCTATGTGAGGCAGGCGGTGGGTTGGTTCGGCTGGTTGGACACCCCGCTGAGCGGTCCGGTTATGGCGGGGGCGCTCCTGACTCTGGGCTCGTTCTTGCTGTTGGGTTTGGTTGCTTCGACTGGGGCGATCACGCGGGCCATGGTGGTGGTCGGCATGTCGGTCTTCTTGGTTCCGTTGGTGGTCGCTGAGTTCCGTTACCCGTATTTTCAGGGCCGGTACTACCTGCCCCTTGCAGTCGGTGGGTTCTTTCTGGCGGGCAGGGCGTTGGCTTCTGCGAACATGTCCCGACGGCTAGGGAACGGCCTCGTTGGCATGCTCGGCATTTTGTGGACGGTGGTGCAGATCTCGGCGGTGGTCATCAACGTCAAGCGGTATTGAAATCACCCGAGCACGTCATTCTCGACTGAGTCGAGGACTTCAACGACCCGTTCATCCACGATGAACCTGCCCGTTTCCCGCCAGCAGGGCGCCGGGATCTCGATTACCGCCAACAAGGTGGTGCCGCCACGATCGACCGGCGAACAAGCCAGACTGCGCAGGACCGAGGCGGCACACATTCCGTTTCGGAGCCCTCTTCAGTCCCTCAAGTCACTGAGGATCGCTGTCTTGCTCAGAAAAGATGTTGCAATTCTCTCAGTGGCACATGACGTGGCTGATCAGAGGGTGCACCGCATGGAAGGAGATCTCATCGAAAGTGGGGCTTCGGTCAGCCTCTGCGGAGTTGGAGATGCCTGGTGGGTACCGTGCTGGAGCAGGAGGGCTACCAGAGCGTCGACGACGATGGATTCTGTGTCTTCTGGACGGGGTGAGTCGGTGCCGCGAGTGCGGCGCGGTCGTTGGAGGCTCGCAGGCGCAAGGACTGGTCGACGCGCTTTCCTCGATCCCGCTCCGACGACAACCTCGAAGTCCGTTCATACATGGCTGGGCGTTTGCCGGCACCACATTCTCAGATCAAGGATCACGCAGAGTTAGTCGATTGATCACTTAGAGCGGTCTACGCTTCACTTCGTCCTGGATCCGGAAGACGGGCCCACCGACGACCGCGATCGACAGGATGGCTAGACCTCCGATGAGCCCCACCAGCCTGCAGACGATAACCACGCCGCGTGGCCACCACCAGCGCCGATCGCCGGAGGCGTACGCTGGTCGGCACATGCGCGAGATGGCCAGAGAGCGAGATCCCGAGAGCGACCACGCCGAGGCTGCTCAACCGTTCCCTCGGCTGGTGGAACGCGCCATCGGCCGCTTCGGCCGCCCCCTCGGCTGGATGTGGAACAGGGGGTTCCGTTTCCTGTTCGTCCTGGATGCGATCGCCCTGTTCGGCACGATGGTGGCGTTGAACTTCGCCCGATTCGGTTGGACCTGGCCGACCTACCCGCGCAGTCACTACTGGATCGGGTTTTCGGTCGCGACGGCGATCCATCTCGGAATCAACTATTTCGCCGGTTTGTACGAACGCGAACCGCGGCTCGGCTATCGGCCGTGGTTGCCGCGGATCGTCTCGGCGACAGCCGTCGGTGTCGCCTTCGACGGCCTCGCCGGGCTGCTCGCCAACCGCTACCTGATGCCGCGCCTCAACCTGGTGTTGTTGCTGCTGGTTGCGTCGCTGTGGTTGACCGCCAACCGGGGTGGTAGCCGGGTGCTCGCCAACCGTCGTCGTGGAGCGTCACGGGTGCTGCTGGTCGGCAGCGGTGAGGCGGTTGCTCTGGCCGAGCGACATTTCGCCCATGTGGCCGACGCGGAGGTGGTCGGCGAGGTCGCGGAGACGTCCGAGTTGTTCGACGTCGTGAACACCATCGGGGCGACCGACGTGCTGCTGCTTGACATCGACATGTTCTCGGCGGCGTTCCCCGAGCCGCTGACCGCGCTCGACCGCGAGGGTGTGGGCGTTCATCAGCGCGTGTCGGCGCGCGAGACACTGCTCGGATTGCAGTCGGTGCGCGAGATCGCCGGTATGCCGTTCACGCGTATGCGCACGCACGCGATGGCGGCCCACCAGCTGCGGCTGAAGCGGCTGTTCGACGTGGTGGTGTTGGTCGTGCTGTCGCCGGTGATCATGCCGACGCTCGCTCTACTGGCGGTTTGGGTGCGCATTCGGGCTGGTGGTCCGGTGTTGTATCGCCAGACGCGTGTCGGGTGGCGCGGCTGCCGGTTCGAGGTCGTCAAGTTCCGGACGATGGTCGCCGATGCCGAGGCCCGGGGCGGCCCGCGGCTCGCCGACCGTGCCGACGATCGGGTCGTTAGCGGGCTCGGTTGGATGCGCGCCACCCGGATGGACGAACTCCCCCAGGTCTGGAACGTGCTGCGGGGCGAGATGTCACTGGTCGGCCCGCGGCCGGAGCGTCCCGAGATGATCGCCGAGTTCGAACAGGATGTGGCTGGATATTCCCGTCGCCACGAGCTGCCGCCCGGCGTCACCGGCTTCGCCCAGATCAATGGCCACTATGAGACCGATCCGGCCTACAAGCTCGGCTACGATCTGCAGTACATCGTCAACTGGTCGATCGTGCTCGACGCCCAGATCCTGCTGCGAACGGTTTGGGTCATGCTCGCACGTAGGGTGTGACAATGGGTGGTCTGCGTGCGGCCGTGTTCGGCCGCGACGTCGAAGCCAACGGCTGGCCGACGGTGTCGGTGATCATGCCGATACGCGACGAGGCGGCTGGTCTCGACCGTGCGGTTGCGTCGGTGCTCGTCCAGGAGTATCCGATCCCGTTCGATGTGTGCCTGGCGGTCGGCACGTCGGATGACGGCACCGAGCGAATCGCCGACGAGATCGCTGCTGTCGACGACCGGGTGCGGGTGGTAGCGAATCCGGCTGGGGTGACACCCACCGGCCTCAACGCGGCGATCGAGGCAACCGGCGGCCAGGTCGTGGTTCGCGTCGACGGCCATTCGGCGCTCTCCGAGGGCTACATCCGGCGCGCTGTCGAGACGATGATCCGTACCGGTGCGGTCAACGTCGGAGGCCGCCAGGTACCCCAGCCAGAGACACCGTTCGAGGAGGCGGTTGCGGCTGCGACCACATCGTGGCTGGGAACCGGCGGGGCAACATACCGCGTCGGTGGTCAGGAGGGCCTGGTCGACACGGTGTATCTCGGCGTGTTCGACCGAACGGCCGGCGACGAGGTTGGTTGGTTCGCCGACGACCTGATCCGTAACCAAGACTACGAACTCAACATCCGTCTGCGAGCAGCCGGTGGCGAGGTGTGGTTCGACCCCGAACTGTGGGTCGGCTACCGACCACGGGGTTCGTGGCGTGGTTTGGCCAGGCAGTACTACGAGTACGGCTACTGGAAGGCGGGGGTGACCGGTCGGCATCCGGGCTGTGCGCGCCTCCGACAGGTAATCCCCGCCGCCTTCCCGATCGTTCTCGGTATGGCGATCGGGCTGACGCTGCGCTACAGGGTGGCTGGGATCGTGCCGCTCGCCTACGCGGCGACCCTGCTCGTCGCTGGGGCGGGGCGTGATAGGAGAGCATCTCGAACTGCCGTTGCCAGCGTGCTGGCGACGATGCATCTCGCCTGGGGCACCGGGTTCCTGCGCGGGGCGATGCACTGGCTTCGGACCAGACGCCCACGGCCGATCACACGACTGGTGGACGGCCGAGCCGCGTCAGCCACCAAACCGTCTGCCAATTGATGGGGCGACGACAAACGCGTCCGCCCCAGCCCGAGCGCCACCCTCGGAGATAGGCCCGGCGACACGTCCCTCCGGGTGCCCTCAGTGCTCCGAGCACCAGCCAGACGAGCGTGTGGACGAGAACGATGACTGCAGGGAGGTTGCGGCGAGCGATCCACACCCGATTGCGTCCCGTCAGCCACCAACCGTCAGCGTGACGGCTGATCTCCGTTCTTGGGTGGAAGACGACGAAGTTCGGCTCGTACTCGACGCGATAGCCGGTATCAATCAGACGCCATGAGAGATCAAGTTCCTCATGGCTGTAGACGAGCTCCGGCCAGTACCCGCCGACCTGGCGATAAGCCGAGGTTCGGACCGCACACGCACCACCAAGGAAGGTAGCCACGTCGCCGTTACGTTCGGACCCGAGGTTACCGATCCTCGGGACATGCCGACGCGCGGTGGCGTTGCACTCATCAACGAGCCGCATCGAGATCACTGCGAGGCGATCATCGGCTGCGAAGCGCTCGAGCGCCTGACAAGGCCAGTGACCAACAACCTGGGCGTCGTCATCGAGGAAGAAGATCACCTCGGAGTCAACGGACCGCACGGCGAGATCACGCCCTGCAGGCACCCCGATGTTCTCGCCGAGAGAGACCACCTCAACCTCGTCCAGCGATACGCCTCCTCCACCGTTGTCGACGATGAGGATCTCGGGGTTCGGAACCACTTCGCGGATGGATCTAACTGCGGTCTCTAATTCGCTGAGGCGATCACCTTGGGTCAGCAGCACCCAGCAGGCGGTGAGCGGGTGCCCGGCGACATCAGCCATATGCGCGAAAGTAGACGATTCACGCACCTCTCGGTGCACTGCCCGAGACAGCCCGATAGTCGTCAGGTGCTGTGTTTCCGCACAGCGGTCTCTCTGGGTTCATCGACGTCGGAAATGGGGCCCGATGACTAACGGACGGGCCGTTAGAGTGGCAGCCTCTTGGCCCTCCACTCTTCTCCCTGTCTCCAGTGAATCGTTCCTCTCAAAGCCATGACCTCACGGGCCTGATTGAGCCCGGGTCCCACGGTTCGTTCCGCAGTTACGTCCGTCGTATTTGGGATCGGCGCGAGTACGTCAAGCACGTGCCGTGGAACGAGTTGCGCAGCCAGCAGATGAACACGGTTCTCGGCAATCTCTGGCACTTGTTCAACCCAATCCTCTCGATTCTCGTCTACGCCGTAATCTTTGGCATCGTTCTCGAGGTCGACCGCGGCGTCGATAACTTCGTGGCCTTCGTCGCCGTAGGCGTGTTCGTGTTCAGCTACACGCAAAAGGGGGTCATGACCGCCTCCCAGTCCCTGATCAAGAACCGTGGCCTGCTGCGCTCAATCTCGTTCCCTCGCGCCCTTTTGCCGATAACGAGTGTGGTCACCGAGCTACTGGCATTCGTCCCGACTCTGATCGTAATGTTTCTAACGGCCCTGATTTTCGGCGAGTCTCCACGGTGGTCGTGGCTTATCATTCCGGTGCTGGTCGGGGTGCAGTCGCTTCTCACCCTAGGCGCGGCCCTGATCGCCGCTCGAGCGACTAACACGTTCGGCGACGTCAAGAACGTGCTGCCGTTTCTCTTCCGCTTGCTGTTCTACGGCAGCGGTGTGCTGTTTTCCGTCGACGCTTACATTGACGAAGACTCGGGCATGCGTCTGCTATTCCTTCTTAACCCGATATTCGACCTGCTTGAGGCCTATCGCTGGGCGATGTTCGGGCTCGAAGTCGAGGTTGTCGAATTGGTGGTCTTAAGCGTCTGGACGGTGGCAATCCCCACAGCTGGCATTTGG
>Ga0315339_1003779_pt1 | contig 10374 bp, 10 predicted proteins | sample ASW17metaG_FD_204514 | JGI IMG/M metagenome (GOLD analysis project Ga0315339, IMG submission 204514) | Ammonia-oxidizing marine archaeal communities from Pacific Ocean, United States - ASW #17 | ecosystem: Environmental > Aquatic > Marine > Oceanic | place: USA: California | collected 2016-12-05
ACCCGGACGTGACCATGATTCTTCACCATAAAGCACATTGTGATCGTCAATTCCAGTGTTGAAAAAAAAGTTCGCCGCCGCCCACCCTTTGCGGGGTTCGATTTCGTATGGAGCCAGTGCGCCGTTGAAATTATCGGAACAGTTGATGTGTCCGAAATAGCCCAGGTCTTCATAATATTTTGCAGTACAGGCCAAACCGAATGTGTCATGCCGTCCCACAGTGTCACGAATCACCTCGACCAAAGGCTGCATATCAACATCGTAATATTTGGAAAAAAGACCAGGCCCCGGAAAACCGGCCCCAATCAGGGTGCGGGTTGTCGTTACGTCCAAACATCGCTCGATACCTTGATCTAATTTCCGGTGATCGAAGACCTGAAAATCAGAACATTCACGGCCCATCACATCAATTACTTGAATAAATTCACCGGCTTTAACTTCATAGGACTGGGCAGTGCAGCGGTCAATTTGGAAATCGAGTCGGGGTTCTGCCAACGGATCAGGCAAGTCGGTTTCACGCTCTTCCGGAGGAGATGCTCTATGGATGAAAACTTGTAGATCAGTCGGCGGCAATGTTTCCCCTTCGACTGTCATCATTGTACCAGGTGCTGCTACGGCACATGTAGTTCGGGAAGTTACCTGAAATCGAAGTTCCTCTCTCGCTAAAGAATCTGGAGCAAAAAGAACAGCGGCTTTTGCGGAAGCGAGGTCTATTCCTTTACGTTCTAAACCAGAACGTACTCGACCGGCACTTTCAGAATCACCGGAAAGAATTTGGCGTAAACCGTCTGCGGGCTGTGATTTGTTAATTCCGAGAATTCCAGGATCACCTTTGCCCTCCGGTGAAAATGGGACGACTTCAGCATGCTGACCACCTTCAGGATCCTGTACTACGAGAACATCATCGGGATATAACTCCACTACAATCACACCACAAGCCGGAACGCGGTAACGTTCCCGGGAGGGATCCAATTGCCAGAGTCCCGGTTCCAAAATGCCGGAAGTAGTTGTTACTTTCGTTAATTCCATGGTTGATTTATTTGAAGTTTTAAAACAACAAAATACTATTAATTGTTGACTCGACAGTCACGAGTTTTTTCGTGTCATCCCGAACGTATGTGAGAAATCTTATTAAAATATCAGCACTTTATTAGATCTCTTCCTGCGATAGAAATAACACTACGCAATGAATGATGCCAGTATCTTACGAGAATTCGTGAATCACGAGATGTTTAAGTGTTAGCAACAATACGATTAATCCACGAGTCTTACAATACCCTAAAAGATAGGATCCTCATTTCTTGTGAGTAGGATAAAACTACCCTTACAGGTGGTATTAATAATAAATTTTAATCAAATCCAGCCTGTAAATTCTTTTCTCTCAAATTAATCGTTAAATCAAGTACTCTCCATTGAGAGGTAGTATCTTGTAATACATTAATCAGGTCAAGTAAAAAATTCAAACAAATAAAAACCTTGTCTTTCCCCCTTCCGCTCTGTTATATTTCCATGCGGTTTATCACTAACAGTTTGCTTTCTGATTTATTTTGAGCATCAGAAATAATTAAGTCTTAAGACAAAGTATTTCTTTTGTCATCCAGGTCTTTATCCGGAAAAAAGTTGTTATTTCTGTAAATGAAAGTTAAACCAATTAAAAATCAAAAAGGACAATTATGAGTATTAATTTAGAAAATGTTGCCAGGGAAAAAGGCATTCGGTATTTTTTAATCAGTTTTACGGACTTGTTTGGAGTAGTGCGCTCCAAGTTGGTTCCCACCTCCGCTATTTCAGGTATGCAAAAAGATGGGGCCGGTTTTGCGGGCTTTGCCGCACACCTCGATATGACTCCTGCTGACTCGGATATGTTTGGACTACCGGATGCAGAGCGCCTGATTCAGTTGCCGTGGAAACCTGAAGTGGGCTGGTTGCCGAGTGATATTTATCTGGGCGGTAAAATTGTTTCGCACGGCCCACGAACAGTACTCAAGCAGGTTCTGACTGATGCCAAAGAGAAAGGCTATTTGGTGAAAACCGGAGTTGAATGTGAATACTTCATCCTCACTCCGGAAGGAACGGAGGTTGCCGATTCAGCTGATATTCAAGCCAAACCTTGTTATGACCAGCAAGCTTTGATGCGGCGTTATGACCTAATTTCCGAAATCTGCGACCACATGGAAACTCTTGGCTGGGGGCCTTATCAAAATGACCATGAGGACGCAAACGGTCAGTTTGAAATGAATTGGGATTATTCGGAAGGTTTGACCACCGCAGACCGCCACAGCTTTTTCAAATACATGACAAAGACGATTGCTGAAAGACATGGATTCCGCGCGACCTTCATGCCAAAACCAATCTCCACGCTGACCGGAAACGGCTGTCACGCACATGTTTCGGTTTGGAACAAAACCGGAAAAATAAATCTCATGGAAGATAAAAAAGGTGAGCTTGGTCTATCTAAACTTGCTTATCATTTTATCGGCGGCTTGCTTGAACACGCTGAAAGCCTGGCCGCAATCACCAATCCTGTGGTCAACAGCTACAAGCGTATCAACGCACCTCGCACTACTTCCGGAGCAACCTGGTCACCGAATACAGTTACTTATTCCGGAAATAACCGAACTCACATGATTCGCATTCCAGATTCAGATCGGATAGAAGTTCGGCTTGCAGACGGTGCGGCGAATCCATACTTGCTTCAAGCAGTCTTAATCGGGGCTGGTTTGTGGGGTGTTGCAAACAAAATCGATCCTGGAAAACGCCTGGATATTGATATGTATGCCGAGGGACACAAAGTTAAAAATGCACCAAAGCTTCCTCTTAACTTACTGGACGCACTGCGCGCCTTCCAGAATAACAAAACTATGCGTGGCATTCTCGGTGCGGAGTTTGCTGATTCATACCTCAAACTCAAGATGGAAGAGTGGAACAGTTATATGCAGCACTTCTCAGAATGGGAACGACAAAATGCGTTGGATGTTTAAGTAATAATTAACTCTAGTCCGGCAGCAAGGTAGATCAGTTCAAGCGAAGTGGAAACCGTATAGTGTGTATAATATTGTATACTACTAAGTAATATTAACTTATATTTACAGTATCTTAACTCCCCTTGCCACTTATATCAAGTGTTACCGAATTCCTCTGAATATCATGGCTGATAGACACCTATATGGACACCTAAATAGATTGTCAAAACACTTCATCGTTTGCTGGCAGATTTTTCATTCCAATTAGCAGGTTCTCTAAATTCTGTGGGGTCATCTACTCAAATCCTTTAAGGATTTGAGGCTACACTAAGAATTATAATTGATGGAGTTGATTTATTTTTGTGATGCTTTTCGAACCCATGCATCTTGTTCGGATTTCAGGAAAAGGTTAAATCGAGGTGCATCCACAGAACGAATTAAACGAGCCGCAGAAATCCGTACCTGAGCATTGTTGTGCTTCAATAAATGGTTAGCTAGTTGTTTTACTCTCTCAGGCTGAGTTTTGGCAAAACCTCGTTTCAATGCCTCAAATCCTCGACGAGCCAGAGGTGCAAATTCTTTTTTTGCTGTGGTCTCCAAAAATGTAGCAGCGTTCTCTGTGGGAAACAGTGACAAAGCTTCAAGTGCTCTAAATCGCATATAGTTGATCAATGATTTGTCTTCGGCAATTACTATCAAAACTCTGTCTGTTCCCTCTCCCAGATGCTGGAATAACTCAACGTCCAGAGTCCAATGTCGTCCTTCTAACAGTTCCATAACTTGAGATTTTTCCGGAGCGGCAACTGCGATTCCTGTTAAATAACTGAATAAAGCACAAATGATAAATACATACTTCATGATACTCCTGTTTTTTCAGAGAAGTGTTGTTGAAAGTTTATAAATTTACTTTGCAATTGGTGAATACTTCAAAACGTGTTGCTGATGACTGGATAGAACGTCCTGTTTTTTTCCGGAAGATCTGGAAGATGAAGACCAAGACGTCCAGAACATCACATTTTCTGCACCGTAGCCTTCGCATTCCTCCGCAGACATCTGAATCTGACTGTTACTATCTTTATCCAAGCTTTTAGGGCATTCTGCAGTGTCGCTTATGATATCAAACACTGTTCCGCCTGATTCTGTTGTATGAAACAATCCGAGCTGGTGTCCCATTTCATGAGCAGCAGTTTCGCCGAGCAGTTGTGAGTTTAGTGTGCTTCCAGTTGCATGAGCAGTGAGACCGTTCAGCACTCCATTCCAAGAATTTGCCATCTTCATTGATCCCGGAATCCCAGTGGCATTTCCTAACAGACCTGTATTGCTGCTGGAATAATCCTCAATAAAAAATAAATTTACTGCACTAGTACTTCCCTGTGAAATAAGAGCGGAAGTTGTTGAATCTGTAGGTGTTTTGGATACTGAGGCATATTGACTGTCACTAATTGTGATTGTGCTGTTTATTTTAAGATTGATTCCATTTGTTGCATAAATATTGGACATTATACCCAAAGCCTCTGAAATATCGCTGGCCGACCACGTTGTTCCCGTGATATAGGGTTGAACTACTATTGTTGCATTAGAAGGGGTAGAATCACTACGCATGACTAGTTTTACCCGATCGTTAGCGTAGTTTTTGAATGTCCATGTCCCGGCCTTGGCACTGAAGCTGGGAGACTGGGGGACAAGGACATTGGCATATCCATAATCTGCAGTGCTTCCGCTGGCAGCATTGTATAAATTCGGTGTAGAAGAAGAACTCAAGATATCCGCTCCATCAGGGTCAGTCAAAGAATAAAACGCAACAGCTGAATTGTTATCTAGGAAAGTGGATAACAAAAAAGAAATACCATCGTTAGGTACTACAAAAGAGCCGGTAAGATACCCGTCGTTTCCGAGGGTTTGAGTGATTTCTGAAACTGTTGAGACAGTAAAAGAAGTTATTGTAAGTGAATTACTTACATTCCCTGCAGAATCGGTAATTGTAATTGTACAATTTGAAAAAGTCCCCTCAGTTAAAGAAACTAAAGTGATTGTATTGTTGCCAGTGGTTGCAGAAGTGGTACTTGAAGAACAGGAACCTCCATAGGTGATAGTACCTGCCTCATCAGATGAAAAGGTGTAATCAGGTGTAGTGTCACTGGTAGGAGTTGTTACTACTGTGACTTCTGAAATAACTGGTGCTGTAGTATCAGTAGAAGTGGTGGAAGTAGTTGAAGAACCACCATCACTACTACTACTGCAGGAGATGACAGTGAGACTAAAAAGGGATATGAGAATTAAGTATAAAACTTTATTCATCTTTTCCCCAATTTCAAAAGTAAAATAATACTGTTTGTTTTATTAGTAGAACTCAATATATAACAAAAATAGGTTAGGATTACAAGAATAAGAATGTTGTGGAGGGTTGACTGACTGGTGGCACCATCTGAGGAAGCATCTATCTAGGCATAAATGGGTCTAAGACTACTTTATGTATCAAAGGGCGGCCCCAATACGCTCTCCCCCTACCCCTCAGAGCTCCTGCATCTCAATCAAGCCGGTGTACAGCACTTCATCTGTGACCTATTCAGAGATGACGGGGACTCATGATTTGGGATTGAAGTCAGAAAGATGATGGTTGGAGGACCTCACTGACCCGAATACTGCTCTACTTCATCCTCAACCACGACCAATTCGACGCTGGCCTGCTGGAACATGTCTCGGGTATCTTGAGCTGCATGGTATTTTTTTTTGGCAATCACCTTAGTGATGCCCACGCTGATGATCAGCATCGCGCAGACGCGGCAGGGTTCCATCTTGCAGTACAAGGTGCCTCCTTTGAGCGAAATCCCGTGTTTGGCGGCCTGACAGATCGCATTCTGCTCCGCATGAATGGTCCTCACACAATGCATCCGGGACGTGCCATCCTCCTCCACGACCTTCTTCATCAAATGTCCCACCTCATCACAATGGGGAAATCCCGGAGTAGAACCAACATAGCCCGTACAGACGATCTGCTTGTCCCGGACCACGATGCATCCGCTGCGGCCCCTGTCGCAGGTTGCGCGTTTGCCCACCTCATCCATCAATCCTAAAAAATATTCGTCCCAGCTCGGCCTGCGGTAGTTGTCTTCTCCCATGATGATTCTTTCTCTTTCCTTTTCTGTTAGTCAAAAAGTTGTATCGAAGGGCGCGCCCTTTTTACCTAAATTTCAAAAGTAAAATAATACTGTTTGTTTTATTAAATAGGACACAATATTTAACAAAAATAGGTTAGGATTACAAGAAAAAGAATGTTGTGGAGGTGACTCCCTCTGAAACAACCATTACAGAGTTTCACATATCTTCAGGGTCGATGCCCGGAACTTCTGTCAAACCAGCCAGTTGTTTCCAGTTCACCGGATAGGCGGCATAGAAGATAGTGCATTCATCATCTGTTTCATAGCAAATATGATTGTCTTTGGGAACCAGCATCATGTCGCCCGGACCAAGTTCGTATGCCTCTCCGTCACACATCAAACGAAAATTTCCTTCGTGGCAATAGATAATTTCATCACAAGTTAAATCCCAGGGAATGGAAACTTTTTTCAAAAAGTTTACTCCACCTGCCATGCTTTCGCAGTTCTTAACAGTCACCAAAGGTTTGATGTAGGTTCCGCCATCTTCAAGACCGTCTTTGCGGTGTTGAATGTCTGCTCGTTTGAATACAGTTGGTTTTGTCATAATGCTCCTTAATCAGGATTAAAAATTATTGTGATGACATATTGAGGGTCATCAGGAAAAATCCGTTTCCAGAAGCTCTGAAATTGCAAAATCAAGAAAACGGGTGAATTCGGGGTCGTTCCCCGGTGAAGCGACACAGTGTCCCCAAGGCGAATCGTAAATTCGTAATTCCGCGTCTCGCATTTGACTCACTTCGATTTCGTTGTCTTCCGGAGGAAAATACAAATCTGAACTGCAGGCAATCACAATGGTTTTGGCTTGAATTGCTCCAAGTGCCTGCTGAAAATCTCCTGCATAAACCGGATTTGCGCTGATGTCGGCCGTTTGCCAAGTCCGTAATTTACTTAAAAGATTATTCGCATCCCACTCCAAATGATCTGCTTCCCAATCCTTTAACAAATCTTCCGGAGTTTCAAAACCCAAAGTTTTGTACAACTCATCACGGTAAAAAGTTTGTGAAAAAGCCCAACCGGCGTAAACTCGCGCAAATGCTTTCAAGCCAGCTTCCGGAGGCGAATCATAATGTCCGTTTCGCCAATTTTGATCGGCAGTGAGTGCGGCTTTCACGCCTTCCAAAAATACAAAATTGTGGGGTGATGTCCGGGCTGATGCACAAAACGGCAGAATCGCCTCCACCATTTCCGGAAACTCCGCCGCCCAGTGATAGGCTTGACAGCCCGCCATCGACCAACCCGCAACAAGCTGTATGTGTTCAATACCGAATTTTTCGGTCAATAAACGGTGCTGACAGCTGATGTTGTCATAAAGTGAGATCTCCGGGAAACGCTGTCCATCTGCCGGAGGAGATGCGTTACTAGGAGAAGACGAAAACCCATTACCGAACATATTGACAGAAATTACGAAATGCCGTGCAGGATCAACGGCTCTTCCCGCGCCGAAAAATCCCTCGTTACGGATGTGGCTTCCTGTGTAGAAGGTCGGAAGAAGTACCACATTGTCTTTATCCGGATTCAATTTTCCGTAAGTGCTGTAGGCTAGCACCGCATCCGGAAGAATCTTTCCGGAAAGTAACTCGACATTTCCGAGTTGAAAATGTTTTAGTGATGTTTCCAAAATTTATTTAAAATTCATTTAAAAAAAGAGTTGACAGCCACCCTCACAACGAGTGTATTATTGATTCAGGAGGCACAAGCTTTGCTGAAGATTGTCAGATAAGATCCGGTGACGATTGTATCATTCCTGTTCCAATAATTCAAACGAAGGAGAATAAAATGAATCTTAAACTCGTATTTAGAATCTTTGCCGGTTTCGGCGCTTTCTTTGCCTTAATGAGCCTGCTGGCAACAGACGCCATGATGGAGAGTTATGGGTTGGAACTGTCCAGTGATTCAAGTCTGCTCATTCAGTTTATGGTAATGGTTCAGCTTATGTTTGCAATTGTTGTTTGGCAACTTCCCAGTTGGCTGGGAGAGAATCTGGCCAAGGCCGGTCCCACTTTAATGGTGGTGTCACTGATGCCTGTCGCCATGAATATTTTTCATGTGGTCACCGGTGTCTTACCGGCTTCAGGGGCCCAAATTGTGGAGTCCGGAGTCTGGGTGGTTTTCGCCGCGTTGTTCTATTTCTACAGCAAAAAATCTTAACAAAAAGGAGAAGGAAATTGAATCGGTAGCGATATGTATCGTTACCGGAATAAACAGTTTGAGGGCTTAGGTAAATTTGCTTAAGTCCTCATTTTTATTTTATCCATCATTTTAAAAAGATAGGAGCAACAATGCTTTTCCATGTTACATTGACCCATTCCGCAGATAACTGTCCGATTTATCAAAAAGAGATGTTCCCAAAGTTTATCGAGGCCGCTGAGGGTCTTGAAGGATTGGCCAAAGAGTTAAACGTAAAGATACACTTCCTTACATTAAGCGCACCTGAACACATTTATTTTGCATTGCTTGAAGCAGACACTTTGTCTGCAATAAGCCGTCTTGTGATGTCAATGCCTTTGCGCCAACAGGTTAAAATCGTTCCTGTTGCACATTGGCTGGAGGGCATTGCGATGGCGAAAGACGCGATGGAGGCTCAAAATCAGGATTGAGATTTTCATTCTGTCTCATTTCCTTTGTGGGGGAGCGGGGCGGTTTTTTATTTTGGAAAAATCCGGAGAGTGTACTAGACTTTCCTGATTAAAGAATGAGTACACCTGAAAGTGTATTTAATTCACTACTTTTCTTTTACAAATCTCTGAACAAAACACTAGTTGTCAAAGGTGTTAAAACCTCAGTAACCTAATTCAGGACGAACCAAATTTTTCAACTCCTGCCCTTTGAAATACCGCTCAAGGTTTTCGAAAACCAAACCCAAAGTCATCTCAACATAAGTGTTGCCGTCATCCGCTGAGACATGGGGTGTGACGAGCAAATTCGGAGTTGTCCACAAAGGAGAATCGGCTGGAAGTGGTTCTGGGTCAAACACATCGATGATGGCACCTGAAAAATGACCTCGGTTGAGATTCTCGACCAGCGCGTCATAATCCATCGTTCCGGCTCGTCCGACGTTGATGATCCCCGCTCCGGGTTTGATCAGAGCTTGTTTCTTACGGTCAAGCAGGTTTTCTGTTTCCGGAGTCAAGGACGTGGCCATCAAAACAAAATCAGCCTTGGGTAGCACCTCCGCCAGTGCTTTCGGAGTCAGCACTTGGCTGAAGCCCTCAACGGGCTTTCCGTGGCGGCTGATTCCGATGACTTCCATTCCCATCCTTGCGCACTGCTGTCCAGCGGCTCCACCGATGTTGCCGGCTCCGATCACCACCAAAATTTTTTTGGCAATCGGACTGGAATACAGTGATTCCCAGCGAACACGTTGTTGGTTTTCGACAATGGCTGGCATGAAGTTGTTGAGCATCAGCACCGACATCAAGCCGAACTCCCCTCCTTTCGTGGCGTGAACTCCCCGGTTGTTGACCACTTTCACACCTTCCGGAACCCAGTTCATCGGGCAGAGATGCTCGACTCCTGCGCCGATAATATGAATCAGTTTCAATCGTGGGGCGACTTTGGCGAGGTTTGTGGTCGGGAAATCCCATGTGACAAGAACATCGGCGGTTTCCATTGATTCGGCGAAATGCTCCAGGTCCCAATCAATGAATGCCTCCACCTGCTCTGCGACTGCGGGAAAGCGTTCACAAGCGTCCCGAAACCGTTCCTCGGTGATGGTGAAGACTTCCTCGCTTTCAATGGTCGGCGGAAAAGTCCCCGAAGAGGCGTGATTGTTCTTGATGTGAATACGGAGCTTGTTGTTGGTCATTCCTATTTTGTAAATTTAGATAATTTTCGGTTGGATTGTTGGATTATCCTGTGGTTTTAGTTTCCAGTTCCGTAAGCCTCTCACTGACAAACCGCACTCGTTCATCCTCGTTCAAATCGTCGGCTTGATACTGCATTTTCATAAACGCATGAGCCAACTCGCTCAAAGTCTGTGATTCGTCCGTATCTCCTTTGCGTGGAATGCGTAGCACGGTGTCTCCGCCGTAAGTCGGGATCAAACCAGAATTCGCTGCGGAAGCTCGCGCTGGAGTTTCCCCGTTTTGAACGGCCCGGATTTGTTCCCGCAAACGTTTCCGCATCAAAATTATTCCCCGGTCGCTGCTGACAAGGTTTTCATTTTTGTGAACGGTTATCCGTCCCATGCCTTCGGTGGCTTCCGCGTCACCGGGTGAACGTTGGCGTTCCTCGTAAGTCCGGTCAAACACCTA
>Ga0315339_1003780_pt1 | contig 10373 bp, 12 predicted proteins | sample ASW17metaG_FD_204514 | JGI IMG/M metagenome (GOLD analysis project Ga0315339, IMG submission 204514) | Ammonia-oxidizing marine archaeal communities from Pacific Ocean, United States - ASW #17 | ecosystem: Environmental > Aquatic > Marine > Oceanic | place: USA: California | collected 2016-12-05
CTCTGGGGCGAGTTGGGGCGAGGCGGACAGAAACAACTGTTGCTGAACCGGAACCAGTATCGCATAGTGAGCACCTCAACACCATGGCTGCCGCAGGATTTATCGGCGATGTTCCCTCAAGGACAAGAAACGCTCAGAAACGGGGACGGGCACATTACGTTCTATGCTAGTAACATCTGGATGATGGAGCCGCAAGAGGAGTAAGCGGCGGTCAAGATCACTGAAGAGCGTTTGACAGCACCAGCGCACAGATTCCAGTTGATTCCCCCCACAGCCCGACCGATCGTCCTTGAAGTCTGTAATCGGCTGTTTTTCAGCCACTTGTGGCACATCGACGATACGTGATGATAACAACTGATGTCATGAACTATGACATTTTCTTGGGGCCAGGTGCTTGCATCGCCTCGACTATCGCCCCCTGGACCGCCGGTCGGCGCCTCTGAGATGGACCATAGCTGGTGGGAAATAAGTTTCGGGGTTTCTCTGAGCAGGTGCGTCGAGAGGCCGTGAGGGAGTTCGGTTAGCGCCCAGCACTAGCCATCGGAGTCTGAATCTATTCTTTGAACTCAAGGCAGAAGTCGTTGTGCTGCCCGTTCGGGCAAGTGTCGCTTGGATCTGCGTCACTCCAGAACGAGAAACCCGTTGTCGGACCGCTGGTCGTGATTTCGTCCTTAGTGGGGCCTATCGTGACAGTCAAGTGGTCGAGCCCATCAGCGTCGGGGGCACTTGTGGAAAGGAACTCGATGGCACCATGCTCTTCGTAGATGTTGAGAGCCGTTTCTCGCGGGTGGTGGTGGCTCCGGTTCTCGTTGGCGGCCGAGATCAGCACTCGCTCGGCGTCGGCGAACTGCACGAACCTAGTCGATAAGTGGGCAGACCCATGGTGCGGCCCAGATCCTAACTTAGAAAGTGGTACACCTTGTGGGGGCAGGTCACACTGCAAGCTCGTCAACGACCAGCTCTTGATTCGCTGCGGCAGCCCGAGCCGCCGCCAGAGATTGCCTAGGTTGTAGGCCAACACGCTCAGTTGTAGCCGTACCTCGTTGGCTCGGAAGCGGTGACACGACAGGCGGGTCCAATTCGTTGCCTGCTTGGGTTCCTTGATCCACTGCTCCGCCGTGCCGCGTTTGTTGTAGAAGCGCACCACCGAACGACTCGACAAGGCCATGCTCATGATGATGAAACCGACGCGAGGAAACAACTCGCCCTGGTGATGCTCGACCTTGGCGACAACCCGCCGGGACTTCGACCAGCTCGCGGCTTGATAGCGGAAGCCTTTGTAGCGCACCAAGGGTTGCGACTCGGCCTGCCTGGCGGGCGGAACAGGATATCTTCGATCTCCAACTCCAGGTTCTTGTTGGCCGGGATGCGGATCACGAATTCCGCGTCTCACTCTTCGAGGGACTCGTAAATCTCCGGATTGGCAAAGGCGGCATCGGCCCGGAACGTCACCTGTTTGCCTTCACCCTGTTGGCGCTCGACCTCGGGCAGCAGCAGCTGGTCCCAGTCCTCGGCGCCCCCCGTAAACCTGCCCCAAAACGCAAAACGCCGGTGATAGGGTTGCTGCCACCGGCGACTCGCAAAAGCTTAGATCCAAGGGGCTCGATCTGGATATCGGCCACCAGGCCGTCAGGGAGGGTCACCCCCGGACGCGGTATTACAGAGGCTCCCCTTCGGAGGGATCCTCACCGCGGTAGCGCTTACCGCCGCGAATCTCCTGGGTATCCATTCGTCCCGGCGAAGCAATGAGCTGAACCCCCTACTACGGGTCCGGATGGGAATGTCAGCTCGCGGAAGGCTGTTGATGTCAAGTCAGCCGCTTCAGGGGGACCTCCTGTCGCAGGTGATACTGATCGAGAAAATGCCCGACCAAAACCGCTACAGGATCTTCGCCATTACCACCGCAGCCACGGCCGGTTTTGCAGCAGTGACCGCTCCCCGTAACTACACGCTTCAGGGCGCGAACAAGCCGGCGTACCTGCTGCGACAGGGAACGGATTAGGGTGCAGCCTCCCACCCGTGATCTGGCCGTCAGCATAACCCTCATCCCCGACGCGCCTCCACGTACACACTCTCTCCCTCTCGCTCCCGTAGGTTGAGCGGGCCGGGATTCTGAATCGTCGTCTCGCCCGGCGGCACTTGCCGTGCTGCACGGAAGCCGTGCCGCTCCAGACAACGGACCAGCGACCGTGCGTCGTACATCCACTTGTGATCGCGGAAGCCCACTAACACCCGCCTCGCTACCGCAAGGATCCCGTGGGGTGTTCCATTAGCCATGAGCAAACTCGCAACGAACGCATCCGCATCCTGCGTTTCCAGGTAAGCGGCGGCCCGCTTGCGGAGATCCGGTACCGCTAGCCGCAGAACCCCACCTGGGACCAAGATTCGGTGCGCCTCGGTGAGAAACCGCGGGACCTCCTGTTGCGGGTCCAGATGCTCGATCATGTGCGAACTATAAACCACTTCGGCCGACGAGTCGGGCAGTGGGATGCGGCGAGTGGTGTCCGCCCACCGAATACCGTGCTGTCTCACGACCCTGGCGAACTCAAGATACTGCTCAATAACTCCGAGGCACGGAAGCATTTCGAGCAACCGTGACACCCTCGCCAACCGTACCGTGAAGGAGTTGTCGAAATTTCGCCAGCCCGGTGTAGGTGTAGTGCCGCAGCCGAGATTGACTCGCAGCAAGCAGTTATTGGTCAGGCTCATGATGAATTCTCACCCCAGTGGCGTTTGGCGGACTTTGGCTCAACCCCACCCACGGTCCCAAAGCCACCCTGCAACAAGTTCCACTCAACCTCGTGCTTCAACTACGTCTGGATGTCGTAGCGCCCAAGCATCACCTTCCCCGGCAGCAGCGCCTGCACGACGCTCCCGGTTGCCCGCTGGCTGAGTGTCACGGGCGAGGACTGCCACTCGGGGTTGGAAGAAAAGGTGGATACTCGCCGCGGTAGCGCTTACCCCCGCAAATGTCGTGGATGTCTATTCGCCCCGGCGAGGCAACGAACTGAATCCGCTACTGCGGGGCCCGGATGGAAAAGTTCAGCTCCCGGAACGCCGTTGTCGTCAAATCAGCCGCTTCGGGAGAATTCCTGCTGTGGCGAGTGATACTGATTAAGAAAATGCCCGACCAAAACCGCTACAGGATCTTCGCCATTACCACCGCAGCCACGGCCGGTTTTGCAGCAGTGACCGCTCCCCGTAACTACACGCTTCAGGGCGCGAACAAGCCGGCGTACCTGCTGCGACAGGGAACGGATTAGGGTGCAACGAGGCTCCGTGGAGGAAGCTCTTCGTCCTCTCCGAGCACGACGATAACGGCCGTAGTAGCCGCCGCCGCTCCGGCCCCTATGATCACAATTGCCTGTGTGCTCACGCCAGTTGGCTTCGTGTCCGTGAAGAGAGGCGCCGCCAGCCCGGCCTCGCAAGTGCATACCTCGTCTTCTATGACCACGACTGGTGCGCCTTTCTCCACATTGGCCAGCACTTCCGCAGATCCTTTTATGGAAACGGTGCCCTCCGAGGGAGCCTGTAGTTCGATCCTGCGGTTCAGGGCGCACACCATCAGCCGAGAGCCCTCGGCCGCGTTGAATCGCAGAGATCCCTCCTCCAGGCACAGCAGCATCTCCGCGCCAAGGCGCTGTAGCTTCAGTGCGGAATTCTTGTCAACCGCAATGCGGCTACCGTCCTCCAGCATGATAATCGCGGTGGATGTGAAGGTCTTGACCTCATCCCTGTCCATCAGCGGCACAGCGCGGAGCGCGGGCTGCTGATGCAGGAAGCTGAGTTCCAGCCAACTCGAACGCCTCAGAAGCTGTCACGGTACCAATCTGCTCGGCGGCGAAGGCGCTCGGCAACAAAACGAGCGTGAACAGAATCAACGGCAAAGTTGCGTGTTTCATGGATTTGCTCCTTTTGTGAACTTTCATCTTACCTCTTGGGCTACGCGAGTCTCAACTCTTTGTGGGATTTCTCCCGCTTCCGATTTCTTGGTGGGCACCAACTAACAGGAGGGTTTGCGGGCACCTTCCCCGCCTGTGCCCCACGTCCCACAGTCTGAGACGCAAAACCCCAGAGAGTGAGGTCGTGTTAACGGAGCTTACAGCCGCACAATGTTGTCGCTTGCGATTCTCTTCAGCGCATTGCGCGTATCGACAATAATAGGGGCGATCTCAACAAGACGCTCGTAGTCGATCTGCGAGTGGTCTGTCACAATGATGAGGCAATCGGCCGCGGCCAGCGTTTCGATCGGTTGCGAGTCAAGTACTCTAGAGTCAAGCCGCAGACGCGGTACGAAAGGGTCGGTGTAGGTAATGATCCCGCCAAGTTTTTCCAGTAAAGCGATGATGTCGAGCGCCGGTGATTCTCGCACGTCCGGCACATCGCGCTTATAGGCCACGCCAATAATGTGAATTCGTGATCCTCTTACTGGCTTACACTGGCCGTTTAGCGCCGCCTGGACCTTGTCAGCGATAAACCTCGGCATCTGAGCGTTGATGTGCGCCGCTAAATCTATCAATCGTGCTTCGTATCCGTCCTGTTTGGTTCGCCAGGCAAGGTAGTGCGGATCGACTGGGATGCAGTGACCGCCGAGCCCGGGGCCTGGGTAGAAGGGCATGAAGCCGAAGGGTTTTGTGGCAGCAGCCTCAATGACTTCCCAAACATCGATGTTCATGCGATCACACATGATCGCCATTTCGTTGGCCAAACCGATGTTGATCATCCGAAAGGTATTTTCGAGCAGCTTAACCATTTCAGCGGCCCGCGTTGAGCTGACAGCAATCACCTGATCAATCACCTGAGAGTAAAACAATTGGCCAAGTTCTATACACTTCGGTGTGACTCCCCCTATGATTTTAGGAATATTACTTGTATTGTACTTGGCATTTCCGGGATCTAAACGCTCCGGAGAGAAGCAAAGGAAGAAGTCCTGACCGACTCTAAGGCCGGATCTTTCCAGCAATGGCAAGACGATCTCTTCGGTCGTTCCAGGATACGTGGTGGACTCAAGGACAATCAACATCCCGCTGTGAATTCGGGTTGCCAGATCTTCGCAAACGCGAACGATATAGCTGAGGTCCGGATCTTTCGTTTTGCGCAAGGGCGTTGGAACACAGATGCTGACGGTGTCGCAGCACTCCATTGCCGGTGCTTCTGTTGTAACGGCGAGCTTGCCGGATTTGATGAGCTCGGCAAGGTGTTGCTGCGCGATGCCTTCCACGTAGGGATCGACAGCTAAAATGCGGCGGACCTTCTCGGGATCCGAGTCAATCCCCGTCACGGAAAAGCCTGTACCCGCCAGCTCTATCGCCAGAGGAAGCCCGACGTAGCCGAGCCCGACGACCGCGGTTCGAGCCGTTCGAGCAAGAATCTTGTCACGAAGCTCATCAGCATGTATGAGAGCTATGGAACCTTCGGAATCGAGTTGCATATTTGCCGACCGGATTTGACCTGAGTCAGTCGCCGAAGAACTTGGTTAGCTCCTCAGCGTACGCTTAGAGTGGAGTATCCGTAGATCGATGGTTCAAAAGTTTCTGATTTCATGAGCCTATTAGATGAGAAGTACCGCATTCCCTCAGGTGACCACGAAGCTTGTTATGGGCGGACCCGCACGTCAAGCACTTCCGGTACACCCAATCCCTTCCACACCGAGTGCTTGCGAGCACAAAACGTCAGGCCCGCGGAGATCCCAGATATCCAGGCCAGCAGCATGGCGTTCGCAGGAACGTGGAGGTTGAAATCCACGAGGCTGTGAACGAGGATGGCCACAATCGCACCGACGCATGCGAGGGCGAGAGAGCGGCTGTTAGGGTCCGACTGCTGCAAAGCAGCTCGGACGGCTTTCGCCAGAATCGTCAGCACAAGTGCCACGGCGATCAAGAAGCCAATAGTCCCTAGTTCGGCGAAGAACTGCAGGTAATCGTTGTGAGCATAAGGGTCACTCACCAGCGGTTCGGAAATCTTGTACTTGAGGAATGCAGATTCGAAGGTCCCCAGTCCGCAGCCGAAAAGCGGATAGGCAGCGATGAGATCCAACGTTTCACCCCATAGCAGCAGGCGGCCTTCGGCTGTGATCTCCGCGGCGCCAGAGAGCTGGCCAAACCGCATAATCAATTGATCCGGAGGCAGAAACACGAAACTAAGCACAACCAACACCCCGATTGAGCCCACGATGAGGGGTTTCCCCTTCGCGGACAGCCCCGGGCTCCACGCCAGGATACCCATTACAAGCAGCGAACACAAAGCTGCGATGAACCCCATCCGGGACAAGGAATAGATAATCGCCAGCAATAGGGCAGCGGCTACGGCCAGTACAGCACCGGCCTTCACGGCGGGTCCCGCAGGAGAGTGCCGGCGGGACCGAACTCGGCGCATGACTGCGACTGGGTACATGACGGCAAACGGCAGCGCCATCTCCAGCAGCCCCGCGAAGTGATTCCTATTAATATAGGTTCCGCGAGCGATAGTACCAGGCTCACCCACCGCTTGTTGCAGCAGCCCCAGCCCCGCCTCGAGGGCGCCAACAAAGATGATGGGGAAGACAAGCGTCCAGGGCCGATGCGAAATGCGCCACGTGATCTCGCGAACCAACAGGAAAACGACCATATACGCGGCGATGCGCAGGAAATGGCTGAGTGTCTCCGAGGGAACGACGCTGAGAGGCGCAAGGGCAATTCCGGGAACGGCCTGGGCTGCCCCGTCGAGAAGCACCGCGCGGGCCGGCGAGAGAACACGGAGCAGGAACGATGGCAACGGGACTAGTTGAAAGACCACATAGCTGGATAGCAGCACCAGCAGCCAGTACAGCTTGCGATCCAACACCGGCGCACGATCGGCCCGAGTAGAGCGAAACCAATAGGCGAGTACCAAAAGTCCCAAGGCGAGAAGACAAGCGCTCCATTGCTCCGAAACCACGCCGCCGAAGTGAAAGACGGCGTATCCCAAGATAGCCGCGAGGCTGCTCAGGTAGACTATCGTCAACAGACCGACCGACCCTTCGTGAGACGTTCGCTCACTCGATCGCCGGACCGGCTTGTTGCGCAACCTGAGATTAGGGGACGCTGTGGTGCTCATTAGATTGAACCGCCTGACCCGCGGCGGCTACCGAGCTGCTGATCCGTGAACCGTTCCGTCGTGCCTGTCGTCTAGCCAAGAGAACGTATTCCCCTAGCGCCGTGATGGCTCCCGACGGCCTTTTTGTCGGGAGTGCTGTTTAAGTGTGGATTGACCACAAGCTTATGCGGGCCAGTCGCTGCCTTCCAAGGCGATTTCGCCATGCCGTTCCCCGGGAAGGTCCTCGCCCGCCGATCGGGCATCGACCTCTTCGGCCTTGATGGTATCCTCCGATCGGTCGCATTTACCGCCTGCCGAGAGCTGGTATCTCCAGTAGTGCCGCGGGCACACCAGGTACCCACCCTCGACCCGGGCGTAAGTCAGGTCGGCCCCCTGGTGCGCACAGAAGCGGGCGCAGGTGAAGGTCTTGCCGCTCTCGGGGTCGCATACCGTAATCCGTTCCGCACTATGGCGAAACCTGGCCAAAATGAGCAGCCCGTAGCGCACCTCATCGGGACTGTTGCTGATGAAGAAGAGATTGATCTGGGAGCTGTAATCGTCGGGCACTCGCACATTCTTAAAGCGGAAAGTCAGCCAATAAGACGACCACGGAACCTCGCCGAGGACGACCGGATAGATATCCTCCCTGATCGCTCTATGGAGATAGTATTTCTCGTCCGATATCTTGCTCGTGCGCTCGGCCCGGCAGGCTGCGAAATCGACCTTGATGTAATCCGACGCGTCCTCCAAGGCGAAATAGACCGGCACCGGCAGAGGGAGCGTTCCCTTCATTTCCAAGAACGGCTGAACCTTGGCCCTCAGGACCTCGCCCAGGCGGCGGAGGATCACGTCGGCGGCGGGAAGTTCACGCCGTGGCCGGTCCGTGCCTGTCTGTTCCCCGTTCGCGGCGCAATAGCCTTCCAGCTCCTTGCGATGCTCGTCGGCCGAAAGGCGCCGCGCCACCGACGCGGGGTCGGGCGCCCCGGCGCCGACCAGAAGGCGGCCCCCCACCTTGAGGGGGACGAAGCGGGTCGCACCCAACTTGCCTCTTTTGTCGAGGAAGTCCTGAAATTCCCACCAACGGGGGAAAGTGCTATCGATCTCAAAGTTCAAATGGTAGAGCCGGGGATCGAGAAAGGCAGGAGGCCCGGCGGAGGGGAGGTACATCTGCGGTTCGATCGTCTGGATGACGTTGGCCACGCCGGCCAGCTTCGAGTACCGCTTGCGCCGGCCAATCTTGCGGCGCTCGTCCTCGGGATAGTCATAACAGATGGGATGCATGACCGCGCCGGCGAACTGGCAAGCCAGGACATGGATCTCGCCATAGGTCTCTTTGATCCCACGGCAGCGGTCATAGATCTTGCAGTCGTTGAGATTGAGGAAACGCCTGCCTTCCTTGTCGGCCACCAAGACGGCGCTGTCCCGGCTAATGCCGCCTTCGTCGACGAACACGGTGATCTGGAAGTCGCCGAAGGTGATCGTCTCCTGGTCGTCGATCTCGAGAACGGCGCCACCGACCACCTCCTCGTAGCCCTCCCGGAAATCCGGCATGGCGTAGTGGGGGGCCAGGAACCGCGGTTTCAGCTCCAGTAGTTCCCGCAGGGTGTCGCGACAAAAGTGGTCCTCGTGCTCATGGGTCACATAGACGGCCAAGTGCTTGCCCGCAAGCCGACGTTTGAGTTCATGAATAAAGTCATGATTTTTGGGGTATTGGTACCAGGACGACAGGAAAGCGCCCCTGCTGGACAGCCAGGGGTCGATAACTAGCACATGGTCTTCGCTTTCCACCAGAAAGCCGGCGTGTCCCAGGTAGGTCAGTTCCATAGTCTAGTTCCTCAACCGCGATTCCCCGTTTGAGAATTCCATTTCCAAGTTTAACCGGGCGGCTTGCATCTCACCCCGATGCATGCTGAGCGCCCAAGCAACGGATGGAAATCCGCGCTTCGGGCCCCTCCCTCGGTGTTGGGTGCTGACAGAAACGGCGATGCGTTTGTTGGACTTTCGGCGGCTGGGCGTGGCGCGCAAGTTTTTCCGCCGATGGTGTAACTGGGCCGCGCATTCGCGGCTGGAGCCGGTCCAGAAGATGACGCGGATGATGAACCAGCGCTTGGAGGGGAGAACATCCTTACGTACTTGAACACGGTATTACCAAACGCCGTCAGCGAAGCGTTGAATTCGAAGATCCAATGGGTGAAGCACACGGCCCGCCCGCTTTCGCAACCAGCAGAAATTCATCACCGCCATCTACTTCCACTGCAGCGGCCTGGAGCTGGCCCCGTGAGCCAATAAAAACCCGGAAGAGCCAGCTAACAAAGCTTTGCATTGCCAGGTGATAGCATTCGTGTGGACGTGCTTCCTCGACAACCCAATGAATGCTGGCATACCTTTCCAGTGATGCGGCGTGCAGAACAAGTTGTCTCTGGATCCCAAGTATCCGGGACAGCCGATGCTCAGGGTCTTCGAGCGCCACACGTCGCACCAGCCCATGAACTTCGTAGCTCTTGGACAGCAATAGCTCCGCAAGAGTAGGATACATCCTGCCCAGTGATACCGGTTATCGGAAGCTCTGAGCCAGGATTTCATTTTGACCCTGGTACGGCCACAGTATACACCCGCGCTGCCCGAATACCACGTCTTTCCGCGCTGAACCCTGCACATCACCTCCGGCGGCAGGCCCCAAAGCCCGTCCGTCCGCTCATAGACGTTGATGGAGCGGGCTGAACGGCGCACCGACCGACACTGCTCCCTGCGAAACCTTTTTGGAGCCAAAAACTGTTGATCCTCGTCCAGGCAACGCTACCCGCTCGGCAGCGGCAGTGCCCAGATCCTGTGTAGCATGTCACCGAACAGCCGCCGGTTCAGATGCCCCTCCGCCAGCAGCAACCAGTAGTAGCGAGCATGCTTGATCAGCCGCCCACCAGTCTTCATCAGCCGCTGCTATAAGCTCGTCAGCGACCAACTCTTGATCCTGTTCGGCAGTCCAAGCCGTCGCCACAAGTTGCCCAGGTTGTAGGCCAGTACGCTGAGTTGCAGCCGCACTTCGTTGGCCCGGAATCGATGACACGACAGCCGCGTCCAGTGCGTCGCCTGCTTGCCTTCTTTAATCCATTGCTCGGCGGTGCCGCGCTTGTTGTAGAAGCGCACCACCGAGCTGACCTGCCCCCACAAGTTGTACCACTTTCTAAGTTAGGACCTGGGCCGTTTTCGGCGGGCGCAGGGGCGGAGCCCCGTAGCTCGCTGAAAACGGCTCGAATGCCTCCGGTGTCGGTGGCCGATAGCCCAAGGAACTATGCGGCCGTCGCGTGTTGTACTCCATTCGC